>JAESFG010000089.1_pt1 | contig 347535 bp, 321 predicted proteins | sample 9269371 | NCBI WGS metagenome assembly JAESFG01 (sample SAMN14506227, study PRJNA617093) | algae metagenome | isolation source: Aetokthonos hydrillicola CCALA 1050 (B3-Florida) and co-occurring... | place: USA: South Carolina | collected 2013-01-01 | reverse complement strand
ATCCCCATAGCGCAAGCGGCACCGACCGAGCGCCACATCCCGCGGGTTCCTTCCCTGGAGACTTTCGGACGACGGCCCTGGCGTGCGTCCCGACGGTCGTGACGACCGTCATCCGAAACCCTTCACATGAGCAGACATGCGGCGATCTGCTGGCCTATCGGCTGTTACGCGGGCGGCCAGTTGGGCTGGAGATCGGGAAGGTCGCGCGCATATGATCTCCCAGCATTTCGCAGAAAGCTGATGCGTATCGCGGACGGGGCCGGCGTCTGTCCCAGTAGATGGCGGAATGCTCCCGCAGCGGCTTCTTGCGGAAGGTGATGGCGGCTAGGTTCAAGGGTAGACCGCGCGTGCGGAGCACCGAGGGAATGATCGCGACTCCGTGCCGGTTTTCCGCCATGACGAGGAGCGTGTGCGGCGTACGGCTCTCGTAGGCGATGTTGGGTGAGACGCCCGCAAGCCGGCAGGCGGCGTCAAAGTTACGTCTGAAGATGTAGCTCGTTTCGAGAACCAGCAGCGGGAATTCAACGAGGTCGGCAATATCGATCATCCCAGCCTTGCCGATCGTCTCCGAAATGTGACAACCCGCGAGCAGATCGACGGGTTCCAGTATTCGGCCTTCGAAGCGCGGATCGTCCGCAGCGATGGCGCGCGACAGATTTATGCCGAGATGAATGTCGCCGCGCTCCAGCATCCTCGCGGTCTCGACCCAGCCGATCGCCTCGCTGAGCTTGACCTGCACACCCGGAAAGCGCCGACCAAATTTGGTCAGGAAGCTAGCCACGGCGCCTTCGATGATTTGCGGCGATCCCGCCACTTTCAGTACACCCGTATCACCACTGCGCAACAGAACCGCATGCTCGGTGACGGCGGCCGCAGAGTTCAACAAAGCCCGACAGTCGCCGAGTAGCTGCTCCCCCTCACCGGTCAGCAGCAGTCTCCGGCCTACGCGATCGAACAACTTCAGGCCAAGGCGTGCCTCAAGCTCTGCGATCTGTCTCGACAGAGCCGGTTGAGCGATGCGCAGCACCTGCGCCGCTTTGGATACCGTTCCCAGGTCGGCGACCGTCACGAAGGTCTTGGCATGTCTCAAGTCCATGCGCACACATTATGCCTACTCAGCATAGATAACGAGAGGAAATATGTATTGGACCCACTAGGTCCATCGCCGTTTTATCGGGGCATCGACATCGATGGAGAACGCACATGCGGACCCGATTTGCATCATTCATGTGTTTGCTTTTGGTGGGTATAGGCCCCAGTTATGTCGCGGCCGAGAGTTGGCCGGTAAGACCTGTGAAGGCGATCGTGCCGTTTCCGGCCGGCACTGCGGTAGACATTGTCTCGCGCTTGGTTCTCACGGAGATCGGCCAGCAGGTCGGCCAGAGCATTATCGTCGAAAACCGTGCCGGTGCGGGCGGGACCATCGGAGCGGCGGCGGTCGCGAGGGCGGAACCCGACGGCTACACGCTCCTGGCAAACTCCTCAGCACACACGATCGCGCCAGCGCTATTTCCGAACCTCGGCTACGATCCCGCCAAGGATTTTGTGGCCATCGCGCCGCTCGGATCGTCGCCATTTATTCTCGTGGTACCTCCGAACCAGGGGATCCGATCGACACGCGACCTGATCGCGAAAGCACAGGCCGCACCCGGAACTCTCAACTTTGCCAGCGTGGGGATGGGTTCGGCATCTCACCTCAGTGCCGAGCGCTTCATCAAAAGCGCTGGCATCAACGTCGTCCACGTCCCATTTAAGGGCGGCGTTGAAGCAATGACCGAAGTCATGGCCGGCAGGATCGACTTCTTCTTCGTGGCAGCCAGTGCCGCGCTGGAATTGGTGAAGGATGGAAAGTTGGTCGCCCTGGCCGTGAACGGGGCCGCCCGCTCGAGCGCTCTGCCGGACGTCCCGACCCTTGCCGAGACAGGTGTTCCGAACGCCGAGGCCCCGCTGTGGTACGGGCTGTTTGTGCCCGCGCAGACGCCACGTGATGTGGTGGATCGCCTCCACAAGGCAACCTTTGCGGCACTTCAAGAGCCCAAGCTCAAGGAGAAGCTCGCGGCTCTCGCCATCGATCCGATGGAGCGGGCCTCGCAAGATTTCAACGCGCTGATTGCGGGCGAGGTGTCTGCCGATGCGCAAATTGTCGACGCCCTCGGATTGCGGCCGAAATGACGGAGCGACGCCCGTGTGGAGGGATGGCGAGAGGACCGCGATCAGCGTGACGAGTGGCAATTCGATGTTTCTTGCGACCGACGGCGAGGGGTACGAAACGCAGATGGGACGCTGGAGCCGGCGTCTCGCCCCGCTGCTGATCAACTTTGCGGGCGGCAATCCTGCCGGCCGCCATCTAGACGCAGGCTGCGGAACCGGAAGTCTGACCTGTGCCTTGGCAGGTCATCCCGACGTTGAGCGCGTGGTGGGCGTCGATGTATCTCCGGACTACATCAGCTACGCGGCCCGACTCCACGCGTCGCCTCGCATAGAGTTCGAGGTCGGCGATATCACCGAGTTGCGGTTTGAGAATGCAGCCTTCGACGGCGTATGGTCGTCGCTCGTTCTGCAATTCGTGACGGACCCGCATCGTGCCGTCGCTCACATGTGCCGGGTCACCAAGCCGGGTGGCGTCGTGGCTGCAGCAACGTGGGATACCCGTGGCGGCGTCGTAGCCCAGCGGATGTTCTGGGATACGGCCGCAGTGATCGACCCCGACGCAGCAAGCTATCGAGCGACGGCCTTCGTGAGACCCATGTCTCGACCCGACGGTTTGAGAGAGGCATGGCGCGCGGCCGGGCTCGCCCACGTTGAAATCGAAAGCCTAACAATACGAATGGAATTCACGTCTTTTGCCGATTTCTGGAGTTCCGTCGATAGTCGGAATGGACCGTATGCAGCCTACCTGAGCACACGGGAAGAGGCAATGAAGCAGGCGGTACGCCGCCTTGTTAGGCACGCCTATCTTGATGGAGAGCCTGACGGTCTGCGGTCCTACGCGGCGACGGCCTGGACCGTGAAAGGGACCGTGCAATAAGGCAAACCTCACGACCTCATATTTGCTCCGGATGAGATTTTCCTTGAGCCGCCGATCACGAGGTTCCCATGCATCCGCCCGACGACGTTTTGGGATTTGCAGCTGCGGTCTGCGTACTCGCGACATTCTGTATGCGCTCTATGCGCTCGCTCCGGATGCTTGCGCTTGTAAGCAACATCTTGTTCATGGCGTATGCCTACCGGATCGGCTTACTTCCCGTCCTTTTGCTGCACACGGTGCTGCTGCCCATCAACATGGCTTATCTATTCTGCACCCCTTGCGGAAGGAGCCGTCAAATCCGATCCAACGGTCGACCTCAAGGCGTTGCTGATTAAACGAGGTCCGGAATGGGTCAACCTCTTCCGCTGGCTGCGCGTTGATAACGGGCGGTCACCCCTCGTGACCGACTGTCGGCGGCACAGATCGCGAACCACGACGCTACGGCTCATCCGATACCGACCGTCGAGAACAAAGCCGGACTGGGCCAATAACGGACATTCCTCAATCCGAACCACAAGCCGGTTCCCGAAGTTTGCGAGCCAAGCGCGCTCCTGGGCCAGCTCTACGCACCAGGGTCTTTCGGACAGGTGGCGCTCCAGCCGCAGCAAGCTCTTCAATCGAGGTTGTTCCGGTGCTCGCTGCAGAAATAATCCGGGCGGCGATGGTGTCGGGATGATCGAACGAAAGCTCTCTAGCCAAATCAAAGGCCCGATACATCCTAGAAAGCAAATTCGGCCCGAATGTCCCAGGTGGATAAGAAATCACGAGAGGCCTCCTCGTCCTGGTCGGCGATCGGCGTCAAGTCGTGGTTAGGCACTTCTCGTTGCTGACAGTGAGTCCACCAAGCGCAACCAAAAATCGTCCGCTGGCTGCGATTCATCAATGGCAGTATCAATCGGCCGGCTGATTTACGTCATGTGAACATAGTTCGTCTCGCGCGGAGATGACGATGCGTAGCGCGACATCGACGTCTGGACTTGCCATGAAGCGCCATTTCGTCCGATGGGCGTTGAACGCAATTTAAACTTGTCCCAACGCAGAAATAGCCTATACTTAGAAATTGGGCGACTTAGCCCAGTCGGGTAGCATATTGTCTTAGGCACTGGTTCCAACGAGCCGGTGCCTTTTTCGTCAGTAGTGACGTACGGAAAAATCAGACGAAGTAAATGGGCTTGGCGACTACTATCTCCATCAGATTATAATTGGTACACTTTCAAAAGCCGTCCGAAATCAGTGTTCCCAGGTTGACCAGTCGGAGTCCTGGTGCCGCAATGGCAACAGAAAATCCGTTAGCTCTTTCTCTATCTGTTCCGGATTCTGGCGCACCGCGCATGCGCCGCCATCTGAGCGCGCGGGAGTTTGGCCATGTCGAACACTAGCCCAGTCACCACGCCAATCCATGTCATACCGGCGTGCTCAACATGCCGGTATTGGAACAGGCTCCCTTTCGCGAAGGAAGTTGGCGAATGCCGGAGGTTGCCGCCAGCTGTGGTTAACCGCACGAACATCGGCAAGACTGCCGTGGCCGAAGAAAGTGTGACTGAGTTTCCGAAAACCGCGACCACCGTCTGGTGCGGCGAGTATCAAGAAAAATGAGCTGCGCGAGTCCCGGCAGACGCTCGTGATCTATCGTAGCGGCGCTTTCCACGTAACGGTGGCAATAGTGCGCTGCCACTCATGGCCAATTCCGCGCCGACTATCTTCATAGCACCGCCGCCACTACGACCGCCACAGGTTTGCCTATTTCACGAGGGTCAGAGTGAGTCCCGCTACGCCGGCCGCGATGTTCACTCCGGTTTGCGCCTGGACACTCAGCGGCTGAAGAACGATCGATTGTCGGGAACCGCCGACGAGAGCGTTCGCTCCGACACCCAGTCCGACGGACGCGCTGGCCGACACCCCCGCGTAACGCCCAGCCAAAGCCTTCACCGGCGGATTTTCCGTCGACGCCAGGACGGTCCAGATTATGACGTTCTTACCCGTGACGCCGATGTCGAGTCCGATCCGTGTGATGCGTGCCCGATATCTTCCTTGCTCGCCCGAGCTCACCTTGTCGAACTGACACGTCAGACGCTGCTGCGAGCCGAGGATGAGCCCGACGCTGCCGCTTCCACGACACGTCAATGTTCCGGCGGTGAGCCGCGCGCTTTGAGCCACCGACGACTCAGCGAACAGCGAGCTTGCCCCGACAGTCGCTAACAGCGCCAACATCCATTTTTTCATCTGCATCCGCCCCCCCCCCGAACCCGATTGATAAGGCCAACGTGATGGGCGCAAAGCCCCCTGCCGCGCCGGCCGCGTGACGTCACTGCTCAGCTTTCCTCAGAGCCGCGATCAGCTTTGCTTCACGCTCGCTCGAAAGTGATGTGCGGAGCACGCGTGGCTTGAAAGGCTCGATCTCCGGAAGGACCTTGTCCGGCGTGGACCTTCTGACGAGCACGAAGAGTGCTGACGACGACGGAGGGATCGTGGCGCCGAGGCTCTTGATAAAGTCGTCGTTGATCCCGTAATCGCCGAGCGATCCGGAGAGGGCTCCGAACCCTGCACCGAAGATCCCGCCTGCAGCCATGCCAGCCAGCGGATTGAGCGTCAACAGACCCGCCAGGACGCCTAACAGCATCCCGGTCGACATTCCGCTCGCAGCGCCCATGGCCGTCAGGTTCAGGGCCTGCTTGATCTGCACCTTGCCGGCCTCGTCGCGAATGACGACACACGCATCATCGAGATCGATGAGATGCTGCTTCGACAAGGCGCGCAATTTCGTGAGCACTTCATCGGCCGCGCTCGGCCCATCGAAACCTAATACGACCAAATCCGACATTTCTCGACCTCTGCACTTTGCTGCCTGGCAGATCGGGCGCATTTGCCCAAAATATTTTCAACTCCTAAACTGGAAGCGTGACTCGGATGATGGATCCATTCAAGCAGAATCTGAATTTCATCGTTTCAATTCGGCTCACTCTCTCTCTTGGTCGAAAGACTGGATAGCTGTCTCGCTCGTTTCGCGATCTATTTTCACGCGCGGGGTTGATGCAGTTGGTGCGCGCATGCACAATGTCCCGATCCGCCCTGACGTCCGGCAATCGTCTGGAGAAAGTGCCTGGGACGCATGCTCACTTTCCTCAAGTCTGTCGAAAAAGCAGTCCTGGCTCTCTGCGGGTTTCTTCTCGTTCTGTGGGGAACCCTGGCGATCTACTTCTCCAATCTGCCGTCGAGCACCGCGCGAGCGGGGGGCGCCGCAGCATTCTCTCTGTTCGCCCTCTGGACACTCGCGATCCGGCGAACCTCCAGTTCTATCAAGGTATTCTCGGCTGTCTTCGCGGCCGTGGTCGTCTGGTGGATCTTGATCCCGCCGTCGCATGATCGCCCTTGGCGTCTCGAAGTCGCTCACATGCCGCGGGTCACGGTCGACGGCGACATCGTACGCTTCACCGGAGTGCGTAATTTCGAGTATCGCAGTCGCAATGACTTTACGCCCCGTTATGAAGAACGAGAGGTACGCTTTTCCCGTTTGACCGGCCTCGATTTCTACGTCTCGTACTGGCGAGAAGGCCCTGTCGGCCACACGTTCCTGAGCTTCCTGTTCGAAGATGCGCCACCGCTCAGCATTTCGATCGAGACGCGGCCCGAGATCGGCGAAGGCTTCGATCCTCTGGCCTCGATGTTCAAGCAGTTCGAACTCATTTATGTCGTCGGCGACGAGAAAGATCTCGTTGGGGTGCGTGCGATCCATCGGAACGAGACGGTTTATCTCTATCGTCTGAACACGACCGCCGAAGACGCGCGACGCCTGTTTCAGGTTTATATCGAACGGATCAATGAGCTCGCCGATCGGGCGGAATTCTACCACCTTCTGAGTAACAGCTGCACGATCAACATCATTCGTTACGCCAATGCTGCCGGTCGCCGGGGCAATTTCGATATCCGCCATCTGCTGAACGGGTTGATCGACAGCTATCTTTATCACTCCGGGCGCATCGATACGTCGCTTCCGTTCGACGAGCTCAGGCGTCTGTCGCTCATCAACACCGCTGCGAGAGCGGCAGACGGCTCTGCCGACTTCTCCGATCGAATTCGTGCGTCTCTGCCGTCGGGACACCAAGTGAACACTCCACCTAGAAGTGCCAGATGAGCGGAACGACGAACACCGCCACGACGAAGAACCAGGTCAGCAGTGGAAGACCGAGCTTCCAGTAATCCGTGAACGCATAGCCGCCTGGTCCCATCACCATCAGGTTGGTCGGCGTGGCAATCGGGGTGAGGAACGCGGCAGCCGCGGCAATCGCCGTCGACATCAAGATCGGACGTGGAGAGATGCCCATCCCCGCCGCCGCTGCCACGCCGATGGGAATGACGATCAAGGCCGTCGCCGTATTGCTGATCAACTGCCCCATGACGGCCGTCAACACGAACAGCCCCGCAAGCAGAGCGATCGGACCAGCGCCACCGACGACCGCAACGAGATGCTCGGCGAGCAATTGAGCTGCGCCCGTTTCGATCATCGCCGTGGAGAGGGGCATCATGGCGCCGACGAGGATCACGGTAGTCCAGCTCACGGCTCGATAAGACTGCTCGACGCTCATGATCCCCGTCAGGATCATGGCGCCTGCGGCCAACAAGCCCGCGACGGCCGGAGGAACGATACCGGTCGCCAGCATCAACACCATGGCCACGAGAATGACCACGGCCTGTTTCGCTCCCGGACCCATCGGGACGGCCTGACGGCGCACGAGTTCGGGTGAACTGACGACGAGCACGTCGGGATCGTCGAGCCGCACGTCGAGAGCTTTCCACGTCCCCTGCAGGAGCATGGTGTCACCGGCTTGCAGCACGATACCACCACCGTCGACAGTCGCCTTGCCGACCGCCGATTCCGTGCCTCCTCGCTGGACCGCGAGAATGATCAGATCGCCACTTTCCGTGACCATGCCGGGAAACACGGTCGTCCCGATCAGGCCCGAGCGGGGCGGAATGACCACCTCTGCAAGCCCCGACCTCTTGTTGAACAGGACCTCCGATCCCTGGCTCTCGTCACCTTGATCACGGAACGCCAGATGCTTGTCGGCCGCGAAGGCTGCTGCAGCTTCGACGTCCCCCCGCATCAGCAGGCTGTCGCCTTCTGCCAGCATCGGTCTGCGGAGCGGGCCTGCCGTTTCTCCGTCCTGGGCGGCGACGAATTGCAATCCTGGATACGCCGTCATGTCGATCTCGGAGGCCGCTTGGCCGACGAACGGCGAGGTCGCGCGGACCCTCATCTGATAGATGCCGCTCGCCAACCCGTACTGTTCGACGAGCGTTTTGGCGTGCCGGCTGAAGTCGGCCGGCATCGTCAGTCCGTTCCGGTCGGGCAGCAGGCGCTGGCCGAATAGGACGATGATGGCAATGGTCCCGGCGAGAAGCGGCACGCCGACGAGCGCAAACTCGAAGAAGCCGAAGCCTGCCGCACCCGCATCGACGCTGGCGTTCGAGACCAGGACGTTGACGGGCGTTCCCGTCAGCGCGAGCATCGAGCCCGCGTGGGCCGCGAAAACGAGCGGCATCAGCAGTTGCGAGGACTTTCGCTGGAGGCGGACGGCGATCACCACGACGACAGGGAGAAGTGCGGCGACGGCGCCGTTCACACTGATGAGAGCCGTCAGGAACGCCACTAGGCACATCATCAGAACGAGCAGCCGCGTGCGGCTCTCCTCGCCCGCCCCCTTGATCAGGAGTTGGCCCGCCCATGCGGTGACGCCGGTCATTTCGAGGCCCGCGCTCACCACGAACAGGGCCGCGATGAAGATGACGGCTGGATCTCCCAGTCCGCCGAGCGCCTGCTGTAGCGTCAGCACGCCCGTCGCCCAGAGTGCCAGCGCGGTGGCCATCGCCACGACGACGACGGGAAGTCTGTTCCACACGAACAGAACGACGACCAGGGCCACGATGACACCGGTGTAAGCAATGGGGCTCAAGTGCTCACATCCTCCACGAAGTGGATGATCGTCGGTTGCCGGTTCAGTCTTCGAGCGTCGCCATCAGGATCGCCAGACGACAGCCCTGCTCGTACTCCGACAGCTCGACATACTCCTTGATCGTATGGATTTCGGCCTGCCCGGCGCCGATCGTGATCGTCGGTACGCCGTGCTTATCGAGCCAGTTCGCGTCGAGGCCACCGTTCGAGAACAGATAATTCGGCTCGCTGCCGAGCATGGCGAGCGCTTTGGCCGCGCGCTTGACGACGGGGCTGTCCTTGGCGAGTTCGAAAGGCGGATAGGCGGGCGCATGGCGGAACGTCAGGCCGGCCGTCTCGCCTTGATGATCCGTGACTTGCGCGACGGCCGTTGCGAAGGCCGCCTTGTAGCCCTCGACGATCTCCGCGGCAAAGGCGGATTCGGGGCTGCGCGCTTCACCGCGGATGAAGACGAAGTCCGTCACGACGTTCGTTGCATCGCCGGCCGGCTTGCCATCCTTGCCACCGAAGATTCCGACGTTGCTCGTGCCGCGGCCGTTCGGCTTCACGACCTTGCCGAACCATCCCGACCGCCGCGCCTCTGCAAGTGCGATGGCCCCGACCATCGTCGCCGAGATTCCCTTGTCCGGCGCCACGCCGGCGTGCGACGCGCGGCCGACGATCTCGACCTCCCAGTTCTCCTGGCCGACCGCGCCGATGATCAGCTCGGAAGCGAGCTGGCCATCGACGTTGATGCACATCTGCGCGCCGCCGAGCTCGGCCGGATCGAGTTCGCGCGATCCATGCAGCCCGCTTTCCTCCCGTACCGTGAAGAGGAGCGTGACCGGAGGATGCGGGAGTTTGTTCTTGATCAGCGTCTCGGCGAGAACGATCAGCAGCGCGACGCCCGTCCGCGCGTCGCCGCCGAGGGCCGTCGTCCCATCGGACACGATGCGGTTGCCCTCTCGGCGCGGCTTCGCCCCCGCACAGAGCGGCACCGTATCGAGATGGGTGGAGAACAGCAGACGCGGGCCGGGCTGCGTCCCCGGAAGTTCGACGATGAGATTGCCGGTTTCCGTCGGCAGGGGAATGCGCTTGTTCGCGTCGTCGAAGCGAATGGCCGACGGCGGAACGCCGACCCGCTTCAGGGCCTCGCTCACGGCGGCGGCAATCGCCGCTTCCTGCCCCGTGACACCCTCGACCGAAAGACACCGCATCAGATGCTCGATCGCCGCGCCGACATCGAGATGATCCGAGGGCTTTTTCATCGCATCCATCCGTTCACAACGCCCGTGCGGGTCTGGCCCGCCCGGCAGCTACAGACCCCACGGAAGTCCGAGCATCTTCCAGATGGCGAAGAGCGCGGTCCACAGGACGAACATCCACAACACGTAGGGGATCATCATCGCGACGACCGTGCCGACGCCGGCCGTCCGGTCGTATCTCTGCGCGAACCCCACGACGAGGGCGAAATAGGCATTGAGCGGCGTGATGGCGTTCATCGGTGAATCACCCACACGATAGGCCGCCAGCACCGCTTCCGGCTCGACGCCGAGTTTCATCAGGAGAGGGACGAATACGGGCGCGAAGATCGCCCACTTCGCGATCGAACCCGTCAGCAACAAATCGATGAGAGCGACGACCACGATGAAGCCGAGCAGCAGCGGTAGCGCACCGATGTTGGCCGCTTGCAGTGCGCCCGAGAGGCTGAGCGCCAACACGGTGCCGATGTTGGTATAGGTGAAGTAGGCGACGAACTGGCTGAGGACGAAGAAGAGGAAGATCGTCCCGCCGAGACTCTTCACGGATTTCTCGATCGCGGCGATCACCTGCGGCAGCGTCTTCACCGTGTCGGCGCCGATGCCGTAAGCCCAGCCGGTGACCAGGAACATCAGCATGATCAGCGCGATCAGGCCGTTCATGAACGGCGAATTGCCGATCAGCTCGCCGGTAATCGGGTTGCGCAGCGGTGCGCCTGAGGGAACCGTCAGCAACACGAACACCGCAACGAGTCCCAGCAGACCGAACCCGGCGAAGCGGAGGCCTCGCGATTCCTTTTCGGTGAGCGTAGCGCCCTGATCCGTCGACGAGCCCTCCGCTGCTTTGGAGGGATCGTAAGCGCCCAGACGCGGCTGCGTGACGCGATCGGTGATGAAGGCGATCACCCCAGTGAGCACGATCACCGATGCCATCGAGAACCAGAGATTCGAGGCGAGGCCGATCGATCGGTTGGGGTCGACGAGACGCGCCGCGTCGTTGGTGAACTCCACGAGCACCGCATCGAGCGGCTTGATCAGCATGTTGACCGTGAACGCGCCGGCAACAGCTGCGAAGCCGAGTGCCAGGCCCGCCAACGGATGCCTCCCGACGGCCATGTAGGCGACGCCCGCAAGAGGAATTAGGACGAGGTAGCCCGCGTCCGCGGCGATGCTCGCGATGATGCCCACGAACGAGAGGATGTAGGTCAAGGCCCAGGGCGGCGACGTGATGACCAGTTTTTTGATCAGCGCGGTTACGAGGCCAGACTCTTCTGCGACGCCCGCTCCGATCATAGCGACGATCATGAGCCCCACCGCCGTGAAGCTCATGAAGTTCGGGATCAACGACGAATACATGAAGCGAATACCGTCCGCGGTCAGCAGGCTGCGGATTTCGGCGCTCGCCTTCTCGACCTTATGGGTATCGGGGTTGATCTGCTCGAAGTGCACGGCCGCGCCAAACAGGCTCAAAACGGCAGATAGCACGATGACGGTAGCGATCAGGATCAAGAAGATGACGACGGGGTGGGGGACCATGTTCCCCACCTTCTCGACCGTGTCGAGAACCCTCTGCATCACGGTCTTCGGCGCATCGACTGCGGTGGGCATGCTCGATCTTTCCCCGGAGCCAACGAGTCGATCGCGCTCCGCCCCCGAACTGATGCCGACAGATTAAATGGCGTGCCGATGGGCGCATCCACAAAGAATCTCATTCTCTGGACTACCCGTCCCAAAGAATGTGCAATCCGTCCGCTGCAAATCCTGGCTTCGCTCACGGAATACATTGACTGTCGTCAACGCTAGCCCTAATGGCCTTCGTACATTCGTGTTACATTGCTTTGGCCGACAGATAGACCCCGCACCGTTAACTTGATTTCGGAGTGCCAATGTCTACTGTTTCTATCAAACTCGTTAGGTCATCTATCGAACAGATTTCTGCAGCTTGCCTTCATGAACGTGAGTGCAGTATCGCTGGCGTCGCGGCTCAAAACTCAGGAGCGACGTTCTCCTTCTGGCGCTTCGGCGACTTGGTCTTTACACGCGCGGTTCGGTCGACAGCTTGCAATGGATCGCTCGACGGGCTGGCCGGCAGCGCGTCTTGGTACCTTGCCTTTGTCAAAGCGAGTCCCGCGGTCTGTCAGTCGACTCTTCCTGTCCGGGAAGGAAGCAGACAAGTTGACGGCGATGGCGCCGAAATCTGGCAAATATTGACGCTCTACATCCCAGTCCCGATGAAGGCGTCTGCAGTAAGTCAGCCGACGCAGTATACCGATTTGAACCCGTTTCTTGATAAAATTTTATCGGATTTCATGGATGCGCTGTTTCAGCGACTGCCCGTGCCGCTCCACTCAGATCGTGAATCGGTCGCCGCGGTTACTCATTCACTCGTTGCGGCCGGCGTGGCGTGGTTGTCGAGCCGTCCCGAAACGGAAAGTCCTCTTTCCCGACAGGTCGACCGGGCCCGGCTCATCGTCCGGAAGCAGATGTCGTCTCCGGACTTCGGACCGAAGGAACTCGTTTGCCAGCTCGCGATGTCTAGGTCGAAGGCTTACCGGCTTTTCAGTCCCTTCGGAGGCATCCGACATTTCATCAACCGTGAGCGTCTCTACGAAGCACACCGCCGGCTCTGTGCCGTACACGAAATCAAAGCGATCCATTCGATTGGCGCCGAGGTGGGATTCGTCGACCACTCGACTTTCAGTCGCTCGTTTCGTCGCGAATTCGGCTACAGCCCCCTCGAGGCACGTCAAAGGATCCTGACGGGCTACGCGGAGACCGTCATCCGCAAAGGCGATGACAAACTCAGGAGCGCGGTCTGACGCCGCGGAGGGACGTGCCGGCACTTTGGGATATACGGTCCAACATTGGGACTCTGAGCTGATCAAAGCGCCTGGAACCGTTGATAGCGTTTCATCTGATCTTGCAAACACGAATTTGGCCAGCCGCCGGCGACTGGCTTGGTAAGCATTCCAAACAAACGGACAGCGTTTTCGCCCACCATTGTCGAGACCGCGATGCGCGTACGTTCGGGGGCCTGCATGAGCCGCGTTCAGCCTTCTGTACCGCTGGCGCGCAACGTAGTGCTCATGCTTTTCGCCCTCTCATTTACGGCGTGCCGGCAGGAGCCCGATGCACCGCCCGCGCCGGTGCGCAAGGTCAGAACGACGACGGTCGAGGCGGCCCAGACGTCACCACCTATCGTTTTCACCGGCCATGTCGAGGCACAGGATCGGGCTGCACTCGCTTTCCGAATCTCTGGCCGGATGTCGGAGCGTGCCGTGGCAACGGGTACCGCGGTGCGGCAGGGCGAGGTCCTGGCGCGGATCGCCCCTGAGAACGAACTCAACCAGTTGCGTTCCGCGAGGGCTCATCTCGGGGCGGCCGAAAGCGAGCGGCGAAGAGCGGAAAATCAGGTGCAGCGCCTCCGCCACCTCCTCGAGCGTGACGTCGCTTCGAAGGCCGACTTCGAAACTGCCGAGCAGGAGGCAATCGCCGCCCGTGCCAATGTCGACGCCGCGAAGGCTCGCGTGCGAAGTGCCGAGGAGTTCGTCGCCTTCACCGTCTTGAAAGCCGATGCACCGGGCATCGTCACGAGGATCGGTGCCGAGCCCGGCGAGGTCGTCGCAGCCGGCCGTATGATCGTCGAGCTCGCCCGCAGAGAGGGCCGCGACGCGATCTTCGAGATCCCTGAAGAGCATGTTGTTCGGATGGTACCCGACACGACGACGGTGGTCGCACTCGGGACCGACCCCGCGATCAAGGCGGAGGGGCGGGTGCGCGAAGTGGCGCCCGCGGCCGACGCCGTAACACGGACATTCCGGGTGAAGGTCGGCCTGACCGATCCGCCCCCTGCCTTTCGCCTCGGCACGGCCGTCACCGGAACGATCAGCGGGGAAGACGTCGCTGCCATAGCGATCCCGGCCGGGGCCGTTGCGCGCTCCGGCGCGGATACGAGCGTCTGGATCGTGGATGCGCAGGCGCTCACTGTGTCTCGGCGCAAGATCGAGCTGTTGGGCACGGATCCGGCGACCGCGCTCGTCTCGAAGGGTCTCGCGAGCGGCGACATCGTTGTCACCGCGGGGGTCGGTGTCCTGAGGGATGGACAGAAGGTACGGCTGGCCGGGGCTGAAACACGATGAGGTTCAACCTTTCGGAGTGGGCCCTCAGGAACCGCTCGGTGATCATTTATTTGATGATCGTCTCCGTGGCGGCCGGAGCGCTCGCTTTCGTCCGCCTGGGGCGCAACGAAGATCCAGCGTTCGTGATCAAGACGATGGTGGTTGCCGCCGTCTGGCCCGGCGCTACCATGACGGACATGCTGAACCAGGTCACCGAGCGGCTCGAACGCCAGCTCGAGGAGACCCCGGGGCTCGACCGCGTGCGCAGCTTCACGACCCCGGGCGCGACCACGATTTTCGTCGATCTCAAACAGTCGGTTCCAGGACGCGATGTGCAGGACACCTGGTATCGCGTGCGCAACCTCGTCACGGACGTGCGCCACAGGCTGCCGGCCGGAACCCTCGGCCCCTTCTTCAACGATCGCTTCGGCGACACGTTTGGCATCATCTACGGTTTCACAGCCGATGGCTTCACGCAGCGCGAATTGCGCGACCATGTGGAGACTGCACGCTCTCGCCTCCTGAGGGTCCCGGACGTTTCCAAAATCGAGATCATCGGGGCCCAGGACGAGCGGATCTTCGTCGAGTTCTCCGTGACAGCGCTCGCGAACCTCGGCATCGACCGCGCTGCGCTGCTCACCGCATTGCAAAGCCAGAACGTGGTCAGGCCGGCTGGCCTCATCCAGACATCGGCCGAGAAGTTCTCGGTCCGCGTGTCCGGCGCGCTCGATTCCGAGGTCGACATTCTCGCTGTGAACTTCCCGGTCGGCGATCGCGTGGTCCGGCTCGCCGACATTGCCACCGTGCGCCGCGGTTTCGCCGACCCGCCACAGCCGATGTTCCGGGTGAATGGCACCGAAGCGATCGGCCTCGGGATCGCCATGCGTGAGGGCGGGGACATCCTGGCGCTCGGCAAGAACGTCCGAGCGGCGATGGCGGAGATCACCGCCGACCTGCCCATCGGCATCGAGCCGAAGCTGGTGGCCGATCAGGCCGTGACGGTCGATCACGCGATCCACGACTTCATGACGTCGCTCTGGCAGGCTGTCGTCATCATCCTGATCGTCAGCTTCATCAGCCTCGGCGTGCGCCCCGGCCTCGTCGTCGCCCTGTCGATCCCGCTCACGCTCGCCGTCGTATTCGCGTCGATGGATGTCGCCAACATCGACATGCAGCGTATCTCGCTCGGAGCGCTGATCATCGCGCTGGCGCTGCTGGTCGATGACGCCATGACGACGACGGACGCCATGGTGACCCGACTGGCCGCGGGCGATGCGAAGCCCAAGGCGGCCGCCTACGCATTCGAACACTATGCGCCCGCCATGCTGGCCGGAACGTTCGTCACCATTGCGGGCTTCGTACCGATCGGCTTCGCGGCGAGTTCGGCCGGCGAGTATACGTTCACACTCTTCGCCGTCGTGACGATGGCGCTCGTCGTCTCGTGGCTCGTCGCGGTCATGTTCGCGCCCGTACTCGGCGTTCTCATGTTGTCGGCTCCCAAGAACGTCGAAGCCGGAAAACCCGGACGTCTCGTCGGCGCTTTCCGGGCGACGCTTGCGAAGGCGATCCAGTTTCGTTGGCTGACGATCGCCGTGACGATCGGGGTGTTCGTCGCCTCGGTTATGGCATTGCCGCTCGTACCCCGGCAGTTTTTCCCCGCGTCCGACAGGCCGGAGATTCTCGTCGATCTTGCGTTGCCGCAGAACTCGTCCATCCACGCGTCGGAGGCGCTCGCCAAGCGCTTCGACGCGTCGCTGGTCGGGGACCCGGACGTCGATCGCTGGAGCACGTACGTCGGACGTGGAGCGATCCGCTTCTACCTTCCGCTCAACGCGCAGCTGCCGAACGATCACTTCAGCCAAGCGGTGATCGTCGCAAAGGATGTCGAGGCGCGACTGCGTCTTCAGGCGAAACTCGAGGAGCGCCTCGCGAAAGAGTTCCCGAACGTCGTCGGACGGGTCTATCCGCTGGAACTCGGTCCGCCCGTCGGTTGGCCGGTCCAGTACCGCGTCAGCGGACCCGACGTTCTCGAAGTCAGGACCATCTCGCTGAAGCTGGCGCAGCTCATGGCCGCCAACCCCGATACACGGCAGATCAACTTCAACTGGATCGAGCCTGGCCGTGAATTGAGGCTCCGCGTGGACCAGGACGAAGCGCGACGGCTCGGCCTCAGTTCACAGGCGATCGCTTCCGTCATCAACACGGTCACGTCGGGAGCCGTCGTCACTCAGGTCCGCGACGACATCTATCTCGTCGACGTCGTCGTGCGAGCGCAGGACGCCGATCGCGCGTCGCTCGACACGCTGCGCAGCATGCAAGTTGCGTTGCCCAATGGTCGCTCCGTCCCCATCTCGCAATTCGTCAGCTTCGGCTACGGATTGGATGCGCCGCTGATCTGGCGTCGCGACCGCATTCCGAACCTCACCGTCGCGGCCGACGTCTCTCCGGGCACCTTACCGGATGCCGTCGTGTCAGCGCTTCAGCCGTCGATCACGGCACTGCAGGCCACGCTGCCCCCCGGCTACGACATCGCGGTCGGTGGTACGGTCGAGGAAAGCGCCAGCTCGCAAGCGTCCGTCATCGCGGTCGTGCCCGTGATGATGCTGATCATGTTCACAGTCCTCATGTTCCAGCTGCGGAACTTCCGGCTCTTCGCCATCGTGCTCAGCATCGCTCCGCTCGGGCTGATCGGTGTGGTCGGCGCGCTACTCCTGTCCGGTAAGCCGCTCGGCTTTGTTGCACTTCTCGGCGTGCTTGCGCTGATCGGTATCATCACCAAGAACGCGGTCATCCTCGTCAGCCAAATCGAAGCCGAACGCGATGCTGGCAAGAACATCGTCGACGCGGCACTCGATGCGAGTACGACGCGCCTGCGTCCGATCGTTCTGACCGCGATATCGACCGTACTCGGTATGATCCCCATTGCGCCGACGGTATTCTGGGGGCCGATGGCGTTCGCCATCATGGGGGGATTGCTCGTGGCGACCGCCCTCACGCTCATCCTGTTGCCAGTCCTCTACGTGACGGTCTTCGGTTCATCGGCTGGCGAACCAAAGGACGTCTGCGTCGACGTCGCTCGCGAGGTGACCGCGGCATGATCCGGCTATCGAACATTTGTGTCTGGCGAGCCGCCCGACGGATCGGCTTACTCGGGCTTCTGGCGACGGCGCTTTCTGCCTGCGAGGCGGAGCAGTCTTCTCCGTCCCCGCCGCGCCCCGTGAGCGTCGTAACCGTGAGTTCGGGGAAGCTCTCGAATGCCATTACCTTCAGCGGAGAGATCCAAGCGAAGAAAGACGTGGCGCTGGCCTTCCGCATAGGCGGACGCGTGACCGATCGGCTGGTCGCGATCGGCGACCGTGTGACCGCCGGGCAAATCGTCGCCCGACTCGATCCGATGCTCGAACGGAACGCACTGAAGTCGGCGAAGGCGGCTCTCGAGGCCGCACGAGGCGAACTCGTCAGAGCCCGCAGTGCCTTTGACCGCCAGGAGAGCCTGATGGAGCAGGGCTTTACGACTCGGCCCCGCTTCGATCAAGCGCTACGGGCCCTGGAGGTCGCACAGGCACAGCTCGAAGCCGCCGAAGCTCAGGTCGACACGGCGCAATTGCGTCTCGGCTACACCAATCTCTATGCCGACGCGCCCGGCGTCGTGACGGCGCGCAACGTCGAAGCGGGTGAGGTCGTGCAGCCCGGCCAGAGCATCGTCCAGATCGCACGCGACGACGGTCGGGACGCGGTGTTCGCTGTGCCGGCACGATGGCTCGATACTCAGAGCGGAGACGCTACGATCCTCGTCGCGCTCGCCGACGGCTCGGGTGTCACCGCGGTCGGTCGCGTGCGCGAAGTTTCCCCGCTCGCCGATCCGACGACCCGAACGTTCGAAGTTCGCGTCGGCCTGCAGTCTCCGCCGAACGCCATGAGGCTCGGCTCGACGGTCGTCGGGACCCTGGAGATCCCGACTGCCGCCGTCGTCGCGATCCCGTCGAGCGCCCTCACCAAAGAAGGAGCGTCGGCGGCGGTCTGGATCGTCGACCCACAGCAAATGACGGTCTCGTTGCGGCCGATCGACGTGCTGCGTTTCGATCCGGACAAGGTGATCGTCTCGCAGGGCCTGCAGCCGGGCGAGATGATCGTGACGGGAGGCATCCAGGCGCTCCATTCGGGACAGCGCGTGTCTCCGCTGCGGACGTCGTCGGTCAGATCCAGAGCTCCGCAGCGATCGGCTGCTTGGACGACGGGTCAGGATAGCACGGCCGGAACATGACGTCCGACTGGAGCGCCAGTGCGAGCGCGGAAAGGGCGGCGTGGGCCGCGAACACATCGCGTCTCGATCACTTCAAGCCATTGCTGCCGGCCGAGGCCGAGGTCGTCGCGACCTTGCTCACGGGTCAGTTCGACAGGCTCGGCGATGGCCTCCGGCCGACGCAACCCGACCCCTCGCGCATCATCCGTGCGAGTTTCCTCCGGTTCCTCATCCTCGGCGGCGAGGACGGGTGCCGGCCTCACGAAAAGGGCGTGCGGATCAGTGGGGCTTGGATCACGGGCGTGCTCGATCTCGAAGCATGCCGTGTGTTCCGCGATATCGGCCTGAACGACTGCCACTTCGAAATGCCGGTGGTGCTGCGCGCTGCCATCATCAACCGTCTCTTTCTCGACAGATCGCGGCTGCCGGGCCTGCACGCCGAGAGATTGGAGGCCCGCGGCGGCGTGTATCTCCGAGCCGCCGAGGTCTACGGGGAAGTCAACCTCGAACAGGCGCGCCTCGGCGGTAACCTCGAGTGCGACGGCGCCATCATTCGCAATCCCGGCGAGCGGGCGTTGCGGGCCGATAGCCTCGAGGTCCGGAACGTCCTGCTGCGCGGCGTCGATCTGACCGGCGCGATCACTCTATCGGGCGCCCGCCTGACGGCCGACCTCGACGCGGCGGGAGCGACGATCCGTTGTGCCGTCGGCGTCGCTCTCGACTCGAGCGAGATCGAAAGCCGCGGCAACGTCGTGCTGCGCTCCGCCGCCATCGAGGGAGAGGTGCGGATCATCGCCTCCCTGATCGGTGGCGACATGGATTGCAGCAAAGTCGTCGTCTGCAATTCGGGATCGAGCGCGCTCGACCTCAGCCGGACCACGATCAAGGGCGCTTTCTTTCTTCGCCGCGAAGCACGGCTGCTCGGCACGCTGAACCTGACGGGCGCTGCGATCGCAACCATTCACGACGAGGCCGCATGCTGGCCGAAGTCCGGCGATCTCCTGCTGAACCGTTGCCGCTACGAAGCCTTCATCGACGGCCCTGTCGACGCCGCCACACGGTTGGACTGGTTGGCCCGCCAGTCGCCTCAACGCTGGGGCGAGGACTTCTGGCCGCAGCCTTACGAGCAGTTGGCCGACGTCTTCCGGGCGATGGGCCATTGGGACGACTCGCGCTCCGTACTGATCGTGAAGGAGAGGCTTCATCGCCGGGCTCGCAGGGCGCGCGCACGCAACCCCCTCTGGAGATCTCTTCTCTATCTTTCGGACGGCATCCTCGGCGCAACGGTCGCGTACGGACGCCAGCCGCTGCTCGCTCTCTTGTGGCTGTTCTGCTTCTGGCTGTTCGGCGTGGCGGTGTTCGGCCAGGCCGAAAAGGAAGGCGCGATCATGCCGAACAGCGCCGTCGTGCTGCGGGCGCCCGAGTGGACACTCTGCGGCATGGAGCAGTCGGAGCAGCGCACGATGCTCGCCTCCGGACAGACGAGCGGCCTCGCCGGCGTCGGACAGAACCAGCTCGCGTGTTTCCGCCAGCGATGGGAGGCGTCGAGCTATCCGGCCTTCAGTCCGTGGATGTATTCGCTCGACACACTGTTGCCGGTCCTCGACATGGGCCAGCGCGCTTTCTGGCGTCCCAATCCGACCAAGCAGGGCGGCCGCATGGCGATGACCTATTTCTATGTCCAGTCGGTGGTCGGCTGGGCACTGAGCCTGCTCGCCGTTGCAGGCTTCTCCGGTCTGGTGAAGTCGTCGTGACCCCGCCGTCCGCCTGCAACGCCCAAACTGGCGCGTTGATCGCCATCGCGGTCGTCCTCGTCGTTTCGGCGATGGCCGCCGCAAGCGAAATCTTCGCGCCGGTCGCGTTCGCGCTGTTCATTGTCTCCCTGGCGTGGCCGATGCAGAGAGCTCTGCAGAAAGTGATGCCTCGGGTTCTCGCTCTCGCCATCGGCTTGATCGTGATGATCGCCCTCTTCGCCGCTGTCGGATCGCTGGTGTTATGGGCGTTCGGCCGCGTCATACGCTGGCTCCTCAACGACGCTGCACGCTTCCAGGCGTACTTCGATCAAGCGATCGCATGGTTCGAGGCGCAAGGCTTTCCTGTCGCGGGCATCTGGTCCGAGAACTTCAACGCCAGCTGGATGCTTCGCACAGTCCAGCGCATCACGACCCGGCTGAACAGTACTATGAGCTTTTGGCTGGTGGTGCTCGTCTACGTGGCGCTCGGCCTTTTGGAGGTCGACGACTTCAAAAAGAAATTCGGCCGGATGCATAACCGTCGTGCAGGCGAGATCCTCTGCCGGGGGAGCATCGCCACAGCGGTGAAGATCCGCCGCTACATGCTGGTGCGAACATGGATGAGCCTTGCTACGGGCGTACTCGTCTGGGGTTTCGCCAAGCTCATCGGGCTACATTTCGCAGAGGAATGGGGTTTCATCGCTTTCACACTGAACTACATACCGTTTCTAGGCCCCCTCGTTGCAACCCTCTTCCCCACGCTCTTCGCGCTGACCCAGTTCGGATCTTGGGAGGTCGCCGCGATTGTCTTCGTCAGCCTCAACTTCGTGCAGATCATCCTCGGCAGCTATGTCGAACCGCGCGTGGCCGGCAGCGCACTGTCGATCTCGCCGGTGGTCGTCTTGCTGTCCGTGTTTCTCTGGAGCTACCTCTGGGGAATTTTTGGAGCGTTCATCGGCGTACCGATGACGATCGCCATCGTGACCTTCTGTGCGCAGCATCCGTCGAGTAGCTGGGTTGCGGACGTGCTCGGGTCGATCGACAGCGAGCCGAAAGCGGACGAGATCGCCGCCGCATGATGCCATTCACGGATTGAGACGTCTGGTGAATGTTTGAGACGGCGGGCCAACGATTGCCCCGTGACCCGATGCTACCTTTTCGATCCGTCCGCGGGACCCCGCTCGATCCGAAGCGCCAGACGTGAATCCGGAGCAGGCGCAATGTACGATGTCGAACGAGGAGTGAGATCCGCCGGCTTCCTCGCATTGCTGGCCCGCGGCGTCCTGTTCCTGGCTTTATGGATCGTGTTGATGGGGCCCGCTTTGCACGATCTCCCCGTCGGCATCGCCGCGTCAGTCGCCGCGACGTGGGCGAGTGCCGAACTCTGGGCCGGCAGTTCGCGGCTATCGACGGCAGGACTGCTCCGCTTGGTGACCCGGTTTGTCGGCCGCTCGGTCATCGCGGGTGTCGACGTGGCGCGGCTGGCGTTGGCGGCGAAGCCCCCCCTCTATCCGGGGTTCGTCCGTTATCGCGCGATGTGGCCCGATGGCATGAGACGGAGCACGTTCTGGGCGGTGTCGAGCCTTCAGCCCGGAACTCTGGCCGTGGCGAGCGAATCTGACGGGACCATGCTCGTCCATTGTCTCGATGCGCGGCAGCCGGTCCCAGAGCAGATTGCGGCCGACGAAGCGGCTTTCCGCGCCATCTTCCGGGACTAGCCGCATGGTGGATCAATTTCTCGTCGCAGCAGCACTGTTCATTTTCGTGATCACCACAGCGGCGATCATCCACTTGCTGTTCGCGCACACGATCGAGCGCCTCATGGCGGTTCAGCTCCTGGGCACCGGGTCCGCCGCCGTCCTGCTCCTGCTGGGATCTGGTCTAGACGAAAAGGCGCTGACGGACGTCGCTCTGCTCACCATGCTGTTCTCGGCGTTTTCGTCGATCGGGTTTTCGCTCCGCCCCAAAGCCCATCGCTCGGCCGGAGGCGCGAAAGAATGACGACTGCTCTGGATCTCTTCACGCTGTTCTTCGTCGTCTCTGGATCATTTTTCTTTCTTGCGGGCAAGCTCGGGCTGCTGCGCTTCCCCGACACACTCAGCCGTCTGCACGCTCTGAGCAAAGCAGATAATCTCGGGCTCGGACTGATCGTCCTCGCCCTGCTGCCTCGGGCGAGCAGCGTGCTGGAAGGCGTAGAACTCATCGGCATCTGGGCGTTCGCCCAGATTTCGGCCTCGACGGCATCTCGCCTCATCGCCGAAGTCGCCTACCGCAAAGGGTCGTCCGCATGACCCAGGTGTTCGACATCGCAATCGTCTCGGCGCTCGTGACACTTGCCGTTGCCGTCGCCGCCGTACGGGAAGACCGGGATGCGATCGTGGCCTTCATCGCCGTCGGCATCGTCATCGGTCTGGCTTGGGTCCGTCTTTCGGCGATTGACGTAGCCCTGACTGAAGTTGCGATCGGCGGTGGCGCGACGGGTCTGCTGCTTTTGCGCGCCGAAGCCTATTTGCACAGGGCGCCCGGGCCCGCGTCGGCATTGGCGACGGCTCGATCGGGAAGGTGGCTTACCGCGGCCGGATGCGTCGCGATCGCTGCTGACGTGGCCTTCGTCGTGTTGAATTTGCCGACACCGGCACCGTCGCAGGCCGGGCTTGTTGCAGAGAATTTGGATGCGACCGGCCTCGGCAATCCAGTCACTGCCGTTCTCCTCGCCTACCGTGGGCTCGACACCTTGCTCGAGAAGGTCGTTCTACTCGTCGCGCTGGCGGGGCTATGGTCACTTGCATCCGACCGAGCGTGGGGCGGCGCGCCGGACCTCGCGCCCGACGTCGTTCCCGAACCGCTGACCTATCTCGCGCGCGTGCTCCCCCCCTTCGGCATCGTGCTCGCGATCTACGTGTTCTGGACCGGCGCGGATTCGCCCGGTGGCACGTTCCAGGCTGGGACGATCCTTGCGGCCATGTGGGTCCTCGTCATGATGGCCGGTCTCGCGACGCCTCCCGAGGGCCGCAGTTGCGCGCTGCGCAGTGCTCTCGTATTCGGCCCTGTCGTTTTCCTGTTCGTCGGACTGATCGGCTTTGCGGTCAGCGGCGCCTTTCTCGCTTACCCCCCTGGCTTCGAGAAGCCTGTCATCCTCGGCATCGAAGCGGCTTTGACACTCTCCGTCGCGGCGACGCTCGCCATGCTGGTGGCTGGCCCAGCACGGAGAACGACCAAGTCATGACCCTGGCGAGCGGATCGGCAGCTGTCTACGGTTTGGCCGGGGCCTGTCTCTTCGGCATCGGACTTTTCGTCGTGGTCGCCCACGACCGGCTCCTGCGCCGTATCGTCGGCCTCAACGTGCTCGGCATGGGCATTTTTTTGACGTTCGGATCTATCGCGCGGCGCGGCTCGGGTGCGGGCTTCGGCGGCGACCCGATCCCTCAAGCCCTCGTCATAACGGGTATCGTCGTGGCGTTTTCTGCGACGGCCATGGCGATCGCTCTGCTGCAGAGATTGTTCGACCTGACGAGCAACGCCGCTCCCGACCGGACGGACACCGAAGCCCAGACCGAGGCGGAGCATGACGCCGCTTGAGGCTGCTCCCGCCCTGTCCGCGACCGCCGGCGGGTTTCTGCTCGTCCTCGCGCTCATGGTTCCCGTTGCGGCAGTCTTGGCAATTCTCGCAACGCCGGCACGAGCCGCGCCGTGGATCGCGCTGCTGGCCCTGGCGCTCGGGACGGCGGTCGCTCTCGGCGTCGTCGTCGATCTCGGACGGAGTGGCGCGGCGATTGTCCATATCGTAGGCGGCTGGATGCCGCCGCTCGGGCTCGCGCTGCGGGCCGACGGCCTCTCCGGAGCGATGATCGTTACGACGGCTGTCGTCATGACCTGCGTGGGATTTTCCGCTTACGCACAGACAAGCGATTGCGACGGTCGCGCGGATACGACCTTCTGGATCTTACTGCTCACCATCTGGGCCGGATTATCTGCCGTCTTCGTCGGCAACGACCTTTTCAACCTTTATGTCGCCCTGGAACTGCTTACCTTCGCGGCCGTCCCGCTCGTCTGCCTCGATGGCCGGGCGGAAACCACGGCCGCGGCGCTGCAGTACCTCGTGTTCGCCATGGTCGGCTCACTGTTCTACCTGCTGGGAGCGGCACTGATTTACGGGGAATTCGGGACGCTCGACCTCTCAATTCTGTCGCAGTCCCGAAGCGACAACGCCAGCATATCCATTGCTCTCTCGCTGATGATCGTCGGACTGCTCGCGAAGACCGCACTCTTCCCCCTCCACATTTGGCTCCCGCCCGCCCACGCAGGCGCACGCGCGCCAGCGAGTGCGATCCTCTCGGCTCTGGTGGTCAAGGCGCCGGTGTTTCTGATCGTGCGGCTCGTTTCGGACGTGGCGCCGGCACCGACTGCGGCGACGATAGGCCAAGTGCTCGGCGTCCTCGGTGCGGTGTCGATCGTCTTCTGCAGCATCCTGGCGGTGAGCCAGACACGTCTGAAATTGATGATCGCCTATTCGACGATCGCGCAGCTCGGTTATCTGTTCATCGTCTTTCCGCTTGCGACGCCGGGTGACGAAACGCACGCGTGGAGCACAATCGCCTGGACCGGCGGCACTCTTCAGCTCATGTCGCATGCGTTCGCCAAATCGGCGATGTTTCTCGCGGCGGGCGTCGTCGCCGACGAATACGGCCATGACCGCGTAGCCGACCTTGGCGGATTTGGACGACAGCTTCCCCTGACCGCGGCGACGTTCGTGATCGCTGGATTGTCTCTTGTCGGAATACCGCCGACGGGCGGATTTTCTGCCAAGTACATGCTGCTGTCAGCCGCCTTCGCCGCCAACCATGTTTGGCTGATGGGCGCCATGACCGTGGGCGCGCTGCTTGCTGCGGGCTACATCTTCCGCCTTCTCGATTGCATGTTTGCCGATCCTGTCGCATGCCCGCCCACGGCCGGCCGCTCCCGACGGGGTGTCGAGTTGGGGGCGCTGTGTCTCGCCTTTTGCGCGCTTTTGCTCGGCTTCGTGCCGCTGCAGCCCTCCGAGTTTCTCCAAATCGGTCACGCACTGGCGACCCCGGGAGCCGGACGATGAGGGCCGCCGATCTGCTTCTCGTCGCGTCCGTGGCCGCTCCGCTCCTGCTTGCAGCGTGCTGCGTGAGCGATCGCCTCAGGAAATCGGCCGCATCATTCCTGGTGTTTGCTCCGTTGCCGGCACTTTTGGCCGCTGTCCTGGCGCCGGAGGGGCATTTCGTTCAGCTGCCGGCACCCCTCAGACTGAAGCTCCAGCTCGATGGACCCGGCGCGATCCTGCTCGGCAGTTCGGCGCTGCTGTGGAGCGCGGCGGGCGCATACGTCAAGGTTACAATGGGCACGGAGCGTGCGACGTCTCGGTTCTCCGTCTGGTGGCTGCTGACGCTTTCCGGAAGTCTCGGCGTCTTCATCGCCGCCGACGTGATCGGCTTCTACCTGCTGTTTTCGCTGGCAAGCCTCGCGGCCTACGGGCTGATCGTACACGAACAGACCGCGACCGCGCGGCGAGCGGGGCAGATTTACCTTTCCCTCGCCGTGTTGGGAGAAGCGTTCCTGCTGCTAGCGTTGGTGATGCTGGCCGCGGGCTCCGCCGAGGTCAATCCGCAGATCCGCGACGTCGTCCGCGAGCTGGGGAGCGCTCCGGCGCGATCCGCCGTCGTGGCGTCCCTCGTCTTGGGGCTCGGTCTGAAAATGGGCCTCGTACCCCTGCACGTGTGGCTGCCGCTCGCCCATCCGGCCGCCCCTGTTCCGGCCTCGGCCGTCTTGAGCGGTGTGCTCGTCAAGGCCGGTGTCGTGGGCTTCCTCCGCTTCCTGCCTTTCGAGACTGGGCTGCCGGGGTGGGGTATCGCCTTGATGGTGATAGGCCTGCTGACGGCCTATTGGGGTGCGCTCGTCGGCGTGACGCAGAAGCGGCCGAAGGTCATTCTCGCCTATTCGACGGTCAGTCAAATGGGGCTGCTCTCGGTGCTCGCCGGCGTCGGTCTCGAAGCCGGCGAACCGGAACTGCGCCTCCTTACCGCCTACTACGCCGTCCACCATACGCTCGTGAAAGGCGCTCTGTTTCTCGCGCTCGGTGTTCTCGGTGCAATGGCGCCGGGCAGACCCTATCGCTTGGCGTTCGCGACCACCTGCGTCCTAGCCCTGAGCCTCGGAGGCATGCCGTTGACGAGTGGCGCGCTCGCCAAGCTCGCAGCGAAGCCGATGATCGGCTCTGGCGTGGTCGAAAGCGCCCTGTCGCTCGCGGCGGTCGGCAGCACACTCCTCATGCTCCGCTTTCTTACGGTCGCGGCGTGCGAGCCGCCCGGCGCTCGTCCCGTTGCAGGCGTGCTGGGACTTGTCGTCCCCTGGGCGGTCGTCGCGACCGCGTCGCTTGCAGTCCCCTGGTCGCTCTACCCGGCTATATCTGGGGAAAGCGTGGTATATTTGCTGTCAGCCAATTCGATCTGGAAGGTCGCCTGGCCGGTGCTCGTGGGTGCGGCCGCCATGCTCCTCGTGCGGCGGATCACTTGGCTCCCCGGCTGGGTGCCGGAGGGTGATATTGTCGTTTTCGGCAAATCAGCAGAGGGGCTTGTCCGCACCGTCGGTAGCTTTGCCAATGGTCTCGACCAAACGCTCCGACGGTGGCAGATGGCTGGACTGTCGTTGGTGCTCCTCACCATTCTCCTCGTCGCCGCTATCGCCGGCGGCGAGTGAGATCAGTTTCGCGAACTCAGTGCGCGCAATGGGCAAGAAGATATCCGCGGGTCCCGCGCCGACAACCCACGCTTAAAGCCCACGGCTCTCGGGTGCCATTTCGGACGTGGGTCCGCCGGTCAGTTGCAGTACCTTCGCATCCAGTGCCGCACGAAAACCGTGCTTAACGGAACCCGCCCTTACAAAGAGCACGAACCCGTAATCGCCAGGGAGCAGTGCGTCGACGGCATCATGGTCGACTACAACGCCGGTAACCGCGATGCGATGGCGAATATCGAGCGCATTGAGCGAGCATTACGCGATCAATCCAACCCTCACGCTCACTGACGCGAATGAAATGTGCCTCCCTTGCCGAAAATGGCGGCGGCGCCAAGCCCGAGGCCGGTCCCCGCATCGATCGTCTCATCCGAAATCCTCGACCTCATCGTGCCGATCCGCATCCGGGCGTAGCGTTGAAGTCCGCTCAGGGTCAACAATAGCCCTCCAGCGCGCGCCAACGAAGTCAGCTTGGCCCGCGAGAGCAGACATAGCCGTCCGGTGGTCCAGCGCCCCGCGCCTCAGGTCTGCTTTTGCAGCTGGGATGAAGCGACGAGCGGTGGTGTCCCTCTGAGCATAATTCCACGGAGGCACACGCGTCGCGTCAACGTCGCCTTTTTGGTCCAGAAGCCGCTTTTGGAGCGGCTTCAGGGCGCTTCTGAACCGGCACGCCATGCCTAAGCTTCCCGACCTCCACCAGCTGTCGCGCGAAATTCTCGATATGTCCGTCTTCAGAAATGACGTGCCCCTCTTCAGCGAGGCAACTCTTTTGCGTCGCGCCGTCTGCCGCCACTTTCGCCGTCGTTAAGACACCGCTCTCAGGTACGGCCCGGAACCAAGGCACCGTCGCCGCTTCGATAGGATCGAGTTGAGCCAGGATGTACGCGACATGTCGGGGCATCACGTCCAAGTGTGCGCCGATTTGCTTGAACGTAACAAGACGACCCCTTGGAACAGCTGATAAGATTAGCAAAACATCGCCCTTGATCCGGGCAAAGAATGGACTCGGCTTTGTCATCTTGTCGCTTTTCCCATGCGCGATCCTGCCATGGTTCAGGTCGGTTAGCGGGTCCACGGGGCACCGCTGTCACGGATGTCAGATCGGTCTAAGGCTTGGTTCAAGACGGCTTCATCTCTAACTTGCCCAAGAAGCACCCCGGTCAGCGCGCGCTGGTATGTTGACCGACAAGGGTACACGTCTGTTTCGATTTCCCGGTAGGGGTAGGTAGCCGGGGTCTTCGAAAAGACCCTGTAAGACCGAACGGGTTCGCACGACGACCAGATCGCCGGCTCCGATACCGTATGCACGCCCTACGAACCATTTCCCCTGACGGCTGGGCCCCTTCCTCGCGCTGGCTTTACCCCTCCGAAACCGATTTTCTGACATAAATCAACATCTGGGCGTTCTCGTTTCCCCCGTAGCCAGCCCAGTTCGGTCGAAGTCGCGGCGCCCCGCCAGGCGCCGCGACTACCTCTTTGTTTTATGGATTGTTTCGGATGGGAATCATCGACGACCTTAGCCCCAGGCCGGCCCCAACGCGCCCGGCATTGCGCTACGTCCAGTTCGCGGCATCGGCCTTAGCTGGCGTCATTACCGCACTCGTCGCCTTCTTGCTCACGCGATAGCCGGACGCTTCACCGAGCGATCTCCTACTTCAGCACCTTTTCGACCGGACCCGACACGGCATCGGTAACGCCGAGCCCGTCGCCAAGCTCGTCGAGCAGATGGCGGAAGCTATTGAGCGTCGCGATCATTTGCGGGCGGGCGCGGGTGAGCGCATCGGTATCCTCCCATTCAGCAATGAGGCAGTACGTCTGCTCGCCTGTCTTGACGATGCTGGCGCGCCGCAAACCGCCCCACCACTTTGACGAGACGTTGTCGTGAGCCGTCAGGAAGTCGGCGTCTTGGCCGGATTTCAACGGGCCTTTCGACCTGGGCTCAGGAAGTGCTGGCTCCGAAGAACTAGTCTCACCGGGAACTCGTCGGTGGCGCGCCCGGACCTACCGTGGCGCGTCACTCGTTTATAGAGCCCGCAATGCCTGGTTTTCTGATCGTCGTCGCCGGCACGAGCGCGCTGCTGTTCGCAACGCTCATGTGGGTGCAGGTCAACTAAACCTACGCCGCCGCTCAGACCATCCGGGGGTTATCTGCTCAGCGCGCTCGATTAGTTGGAGGCGCAAGCGACAGTTCGGGAGCTTGGACGCCTCGCGCAAAGGCGCGATGATCGCCTCGGTCGATCGTCCCTTCCGTGCCATGTCCGTGTCTCCCATCAGGAGGTTGGAAATAGCCGGATTCGAAACTCATCCCTGGGCTCGGATCAGGAGTGCAGGCCAGAAGCTGCGCGACGAACTGCTGGCGGGGGAACAGTTCTCAACCCTCTACGAGGCCCAGGTTCTGATCGAGCGGTGGCGCAAGCATTACAATGCGGTCAGGCCCCACTCATCGCTCGGCTATCGGCCGCCGGCACCAGAGACAATCTTGCCGCCAGCATCCGGCCTCGCCTACGCTGCGCTCCGGCCAGTCCAGATGCTGGCCGACAGCCGCCGGGTTCTAACTTAATTCCTGGTATCGCTGCGAGGGGCAGACAAAAAGAACCAAGGTCGGTGACCAAAGCCACCACTGGTGGGAGGCAAGGCCAGGAGCTGCTTGCACAAGAAGGGCGCCGCTTGCACAAGAAGTCACGTCAACGCCGTGCTATTTGTGCAAAGCCGCATGACGTAGCAGCATAATTACTCATCGGGTATGAAAAAACGTCTTCTCTCAGGCTCAGATAAATTCTCAAAAAAACTGCAGATTAATATATTCTCCAGACCCCTAGCTTTCTTTATCCAGCATAGCTATACAAAGCTTGTGAATGTACCAAGCCTGCAACATTGGCCACATTTGCAAGAATGTTCGCAAGCCTGCAACCTTGCGTCATTGAGACTCATGGCAAAACTCCATTACGAACACCTGTGTCTAAAGTTGGCTAATCAATAGCCTGCAAAGTAGTGTCGTGTTTGCTTAGCGGCTAGCAACCTAAGGTCTCTGATGCCCTCACGCCGAGCGGCAGACCTGTCTGCGTAGCACGTACACGACAGAACAATCGTGTCCTGCCAAGAGGCCGCAGACAACCCATGCGGTCATGGATGATGGCCGACAAGCGACATACCCACTCAACGATATGATCCAAAAAGCCTAGCCGCCAACGAAAGATTCTTCGCGGCAGCCACAACCTCAGGCACTATGGAATTGATAACGAAAATCCAGTCCCCTAATGCCGTCAAACGACTACCGTAGACATCACTTCTGAACTGCGTGACCTTTACGTAGATTAGTACTGCACCGTCCAGCACCGTAGGGCAAATTGTGCAATGGGCGCCCCGTCGTAAAGCATTGATAGGACTAGGCTATTTGTTTAGATATGCGTACTTTTAATCAGGGTGTCGATGGTTCGATCCCATCCGGGCTCACCAATTTTATCAAGCACTTAGATCGCCTTCGGCCGGTTCCATTAAGTCGACTGCGTGACTCGCGACCGACCGATCCCCGCAAATCGAACACCTCGACCTCGCCAGACTGCCGGTCGCGCAACTTGTTGTCAGCATTTCGCAACCGCGAAAGGTCCGCCGTCGAGTAGTGCATAGTGTCCGGTCCCCCCATCACGCTGCCGTTCGAGATCGCGCTCACAGTCGGCCTTGCGATTCACGAGCTAACGACCATCGATGCCAAATACGGTGCGCTCAGCGTGCCGAACGGGACTGCTCGACGTCTCGTGGGCGATCCAGTCGTCTAGTGAAGGCGGTGAACTTCGCATCGCCTGGCGGGAGCGTGCGACCTTGCGCGCAGGCCGATCGAAGAACGGGAGTGAAAGAACCAGCAGTTCCGACGTCTCGCGCACTTCCTCCTCAACGAATGGCCGATCCAAACCGGTTGGCCCCGTTGGCTTCACCAGCCAGCCCGCGAGCTAGAACAAGCTTTGACTGAGGATGTTCAGCGTAGCCGCCCTGATCCAACTTCGACACCGGGACTTTGCCCCGCCCTCACGATGCGATGGAGCCGCCGCCAAGCCCTTGAGGCGGACGCTTAGCTCCTAGGCGAAACTCCCGGGGCGATACGCCGACTGTCCGGCGGAACACCTTCGAAAATCCGAAGGCATCTTGGTAGCCGACTTCCCCCGCCACTTGCTCAAGCGTCCGATCCGTTTCGCCGAGCAGACGCATTGCCATCTGCATGCGGAGTGTTCTGAGGTAGGCCAGCGGCGGATGCCCCATCGTGATCCTGAACCTCTCGGCGAAGGCCGTGCGCGACATGCCGGAGCGGTTTGCCAGTTCATCGACAGACCAGTCGAAAGCCGGCTCTTGATGCATCAGCGCGACGGCTATGCGAATGCGGGGATCATGGACGGCCGTGAACCAGCCCGGTTGATCGCTGAAGTTCTGTGCGACCACCTCGCGCAGCGCGTAAGTGACAATCACATCGAATAGACCGTCGACGATGGTCTCCGCGCCCAGGCGATCGCGCCCGAGTTCGTCTTCCAGCAGCGAAATCGTCAGCGCCAGCGGTCCGAGCTTCGAAAAGGTGCCTTGGCGCAGCACGAACCACGCCGGGAACTGACGGAAGAACGGATGGATCGGTGTGTTCCAGAACTCATACGCGCCGCTGATCACGGCAATATCGCGGGCGGGGTCGTCGTCTGCGCCACCGGGCTCCGGACCGGCATCAGCGCTCACGAACTCGTTCGTGGCGTCCAGAATGGGATCGGGACTGACGACATGGCGGCAGCCTCGCGCCATGACGGCGATGTCGCCTGCCGCCAGATGCAGTGGGGCCGGCAATTGTGGGGCGTGAAGGTAGACCGACCCGCGTACCACGACGTGAATGCCGACGCTGCGATCGCACGGGAACCTCACGGCTCGCCGCCCGATGTGGCGCATATCCAGGAGCCGGCGCCGCAGGCCAGCCTGCCGCAGGAGATCGGTCAGCAGATCCATCGTTCGAGACACCGGACGAACAGACATGTTTTCCGGACAGTAAGCCATTACTGATACGAAAACAATGTGGTGTCCTGTGCGCATCAACTTTGCGGAGGACTCATGTCGACCACACTCATCATCGGTGCCAGTGGCACCGTCGGCACGGAACTCGGCCGGCTGCTCCGGCTGCGCGGCGATGCTGTACGTTTAGCGACGAGCCGCCTGCCCGAGACGCCGGCGCACGTTCGGATCGACCTCGGGACCGGTGCGGGGCTGGAGCAGGCTTTCGAAGGCGTCGGCAAGGCGTTCTTCCTATCGCCGCCCGGCTACACGAACCAGGACGTGATCCTCGGCCGTCTGATCGATAGGGCCGCACGAAACCGGCTTGAGCGCGTTGTCCTCATGACGGCAATGGGGGCTGATGCATCGGACGAAATCCCCTTACGGAAGGCCGAAATGCAGCTGCTGCGATCCTCCGTTCCGGCGACGATCATTCGACCCAACTGGTTCATGCAGAACTTCGATAGCTATTGGAGTCGCGGCATTCGCGAGGAGGGCAAGATTCTCCTGCCAGTGGGCCAGGCGCGAGGGAGCTTCATCGACGCACGAGATATCGCCGCCGTCGCCGCCGCTTTGCTGGCCGATGCCGATCACTCAGGAATGGCCTTCGATTTGACTGGGCCCGAGGCACTCGATCACGCAGAGGTCGCGTCGATCCTCTCGAAGGTGACCGGCCGAGAGATCATCTTCGAGGACATCACGCCTGACGCCATGTTGGGCCGTCTCCTGGCGGCCGGACTACCCCGGGACTACGCTGAATTCCTGATCGTCATCCTCGGGTACTTCAAGGCCGGCGCCGCGGCGAAGATCACCGATAGCGTGGAACGCATCACCGGGCGTCCACCTCGGTCGTTTGCAACGTATGCGGCCGACTACTGGTCGAAGGCGATCTGAGCAGACCTCTGCTACAACAAGGAGTGCTGGCGGACCGGCGACGATTCAAATCATCTCCGGCCGTCGTTCACCGCCCGAACACGACGGCGCCCAACGCCATAGCGACCGCCGCCTGGGTCGGATCGATGACGGGTACGCCGAGCGCCTCTTCAAGCGGCGTTCGATGGCGGGCCATGCCGGCGCAGCCCATGACCACGACTTCAGCACCGTCGAGATCGCGCAGCGCGCGCCCGGCCTCGATCATTTTCTCCAAGGTCCGGTCACCCGAAGCGGTTTCGGCAACGCTCATGTCCAGAGACCGCTCGCCCACGAGCCGATCGAGTAGTCCCATCTGGCGCAAATATCGGATGTGCCGGCGGATCGAGCGCTGCTTGATCGCGATGACGCCGAAGCGCTCTCCCCGCGCGAGCGCCGTGAGCACGCCCGACTCGTTGATGCCGAACACCGGCTTTGTCGTCGCCTCACGGCAGACGTGCAGCCCGGGGTCGGAATAGCACGCGATCACGAAGGCCGCAGCTTCGGTCGACATCACGAGGTCGCGGAGCGGCAGCGTGACGCTTTCGATATCGAACTGCGTCTCGATGCCAATCGGCCCGCGCTCGAGAGTGCGGCACACGATCTCCGGGCCATCGGCGAAGCGCATGGCGTCGAGCGCGTCAGACAAACCGCGCGTCACCACCTCGTTCGAATTCGGATTTATGACGAGGATCCGCGGGCGGGATGTGTCGGCCATGTGTCGAACCCCGGGCTTCTCGCGGGCGGAACATACCCCTACCATCCACGCTCGGACCAGCGCTGACAAGAAGGTGCGAAATGAGCGGAGCGGACTATGACGTCGTCGTTCGCGGCGGACGGGTGATCACGGCGACCGACGACGTCGTGGCGGACGTCGCCATCCGGAACGGGACGATCGAGGCCGTTGGCCGCAACCTCGGTCCCGGCCGCCGGGAAATCGAAGCGACGGGTCACCTGGTGATGCCGGGCGGCGTCGACAGCCACTGCCACATCGAGCAACTCTCCGCCGCCGGGATCATGAATGCCGACACGTTCGAAAGCGCGACCGTCTCGGCCGCATTCGGCGGCACCACGACGGTCATTTCTTTCGCCGCACAGCACGTCGGCATGTCGCTGCGCAAGGTCGTCGCCGACTACGCGGCCCTCGCCGCCCGAGGCGCCATCGTCGACTACACGTTCCACATGATCGTCGCGGACCCGACGCCGGCGACGCTTGCAGAGGATATCCCCGCACTCGTCCGGGAAGGCCACGGCTCCATCAAACTGTTCATGACGTACGACCGGCTCAAGGTCGACGACGAAATGCTGCTCGATGTCCTGCTGGCTGCACGCAAGGCTGGCGCCCTCGTCTGCGTGCATGCCGAAAACCACGGCATGATCGCATGGATGAGCCGTCGCTTGCTGGAAGCGGGACACTCGGCACCCAAGTTCCATGCGCTCAGCCACCCGCGCGGCTCGGAGGTCGAGGCGATCAACCGGCTCGTCGTCTGCGCCGAACTGCTCGACCAGCCGGTCATGGTCTTCCACGTTTCGACCGCCGAGGGCGCGGCCGCGATCCGTGCCGCCCGCGCCCGTGGTGTGAAGGTCTATGCGGAGACGTGCCCGCAGTATCTCTTCCTCACTGCCGACGACCTCGATCGCCCCGGCGCCGAAGGCGCCAAGTGGATGTGCTCGCCACCGCCCCGCACATCGGCCGACCAGGAGGCGCTCTGGCAAGCACTTGCCCTTGGCGACCTGCAGACGGTATCGTCCGATCACGCCCCTTATGCCTTTGACGAAACCGGCAAACTGCGCGCCGGCCCGAGCCCGAGCTTCAAGCAGATCGCCAACGGGTTGCCGGGCCTCGAAGCGCGGCTACCGCTGTTGTTCGACGCCATGGTCTCGAAAGGCCGGCTCGGGGCGAACAAGTTCGTCGAACTGACGGCCACTGCGCCGGCGAAAATCTACAACATCCACCCGCGCAAGGGCTCGATCGCGGTCGGCTGCGATGCCGACCTCGCGATCTGGAACCCCGATCTCGAGGTCACATTCTCGGACGCGCTGATGCACGATCGCACGGGCTACACGCCCTACGCAGGGCGCCAGGTTCGCGGCTGGCCCACCACCGTGCTCCGCCGAGGAGAGGTCATCGTCGACGGCGGGCACCTGAATGCGGCTCTCCCGCGCGGGGGTGGCGCGCCCGCCACGCCAAGCGGACGAACGACCGCGGACGACGTGTTCGCGAGCAAGCTCGGGGTGCGGATCGTTTAGGCAAAGGCCGCAGCGCGCGCAGGGTCCCGCCTGGCAAGCCGCCGCAGCAGGAAATCGACTTCCGACCGCGCCGTCGCCGTCATGCGGCTGGCCGGCGCACGCTGAGCATCCGAGCGGATCGCGCCACGTCGCATCAGGACGGATTTGCGAACGGCGAGGCCGAGACCGGGCTGCTGCTCGTAACGGAGCAATGGCAAGTGGGCATCGAAGAGATCGTGCGCAGCGTCCCGTTCGCCACGTTCTAGCAGGCGGATCACCTCGGTCAGCATGTCCGGAAACGCGTAACCGGTCATCGCGCCGTCGGCCCCGCGTTCGACTTCGAAGTCGAGGAATAGGCCGCCGTTGCCCGTGAGGATCGAGATGTGGCGCATCGAGCCTTCGCGCTCGAAGGCCCGCAGGGTGCTGATCTTTTCGAGCCCCGGCCAGTCCTCGTGTTTCAGCATCGCGCAGGAGGGATGAGCCTGGACAATCCTGCGGACGACGCCAGGCGCCATGACGACGCCGCTCGCCAGGGGATAATCCTGGATGACGAACGGTACGTCCGCCCCGAGCGCCGTCACGCATTGGTCGTAGTAGCCGACGACCTGATCATCGGTGCGCACGGTCCCGGGCGGCGCGATCATCACGCCGGCCGCCCCGGCGTCCATCGCCGCGACCGTCAGTTGCCGCATGGCTGCGAAACCGGGGGCAGACACCCCGACGACGACGGGGAGTTCCCGGGCCGCGCGGACGATGCGTTGGGTGAAGGCTATGGCTTCGCTGGTATCGAGCTTGGGCGCCTCGCCCATCATGCCGAGGATCGTGAGGCCGGTCACACCACATCCGCGATAGAACTCGACCATCCGGTCGGCGGACTCCATGTCGATCCGCCCATCATCGTGGAAGGGCGTGACCGCGATGACGTAGACGCCGGCAGCGCTTTCATTCAACTTCACGGTCCACCTCGGGGGCTCCTGCAGGCTGACTCTGTTACCGGACCCGGTCCGTGGGGTCCATCGCTGGGCGGCGGCGACCAGGTGAAGACGAACGTATCACCAGTGACGAGGCCCGACAGCCGTGACTGAGCCCTGGCCGATCGTCGATACTCACGTCCATCTCTTCGATCCCGTCCGATTTCCGTACGGCCGGCACGTCGCCTACACGCCACAGCCTCACGAGACCGCGACCGTCGAGCAACTCGTCGATCTGATGCACTGTTCCGACGTCGATCATGCAGTGATCGTCACGCCGATGGCGGGTTATCAGTCCGACAACAGCGCCATGCTCGATGCCCTGGCGCGATATCCCGACAGGTTCCGAGGCATAGCCGTTGTCGAGGCCGACATCGCGGACGGGGACCTGATCGCGATGAAGAGGCAGGGCGTCGTCGGCACCCGCGTCGACCTCATCGGCCGCGGGACGGAGTATCTGCGCGGCGAAGGGCGGTCCCTCCCGGGCCGGCTCAAGGATCTCGGCCTCATCCTTCAGATCCAGTGTGAAAACGATCAGTTGGTGGCCGTGCAGGATATCTTGCGGCGGGATGCGGGACGCGTGGTCATCGACCATATGGGTCGACCGGATGCGCGTCGCCCCACCGATCAGGCGGGCTTTCAAACGCTGCTGCGTCTCGCCGACAGCCCCGACGTTTACATCAAGCTCTCGGGACCGTTCCGCTTCTCACAGACGGGCTGGCCACATCCCGACGTCGATCCGTTCATCGCCGCGCTGGTTCGCGCCTTCGGACCGGACCGCTGCATCTGGGGCTCGGACTGGCCGTTCATCCGTATGGAGCGTCGCATGGACTATGCGCCGACGCTCCGCAACCTCGATCGCTGGTTGCCGGCGGCCGAGGATCGCGCGGCCGTTCTCGCGCGAACACCGGCTCGCCTATTCCGATTTCCCTGACGGCGACACCAAGTTTCGGTTTCGCCAACTTCACGACCGCAACAAAGGCGCGATGCCCTGCAGCTTGCAGCATCCGATCCGGACAGATCTGGACTGGCACGACGACCTAGTTCTTTACCCGCCCGGACTTCTTCGAGAGCGCTTCGATCAATGCTCGCGCGGCAGCCGGATTGCGGAATTTCGCGCTGGATATGAAGTAGGCGAAGACATCACCTTGCCGGGCCCAGGCGCGGATCCTCCGCGCGTAGCTCGAGATCTCGCCCGGCGCGAGGCCCTGTTCGACGTCCTCGTGGGTCGTCTTGAAGCGCGCATAAGTGAAGTCGGCGGTCGGCTCCTCGAGGCCCTGATGATCGTCCGGCGTCGTGTAGACGATCGCAACCCGGTGCCGCCGCGCGAGTTCGTAGAAGGCTTGGCTCGCAAAGGACGGATGGCTGACTTCGACGGCATGGCGGAGGTCTAAGTCGCCGAGGCTCCGCGGCAGGAGGGTGAGGAAGGCCCCGAAATCGTCGGCATCGAACCTCTTCGTCGGCATGAACTGCCACGTTATGGGGCCGAGCTTCTTCCCGAGTTCGGTCAGGCCCTGGTCGAGAAAGCGCGCAATGCCAGGCCCGACTTCGGCGAGCACTTTTCGATTGGTGCAGTAGCGCGAGGCTTTGACGGAGAAGACGAAGTCATCGGGCGTCTCGTCGCGCCACTTCCGCCAGGAGGCAGGCTTGAACGTCGAGTAGTACGTACCGTTGATCTCGATCGAAGTGACCGAACGAGATGCGAACGAAAGCTCCGCCTTTTGCGGCAGATCATGTGGATAGAACACGCCACGCCACGGCTTGTAGGCCCACCCGCCGACGCCGATCCGGACACTCGGCTGCATCGCCGCTCTGGCCCTTTATGTTCTCCGAAGGGAGCAGGCCGGCGGAACCGCCGGCCGCCTACTTCTTCGCCTCGGGCAGTTGCGAGGCACCTGAGTGCGATGAACTCCCGACGCCCGGCCCCGTGACCGCGCCGGAGGCGGCACCTCCGGTCGGCGCCGAGCCGCCGAGCTGGGCTTGGCAGAACGTATCAAACTGGGCGCGGCTCACGCCATAACTAGGCGCAAATCCCGCCGAGCACTGCGCGACGGTAAGCCCCTCGCCCGACGGCACCGGGCTCGTGGTCCCTGCTTGGCTTTGACTGCCGGTCTGCCCCGCTGGCGGCGCGCTCCCCTGTCCGTATGCCGCCGAAGCGAGCCCAATGACGCCGGCGGCGAACCCGACAGCGACGACAATCTTTGCGTTCGACATGACGGCCTCGCGTGACCTCGCATCTTCACGCGCCAACGACGCACCCGACGGTTGGGTTCCGCCGACCGCAAAGCGGAAACTGGACAGTCGGCCCGCTTGCGCCCGATATCTGGCAAAAAGCGGGAAAGCTCGGAGGCCCTGTCATGACCGCTCGCGATGAAGCCGTGATGCCGGTCAGCCGCCTCGCACCCGACGGCATGAGCGAACCAGCGCTCGCGCTCGATCCCCTCAGCCTCAGCCCGCGCAAACGTCTTGTCTGGAGTTTCTACAAGGACATGTGGGATCACGCCGATACCCTCCTGGTTCCGAGTATCTTTCATCCAGGCTTCACGTTCCGCGGCTCGCTCGGACCGGTGCTCGTCGGCTATGAGGAATTCTCCGCCTACGTCGCCTGGGTCACGTCCTGCCTAGAGCGCTATACGAGCGATATCCTCGCGATCGCAGAGGAGGGCGACACCGTCGCCGCCAAGCTCAGGTTTCATGGGTTTCACCGCCGTGAAATGTTCGGCGTCGCGCCGACGGGGCGACACGTCTGGTGGCACGGCGCACCGATTTTTACCTTCGAGGGCGATAAAGTCCGCGACTTGTGGGTCCTCGGCGACATCCACGGTCTGCAGTCGCGACTGCGCGCCATTTAACCGAGCGAACCAAAAGCGCGAGCCATTCGCCGCCGCCTGTGCTTCAAACATGGCGCCGGTACTCTCCCCGACGATCGGCACGAACGGCCCGCCGCGCGCCCGACCCCCGCGGCGGGCGCGTTCCGCCCCTGTGCCGTGGGGCACAGCCGATACCCGAAATCGACGATAGGCTTCCGCCGCTTCTTGCCTCGCACGGCCCCGCTGACGTGGGGCGCGGCGACGGGTAAGCTCGCGCGGAAAGAGTTGGGATCGATCGATGTATCGCCTGATCGCAGCGACCGCTTTGGCCCTGCAGGTTCTCGTCGGACCGGCATTCGCCTTCGATATCCAAGCCGAAAAGGTCGCGATCTCGGCACTGACCCGCGACGCGCGCTATGGCGAAGCTTTGGAACGCGCACGTGCCCTCGCCGACCGCGTCAAAGCCGAACGTGGCGCAAACGATCCGGAATACGCGCGCGCGCTCGGCTGGCAGGCCTACCTGCTTCAGGTGCAAGGCCGCTTTACGGAAGCAGACCCGCTCTTCCACCAGAGCCTCGCACTGCTCGAGCGCGCTCTGCCAGCGGATCATCCGGATATCGCGACCAGCATCAATAATTTGGGTTTCCAGTATCAGGTGACCGACCGGCTGGACGAGGCCGAAGCGCTCTACAAGCGCTCGCTCGCGATGCGGGAGAAGGCCTTGCCCGGATCGAGTCTCCTCGTTGCTGACAGCTTGAATAACCTCGCCCAGGTGTACAAGGCGCAGGGGCGCCTGCGCGATGCAGAGCCGCTGCTTCGACGCGCCCTCGATCTGCGGACCAAGCAGCTACCGCAAAACCATCCGCTGATCGCCCAGTCGCTCGCCAATCTCGCAGGCACGATCGAGCGGCAAGGCCGGCCGGCCGCCGCCGAGCCGCTGCTCCGGCGCGCACTGGCCATCCGCACGGCCGCTCAGACGACGGATCATCCTGAGATCGCGGGCATCACCAGCAAGCTCGCGCAGAACCTGTCGATGCAGCGGCGCCTCGTCGAAGCACAGGCGCTGTTCGATTCCGCGCTCGCCATCCGTAGCCGGTCGCAGCCGCCCGAACACGTCGACATCGCGAGCAGCCTGCACGATAGCGCAGTCAATCTCATCGCCCTCGACCGGATCGGCGAGGCGGAGACGGCTCTGGAGCGCGCCCTCGTCATCCGTCGCGCGGCCTTGCCGGGGAGCCACCCCGATATCGCCCGCACTTACGGCGATCTCGCCCGCATCGCCATGGCCGCTGGTGATCGCGAACGCGCCCTCGAACGCCTCCGGGCGGCAATCGAAGTCTTGCTCACGCGCGATCGGCTCGATGACATCGGGCGGCGGCAGATGACCGATTTCATCGAAATGGCCTGGGATCTGTTTGGTGCCGACAAACCAGCCGACACCATTCCCATCAAGATTGTCGACGAGACCCTGCAAGTCGGACAGCGCGCCGTGTCGACCCCGACGGCAGCCGCCGTATCGCGCATGGCCGCCCGCTTCGCGACGACCGATGCCGGACTCCAAGCCCTCATCCGCGATCGCGAGACCAACGATCAGGAACTGGCGATCCTCGATCGGGAACTGACCGGACTTCTCGCCGGTACCACGCGCCGCGAAGCGGCCGACAAGATCCGCCAGCGAATCTCCGAGGTGGAAACCGAGAACCGCCGGATCGACGAGCGCCTCAGGCGCGAGTTCCCCGGCTATTTCTCGCTCGTGAAGCCAGAGCCGCTGACCGTCGAGACCATCCGCACCCTGCTCGATTCTGACGAGGCGCTGATCAGCTACGTCGCAACACCGGACAGCATGTACGTCTGGGCCGTCTCCGACCAGGGCGTCGCCTGGCACAAGGTCGACATGACGCTCGACATGATCACGCAGAAGGTCACCCGCCTGCGCGACAGCCTGGATCTCGAAACGCTCGCTCGTGACGGGACGAAGGCTCGCCTGTTCGACCTCGGCATCGCCCACGAACTCCATCAGGCTCTCATCGCGCCGGTCGCAAAGATAACGGCCGGGAAGACCCATCTGGCGATCGTCGCTTCAGGACCGGTCACGAGCCTGCCGTTCAACGTGCTCATCGCGAGCCGGCCTGCCAAGCCGCGGCCCACGCTCACCGAACTCGACGCCTATCGGCAGGCCGACTGGCTGATCCGCCATCACGCACTCTCGGTACTTCCCTCCGTCAACAGCCTGTCGGCATTGCGCCGCGTCGCCGGTCAGGCGCGAGCGGAAAAATCCCTGATCGGCTTCGGTAATCCGGTCTTCGCGGCGCCATCCACGGGACAGGAGACACGGGCAGCCAAGAAAGCAACGACGCGCGCCCCCATCCGCACGCGCGGCTACGCGAGCTACTGGCGGGGTGGTGCGGCCGATCTCGATGCGCTCCGCCGCGACCTGCCGCCGCTGCCCGAGACCGAAACGGAGCTCAAGGCCATCGCGACGAAACTCGGCACCGACCGATCGGAAGTGGTTCTCGGACGCGCGGCAACGGAAGGTGCCGTGAAGGCGAGCCGCCTCGACCAGTTCCGCATCGTCTATTTCGCGACACACGGCCTCGTCGCCGGCGAAGTCCGCGGCCTCGGTGAGCCCGCCCTCGCGCTCACCCTTCCTGCAACGCCCTCGGAGATCGACGACGGCTTGCTGACGGCGTCCGAAGTGACGCAACTCCGTCTCGATGCCGACTGGGTCGTGCTCTCCGCCTGCAATACCGCCTCGGGCGACAGTCCGGGCGCGGAAGCTCTTTCCGGCCTTGCGCGATCCTTCTTCCACGCTGGCGCACGTGCCATGCTCGTCTCTCATTGGCGCGTCGGTTCGGAGGCGGCGGCGCGGCTGACGACGGCGACCTTCGCACGGATGCAGACGGCGAAATCAGTGGGCCGCGCGGAAGCACTGCGGCAAGCGATGCTGGAGATGACGGCAGATACGTCCGACCCGTGGAGCGCCTACCCAGGCTTCTGGGCGCCTTTCACAGTCGTCGGAGAAGGGCGAGGCGGCTGAGGCGCCTCACCACTCGTAGCGGGCACCGATGCGGCCACCGATGCCGAACAGGTCTTCACCACCGCGGGTCTCAACCTGGAAGAGATACGACGAGCCGTCGCCGCGATCCCACTTGGCGGCGACCTGACCGAGGACCCGCAGTTCCCCTTCGTCGGTGACAAGCGTCGCGGGGCCGAACGAACCGGGTTGGGCACGGAAGCCGTCGACCCACACGTCGCTGTAGAGCATGCCCGTGAGCGTCGTGGTCAGGAAGCCCTGCGGCATCCGCCAGAAGGTGCCGTAGCGAAGACCACCTTGAACGCGCAGGACGTCGCCGTCGGCGCCGACGATGAAGTCACCCCGCTGGTCGCTGTAGTCCGTATGCGTATAACGGAGGCCAGCGATCGGTTCGATCCAGCTGTCGCGGCCAGCATCGAGGCGGTAGGAGACGTTGGATTCGAGGATTGTATTGGTAAGATTCGCCGATGCAGAACGACCGAAGGCATCTCTGAAGCAACTGGTCGGATCGGCGTCGAATGCACCGAGCGGCTTCAGAACGTCACTCTGCTTGGCGTCATAGAGATCTACCTTCACGACGGTCTGCCAGGAGAAGCGATCCTGGAAGAAAGCCGCGTAGGCTCCGATGATCCCACCGGAAGTGTCCTGCTCCGCATTGGTGCGACGGAAGAACTCCGGCGTTCCGAAGCCCTGGTCATCACGAAACTCACCACGGCTCTCCTTGCCGTGTGCTTCGTTGTAACCGCCGAACAACCCGAGCATCAGGCCGGTCGAACCCGAGGAATTGAACCGGAAGGTCACGTCGCCGCCGGCGAGGAAACCGGCAGAGGTTTCTTTCCGATCGATCTCACCCGGACGGGCGACGTCGATCGTGATGTCATTGCGCTTTTCGTAGTCCACGTAGCCTTGGGCCCACACGCCGCGAGATGGGGCGGCGGTCGGGTAAACAGGCTCCGGCGCGGGAGCGGGCCTGGCCGCCTGCTTTGCATGCGGTTTCGCCCCACCCTTCGGCTGCGGCGCGGCACCCTGAGAGACCTGCGTCGTCTGAGCCGCGGGCTGAGCCGGCGTGAAACTGGCGAGCGCCACGCCCTGCTGCTCCTGCTGGCGACGACGAACCATCTCCACGGCCTGAGCCGTGGACACTTCGGTGGCCGAAATCGACGGAATGCTGCCGGAGACAGAGGAAGCGGAGGACATGCAGGTCGCCGACGCACCGGCCGTCATAGCCGTTAGCGCCAAAGCCTTGGCGCCCACCCCGAGCATCAGACGAGAGCGTAGCGTCACAGCCGAGATCCCCCAGCAAAAGTAGGTCCACCGAAGTGGGTAACTGATTCGACGGCAGCCGACCCCCGACATACGGCTTTCGTCATTCCCGCTATTCTCGCGTATAACATTCAACGGACGAGATGGCGCCCCGATTGTACTGTTAGCTTATGGACTTAGCTTCAATCGATCCGGGCTGTTGCAGCGGTGCGACACCTGTCGCAGCACTGGCGTCTATCGTCGTCGTAAGAAGCGTGCCGGAGGCCTGAACGTGCGCAGGAAGCTTGCCGTCATCCTGGCTGCCGACGTGGCCGGCTACAGCCGGCTCGTGGCGGAGGACGAAGACGATACCCTCCGCCGCCTCACGGGCTACATGGCGGTCTTCAAGGATTACATCGGTCGCCACGACGGCCGGGTTTTCAATACGGCCGGCGATGCCGTGCTGGCCGAATTCGGCAGCGCCATCGACGCGGTCCGCTGCGCGATCGATGTGCAGGAAAGCTTCCGAACCCGAAACCTCGCCTATCCGGCGAGCCGGCAGATGAATTTCCGCATCGGCATCACGCTGGGGGACGTCGTCGAGGACAGCGGCGACCTGCTGGGGGACGGCGTGAATATCGCGGCCCGACTCGAGTCCATTGCGCCTGCCGGTGGCATCTGCGTTTCGCGGGCGATCCACGATGCAGTGGCAACCAAGATTGCAGTCAAGTTCGTCGACGGTGGACAGCGCCAGCTGAAGAACATGCCGGAGCCCGTCCACGCCTACATGATCAACGTGGGCCAAGGCGGCGAAAGCGGGACCAAAGGCGACCCGACGCCCTCGCCCGTCACGGGCAGTCGGCGCATGACATTGATCGCGACCGCCGGCGCAGCCGCGGCAATTGCCGTCCTGGTTGGTGGCTACTTCGCCTTGCAGACACCATCGGCACCGCTAACGCCGGCCCCGGACGCCAAGACGGCCGCCGCCCCTTCCAAAGCGCCGCCGCCAACCCCGGTAGCGACAGCCCCGAGCACACCTCCGGCGCCGACCCCGGCACCTGTCACCTCCACCGCGTCGCCACCGCAGCCGGCGACCCCAACCCCGAAGGTTGAAGCGAAGCAGCCGGCTCCGGCATCGCCCGGCCAGCAGACGGCGATCCTGGATCCCAGTCGGCCGACGGCCGCAGACCCGGCGCCTCCGCAGAACATTCCGACGCCGCCAGCCAACGCCGATCGGCAGGTCGAGGCCTGTCGCAGTGCCCGCGGCGCCGAGGCGATCGTTCTCTGCACGGCAGCAGCGGCCATCCCCGGCCTCGACAAGGCGCGGGTCGCCGAAACCAACTACCGCCTCGGCCGGGCGTTGCGCGACGCCGACCAGCACGCGGCGGCCATCAACGCCTACGGCCGCTCGCTGGAGGCACGCCCGACGCCCGAGGCCTACATCCACCGCGGCGTCGCCCGGTTCGATATGCGCGCCTTCGACGACGCGATCACCGACTTCGACGCCGCATTGCGCCTGGCACCGGGCAACGGCGAGGCGCTCAACAATCGTGCGTGGACGCTCTATCGGAAAGGCGACCATCGCGCCGCCATCGTCGATGCCGACAAGGCGGTCGCCGCCCTTTCGACCGAGGGCTACGTCTGGGACACGCGGGCTCATATTCACGAGGCGCTCGGCAATAAGGCCGAAGCGATCCGTGATTACCGTCAGGCGATCGCCCTCGATCCGTCGACGGCATCGAGCCGAGACGGGCTGCGCCGCCTCGGTGCCACGCCGTAAGCGCTTCTATTCGCCGAGATTGACGACTTCGACCCGCCGATTTTCGCCGGCGTAAGGCGATTTCGGAAGCTTCAATCGCTCGGGACCATAGCCGACCGCCATCAGCATGGCCTCGTTGAGGCCGAACTGCCGGACGAGATAGTCGCGCACGGCCCGCGCGCGCCGCTCCGAAAGGGCTTGATTGTAGGTGCGCGGCCCAGAAGCATCGGTATGACCGGCGAGTAGGATCGTCTTGCCGCGGAGCTCTGCATCGCGCAGTGCCGTGCCGAGCGCCTTCAACGTCGGCTCGGCCTTGGGTCCTACAACGGCGGAATCGAGATCGAAGTAGACTTCGAGATCGACCGCCGGCCGCTCGGCCAGGACTTCCGCCAACTGCTCGCGCTCCCCGACCGAGAGGCCGCGCGTCGCCTTGGACCGGAGATCCGCGATCAGCTTCGATCGATCCGTCGCCGCATTTCCGGTCTTGGGCGTCTGTGGCGCCGTTTGCTGGGTCGCGGGTGGCAGTGGCGTCGTAGACTTCAATCCGCGGGTCGCCCCCTTCTCCCGGAGCGCCTCGATCAGCTTCGCCGGATCGGGCGGATTGTTTCCGGCGCCGGACTGCGCCAGCGTCGGACCGACCACCGCGATGACCGCCGCGGCGGCCGCGGCGAGAGCCTTCACCCATGTCGAGAGCACGGACATCCTCCTGGCATCACGAAGCTGCCGTCCATGATAGCGCGGTCGTCGCGCAAGCGAGAGATGGACGCATCGCCCCTGGTTACCAAGTGATCCTGCCGTCGATAAATCCGGATTGCTGTTCCCGCCGGCACAGGGCCCTCGTCAACGTTCCTTCGGATCGAGCGCATCCCTGAGACCGTCACCCAGGAGATTGAAAGACAGCACCGTCAGGAAGATCGCAATACCAGGGTAGATCGCCATCCACGGCGCATTGGTCAGGAAGCGCTGCGCGACGTTGAGCATCGATCCCCACGACGGCGCGGGGGGCTGCTGGCCGAGGCCGAGGAACGACAAACTCGCCTCCGCGATGATTGCCGCCGCGATCGACAGCGTCGCCTGGACGAGCAGGGCCGGCAGGATGTTCGGCAGGATGTGCCGGACGGCGATCCGCCAGGCCGGGTTGCCGACCGCACGCGCCGCTTCGACATAGTCCTCGACTTTGACGGAGAGCACCTGCCCGCGCGTGAGCCGCACGAAGATCGGCGTCGTGGTGATGCCAATAGCGATCATCGCGTTAGTCAGCGACGGGCCGAGGAAGGCCGCGAGCGCGATCGCCAGGATCAGGAACGGACATGCCAGCATAGCGTCTGTGATGCGGCTGATAAGGGCATCCGGCCAGCCGCCGCGATAGCCCGCAAGCAAGCCGATAGGCACGCCGAGCCCGAGCGCGATGGTGACCGACACCACGCCGGCGAGCAGCGAGGCTCGGGCTCCGTAAACTACGCGTGAGAACAGGTCTCGGCCGGACTCATCCGTACCGAACCAGTGCAGCGCGGACGGCGACTTGCGCACCGATGTCCAGCTCTGCTGCGCGGGATCGAACGGCGCGATGAGCGGCGCGAACACCGCCATGAGGACCAGCAGCACGATGACGGCGAGGCCGAACAACGCGCTCTTGCGGCGCCGGAGACGCATCCAGGCCCGCGCGGCGGGGCTCTCGTATGCGGCACTTGCCGGCACAGTAGCGGCTTGACCGGCGGTCGGCTCGGCGGCGGTCATGTCACCCCCTCAGCCGCGGGTTGACGAGGACATAGAGAATATCCGCCAACAGATTGAGAAGGATGTAGGTCGTCGCGGTGATCAGAACGACCCCCTGCACGACGGCATAGTCGCGGTTGAAGACGCTGTCGACGATCAGCTTGCCGAAGCCCGGCACCGAAAACACCTGCTCGGTCAGCACCGCGCCCGAGAGAAGCGTCCCGAGTTCCAATGCGCCGAGCGTGATGACCGGCGTCAGCGCGTTGCGCATGGCATGCTTCAGAATTACCACACGTTCGGCAAGACCCTTGGCACGGGCCGTACGGACGTAATCGCTTGCCAACGCCTGCAGCATCGCCGAGCGCGTGTGGCGCATCAAGACTGCTGCAAATGAATTGCCGAGCACGAAAGCCGGCAGGATCGTCGTCTTGAGACTCAGCCAGAAGTCCTCGAATGGGCTTACGTAACCGGACGCCGGCAGCCATCCAAGATGCACCGCGAACAAGAAGATCAGCATGATCCCGAGCCAGAAGTTCGGCGTCGAGATGCCGGCAAGCGCGATCACGTTGACGACGTAGTCGAGCGCCGTGTTCTTCTTGACCGCCGAGACGATGCCGGCTGTCACCCCGATGGCGAGCGAGATCACGATGGCCATCAGCGCCAGCTGCAGCGTGACGGGAAACTTCTGGGCGATGAGGGTCAGTACGGGCTCCTTCAGCCGCATGCTCTCCCCGAGATCACCTTGCAGCACACCCCCGACCCAATAGACGTACTGCACGTAAATGGGTTGATCGAGCCGGTACTGCCGGCGGATCTGTTCGAGGACCGCCGGATCGCGCTCCTCTCCTGCCATCGCCAGCGCCGGGTCGCCCGGTAGAAGCTGCTGCAGCCCGAAGATGAGCACCGACACGAAGAACAGTGTCGGGATCAGCTGCAGCAGCCGTTTGCCGAGAAAAGCGATCATCCGTTGGGCCCTGGCGGAAGAAGAGGCGCCGGTCTCACTTCAGCTTGACCCCTTGCAGGCGAACGAGCCCATCCGGCAGCTGTCGGTAGCCCTCGACCTTGTCCGTATGCGCAATGATCATGAGGCGGTGATAGAGGTAGACAACCGCACCTTTACCGATCACCTTTTCCGCGACCTTGCCGTAAATGGCTTTCCGGTCCGCGAGCGCGCTCTTCGTCCGCGCCTCGTCGAGCCAAGCGTCCACTTCCGGATCCGAGAAGCCGCCGTAATTCTGCGGCGCATTCGTCTTGTGGAAGATGTAAGCGTTGCCATCGGGATCGACACGACCCGACCACGCTAGCATGTAAGCCTGATAGCGGCCCTGCTCGGCCTCCTTCAACGAGGTCGCGAACTCGGTGACGCGGATCTTCAAGTCGAAGCCGGCTTCCGCCGCCATTGCCTGCACGACCTCGGCGACCTGCCGCGTCTCCGGATTATTCGGCACCATGAAGTCGATCGCGACCGGCGTCTTCATCCCCGCCTCAGCCAGCAGCGCCTTGGCCTTTGCCACGTCTCGCTTCGGCACCGGTAGCCGCTCTTGATAGTAGGGATTGAGCGGGCTGACCCACTGATTTCCCGGCAGGAATTCGCCGTTGAACACGACCTCCGTGATCGCCTTGCGGTCGATCGCGAGATCGAACGCGAGGCGCACCCGCGGATCGGCGAACGACGTCTTCGCCGCATCGCTCTTGGCAACGTTAAGCGTGATGCCCTGGTAGCCGAGCTCCGGCACCGTCGCGACACGGAGCTTCGAATCGGCCTTGATTTCCTTCAAGTCGGTGGCAAGCGCCCGCTCGATCAGATCTAGGCTGCCGGACTTCAGGTTGGCGAGGCGCACCGTCGACTCCGTCACCGGACGGAACACGACGCGATCGATGTGCACGTTTTTCGCGTCCCAGTAATCGGCGAACTTCTCCAGCACGATGCGATCCTGCTGGATGCGTTCCACGAACTTGAAGGGACCCGCACAGACGGGCTTCAGACCGAACTTGTCTCCCGCCTCCTCGGCCGCCTTCGGAGAGACGACCATACCGGCACGATCCGCTAACTGGGCGACCAGCGGCGAGAACGGCTGCTTCAGCTGGATCGTGACCGTCGTCGGGTCGGGCGCCTCAACCTTATCGACGACGGCGAGTTCCGGCTTACGGAACGATCCGGCCATATTGATGTGGCGGTCGAGGCTGTACTTCACAGAAGCGGCGTCCATAGCCGCCCCGTCGTGAAACTTGACGCCGGAGCGCAGCTTGATCGTCACCGTTTTTCCGTCGGCGGACGTCTCGAAGCCTGTCGCCAGTTGCGGCACGATATTCGCCTTATCGTCGATGTCGAACAGCTTGTCGCAGAGCGAGGCGAACACGATCCGGCCGACGTAGGTGCGTGCCAGCGTCGGATCGAGGATGTCCGGGTCTTCAGCGAGTCCGATCCTCACCGTCGACTGCGCCATCGCCGCCGAACTGGCAGCGACCAAGGCCAGTGCCGAAACGATCAGTCTTTTCATCGTCATTCTCCTCGAACGGACAAGTCGGTAACTCACGGGTCGTTCGTCTCGAAAGCGCGGATCAGGCGCGTCAGATGCGCCGGCAGAGCATCCTCGCGCGCGACCGCTCCAACGCGCGGAATCTCCTGCCAGAGATGGCAAGCAGTTGCATGCCCTGCCGGATCTGAAACGAGCCCGGGCACGCTTGTGGAACACGCTGCGGCAGCATGCGGACACCGCGGATGGAGGTGGCATCCAGGTGGAGGTGCGATGGGGCTCGGCGGATCTCCTGCGAGCAGCCGGCGCCGCCCGCGTGCACCCGGCTGGGGAACCGGAATGGCTGACAGCAGTGCCTCCGCATAGGGGTGACGCGGGTCGCGGAAAAGATCTTCCGCCGCCGCCGTCTCGACAATCCGGCCGAGGTACATGACAGCGACGCGATCGGCGATGTGTTTGACGACCGCGAGGTCGTGGCTCACGAACAGATACGAGAGCCCCAATCGCTGCTGAAGGTCCCTCAGCAAGTTGAGCACCTGGCTGCGAATTGACACGTCGAGCGCCGACACCGGCTCGTCGCAGACGATCAGTTTCGGTTCGACCGCCAGGGCACGCGCAATCGCAATGCGCTGGCGCTGTCCGCCGGAGAATTCGTGTGGATAGCGGTCACCGTGGTCGCGCCTGAGCCCGACCGTCTCGAGCAACTCCCCGATGCGGTCGCGACGGTCGGCGGCCGACAAATCTGTATGCAGCAACAGCGGTTCGGCGAGGGTCGACCCGACGGTCATGCGGGGATTTAGCGAAGCATAAGGGTCCTGGAAGATGAGCTGGGCGCGCGCTCGGAACGCTTGCAGCGCACCGACGTCGAGGCTGGCTAGGTCGCGACCTTCGAACAGCACCCGCCCGGCCGTCGGCTCGATCAAGCGAAGCACGAGCCGCCCGACGGTCGACTTCCCACAGCCGCTCTCACCGACGAGCGCGAGCGTCTCTCCTTCGCCAATTTCGAAGCTCACGCCGTCGACGGCCTTGACCGTTGCCCGCGGCGTGCCGAGCAGCGACCGGCGAACGACGAAGTGCCGCGAAAGGTTTTCGACCTGAAGCAGCGGCACGCTCATGCGACGAGCCTTTCGAGTGGCGCCCTGAGGCAACGCGAGAGATGACCACCACCCTGATCGACGAGATCCAGCGACATTGCCGTGCAGGCCGGCTGCGCGAACGGGCAACGCGGCGCGAAACGGCATCCGACCGTCTGGCCCGATAGCACAGGCACGCTGCCGCGGATCGCCGCTAGTCTCTCACGCCGCTCACCGAGGCGCGGTAGCGAACCGATGAGGCCGACGGTGTAAGGGTGCTGCGGCCGAGAGAATAACTCTTGCACTCCCGCCCGCTCGACGATCTGACCCGCGTACATGACCGCCACCTCATCGCAGGTCTCCGCGACGACTCCGAGATCATGCGTAATGAGAACGATCGCCGTCCCGGTCTCAGCTTGGAGTTGGCGCAGCAGTTCGAGCATTTGCGCCTGGATCGTAACATCGAGCGCGGTCGTCGGCTCGTCCGCGACGAGCAGGGCTGGCCGACACGCCAGCGCCATGGCGATCATGACCCGCTGCCGCATCCCGCCTGAAAGCTTGTGCGGATACTCGTCGACCCGCGTCTCGGGCGACGGGATACGCACCTGACGGAGCAACTCAATGGCCGCATTCCTGGCTTCACGGGCGGATAGACCTCGGTGGCGGACGAGCGCCTCACCCACTTGGTCGCCGACCGTGTAGCTAGGATTGAGCGACGTCATTGGCTCTTGGAAGATCATGGCGAGCCGATTGCCCCGAAGGTCGCGCATAGCGCGCTCCGGCAGGGTCAAAAGATCACGACCCTCGAAAATCACCCGCCCCGATACGCGGGCCGTGTCGCGCGGCAGCAGGCGCATGACTGCGAGCGACGTCACGCTCTTCCCGCATCCAGATTCGCCGACGATCCCGAGGGTCCGACCGCTTTGGACCGCAAAGGAGACGCCACTGACCGCTTGCGTCGTTCGCGCGCCGCCACCATCGAACGCGACATGAAGATCCTCGACGCTCAGCAGCGGCGCGGTCATTCGTACCCCTCGGCGATCGATCGCGCGATGAAGTCTTCGAGATCGCTGCGGTCGGTCACGCCGGCCGGGTTCTCACGGCTCGGCATACGGCGGCGGAAGTGGACGAAGCGCTCGCGGGCGGCACCGTGGAGGCGCTCGAGCTCCGCGAGCGGATCGACGTGATAGTCGACGCGGATGTCGTAGATCGGAAACTCTTCGCCGTCGTGAACCAGCAGTGCGGCCGACTGCTTGCCACGTTTGTCCCCACCCGCCGCTTCTCCCGCATACATGGCCGCGATCAGCCGACGCGCGAGCGGCAAGGCGGACTGCCTACGGAACATCTCGGCCGTCGCGGCAATCACGTCCGGGCCGGCGAGCATGTTGCCGGCGACTGAGAAATCCTCGCCGATCAGGTGACCGCACCAGTCGATGCAAGCGCCGCCGGTGTAGGCAGCAAAGCGGCCGCGCCGATCCATGACGTGCACCTGCCGATGGTCCCGCCCGACATCGGCCGCGGTCAGCCGCACGATCGTCTCCTCCGCACTCAGATCGTCGGCAAGCAACTGCAGACCCCGGGGGCCATAACTCTGATTGACGGTCGCCTGCGTGGCGACTGCCCCAACCCCCGTACGTATGTGCGGCACACGCGAGCCGACCGCAAAAAACCGCGTCGCGACGGCAATGCCGACACGTCCCGAGGAAGGCTCACGCGCAATGATCGACCATGTCATGGGATGGCCTCGCCTCGCATCACGGCCCTCAGCGCCCCGCGGCGTAACCCTGCATGCCGCGCGGATTGGCGGCAGCCTTACGGCGCACACCATCCTTGGCTGCTGCCGTCAGACGCCCCTCGCTCCACGACGGCCCGATTTCGACGGTATGGCCACGCCGGCGCAACTCCGCGATCGTTGCAGGCGGCACACGATCCTCCACGACGACGACGCCGGGACGCGCAGCGCGTGGCCAGAACGAAGCGGGGAAATGCTCGATGTGCCAGGCCGGCGCGTCGATCGCTTCCTGCAGGTTCATGCCGGCGTGCACGTGGCGCAGGAACAGCTGGCAGCTCCACTGGTCCTGCTGATCGCCACCGGGTGTACCCCAGATCAAGTACGGCTCACCGTCACGCGCCGCGAGTCCGACCGACAGCGTCGAGCGCGGCCGCTTGCCGGGCGCAAGCGAAGCCGGCAAGCCTTCTTCGAGCCAGAACATCTGCGCCCGCGAGCCGAGCGGGAAACCGAGCGCCGGAATGACCGGCGATGATTGCAGCCAGCCGCCGGACGGTGTCGCCGAGAACATGTTGCCGGCCTTGTCGATGATGTCGATATGCACGGTATCGCCACGCACATGACCATCCGAACCCGTTGTTTCTGTCGCCCGCGACGCGATGCGCCCGACGGTCGGCTCGCCGGCGCCGGCAGACGAGACGGCAACCCGCCCGTCCGAAATCCCCTTCACGACGACCGCGCCGCCATAACCCGGAACTGTGCCCGGTCGCTGCTCCAGCGACGACAGGCGGGGATCGACGAGCCGGCGACGGTCGGCGTTGTAGGCGTCCGACAGCAATGTCTCCATGGGCACGGAGACGAACGCAGGATCTCCGTAGAAGGCTTCCCGATCCGCATATGCGAGCTTCGCGCATTCGATCCAGAGATGCACGAAGTCCGGATCCGTCGGGCTTAGCCGATCGAGATCGTAGCCCTTGAGCAGAGCGAGCATCTGCAGGAGCACGGGACCCTGCGTCCACGGCCCCGGCTTGTAGATCCGATAGTGCCCATAATCGAGATGAACCGGCGCTTCGATCGTCGGCTTCCACGTCGCCAGATCCTGCGCAGACAGGACACCGCGATGGCGCCGACCGCTGACGTCCATCACCTCGGCGTGGCGGCAGAAGCGCTCGATCTCTTCCGCGACGAAGCCCTGGCTCCACGCGCGCCGCGCCCGTTCGATCTCCGCTTCCCGCCCCCCTCCTCCCGCTTCCGCCTCGCGCAGGATTCGCTCGTAGGTTTCCGCGTGACGGGCATTCGTGAAGAGGGAGCCGACCTCCGGCACAGCCCCACCGGGGAGATAGACAGCCGCCGACGTGGGCCAGTGCTCCCGGAACAGCTCCTTGACGGTATCGATCGTCGCGACCGCTCGCTCGACCAGGGGATGTCCACCACGCGCATAACCGATCGCGGCCTCCAGGACATCCCTGACTCGCAGTGTGCCATAGTCCCGCAAGATCAGCATGTAGCTTTCGAACGTACCCGGAATACAGGCCGCAAGCAGCCCCGTTCCCGGCACGATGTCGAGGCCGAGATGGCCACGATAATGGGCGATGGTTGCGCCGGCCGGCGCCGGCCCTTGCCCGCATACGACCTCGGGCGCCCCCTTCTTGATGTCATAGAGCATCACCGGCACGTCGCCACCGGGACCGTTCAGATGCGGCTCCACGACCTGCAGCGTGAAGGCTGCCGCCACGCCGGCATCGAAGGCATTACCGCCGCGCTCCAGGATCGACATCCCGACCGCAGTGGCGATCCAGTGTGTCGTCGTGACGACGCCGAAAGTGCCATCGATTTCGGGACGGGTCGTGAAGGGATTCGGATTGACGAAGCTCATTCAGTGCCTCGGGGTCGCGAGCGGAACGCCCACTTAAGCACGCGAGCCCTGGTAACCGGAAGCAGCCTTTCAAGGGGCGCCTGCGGAACGAGGTCGAACGAAGCGTGCAGACGGCAGACGGCTAGACGCGAGCACTATGCAGACCGCGTGCCACGCACGAGGACGCCAGCGAATATGGGCCGGACTGCGACCGGGCCGCTCGCTTGCCGCACGAGCGAGCAGGCAGCGCCTATTTCGGCGGCGAGTAACGGTCGAACGCCGGAAGATCGTGGGCACTGGCCATCCAAGAGATGCGCTCGGCCAACTGGATGTGCGCCGGCGCGGGACAGCCACCCGTCATCATCGGCATCTCCCTCGCCTGGTTTTCGACGACGTGCAATGCACGATCGCACGATAAGATCGAGCCATGGTTCGAATCCTGACTCCGTCCGTCGCCTATTTCGCCATCGTGTTTGCGGCGGGGTTTGTGCTCGGCACTATCCGCGTTTTGCTTCTGCAGTGGCACACCGGCCTCGGCACAGCATTCGCCTTTGTCGAGCTTCCAGCAATGCTGTGGATCTCGTGGAGAGCCTGCGGGTGGATGCTCGCCACCTTTGCTGTGTCCGACTGTGTCGCGCCGCGAGCGCTTATCGGCCTGATCGCCTTCGCGCTCCTGATGGCAGCCGAAACCGTGCTCGCCGTCCTGGCGTTCGGACGAACGCTGACGGATCACATCGAAAGCTACCGGCAGCCGATGGTTGCCGCCGGGCTCGTCGCCCAAATGGCGTTCGCCGCCTTCCCCGTCATCCGTCGCCGGACGAGGTAACTCACATCACTGCCGGGCCGCTTCAAGCGCGGCAAGCACCCGCTCGGGCGTCATCGGCATCCTGGTCACGCGCACACCTGTTGCACGGGCGATTGCGTTGGCAACCGCCGCAGCCACCGGCACGATCGGCACCTCGCCGACGCCGCGCACACCGTACGGCACCCCCGGCACCGGACACTCGACGATGACACAATCGATCCGCGGAACATCGAGCGCCGTCGGCATGCGGTAATCGAGCAGACTGGCGTTCCGCAATCGACCGTTGTCAGCATAATCGAAGCCCTCGGTCAGCGCCCAGCCGAGGCCCTGCACGACGCTGCCCTCGATCTGCCCTTCAACCGCCGTCGGATTGAGTGCGAGGCCGACGTCCTGGAAGGCTGTATAACGCAGCACGGTAACTTGCCCGGTTTCCGGATCGACCTCGACATCTGCCACGTGTGCGCCGATTTCCACACCGAGCGGCAACTTGCTCGACACACCGCGGCCGACGATCGCGCCTTCCGTCAGCGTTGCCTGCATGAGGTCCGCGAGAGAGATCGCCCCGCCGCGCGACGTCCGGAACACGCCGGCCGTGTAGGTCACATCGTCGATGCCGGATTGCAGTTTCTCGGCCGCCCGGCGCCGCAGTTGGCCCAGCGCATCCCGCGCAGCTTCGACGAGCGCCGCCGTCGTCGTTCGTGCGACACGGCTACCGGCAGCACCGTCGCTGTAGCCGACCGACTTCGAATCCCCCGTCTGCACATGCACATCGTCAACGGACAGGCCGAACTCCTCCGCCACGACCTGCGCCATCGTCGTCCGCGTTCCCGAGATGTCGACCGGCCCCATCGTCACCATCGGCCGGCCGTCGCCTGCGATGGTGATGTGGGCGGCCGACGTCATCGAGGTGCCGCGCCAATAGCCGAGCGCCAGCCCACGTCCGCGCGGGAGACGACCAGCCGGTAGCGGATCACACCAGCACGAATGCTCGCCGACACGATCGAGAATCGTCGTCAGCCCGAGCGACGGAAACGGCGTGCCGATCGGCATAAGGCTGCCCGTTACCGAAGCATTCCGCTTGCGGAATTCGAGTGGATCGAGATCGAGCTTCTGGCACAGCGCGTCCATCGCCTGCTCGAAGGCGAACGCTGCCTGAATGCCGCCTGGCGCACGATAGGCCTCTGTGCGCGGCTTGTTGGTGACGACGTCGCTGCCGGTCAGCTTCAGGTTCGGCGTCTGGTAGAGCGCAGCGGACGCCTGCATCAGTAGCGATGGACTGAGGCCAGGCAGACCGCCCGCGTCGAGAACATACGTGCCTTCGATGGCGAGGATTTTTCCCGCGCGGTCGGCGCCGACCGTGATGTCGAACAGGGCTCCGATCGCCGGGCCACTGCCGCCTTGCAGGACGTCTTCGCGCGTGAATACGAGCTTGATCGGCCGCCGGCATTTCTCCGCAAGCTTCACCGCGACGGCTTCGCCATGGATCGCAATTTTACCGCCAAACGCTCCGCCGACTTCGAGCGGCACCACCTTGAGTTTCGACTGCGGAATTCCGAGCATCCGCGCGATCATCAACTCCGTCGTGAATTGGCCCTGCGTCGAGGTCCAGACCGTCGCGAATCCGTTGGCGTCGACCTGCGCCACCATCGCTTGCGGTTCGAGATAGCCCTGATGCGCCGTGTCGACTTCGGCCGAAATCGTCGCGGTGGCCGCAGCATCGGCGAGTCCCCGCCCCGCGTCGCCTCGGGAGATGACGACACGCGAACAAATGTTGCTCGGGTTCTGCGGGCGTGGCTCCACGCCTTTCGTGAAAACGCGCTCGTGCAGCACCGGCGCACCGGGCTTCATGGCGTCCGCGATCCGCACGACGGCCGGCAACAGCTCGTAGTCGATGGCGATCAGGGCGACCGCAGCTTCGGCCGTCTCCCGGTCGACCGCCGCGACGGCCGCCACCGGTTGCCCGACCCAATGAACCTTGCCGCGCGCCATGTTGAGCTCGGCGACCATCCACATGTCGTAGCCGGTCTCGCCCATCGGCACGGTCGCATCGGTCGGCAGCGGCGGAAAATCTTCAGCGGTCACCACCGCCAGCACGCCCGGCAAGGCGCGCGCTTCCGTCGTATCGATGCTGCGAATGATGGCGTGGGCATGCGGTGACCGCAGTTGCCGCGCCACCGCCATGCCCGGCAGCGCGAGATCGGCCGCGTAGACGGCCGTACCCGTCACCCGCTCGCGCGCATCGACACGTGGAACACGCCGACCGATGACGCTGAGCGACGTTGCGCCCTCTGCGCTCATGCGCCACCCCCTCGCATCCGCTCTGCCGCGACGGCGATCGCCTCGACGATCTTTCCGTATCCTGTGCACCGGCAGAGATTGCCGGCGATCGCCTGTCGGATCTCGTGCTCAGACGGAGTCGGATTGGCATCGAGAAGCGCCTTCGCGGAAAGAACGATCCCCGGCGTACAGAAACCGCACTGCGTCCCGCCGGTCTCGACGAGCGCGTACTGGATCGGATGGAGCGTGCGCCCATACGATAGCCCCTCGATCGTCACGATGTCGACACCAGCGATCTCCGGGGCGAGAACGAGGCAGGCGTTCACCGGCGCGCCGTCGATCAAGACGGTACACGTGCCGCAATTGCCGTTGCCGCAGCCTTCTTTGGTGCCAGTGAGCGCGAGCCCATCCCTCAGGACATCGAGCAGCGTATCGCCAACGGCGACGTCTCGCCGATAGGTCGTGCCGTTGACCTTGAACGTCACAGGCGTGCTCATGCGGCGGCTCCTGAACCGAGGATCTGTTCGCGGCATGCGAGGAGCGCCCGTTTCGTCAGGACGCGGATCAGCGAGCGACGGTAGTCAGCCGAGCCCCGTGTATCCGAGATCGGCTGCGCCTCTGCGGCGGCCTTGTCGGCGGCGGTCTCGAACTCGTTTGCATCGCCGACCGCACCGACCAGCAGCGCCTCGGCGCCAAGCGCCCTGAACGGCACCGGCGCGACGGCGGCGAGCACGATCCGCGCGGCCGTCACCCGGCCAGCTGCGTCTAGCGCAATCCAGGTGCCGGCGCCGGCGATCGCGATGTCCATCTCCCGGCGGGGTGTGAAGCGCAGGTACGTTGCGGCCGACCGCTTGGCCGGCGGCGGAAGTCGAATGGCGACGAGAACGTCGGCGGGACCGAGCGCAGTACGCCCCGGACCCGTAGCGATCGCTTCGATGGGCACCCAACGCTCGCCACCGGGGCCGACGACCAAGGCCTCAGCGCCGAGGCAAATGAGCGGCGGCACCCCGTCCGCGGACGGCGCGGCATTGCAGATGTTTCCCCCTAGGCTCGCCCGGTTCTGGATTTGCACGCTGCCGACCATGCGCGCAGCGCGCACGACTGCCGGGTAGCGCGCCACAACCAGCGGATGGTTCGCGATTGACGACAGGCTCGCAGCGGCGCCGATCGACAGCCCCCCGTCGGCCGTCTCGCGAATGTCCGTCAGCTCGGCGATGCGTTTGAGATCGACGATGCGGCGCGGCGTGCGCCGGCCCTCACGCAACTGCGGGACGAGATCGGTCCCGCCGGCGAGCGGTCGCGCGCCGTCACGCGCCAGTGCGGCGACAGCCTCGGCGAGGCTCGATGGCTGATCGAATTCCAGGGTCGGCAAGACGACACCCCCTTCGGATGATGATCGTCCCATAGCGCGAAACGCGGGCCGCGGAGAAGCATCCGATACCGCTGGTCAGGGACGATCCGCCCGCTCGACAACGGCATGAAGCAACACGCTAAGGCCGGGTTCCAGGTCCTCCGGCATGCAAAGCTCGTTGTTATTGTGCGTGATGCCGCCCCGGCAAGGCGTGAAGATCATCGCGGTCGGCGCGTGTCGCGCGATGAAGTAGGCGTCGTGCCCCGCTTGGCTCAGGATGTCGCGCGTTCGATAGCCGAGCCGCTGCGACGCTGCTCGCGTGAGCTCAATCAAGTCCGCAGCGAAAATCTGGCCACCCCAGCGCCAGGTATCGAGGATACGCGCCGTGCAATCGGCCCGCGCTGCCGCTTCGAAGACCGCGCGCCGCATGCGCTCGGCCATCACCGCCGCGGTCTCGGGGTCGGGATGGCGCACGTCCGTCACGGTCTGCGCCCAGTCCGATAGGATGCCCGGCTTGTTCGGCTGCGCGACGAGCCGTGCCGCCGTCGCCTTGCCGCCCGAGCCTGCAAAAGCCCAGCCGAGGTCGTCGACGGCGACGAGTAGACGCGCCGCAGCGACGAGCGCGTTCTTGCGGCGCTCCATCGGCCACGGTCCCGTATGCGCCGTTTCTCCCATGAACTCGACGAGCATGCCGGTGCTCGGAAAGCCGCCGGTCACGATGCCGACCTGCTGCCCCTCGGCGTCGAGGATCGGACCCTGCTCGATGTGAAGCTCGAAATAGCTGTCGAACGTGTGCCGCTCGGTCACCGCGCCGCGATACCCGATCCGGTCGAGTTCATCGCCGATTGTGCGGCCCGCCTCGTCTGTGCGGCCCAGGGCCCACGCGAGGTCGTAGGCCCCCGCGAACCAGCCCGAAGCGACCATGGGCGGCGAGAACCGCGCGCCCTCCTCGTTGGTCCAGTTGACGATTTCGAGCGGGCGGCGCGTGCGGTGGCCGAGACGGTCGAGCGTGCGGCAGACTTCCAGGGCTCCGAGCACGCCGACGATGCCGTCGAACCGGCCGCCGTTGATCTGCGTGTCGAGATGGCTGCCTATGACCACGGGCGGCAAGCTGTCGTCCCGGCCGGATCGACGCGCGAAGATGCTGCCCATCGCATCGACCCGCACGACCAATCCTGCGTCCCGGCACCACGAGACGAACTGATCCCGCATGTCCTTGTCGGTATCGGAGAGCGCGAGGCGCGAGAGACCGCCCGGTCGCCCGGGTCCGATCTCGGCCGACCGCTCGATCGTCCGCCAGAACCGATCAAAGTCGACGCGGGCCGACGCAGCGAGAGCCATTGCTCAAGATACCTTGCGTGCGGATCGCCAGGCGGCGAAGGCCGTCCTGGTCGCCTCGTCAGTCGCCGGATAGAGCCCGAGGATAGACTGGCCCTCGCGGACGCGCTCGGCCACGAAGTCTTCGAACAGCGTCATCTCTACAGTCTCGCCTGCGATCTCGTCGGCAAGGTGCGCGGGGATGACGATGCAGCCATCGCCGTCACCGACGATCACGTCGCCCGGAAACACGGGCGCATCCCCGCAACCGATCGGCACGTTGATGTCGATCGCCTGATGAATGGTCAGGTTCGTCGGAGCCGACGGCCGCGTGTGGAACGAAGGGATGTCGAGCTTCGCGATCTCGGCGGCATCGCGAAAGCCGCCGTCCGTCACGATGCCGGCCACGCCGCGCACTTGCAGACGGGTCACGAGGATCGAACCTGCTGACGCCGCCCGCGCATCCTTGCGGCTGTCGATCACGAATACCGCTCCAGGGGGGCACTCCTCGACCGCTTTGCGCTGCGGGTGGCCGCGATCCTGGAATACGGTGATGGGATTGAGATCTTCCCTCGCCGAATGTAGCGCAGCGTGAAGGCTTCGCCCACCATCGTCGGTTTCGCCGGATCGAGCGGCCGCACACCCTGGATCATCTGCGTGCGGAGGCCACGCTTGAACAACGCCGTGGCGATCGTCGCCGTCGACACGGTTTTCAGTTTTTCCCGCGTGGCGGTGGACAGCGGCATGCGTTCCTCCATGAGGCAGGCCGGGTCGGGTCGGGTCACGCCCCGCTCAGCCCCGCGCCACCACACCCCGTTCGATGCGGAACGTGCGGTCGAGCAGGTCGATGACGTGGCTCTCGTTCGACTCGGAAATCAAGACCGAGATCCGTTCGCTCTTGAGGTTGGCCAGGACCTCGCCGAGCCGGCGCGCGAGTGCCGGCGCCAGCCCCTCGAACGGCTCGTCCAGGATGAGAAGCCTTCGGCCCGCCATGAGAGCACGCGCGAGCGCCACCATCTTCTGCTGGCCGCCCGAGAGCTCCAGCGCGCGACGGCCTCGGAACCCCGCGACTTCCGGCATCAGCTTGTAAATGCGCTCGAGCCTTTGCGCCGCATCTTGAAGATTGGCCGCAAGCGCCGGCAATTGCACGTTCTCCTCGACCGTGAACTCCGGCACGAGCCGGCGATCTTCCGGCATGTAGCCGACCCCGGCGAGGACGCGTGCGTGGCCCGGCATCTTCAATAGATCCTGACCATCGAGCACAACATTGCCGGTGGCCGGCAGCGCACCCATCAGCGAGCGCATGAAGGTCGTCTTGCCGGCGCCGTTGCGGCCGATCAGCCCACAGAACTCGCCCTCGACGAGATCGAGGTGCACGTCGCGCAGGATTTCTACGGCACCGATCGAGACCTTGAGCCCCTCAACCTTGAGCATGGCCGGTCCCTCCAATGGCGGTCGGCTTCGTCCGGTGGAGCACGGCACCGGTGATGAACTCGCGGACGCGCTCGTCTGCGAGGGCTTCGGCCGGCGGACCGTCGGCAATGACCGTGCCGTCGTAGAAGGCGAGAACCCGATCCGCGAACCGCTGCACGACGTCCATGTCGTGTTCGACGAACAGCACCGTCGTGCCACGGCCTTTAAGGGCCCCCATGATCACGTCCATGATGCCGAACTTCTCTTCGAGGCTGATGCCGCTGGTCGGCTCATCGAGGAGGAGAACGCGCGGGCCGCCGGCCGTCGCCATGGCGATGTCGAGCAGCTTGCGGACGCCCTGGGGCAGCGTACTCGCGCGCATGTCACGGAAGCGCGCAATGCCGAACTGGGTGAGCGCGGCCTCCGTCTCCTCGATGGTACGCGCCGAGCGAAGGCTCGCCGCCGCAGCCCGGATCAGTCCGCCACCGTCGCGCGCAATCGCCGCCGCAGCGCACATGTTATCAAACACCGTCAGCGACGGAAACACCTGTGCGACCTGAAACGAACGGGCGATGCCGAGACGCGTTATGTCTCGCGACGTCCGCCCGGTGATGTCCTGCCCCTCGAATTTGATCGTTCCTTTGGAGGGAGTCAGGTGCCCGGTGATCATGTTGACGAACGTAGTCTTACCGGCGCCGTTAGCGCCGATAATGCCGATCGTCTGGCCGACTGGCACGGCGACATTTATGTCGCGCGCGGCGACGACGTTGCCGAACGTCTTTTCGAGCCCGGTGACCGTCAGGATGTCGCTCATGCGGTCTCTCCCTTGGCCTTGTCCGCTCCCTGCTTGCGGACGACCAGCGAGCCGAGCCCTTCCGGAACGAATAGGATCGTCAGCAACAACACGGATCCGAGGATCAACTGCCAACCGCCGGGAAGGATCGCGACCGATGCTGTCCGGATGATTTCGAAGACGAGCGCACCGACGAATGCCGCCGGCACCGACGCCGCACCGGCGAGGATGGTGACGAAGACGAAGCCGCCGGACGTCGTCCAGTAGGCCATCGCCGGATCGACGTGGGCGATGGTCAGCGCCGCGACCGCTCCGCCGACACCGGCGAGCGTACCGGCAATCACCAGCTTCAGGTGCACGAGCCGTGTCACCGAGATGCCCAGATACTCGACGCGAATCTCGTTATCGCGGATCGGGATCGCCAGCGATCCGGCGACGGACGACAGGTAGCGCGAGACGAAAACGGCCGCCGCGACCGCGAGCCCGAGTGCCAGCCAGAACACCGCCAGCGTGTAGGCCTGGCCGCGTGGCGCAAAGCCCAGGAACGTCGCCGACGACACGTTGATGCCGTCCGTCGATCCAAGCGTCTCGGATTTGACCAGCACGCCGTAGAGGATCATCGACAATGCGAGGCTCAACATCGCGAAGAAGATTTCGCGGTACCGCGCGAGTAGGAAGCCGACCACCCAGGCAACGACCCCGGCGGCGACGGCGGCGATGATCACGAGCAGAAAAGCGTCCTTGAGGCCGAGATAGCGGCTCGACAGCGCCACTGCATATGCGCCTGTGGCGAAGAACAGCGCCTGCCCGAACGGCACGAGGCCGGCCCGCCAGAGGATGATCAGGCCGACCACGACGAGGCCCGTGGCGATCGAAATCGTGACCAGCGAGACGATCCACAGCGGCAGGAACGGCGCGGCGATCGCAGCGAGCGCGACGGCGGCCAGTGAGAGGGCGACCCCCATGTCAGATCTTCCTCGGTTGGGCACGCGTGAAGAGCCCGTATGGCCGGATGACCAGCACGAGCGCCATCACTGCGTAGATGACGAAGAGTTCGAGCGCCGGCGCGAGATGCACGGCCGCGGCGCGGAACAGCCCGACGATGAGCGCTCCGACGAGTGCCCCCTCGATAGACCCCATGCCACCGATTGCGACGACGGCGAATGCGAGCACGATCACTTCCACGCCGATGCCGGGAACGACGGAGATCTTCGGCGCCGTTAGCGCGCCACCGAGCGCACCGAGCACCGCCCCAACGAGGAAGGTCAGCACGAAGACGCGTGAAACGTTCACGCCGAACGCAGCCGCCGTCTCGCGGTCGTAGATGACTGCCGTCAACAACCGGCCGAACGTCGTCTTGCGAATGGCGAAAGAGGCGAAGTAGGCGAGGAACCCAGCGACCACCACGAGGCCAATATCGTAGATCGACAGCGGCAGACCGCCGACGATCACATTCCCCGCAGCGATGTAGGGCTGATAAGCGAGCTTGCCGTCTGTGCCCCAGATGATGATGAGCACGTCTTCGAGGATGAGAAAGAGCGCGTACGTGACGAGGACAACGACGACCTCGTCCTTGCCGTAGACCCGTCTCAGCAGCAGCCGTTCGAGCAGATAGCCCATGAGCAGGCCCATGGCGATTGCCGCAGCCGCCATCGCGAAATACATGCCCGCCGTCGGCAGATCGCGCTCGGCCCAGATGCCGATCGCCGTCGCTGCCGCATAGGCACCGAACGCGTAAAACGCGCCGTGCGATACGTTGAGAATACGCATCACGCCGAAGATCAGCGACAGGCCAATGGCCACCACGAACAGCCACGCCGCATAGACGAGGCCATCGGTCAGGATCGCGAGAGCGGTGATCAAGGAACCCCCCGGTCATGGACGGTCGCGGCGGTCCGTCGGGACCGCCGCGCGTCAAGGTATCGATGTAGTGACCGGCAGCCTCAGCACTTGGCGCCGGGCATACCCTTCTCCAGCCACTCGACCGAAGTCATATTTGCCGGCGGGTTCACACACTCGGCGGGATAGCGAACGACGTCGACAAGTTCAGGCTTACCTTCCGCCTTGTTCCACTTGTAGGTGCCGTAAGCGATATCGGAGACGCCCTGGTGGCCGTTGCCGATCGCCATGCGGATCTTCGTGCTCGGACCTTCGAACTCGAGGCCTTCGAATGCAGCGACCACTTCATCCGTCGTCGGACGCTGACCACCCTTCGCCTGGGCCGCTTTCTCCCAAGCCGCCTTCAGGCCGAGGATCGACTGCGCCATGTGGTACGACGGGTAGGTCGGCGGCGTACCAAAACGGTCCTCGTAAACCTGGCGGAACCAGCGATTGAGCGGCGTATCGGGCGCCATCACGCCGTGCGGACCACGCGCACCGATGATCGTGCCGTCCGGCATCTTCGAGCCGAGGCGAAACATCGCCGTCTCACCCGCAGTGAACACGAGAGTCGACTTCTGTGGCAGACCGCGCGCCGAACTCTGGAAGATGAAGCTCTCGAGGTCGCCGTCCCAGAAGCTCGAGTGGACGATCTGCGAGTTCGAGGTCAGCAGCGCCGACACTTCCGCGCCGTACTCACCCGCGAACAGCTTCGGGAAAAGTTCCTTGTCGACCTTCGCCTGCGGCGCCAGAGTCTTCAGCGCCAGGACGAAATCGCGCCAGGAATCCTGGCCCCATGCGTAGTTCTGGTTGATGCCGGAGAAGGCCTTGAGATCCTTGATCTTGGTCAGCACGTAACGGGCGGCTGCCACGTTGTCCATCGTCGCGTGAGGCGTCGCCCGGAAGACGTACTTCAGCGGCTTCTCTTCGAAAATGCGTGGCGTGCCGCAGTCGAAGAAGACCGTCAGCGCCTTCAGCTCTTCCGCCACTGGTGCAACGGCCAAGCAGTTGCCCGAGGAAATGTAGCCGACCACCGCGTGCATGCCGTCACGCTGCACGAGGTTGCGGAACTCAGTGACCTGGTTGGCGGTGGAGCCCGCTTCGTCGATGATCTTCGGCTCGATCTTCGCGCCGGCGAAGCCGACGGTCGCGTAGGGCGCCGGCATTTTGCCGGCGTTCAGGTTCTCGATGATGATCTCAGCGGCGTTGCGGCCGGGGATCCCGAACGGACCGGCGGCAGGGCCGGTCAGGAACGAGACGATGCCGAGCTTGACCGGGTCCTGAGCCCGACCCTCGGTTGTCCCGAAGGACAGGCACGAGGCTGCAAGCACCGCGGCTGCGGCGCCCTTGAAAAGTCGCATGAGCGTTCTCCCAAACGAAGCCCCGGCTTTAGTGCCGGTCGCCTTCTTTTCCCCGGCGGTTAGTCCGCCGGCTGGCTCAAGGTCTACCGCAGTTTCAGAGGGATGCAAGCCCGGGCCAGCCGAGGCGCGCGGGTTGCATCATCAGACCCTCGCTGGCCGAGCCGCCACCTCGACCCAGCGCCGCTCCGCGTGCGCGCGATAAACGGCGGCCTCGACGTCCATCGCGCGGAGATACTCTGCCGCGGTGTTCTCGACCGGCGATCCATCCCTCAAATGCGAGACGACATGGCTCTGCAGTGCGTGCACGGAATCGCCCGCGTAACCGCGGTTTTCCCAGACATAGGCGTGCTCTTGCTCCCGACTTCCGCGTCGGCGGCGGAAGATACGGGCGAAGCCGTCGAGGCGGACCGCCCCCTCGGAACCCTCGATCAACAGTTCGCCCATCGTCAGCCGCGTGTTGTCCGCTTCGTGATCGGCCAACCGATTGCCGTCGAGAAGGCCGGCCGCCCCCGACGCGAAGGCGAACGTGACGAGCCCGGCGTCTTCGCCCGCGATCACGGGGTTGAGGCGTCGAAGAAGCGCGCCAACCCCGGCGATGTCCCCGAGCAGGAAGCGGAACACATCGATCATGTGGATGCCGGTCTCGTGGATGAGAAAGCGCGGCATTTTCTGGAAGTAGGGCTGCCGGTCGAGGTAGGCGCGGGGCCCCTGCCCGTCGCCCGGACGCATGCGAAAAGAAACGTTGTAGGGTTCACCAATCGCACCATCGCGGACGAGGCGGCCGATCTCGCGAAACCACGGCCGGAACCGCCAATTCTCGTGCGCGACGAGCAGTGTACCGGCTCGCTGCGCAACTGCCACCATCTCCTCGGCCTCGGCCAGCGACGGCGCCAATGGTTTCTGGGAAATCGCAGGAATACCCCGCGCCGAGGCCAGGCGCACGAGTTCGAGATGGCTCTCCGGCGTGGTGATGATGTCGACGAGGTCGGGGGTCACCGCATCGAGCATCGCGGCCGGATCGGTGAACACCCGACACCCGCTGTACCGCGCGGCCATCTCCTCGGCACGTGGCCGATTGCCGGCGACGCAGATCCCGACCAGCGAGATACCGGGGATGCGCGCCCAGCTCTCGTAATGGTAGCCGCTGAAAAAGCCCGCTCCGAATGCCGCCAGCCGCATAACCGCATCCCCTCCCGACCGTATTGCCGAGGCCCAATTTGGTGCATCTTCGGCGGCGAGCGGCAAGCGCGATCGGCGGGCATCAGAAGAACACCGCCGGCGCGAGGAGGAAAGACGCAATGAGCATCATAGATCTGGTCGAGGTCCACGAATTCACGTTCGAAGCAAAGAACCTGCACCTCGCCGGCGGCGGCGCACACGCCAGCATCGGCTATCGCAAGGGCGCGTCGATCACGCTGACCAAATACGCCGTCGTCATCTCCTGCAAGGACGGCGCCCGCGGCGAATACGTAGCACTGTGGGGCGGCACGCGGCCCGCCCTCGCCCAGACGATCACGCTGGCGCCCCTGCTGCTCGGCCGCAACGCCGACCACCGTGAGCAGATCTACGACGACCTGAAGCGCGAATTGCGCCAGTACGACCATTACGGTCACGGCCCGCTCGACATTGCGCTGTGGGATCTCGCTGGCAAGAAGTTTGGCGCATCCGTCAGCCAACTGCTCGGCGGATACCGCTCGCGTCTCAAGGCCTATGCTTCAACCTACCACGGCGATCGCAGCGGCGGCCTCGACAGCAAGGAGAAGTTCGCGGCGTTCGCGGAGCAGTGCTATGACCTCGGCTACCGCGCCTATAAGCTGCACGGCTGGAACGAAGGCGATCCCCGTGAGGAAGCGGAGAACGTTCGCTACGTCGGCCAGAAGGTCGGCGACCGCATGACGCTCATGCTCGATCCGGCCTGCGAACTGCGCACTTTCGCCGATGCCCTTTATGTCGGCCGCGCCTGCGACGACTACAATTACTTCTGGTATGAGGATCCCTATCGCGACAGCGGCGTCTCGGCGTTCGGACATCGCAAGCTGCGGGAGATGCTCAAGACCCCGATCCTGCAGACAGAGCACGTGCGCGGCGTCGAACCGAAGGCAGACTTTATCATCGCCGGCGGCACCGACTTCGTGCGGGCCGACCCCGAGTACGACATGGGGATCACCGGCTGCATGAAGATCGCCCACCTCGCCGAGGCGCTCGGACTCGACTGCGAGATCCACGCCAGCGGCCCGGCCCACCGCCACTGCATGAGCGCGATGCGGAACACTAATTACTACGAGGTCGCCCTTGTCGGGCCCGACTGTCCGAACGCCATGCCGCCCGTCTACGCTTGCGGATATTCCGATGCCCTCGAAGCAATAGGCAAGGACGGCTGCATGCCTGTGCCGACGGGCCCCGGCCTAGGCGTCACCTACGATTGGGCTTACATCGAGCGCAATCGCACCGCGCTGCACCGCTTCAAACTGTGACCAGATTAGATCGCTGCCGGACGCCGCCAGACGATCTTTTGAGAACGGGCGGCCCCCGGCGTGAAATCCGGGCCGACGAGCGTCAGCGTCGTGCCGTCGAAGGCGATGTGCCGCGTTGTGGTGATACCGAGCAGCGCGGGGTTCGTCGCCACCTGGATGGTATGGTAGACCGTACCATCCCGCACGGCATAGCGGCCGGAGTAGCCAAAGCTCTCCGCATACGCCTGAGCCCTCTCTCCCTCCGTCGCCGGGGCCGCGCGCGGGCGTTCTCCGCGCATCAGCAAGGCGCTCACGTGTCCGTCATCCGTGTACATGATGAAACCGCGCGCATCAGGTCCGAGCGGATGCTCGGGCGGCCGGCCGTCCTCGTAGACGAAGGCCCAGCTCACGAGCTGCCATGCTCCACGGAGTGTCTCGGCCGTCACTGTCATGGCGCTTCTCCCGTTGCACCCGCTGCTTCGGCGGGCAACATAAGGGGCGGAATGCCGGAGGTCGATTGCCACCCGTGACGAAATTCACCATCGGACTTCTGAGCCCCGGAGACATGGGTCAAGCCGTCGGCCAACGGCTGGCCGAGACGGGGCATCGAATTCTTGTGGCCCTCGACGGTCGCAGCACCCGCACGCGCGGTCTCGCCGAGGCGGCCGGCTTCGACGATGTCGGCACGCTCGACGCTCTCGTCGCACGCGTCGATGTAGTGCTCACGATCATCGATCCTGGTCAGGCAATCCCGGTCGCCGACACACTCCTCACCGCCATGAAACGGACAGGCCGCTATCCCTTGTTCGCAGACTGTAATGCGCTCGCCCCCGCGACGAAGGTCGCCATAGCCGACAAAGTACACGCGGCCGGCGGGCATTTCGTCGATGGCGGCATTATCGGCCCGCCGCCCCGCGGAGCGGGCAAGATCCGGCTCTACGTCTCAGGTGCTGGTGCCGCAAGCCTCTCATCCCTGGCAACGCCCGAAATTTCAGTCCGTATCGTGAGCGATCGGGCCGGTGACGCGGCGGCCGTGAAGATGTGTTACGGCGGAGTCACCAAAGGACTAGTGGCCCTGGCGGCCGAGCTGCTTGTCGCCGCCGAGCGCCTGGGCGTCGCATCGGAACTCGCTGAGGAACTGAAACTCAGCCAGCCGGTAGTCACCGATTGGATGTATGGGACGCTGCTGCCGATGCCGCCCAAGGCCTACCGTTGGGTGCCAGAGACGCTCGAGATCGCCGCCACCTTCGAGGCCGCCGGTCTCTCCCCGCGCATGATGCAAGGCGCCGCCGATGTTTACGGAGCGATCGCACGCACCGACCTCGGTCGCGAAAGCCCCGAAGTCGCCCGAACTGCCAGCCGCCGTGGACCGGACGTCGTCGACGCACTGGCCAGACAGATGATCCAAGAGAAGGAGTAGCCCGATGACCGCGTCTCGTCCCCGTATCGGTTTCATCGGCGCCGGCATGATGGGCTCCGGCATGGTCGGCTGTCTTTTGAAGTCCGGCTACCCCGTGGCGCTGCTAGCCCACCGCAATCGCGCCCGCATCGAAGATCTCCTCGCACGCGGCGCGACCGAGGCGCCGGACCTGCAGACGCTCGCCCTCGATAGCGATGTGGTGATGATCTGCGTGAACAGTGCCGATACCGTGACCGATCTGGTTCGCGCCATGTCATCCTCCATGCGCGAAGGCCATCTCATCATCGACGCGACCACTTCGAAGCCCGAGACGACGCGAACGCTCGCCGCACAGCTCGCATCCCGCGGGATAGCTTTCGTCGATGCCCCTGTGGTCGGTGGACCGGCCCAGGCAGCGGCAGGCGAGCTCGGCACGTTCCTCGGCGGCACGGATGTAGCGATCGCGCGCGCGACACCGATTGTCTCGACCTACAGCATCGACGTACACGCATTCGGACCGTCGGGATCGGGAAACACAGCGAAGCTCCTCAACAACTTCCTGACCGTCGGCCTCAGGCAACTCGTCGTCCACGCCTTCCGTGCCGCTAGGCGCAACGGCATCGACCCAGCCAAACTCTACGCTCTGACAGCGAAAGGAGCTGCCGGATCTCGCACCCTCGAGCAACTTGCAGGCGGCGCCATAGCCGGCGATTACACGCGCAACAAGTTCTCGATCGCCAACTGCTACAAAGACATCACGTATGCGGCTCCTCTGATGGCTGACGACCCGGACGGTCGCGCAATCCAGGAGGCGATCGCCGCCGCCTACGAGCGTCTTGTTGCTGCCGGAATGGGCGACCGGATGGCGAGCGAAATGCTCGATCCTGCTGTCGAGGCCGTAGCCACACATACGAAAGGCTAGCTGTTATCGCCTAGCTGTAGAATGCGATGCCGGCAGACCCGGCAGCCCCTCCCGCAGGCATTTTGCGAAAATTGTGCGCAAAAACACCGTTCGCGCGTGAACGTTTTTCAATCATTCAAGTGTCTACTGCTGTTCCAGCTAACCTGCATCGACTACGCGATCGATGCGTACACGAATTTAACCGGCTGTTCGCAGGGACTGCGGTGAATGGGGTCTAGGGAGGACTTCATGTTCACACACGCAATCGCACAGTGCCGAAAGATCCGGACGGTCGCCGCAGTGCTGGCTGCCGTCGCCGCCGCGGCCCTATTCCAGCCCGCAACGTCACACGCGAACGACGCACGCGCTGAACCCACCGTCGAGTTGCGCGTCGCGAGCACCTTCCCGGTGACGATGCCGGTGCTCGGCGAGGTATCACGGATTCTGCCGGAAAAGATCGCGCGCGCCTCTGGCGGCCGGCTTCAACTCCGCTTCTTCGAACCCGGCCAGCTCGTGCCTGGTAGTCAGACCGTCGATGCCGTTTCCGACGGTCGGATCGACGCCGCTTGGGCAGGCGCCGGCTGGTTTGCCGGCAAGAACAGCGCCTTCAACATCTTCTCTTCCGTCCCGTTCGGCCCTGGTGTCGGCGAATACCTCGCGTGGATGTATCACGGCGGCGGACTCCAGCTGGCGCGCGAAATGTTCCGCGAATACGGCGTGCACAACGTCCCGTGTGGAATCATTCCCCCCGAAGCGTCCGGCTGGTTCAAGCAAGAGATTCGGACGATCGCGGACCTCAAGGGGCTGCGTATGCGGTTCTTCGGCCTCGGTGCCAAAGTCATGCAGCGCTTCGGCGTCGAAACGCAGCAATTACCGCCCGGCGAAATCCTGCCGGCCCTCAAGGCCGGTAAAATCGACGCGACCGAGTTCTCGCTGCCCTCGATGGACCGTCCTCTCGGCTTCCAGTCCGTCGCGAAATACTACTACTTCCCCGGCTGGCATCAGCAGGCCACGCTGTTCGACCTCTATATCAACCTTGCCGTCTGGGAAAAACTTCCGGATCACCACAAGGCGGTAATCGAACTCGCCTGCGGGGACGCCATGCGAGAGATGATCTCGCAGGGCGAGGCCCTGCAGTGGAAGGCGCTCCGTGACCTGCAAGAGGAAGGTGTTCAGCTTCGCCGCTGGCCACCATCGATCCTCGTCGCTTTCGAAGACGCCTGGAGAGAAGTTGCGGCCGCCGAAGCGAAACAGAACCCGGCCTTCGCCCGTGTGTTCGAAAGCTACGCGCGCTTCCGCGACGATCACGCCATCTGGCGCCACATGAGCTTTCTTCAGTAGGCCACGGTGATGTTTCGGGCCCCGCTAGTCTCGACGACGAGAGGCATGAGGCTCGGCCGCCGCTTCGTGGCGAGTTGGCTCGCCGCGATCACACTTATCACCGCTGTAGGCCTGTCCGGCATCCTGCAGCTCGGCGCCATCTACGCCGTCACCAAGGAAATCAGTGACGACTGGCTTCCACGCTACCAGCTGCTCGATCGCATCACCGGTGCAGCCGATATGCACCGCCTGCTAACTCAGCGTCAGTTCGAGACGTCGAACTTCCGTCATCTCGCGGAAATCACACGTAACGTCGAGCAGAACGGCGACATCATCACCAGTGGGCTCACAAGCCTCGAGCAACAGTTGGCGTCCGAGCCGCACTACGTCCAGAAGATCAGCGAGTTTCGCACCGAGTGGCGTCGCTACCTCGAGGCGGCAGGGAGCGCGACTACCGCCTCCGAGATCGGGCAGCTGCAGCGCGCACTCGTTATCTTCCGAGATACCGTCGATCCGGCCTTCGGAACGGCTCGTGGCACGCTCAACACGCTCACTGGTGCGATGAAAGCGGAGCTGTCGCACTTTAAAGACGAGGCGGCCGCCACTTTCCGCATGGCCATCGCCGTCGTCTTGATGTGCATGACCCTGGCGATCGCAGCGACGGCCATCGGCAGCCACTGGATCAAAGTTTCGATCAGCCAGCCGATCGTCGCCGTCAGCGCCGCCATGCAGTCCCTGACGGACGGCCAACCCGTCGATCCCTTCGACGTCGACGCCCGTCGCTCCGACGAGGTCGGCGTGCTGATGCATTCGGTGAACGCTTTCCGCGCGAGCCGACAACGAGAACTGGAGCTCACTCTCCTCGCGCGAGCCGAACGCGCCCGCTTGGACGCGGCCCTCGACAACATGCCGGTCGGCCTCGCCATGTTCGACTCCGACCGCAATCTCATTGTCTGCAATGGCCGCTTCGAGGAGATGTACGGCCTCGTGTACGACTTCGACAGCGCGGCAACCGATGCGGGTTCTATCTTTGCTGCCATGTGCAAGACCGGCACGCTGAGCGAGCGGGAGGCAGAAGCCGTCGTCGCGCTGCTCGATAACGGTACCACCGATGCGGTTGCGGCCCACCATCTTGAGCTGCTCGACGGGCGCATCTTCAGTGTGAAATGCCGTCGGCTCGCGGCCGGTGGTTGGGTGACGATCCATGAAGACGTCACCGAGCAACATCGCGCCGAGGAACGCATTCGCCATCTCGCCGGCCACGACCTGCTGACGAACTTGCCCAACCGCCGTCTGTTCAAGGAGAATTGCGGCGACGCGCTGATCCGTCTGTCTGGGACGGCATCGGCAGCCGTCATCTGTCTCGATCTCGACCGCTTCAAATCCGTCAACGACACCCTTGGCCATCCCGTCGGCGACCGGCTGCTCGAAGCCGTCGCGCAGCGTCTCAGATCGCTTTTGCAGCCGGGCGACATCGCATCCCGCTTTGGCGGCGACGAGTTCGTCCTCTACCTGGGAGACGCCACTGCAGCCTCGGCGCTAGAGACAGCCCGACACATCATCGAAACGCTGAGCGCACCCTACGACATTGCCGAGCATCACATCTCGATCGGCTGCAGCGCCGGCATCGCACTCGCCCCGCAGCATGGGCGCGAGACCGACGAATTGCTCCGTTGCGCCGATATGGCCCTCTATGCTGCAAAAGCCGACGGCCGCGCCACCGCCCGCCTCTACGAAACGAAACTCGAAGCTCCTGCGATTGCCCGACGCACCCTGGAAACGGCCATGCGCGAGGCCTTGGAGGCCGACGAATTCCACCTTCGCTATCAGCCGATCGTCGATCTGACAAAGCTAGAGGTGACGTCGCTCGAAGCGCTCTTGAGGTGGCGCCATCCGACGCGCGGTTGGATTCCGCCATCCGACTTCATTCCCGCGGCAGAGCAATGCGGCCTGATCCAGCAGATTGGCGCCTGGACGTTCGAGCGCGCCATGTCCGAGGCAAAAAACTGGCCGGCGCACCTGAGCCTGGCCATCAATCTCTCACCCGTGCAGTTCCGCGGCGGGAAGCTCGTCGAGACGGTCCGCGACACGATCAACCGGACCGGCTTCCGCGGCGATCGTCTCGAACTAGAGATCACCGAAGGCCTCCTCCTGCGGCAAAGCGATACGACGATGAAGGCCCTGCACGAGCTCCGCGAGATGGGCATCGCCATCTGCATGGATGATTTCGGCACCGGCTACTCGAGCCTCGGCTACGTGAAACGGTTCCCGTTCGACGCCCTGAAGATCGACCGCACGTACGTCGCCGATCTGCTGGAAGACCCGAACGCCCACGCGATCGTCGACACCACCATCCGCCTTGGGTCACGGCTCGGCATGCAGACGGTCGCCGAGGGCGTCGAGCGCCGCGAGCAGCTCGTCTACCTGATCGCCGAGGGCTGCACGCACGCGCAGGGCTATCTTTTGTCGGAGCCGTTGGCATCGACCGACGTCCCCGCCGCGGTCGGCCGGATCCGTGACAGGTTGCGCGACCTGATGCTCACCACGACGCGCGCCGCCTGACCCCTGCGGCGGTTGCTGCAATGCACTAGACGCGTGGTGCAGTGCATCGTAGCAATGTGATGTTGTCCTCTCTTACCAAGGTCCTTAGCATCCGCGCCGGCCGCCGCGTCTGCGGCGCTCAAGAACCATAACGGGAGGAACTGCATGCAGGAGCGCTATCGCATCCTGATCCTGGGAGCATCCTACGGATCCCTGCTCGGCGCCAAGCTGGCTCTCGCCGGCCACGACGTTACGCTCGTCTGTCTGCCGGCGGAAGCCGACCTTATCAACGCCAACGGCGCGGTCGTCCGCATGCCCGTCAAAGGTCGCGCCGATCTCGTGGAGGTCAATTCGAAGACGCTACCGGGCAAACTCGTGGCGACGGCACCCGCCGGCGTCCGTCCCGAGGACTTCGACCTCATCGCTCTCGCCATGCAGGAGCCGCAGTATCGCGCTGCCGGCGTCCGCGAATTGCTCGACGCGGTCGCGTGCTCGCGCAAGCCCTGCATGTCGATCATGAACATGCCGCCGCTCCCCTATCTCGCTCGGATTCCGGGCGTCGATGTCGAGAGCTGCAAGCCCGCCTATGCGGACGCCTCGGTCTGGTCCTCATTCGATCCGGCGACCATGACGCTCTGCAGCCCCGATCCGCAGGCCTTCCGCCCACCGGATCAGCCGGTCAATGTCCTGCAGGTCCGTCTGCCGACCAACTTCAAAGTCGCCCGCTTCGTCGACGACGCGTCGACGGCGATGCTCCGCAGGCTGGAAACCGACATCGAGGCCTCCCGACTCCCCACCGATACCGGGCCTATCGAACTGCCCGTGAAGCTCAAGGTCCACGACTCCGTCTTCGTCCCGCTCGCCAAGTGGGCCATGCTGATCGCCGGCAACTACCGCTGCGTCGAGCAGGACGCCATGCGACCGATCCGCGAGGCCGTCCACAGCGATCTCGAAGCTACGCGAGCCGTCTACGATTGGGTCGTTGCCCTTTGCGTCGGCCTCGGCGCCGCGCCCGGTGATCTCGTCCCGTTCGAGAAGTATGCGAACGCGGCGCTATCGCTCCAGAGCCCGTCGTCCGCCGCGCGAGCGTTGGCTGCCGGCGCAACCCACATCGAGCGGGTCGACAAACTGGTCCAGTCGATCGCCGCACGCCGCGGCGAGCGCAATGCGACCCTGGACCGGACGGTCGAACTCGTCGAGCACTGGCTCGCCAACAACCGCCGCAAAGCGGCGGCCTGAGACAGAACCGGCGGCGCCGTCGCGCCGCCGGTCCCCAACCATCTTTGATGCCCGCCGGCTAGTGCGGACGATGGAGTTCTGCCGGCTTCCGCGTCAGCGTCTTCCGTCCACGCTTGAAGGTGTAGAGTACCGGCGCGAGTTCTGCGACAGCCTGCTCCGCGCTCGTCGCGTCGAGCACGATCATGTCCGCCGACTTACCCACCTCGACACCGTAGTCCTTCAAGTTCAGCAGACGGGCCGACCGGGACGAAATCATATGAAAGCATTCACGCGTGTCTGCCCGTGAGCCGACCTGCCCGATGTTGGCGTAGAGATTCGCCATCCGCACCAGCGAGCAGTCGCCGAAGGGCGTGAAGGGATTCAGCACGTTGTTGGTCGATAACGAGCAGTTCACGCCGTGATGTAGCAGCTTGTGCGCCTCCGTCACGCCACGCATGACGCTGTGGTTCATGTGCCGCCCCATCAGGTAGAGATCAGTCGACGGCAGCACCGTGAGATTGACGCCCGCATCCGCCATCCGCTTGGCGCACTTCGCGAAGAACTCCGGCGGGGCAGCCGAAAGCTTAGTCACATGCCCAATGCTGACACGGCCACCATATTTGAACTTCTCCGTCAGCTCGCAGACGTAGAGCAGATCGGGATCGTCCGGCGTCGGTGCGAAGTCGAGATGCATATCGATGTCATAGTCGAACTCACGAGCCATCTCGAAGACTCGGTCGATCTGACCGTGCGGACTAGAGTCGGTATACGGCGCGGCACCGACCACCGTCCCGCCGTTCTTAAGCGCCGCCACCATCAACTCATCAGTACCTGGATTGTTGAGTAGGCCCTCCTGCGGAAATATGCAGATCTGGATGTCGATCGCCCACTTGTACTCGTCGATCAACGGCCGCACGCCTTCGAGGCCCCTGAGCCCTATGCCGGGGTCGACCTCGAGATGCGTGCGCATATGCGTCGTGCCGTGCTTCAGCGCCTTCTCGAGAGTCGTTTTGGCCCGGTTATAGACATCCTCAGGCGTGAACGCCTTCTTCTGCTTGGCGACCTCCTGAATCGCCTCGTCGAGATCCCCCTTCTCGGCCTTGCAGCGATCCAGAATGCCGGACTTGTCGAGATGGATGTGTGTCTCGATCAGGCCCGGAGCGACCAACCGTCCGCCGACGTCGATCATCTCGCCCTCGGCCGACAAACCCTGCTCGATGGCGACGATCCGGCCGCCATCGATGCCGACGTCGACGATCCGATCCTCCGCGCCGATTACGCGCGCGTTCCGCAAGATGAGGTCCATGATCTTCTTCTCCAGGTCGGCGGACGGTACGGACGACGTCGGATCACACGGGCGGCGGCTGGCGCTTCATGAAGTCGTCGACGAGCGAGTCGAGTGTGACGAAGCGCACGCCCGGCTGGGTCATCATGTACGAGATCAGCCGCTCCAGCATCGCCAGAACTTGCGGCCGGCCGGAGACGTCCGGATGAATCGTCATCGGGAAAACTGCGTAGTCGTGCTCCCGGTAGACCCAGTCGAACGTATCCTTCCAAATCTCCTCCAACTGCCGCGGCGACACATAGCCGTGGCTGTTGGGAAACTTTTTGATGAACATCATCGGCGGCAGATCGTCGAGGTACCAGCTCGCCGGCACCTCAACGAGTTTCGTCGGCGTCCCACGCGTGTAGGGCTTCATCCAGGTCGACGCCGGCTTGGAGTAGTCGATCGGCGTCCAATCCTCACCGACGTGCACGTAGTAAGGCTCGAAGTCCTTGTGCATCAGCGAGTGGTCGTACTTGATGCCATTCTTCAGCAGGATGTCGATCGAGTTCTTCGACACTTCCCACCAAGGCGCGACGTAGCCGGTCGGCCGCTTCCCCGTCAGCTTGACGATCAGATCGATCGACCGATCGAACACGTCCGATTCCTGCTCGTAGGTCATCGCGAGCGGGTTCTCATGGCTGTAGCCGTGCAACCCAATCTCATGGCCGGCCTTGGCCACGATCTCGCAGGCGGCGGGAAAGCTCTCGATCGTATGTCCAGGGATGAAGAACGATTGCTTGATCCCAAACCGCTCAAACAGCTTCACAATACGGGGCATACCAATGTCCGCCGCGAACGCACCGCGCGAGATGTCACCGGGCGAGTCCTCACCGCCGTAGGAGCCGAGCCAGCCTGCGACGGCGTCGCAATGAATCGAGAAGGCGCAGAGTATCTCCTTCGACGGCATTCGATCCCTCCGGTGATTTTGGAAAGCGGCGCATCCGCTGCCTGGAAACTTTGGACCGGTGTGATTTTCACTTCAAGAGCAGTTGCATGCGTGCTCGAAAATTGCACAATAGCGGCACAAAAAACGCTCATGACAGACGCGGCGCAATCTGCTCCGATCAGCCGGTGAAGCCAAGACACGAGGAAACTGCCCGGATTTGCGGAAGCGTCGTGCACACGACTTGGGCTGACAAGTTCAGACTGTCGGCTGGCACATCGGTTGCAAATCTCGCGCGTCGCAATGCCGGCTGCGCCCCGGCGGCAAATGCCGCCGGGGCGACGTCATGCTCGATCCGTCACGTTGTAGGGAGACAGGAATGTCAAAAATAGCGCGAGTTGGTCTCGGACTATCTGCAGCAATTGCGTTCGCAACTGCGAGCGCATTTTCTGCTGCGGCGCAAAAGGCTGAACCATGCATTGGCGCATCGCTCGAATTGACGGGTCCGCTTGCCCACACCGGCCTGCAAATCCGTATGGGCGCCGAGGTTGCAATCGACGAAATCAATGCCGCCGGCGGCGTTCTCGGCCAACAATTGAAGTGGGTCGCCTATGACGATCAGGGCGAACCGTCACGCGCCGTCGATAACGGTCGTCGCATCGGGGAAAAAGACAATTGCATTGTCATGATTGGCGGCTTCCGGTCGCCCAACGCGATCGCGCTGCGTGAGCCGATCAGCGACATGGGCCTGCCGTGGGTTGGGGTCATTTCGGCAGGCACACGCATCATCGAATGGGAAAAGGGCGACAACAAGTGGATGTTCCGCGTGTCCATGAAGGACCGCTGGGTAGCTCCGTTCCTGGTCGACGAGGCACTCGCCCGCTCGAAGTCGGACAAGATCGGCCTTCTGTTCGAAGCGACGGCCTGGGGCCAGGGCGCCGTGCCGGACGTCGAAGCTGCGGCGAAGGCGAAGAACATCACGCTGGTCGGCAAGGAGACGTTCAACATCGCCGACCAGGACATGAGCGCGCAGCTGATCCGTCTGCGTGATGCCGGCGCCGATACCGTCATCACCTACATGGTCGATCGCGAAGCGAACCAGATCCTGCGGTCGATGGAGCGTCTCGGCTATCGGCCGAACATCATCAGCGCCTGGGGCATCTCTTCCCAGCTCGGCAAGACCGCCGGCAACCTGACCGACGGCATCCTCGTTGCTGGTACGTTCGCCTGGAACGGCCAGCTGACGCCCCGTGCACAGAAGGTTTACGAGGCCATGAAGGCCAAGTTCAACCTTTCGAGCCCGAACGACATCCTGCTGCCGAGCGGCACGGCCAACGCCTACGACGGCATCCACATCATCGCCGAGGCAATCAAGCTCGCCGGCTCCTTCGATCGCGAGAAGGTCCGGGAAGCGTTGTACAAGGTGAAGTACGACGGCCTCACCGCCAAGTTCGACCCGGCCTTCGAGAAGCCGGCGGCCGGTGCGGTCGCTGAGCGCCACGACGCCATCAAGCCGACGCAGTACCGCATGCTCGCCTTCCATCAGAATGTCCTGATGCCGATCGAGCAGACGCCACACGCGCGTAAGTAAGCATCGACTGTGACGGATCGACCGGATCGGTCGGTCCGTCTCCTCAGATCAAACACAATGAAGTGGGCGTCGCGGCTGCCGTTGCGACAGCCCGCTCGGCAGGTCAATGGAACAGATCCTCCAATTCATCCTCAGCGGACTGTCGCAAGGCGGCGTCTACGCGCTCGTGGCGATAGGCTTCTACATGATGTGGGCGGCCACTAAGGCGGCGAACTTCACTCATGGCGACATTTTCATGTTGGGTGCCGTGGGAACCGTCTCGCTCGCGGCCTTCGGCCTGCCGCTCATTCTCGCCATTCCCCTCGCGATCCTGATCTCCGCCGTCGCCGGCGCTCTGATCGAGCGCTTCGCCGTGCGCCCCTTCAATCTCGGCCCGAGTTCGATCGGCTGGATGCTGACAACCATCGCCATCGGCCTGATGATGGAGAGTTCGCTTACCGCCACCTACGGCCCGCTCGGTCGTCCGCTCTATTCCCCGCTTGCCGAAACCCCTATCCGGTTCGGCGGCAGCGGCATTTATGCCCAGGAGCTTCTCATTCCCGCGGTGGCGATCGCGGTGATGCTCTGCCTTGAAGCCTTTTACCACCGCACAATCCTCGGCCGGGCAATGCTCGCCGTGGCCACCAACCGAACCGCAGCCGGATTGATGGGCATCGACGTCAACCAGATCTCGATGATCGCCTACGCGATGGCGGCCGCCGTCGGTGCACTCGCCGGTATCCTGCTCGCACCCGTCGCGGAGGCCTCTCCCTCGATGGGTGCGCTCATCGGCCTCAAGGCCTTCGTCGTCGCGATCGTGGCGGGCATTGCGAATGCGCGCGGCGTGGTCATTGTCGCGCTGAGCTACGGCATCCTTGAGAAACTCATCGAAGGCTTCATCTCAACCGGCGCACGCAACGCCATCGGCTTCGCCGTCCTCATCCTCCTGCTGTTGGCCTTCCCGAACGGCATCTTCGGCAAGCAGGGGGTCTCAAAGGTATGAGCCCGCGCATCCAGTTCTGGGTCATCCTCGTCTTCGGTCTCGCAGCCCTCTACCTCTTTCGCGAGTCGGGTCCTACCAATTATGCAATCGGCGTTCTCACACGCTGCATGATCCTGGCGATCGTCGCCGTTGGCCTGAACATCCTGATCGGCCAAGCCGGTCTTGTTTCGCTCGGCCAGGCTGCACTCTATGGACTTGGCGCCTACGTCGCCGCCTGGCTCGCGTTGCGAACCGGGATGGCGTTCCTCCCCGCCGTCGCTTGCGGCATTGTCGCCTCGGGCGTCATGGGCGCGGCCCTCGCCTATCCGAGCGTCCGTGTCCGCGGCGTTTATCTCGCCGTCATCACCATCGCTTTCGGCCTGATCTTCCAGAACATCCTGATCGAGTGGGTGCCCATCACCGGCGGAACACTTGGCCTCACCGGCATCCCGCGCGGCGAAGCGTTCGGCGTCCGCCTCACCCGCCAAATCTACTTCTGGGTCGTCGCCGGCTCTCTGGCGCTGGCTTTCATCATTCAGTACACCCTCGTCTATTCCCGCTACGGGCGCGCCATGCGGGCCACGGCGCAGAGCGAGAATGCGGCGAGCGCTCTCGGCATTAACGTCGCGAACACGCGGATGTTCGCCTTCGTCGTCTCGGCGGCCCTCGCCGGTCTCGGGGGCGGGCTCTACACCTTCCTCAATCTGTTCGTGAACTACGAAACGTTCACGTTCTTCCAGTCGATCTCATTCCTGCTGATGGTGATCTTCGGCGGCGTCGGCACACTTGCCGGTCCGCTCGTCGGTGCCGGCATCCTCACCTACATCCCCGAGTTCTTTCAGAACTTCAAAGAGTGGCAGGTGTTCGCCTATGGCGTCATGCTCGCCGCCGTCATGTTCCTGATGCCGGCCGGCATCGTCGGCACCATCGCCAGCATCTGGACCTATGCAACGACGCGGTCGCGGGCACGTGAGGCGAAACCATGGCCAAATGCCGCGGCGCTGGCAGATGGTACGCTCGATAAGGCGAGCGCCGATAAGGGCACAGCCGTCGCCGAAGTCGACCGCTTCACCATCAAGTTCGGCGGCCTCACTGCCGTCAACGAGGCCTCGCTGGTCGTCCGCGCGGGCGAGGTCCACGGCCTGATCGGCCCGAATGGTGCCGGTAAATCCAGCATGCTGAACTTGATGTCCGGCTTCTATCGGCCGACATCGGGTCGCATGACGTTCGCCGGCCAGCCGACGGACGGGCTCAAGAGCCACGATCTCGCCCGCCGCGGCCTCGCCCGCACGTTCCAGAACACCGAGTTGTTCGGTGACATGACCGTTCTGGACAATGTGCTCGTGGGCTGCCACGTCCACTACCGCTCGACGCTCGTCGAGACCCTGCTGCGCCTGCCGCGCTTCCTCCGCGAGGAGCGCGAAATGACGGAACGTGCGAGAAGCCTACTCGAGCTCGTTGGCCTCACCGATTACGCCGATGAGCTCGCGAAAAACCTCCCCTTCGGCCACCAGCGGCGTCTCGAAATTGCTCGCGCCCTCGCGCTCCGGCCGCGCATCCTTCTGCTCGACGAGCCGGCTGCCGGCCTGACACACTCCGAAATCGAGCAGCTGAAGGAACTCATCCGTATTCTAACCGCCAACGGGATCGCCGTCGTCCTCGTCGAGCATCACGTCGACATGGTGATGAACCTCTCAAGCGACGTGACGGTCCTCGACTACGGTCTGGTCATCGCCTCAGGTGCACCGGCCAAGATCCAAGACGATCCGAAGGTCATCGAAGCGTACTTCGGCAACGTGCAAAGCATACCGGCCCACGCGGCCGAGCCCGTGGTTTCCTGATGCAGACGAATGCACTCCTCGAGGTGAAGGACCTCACCGTCGCCTACGGGCGCATCGAAGCCGTCCGCGGCATCACGTTGTCGGTCGGCGCGGGTGAGTTCGTCAGTATCATCGGCTCGAACGGTGCCGGGAAATCGTCGACCATGCGCGCGATCGCAGGCGTCGTGCGCCCGAGCGGCGGCTCGGTCAGTCTATCGGGCACTGACGTCACCCGACTACCGAGCTACCAGAAAGTCAATCGCGGGATCGCCATGGTGCCCGAGGGGCGGATGATCTTCGGAGACCAAACTGTCCGGGACAACCTTACGCTCGGCGCCTACACGCGTGTGAAGTCCGATCCCGCCGGCGTGACGGAAGATACAGAGCGGGTGCTGACACTGTTTCCGCGCCTCAAGGAACGCCTCGACCAGATGGGAGGCTCCCTCTCCGGTGGCGAACAGCAGATGCTGGCCATCGCCCGCGGGCTGCTCTCACGGCCGAAGCTCCTCATCATCGACGAACTGTCGCTCGGCCTTGCACCGCAGATTATCGAGTCACTATTCCCGGTGCTGATCGATCTCAACAACAAAGGTCTCGCCATCTTGCTCGTCGAGCAGATGGCATCCTATGCGCTGGCGGTCACACAGCGCACCTATGTGATGGAAAATGGCCGCGTGCTGCTCGAAGGTCCGTCTGCAGATCTCGCTAATGACAGGCGCGTCCTCGACGCCTATCTCGGCCGCCGCCATTGAGCAGACCGGACGATAGCCACGAGCTATCGTCCTCCTGCCGTCAGACCGTCTCCGGACGTGTCACGCGCAGCTCCGCCCGTCGGCGCACCGTCGCCTCATGGTCGACGGCCAGCGTGTCGTCGTCGATCTCACCAGTGAAGATCACACCGTAGACGTCGCGTGCCTTTTCCCGGCTCTCCCAGCCTTCGAGCACGTCGTGATGCACGCGCATGACGTCGCGATCCAGTGGATCGCCATATCCGCCACCTGCCGAGTCCCGGCCGCGCAGACCCTCGCCCCTCTTCAACGTCACCTGAATGACGTTTGGCAGCTTCTGTAGGTCTCCGTTTGGTGTCACGCGCCAGGTCGAACCTGGAGTTCCCGGGTACCCCCCGAGCACGCCGCGCGGCCAAGCATGCTGGCCGTCGCACGAGATCACCGCAGTGACGTCGTTGCCCGTCGGAGTAAGTTCGACTTCCTGGGCCGGCGCGCCGCGCTGTCGTCCGGCTCCGGAGCTATCCTGCACCAGCCCGAGCGACACCACGCGCAGCGGATGCTTCAGCTCGTCGACTTCCACGCTGTCGCGGTACATCAGTCCCGCGATCACCGGGATCGCATAATTCACCCAGCCGTCGGCCACCGGCGACGAAGGACCTCCGTTGGTGGACAGCATCATGCGGTTGACGAACGGCGCGTTGTTGCGCCGGTGGTCCTTGCCGGAAATCACCGCCATGCCGGCCCCGAGCCCCGTGCCACCCTCAGACAAGCCATGGCCGTCGCCGAGCTGCGCGAACGCGGATTGCGTGATGTTGACAAGGCGCTCCGATACGTTCGTCGTCGCAACGGAACACGAGTGCGGGAACTTCGGCGCCGCGACCACGCTTTCTTCGGCGTAGGTGAAGCGCAGCCTACGGAACGAACCGGCATTGCGCGGGAGATCCTTTTCGAGCGCATTGAAGATCGCGCCGACCACCGCCGACGTCGCTGCCCCGAGCGAAGTATTGAGACCGACGTCGACACACGGCGGATTGTCCGACAGGTCGACGTGAATCATTGCCTCGTCGGGATCGATGTCGATCTTCACCTTAAGCTCGAGGCCGCCCGGCAGGATGCCTTCAAGCGGATCCGACTTTCCGGTGTTCTCGAGATGCGCCTTGGGCATGCGACGAATGTTGTCGACCATCCGCCGTTCCGAATAGTCGAACCAGTCGCAGATGAACTTCTTCACCGTCGCGCCGCCGTATTTGGCGCAGAACTCTTCGAGGCGCCGCTCGGCGACGCGGGCACTGCCGAGCCCCGCGAGGTAGTCCCCGTACCACTGATCCGGCACCCGGATGCGCGCCCGGCACATCCGCACGATGTCCTCGATGTTCTTGTAGTCTCGCTGGATGCGCACCCCGGGAAACACCAGCGCCCCCTCGTGGTAGACATCGCGCGCAAGCACGAAATAGCTCGACGGGATCGAGTTACCGATATCCGCCATATGGCACTTGGCAACGCTCGTGAAAAGGTGCTCCCCCTCCCAGAACACCGGCACCATATAGGTGTGGTCGGCGGGATGCGTGTTGCCACCATAGGGATCGTTGTCGAGGTAGGCGTCACCCTTCTTGATATCGCCCGCGTGGTAGCGCCTGAGATTGGCCGTCTGGATGTGGCAACCGAAAATGTGCACCGGCAGACCTTCGGCCGGCGCGAGCAGTTCATCCTCACCTGTCACCAGACAGCAGGAGAAGTCGCGCGCCGACGAAATCACCGCCGAGCGCGCTGCACGCAGCAGCGTATTCGTCATATCCCGGACGATGCCGTCGAGACGGTTGGCCATCACGGTCAGGAGGACCGGATCGAGTTCGGTTTCGAGTTTTCCGTCGCTCATGATCGGGTCCTCAGACGCAGTTCAGGATGTAGTTGCCGGCCGCCGAAAGCTGAGCCGAGAGACCAGGGTAGACGACGATGGTCGTCGTCGGCTCTTCGATGATCGCCGGTCCGGAGATGCTGGCCCCCGCATTGAGCTTCCGCCCACGGAAAATAGAGGTCGGCGTTCGCCCTGTCTCGGTGAAGTAGCAGGAGCGCGTCGCATCCGGTTCCGGCTGGTAAGCGGCCGCGGCGATCTTGGGCGGCGGCGGCGGCGCGAACAGCTTGATCGAAATCCGGCCCTTCCAGTTCACGAATTCGACTGGACTGCCTTCGTCCCGCACGGCGTAAACACGCTCGTGCACCTGATGGAACGCCTCGATCAGCGCGCCCACATCGTCCTCGCCGTCGAGATGACCACCGGAGACTGGCGTATCGAGTTCCCAAACCTGCGCCTTGTAACGGGCTTCGACGACGAACTGCATCGTCGCCGAAGCGCCTTCGGCACCGGTTAGCGTGGCGCGAAAGGCTTCGAGGTCACTGCGGATCTCGGCGAGCGCCTGATTGACGGCCTCGCGATCGAACGACTTCGAGTCGGTGAAACGGCTGCGCGTCGCCTCGAACACAATGTCGCTGTATTGCATACCGCAGGCGGACAATCCGCCGGCGAGCCGCGGCAGGATCGTCGTCGCACAACCGAGCTCCCGCGCGATCGGCATGATGTTGAAGCCGGCAGCGCCGCCACCCGCCACGATGACGCTCTCACGCGGGTTGACGCCTTCATTGACGGTGATCTCACCGATCGCCTTGATCATCAGCTCGTTGGCGACCGTCATGATCGCCGCCGCCGTCTGGTCGGGCGTCCGCCCGATCGACGCTGCGAACTCCTCGATGACGCGCGCACCCGCGGCACGGTCGAGCTTCAGCCGGCCACCGTTGAAGTAATCGGGATCGATGTACCCGAGATAGAGCGCCGCGTCCGTCACTGTCGGCTTATCGCCGCCGCGCCCGTAGCTCGCCGGCCCAGGGTTGGAGCCCGCCGACTGCGGACCGACGCGAAGCAGCCCGCCTGCATCGACCCAGGCGATGGAGCCACCGCCGGCGCCGATCGAGCGCACATCGACCGTCGAGGTTCCGATGATGTCGCCGAGCCAGCGCTGGCCGAGCCAGCTGTCGCGCGTGTAGACGAGCCCGCCGTCGCGCACGAGCCCGACGTCGAACGTCGTACCGCCCGTATCGCACACGATGGCATTGTCGCCGAGCTGCTCTACGGAAGTAAACGCGCGACCGGCGACCGGCGCCATAGCCGGCCCCGACTTCAGCGTATTGATGGGCCGCTCGATCAGCGCCTCGACCTGCTGGCAGCCACCAACCGACGTCGAGATCAATAGATCGCCCTTGAAACCGGCGGCCCTGAGGTCGGCCGACATCTCCTTGAGGTGGTGCTGCATCAATGGCTTCAGCGACGCGTCGATCGCGGTGGCTGACGCGCGGCGATATTCGCGCAGGATCGGCACGAGTTGATGTGAGAGTGTATACGGAATACCCGGCATCATGTCGTCGAGCAGCGCACCGATCCGCCTTTCGTGCTCGAAGTTGGCGATCGACCACAACAGGCAGACGCCGACCGCCTCGAAGCCTCGCCCCTTCAGGGTCGTGATGACGTCTCGCACCTGCCCTTCGGAGAGCGGAGTGACGATTTCGCCTTCCGAACCGATCCGCTCGTCGATTTCAAAGGTGTAGCGCCGCGGAATGTAGGGATCGGGATAATCGTAGGAATAATCGTGCGGACCATGTTTGCCGCCCTCCTTGAAGGTCAGCGTATCTTTGAATCCTTTCGTCACAAGAAAAGCAGTTTTGGCTGTTCTCTTGGTCACCACCGCGTTCGTGGCGCGCGTCGTGCCGTAGATGAGAATGTCCGTTTTCGCGATCAACTCGCGGGTCGGCAGACCCAGGTCCTCTGCAACGACACCGATGGCTTCCGACATCCCCTCGAAAATGCGCTGCGGTGTCGTCAGCGCCTTGCCGATATGCAGCTTTCCGGACTCGTCGAGCACGATGATGTCTGTGAAAGTGCCGCCCGTATCGACGGAAATCCGGTAACCCATGCTCTCCCCTTTATCTTCAGCGTGCAACGCAGCCGATTGGCTTAACTTTTCAGCGTTGGCACCCTCGCGCAATAGCCTACACTGGTTTTCAGGTTGCATGCCTGGGTCGCGCATCGAACGCACGGCTTTGAACGGGGAAACAGGATGACCGACGTCTACGAGCAGCGGGGGTACGGAGCGCGCCCCGTCGGATTTGGCGAGAAGCCCGGGGTGATCGTCGTCGACTTCCAGCGTGGCTTCACGGATCCCGCTTTTCCCATGGGCACTGCACCGATGGTCCAAACCGCCGTCGACAACACCGTCACCGTACTGCGCGCGGCGAGGGCAGCGGGCGCTCCCGTAGTCGCTTGCGTCATGGCGTTCGATTCCGCCGCCGCCGTGCCGCACTGGAAGGTCGATCCCGTCCGTGATCTGCTCGTCGGCAGCGACCCGGCCGAACTCGATCCCCGCATCGCCGCCGAGCAGCCCGATGTGGTCTTGAAAAAGACGGCTCCCTCGATTTTCTTCGGCACGCCCGCCGGCGCGATCCTCACCCGCGAACGGGTCGACACCGTCATCGTGACAGGCTGCATAACGTCGGGCTGCGTCCGCGCCAGCATCGTCGATGCCTTCTCCCTCGGCTTCCGCGTCCAAGTGGCAGCCGATTGCGTCGGCGACCATGACGAGGCGGCCCATCGCCAGAACCTTGCCGACGTCGGGCGACGCTACGCCGATATCATTGACGCAAAGACGGCCGTGACGGCCCTCGAAGCCTGGGGACGGCGGAACGCGCGCACCTGACCGACCTGTCAGGACCCTGGAGGCAACCGCTGCTCTCGACTAAGATGTCGGCCGAGCGACGCCGCCTTCGGAGGGCCCACGATGACCGCCAACGTATTCAAGGGAACGATCCCGGCGCTGATGACGCCGTGCACGCCGGACCGCAAACCGGATTTCGACGCCCTCGTCCGCAAGGCCAAGGAACTCGTCGCGACCGGCATGTCGGGCGTCGTCTACTGCGGCTCCATGGGCGACTGGCCACTGCTGACCGACGAACAACGCAAGGAAGGCGTCGAGCGTCTGGTCGCCGCCGGCGTTCCCGTCATCGTCGGCACGGGCGCCCAGAACCCGGCTCGCGCGGCTGCCTTCGCCGCTCACGCCAAGAAGGTCGGCGCCAAGGGTCTGATGGTCATTCCACGCGTCCTCTCGCGCGGCTCGTCGGTCGCCGCACAAAGAGCCCACTTCGCCGGCGTGCTTGAAGCCGCCGTCGACCTCCCCGCCGTCATCTACAATAGCCCCTACTATGGCTACGAGACCAAGGCGGACCTCTTCTTCGAACTCCGCGATCGCTACCCAAACCTCGTCGGCTTCAAGGAGTTCGGCGGCGCCGCGGCACTCCGATATGCCGCCGAGCACATCACCGGTCGCGATCCATCGCTGACCTTGATGGTCGGCGTCGACACTCAGGTCGTCCATGGCTACGTGAATTGCGGCGCCATTGGAGCGATCACCGGCATCGGAAACGTGCTGCCGAAGGAAGTCTTGCACCTCGTCTCGCTGTGCGAAAAGGCCGCCGCCGGTGATCCGCGCGCGCGCCGGGAGGCTCTGGAGCTCGACCAGGCACTCGCCGTCCTCTCGTCCTTCGACGAAGGCACAGATCTCGTCCTGTACTACAAGTATCTCATGGTGCTCGAAGGAAACCCAGAGTACGAACTCCACTTCAACCCGTCGGATCAGCTCTCTGCGAGCCAGAAGCATTACGCCGGCGCCCAGCTTCGTCTGTTCAAGGAGTGGTATCGCCGCTGGGCGACGGCCCGCGCCTGACGCCGTCGGTCAGGGACGCGCGGCCCGGTCGAGCGTGCGGATGCGCCCGCCGACTGGCGCCCCATAGGCGTGCAGCAGAATGCGCGCAAAGCCGCGATAAAGCTGCTCTAGCCGCTCGAAAGATCCGGCATCCTGCGTAATGGGATCGGCGCTGTTCACGATGGCGACGAGCTGCAAGGCCACATCCTTCACCGGGGTATCGGGCACGAGTTCGCCCCGCTCGATGGCCTGACGCACGGCGCGCCGCACGAGGCGTTCCATGGCGATCCCGAAATCGATCGTCGTCTGCTGCGCTTCCGCGCCGACGAGTTCCCGGTCGAGCCGCGCCCGTGCAATCAGGCTCCAAGGCCGACCGGTCGCTCCGGTAGGGTTGTAGCGTCTGTAGCGCTCTCTGTTGAACTCCATCATGGCACGGATCTTGGTTTCGAGCGTCAGGCTGTCGTCGTTCCAGACCGGCTCGATCCGCGCGAGCGTCGAAGCGACATAATCACAGACGACCTCGTCGACGAGCTTCTGCTTGCTCCCGAAGTGATAGTGGATGTTGGCCCGAGTGATCCCGAGGCGGTCGGCGATCTCGCGAAAGCGAAATCCCTGATAACCGTGGCGGATCAGCAATTCGGTGGCGACGCTCTTGATCTCGTCTCTCATGACGCCAGCGACCGCTCCGGTTTCGTCTCGTGTACCTGTTCCGGGCCGTAGGCGGCACGAAAGGCATCCAGGATGGCAGCATCGCTCTTGCCGGCCTGCCGGGCGTCACCGATGACCTCGACGGACGGTACGGAGAGGCGGCGGCGCACGTCGTCGCCCGTCGCCCGCCGGAACCGGCGATAAAAGCAATCCCGCATGCGATCGTCCGCCATCAAACGGCCGAGTACGCCACGCCGCGCGAGGCCGCTGGTGAGCGCCGCCTCGACAATGCCCTTGGTTCCAGCTGGATAGGCGGCACCCGTCGCCACCACGACGTGATCATATCCGGCGAGCAGGGAAGGCGAGGCAACGGGATTCTCTCCGAGCCGGAACGTCACGCCGGACGCAGTACAAGCCGTCTCCAAAGCGCCGATATAGGCCTCGAACGTTGCCGTCCGGGCTTCGACGGTCTGGAACCTCGGTGCGAGTCCGGCCCACCGCAAACCACCGCCGAGGCGCCGTTCCTTTTCGAACACGACCACCAAGTTGGCGGGCGCCATCGCCGCGGCGTAGGTCAGGCCGGCCGGTCCTCCGCCGATGACTGCAATCCTCTGTCCCCGCCGCACCGCCTGACGACCGGCATACGCAATTTCGCGCCCGGTCAGCGGATTGACGAGACAATGAAGGGTCGACCCCGTCCGCATGCCGTCGACACACGTGTTGCAGGCGAGACAGCGGCGAACTTCCTCGCCGGCCGCCACCTTACGCACCCAGTCCGCGTCCGCGAGCAACGGGCGCCCGAGTGCCACGAAATCGGCCGCTCCACTGTCGAGCGCAGCGATGGCGTCCGCCGGATCGCCGAGCCGTCCGACCGCAATCACCGGCACGCCGACCTTTGCCTTTACAGCCCGCGCGAACGCAAGAAACGGCGTCCGAGGCGTTGCCATGGGTGGAATCATAATCGAGGCAGACGGCTGCGAGCGGTAATGGCCGCCCGTTATGTGGATGGCATCGGCCCCTCGTCCGGCGGCCCACACGGCAACCTGTACAGCGTCATCGAGTCGGATCCCACCGTCGAAGAAATCATCGCCGTTCATGCGAAAAACGACGGCGAGTTCTGGCACCGACGCCTTCACCGCTGAAAGGATCTCGAGCCCGAAGCGCGCCCGGTTCTCAAGAGATCCTCCGTAGGCATCACTGCGGATGTTCTCGCCGGGCGCCAGGAACTGCGAAATGAGGTAGCCGTGCGCTGCATGGATCTCGACGGCATCGAACCCGGCGGTCCGCGCTCGCACCGCGGCTCCGACGAACGCCTCCGTAGTCCGGCGGATGCGATCCTCCGTCATCTCTTCCGGGACGATCACCTCCGTGTGCCCCTCCTGCACACTGTGCGGCACAGCCGACGGCGCGATCGGCGTCTCCCCGCAAATGTCGAGGCGCGTATGCCCACCCCCATGGCCGATCTGTATCGACGCCTTGGCACCGGCGGCGCGGATCATCTGCACAAGCTCTCGCAACCCCGGCAGGAAGCGGTCGTCGTAGAGGCCGAGTTCATTGCGCCGGTGCTTGCCGACGCGCTCTGGCGCCGCCATTTCCACCGTCACCAGCCCCACGCCACCCTTGGCGCGCGCGGCGTAGTAGGCGAGCGCACCGGGCGTCACGTGCCCCTCGGCATCGGCCTGCCGCGTCGTCATCGGCGCCATGATGACGCGATTGCGGAGCGCGACGGGCCCGAGGGAGGCGGGCTCGAGAAGGCGAAGCTTGGCCATAGCCTAATCGCTGACTCAGGCGGCGCGAGCGAACGCGCCTTCGCGCGTGATGCCGGCTTGCTCGATCGCAGCCTTGATGCGTGCGATCTCGGTGGCCGGCAGCTTCATCAGCGGCGGCCGCACCACCGCCTTGTCGAGCCGTCCGAGCAGAACCAAGGCCTCCTTCATGCGATTGTGCATGTCGAGGAACGGCGGCGCATAGAACGCCTGCTGCATCGGATACATACGATCGTTGAGTGCTTGTGCCTTGCGCAGATCGCCGGCCTTCACCGCGCGGAACAACGCCACCTGCAGATCGGCCATCACGCTGCCTGCCCCAGAGAGCAGCCCGTTGGCGCCCATGGCCAGCGACGCCATCAGCCACGCACTGTGTGTCGTCAGCACGTTGACCGGCCGCGCCAGCGACTGGAACGTCCGGATGTGCTTTTCGTGGAGCAACGGCTCGTTGCACCAGTCCTTGATCGCACGGATGGTCGGCACCTCCTCGAATAGCCTCAAGAGCGTATCGAACGGATAGCCGAGACCCGTGGCCATCGGATACTGGAAGCAGATGATCGGCAGATCCGTCGCGTCGGCGATGCGCTTGAAATGCGCGATTGCCATCTCGGGCCGAAGCTGCCCACCCCAAGACATGCTCTGCGGCGGAAAGACGAGAAGAGCCGAAGCACCCTCTTTCGCCGCCATCGCCGCGATTTTGGCCGCCTCGATACTGCCGTCGGCATAAACGCCGTTGACGAGCGGCACCTTGTCACCGACCTCGGCGAGCGAAATGGCGAGGATACGTTGCTGTTCCTCGAACGTACATGCGTGCACTTCGGACGCGTGCCCGTTGACCGTCACCATGGAAACGCCCGGCACGAGCGCACAATCCCTTAAGTGCTTACGCGACGACTTTTCATCGATGCTCATGTCGTCATTGAAGGCGAGCAGCGTCGCCGGGATGACACCTTCGAGCTTGATGTCCTTGAAGCGCGGCATCATCGTTCTCCTCAGCTGTTCCAAAGACCACCGGTCACGTTCACTGTCTCGCCGGTCAGATAGCCGGCCTGGTCGGACGCCAGGAACACCGCCACCTGCGCGACGTCATCGGGAAGGCCGGCGCGCCTCAGCGGGATCGTCTTGACACGGTCATCCGCTAGCGGAAGGCCCTTTTGTCTGTGGATCTCGTCGGCTTCCGTCCGCATTCGCGTCTCCACGATCAGACCCGGCGCGAGTGCATTGACGCGCACGCCGAACTCGCCGACCTCCTTCGCCAGCGACTGCGTGATCGCAACGACCGCGAACTTCGTAGCACAATAGCCGCCATAGTTCGGCACGCCGGACTTGCCGAGCCAGGACGCCATGTTGACGACCGCTCCCGATCGCCGCGCCACCATTGCGGGCACCACCGCACGGGCGACGTGGAAAACGCCGTCCACGTTTACCCGGAAAAGATCTGACCAGTCCTTTTCGCTGCACTCCAGAATTTTACCGACCCGCAGGATACCCGCGTTGTTCATCAGGATGTCGCAGTGGCCGAGCTTGGCCAAGACATGATCGACCGCCGTCTTGACGTCCTGCACCGAACCAACGTCTGCCCGCGCGACGATGGCTTTTCGACCGAGCGTTCGAGCCGCCGCCGCCGTCTCCTCGGCGCCGGCGGCATCGTAGTCGATGATGCCGATGTCGACGCCCTCGCGCGCAAGCCGCAGCGCGATCGCACGTCCGATCCCGCTCGCCCCGCCGGTGACGATCGCCGTCTTGCCTGCCATGCCGTACATCGGTGTCGCCATATCGCTCATCGTGCCGTCCAGCCGCCGTCGACGAACAGGATCGTTCCCGTACAGAAGGACGCCTCGTCACTGGCCAGGAAGAGGATCGCGTTTGCGATCTCGACCGGTTTGCCGAGACGGTTCATCGGCTGGCGGGCCTCGAGCTGCGTCCGCAACGCCTTCGCGTCGTTGGATTTTCGGAAAATCTCGTCGAAGTAGGGAGATTCTATCGTCCCCGGCGCTACGGCGTTGATGCGGATATTCGCGCCGACGTGATCGAGCGCCATCGCCTTCGTCAGCGTGCCGACAGCCCCCTTAGAGGCGACATAGGCGGCCCGGTTCGGAATGCCGACCCGCGAAACGGTCGACGCCGTGTTCACGATCGCCCCGCCGCCCTGCTTCTCCATGATCGGGATCGCATACTTGCAGCCGAGGAAGACGCCCTTGACGTTAACGGCCATCAGCGCATCCCAGTCTTCCTCGGTCGTGTTCACGACCGTGCCGGCGAAACCATAGCCTGCGTTGTTGACGAGAACGTCGAGCCGGCCGTACCGTGCCGCCGTCCCGTTGATGAGCGCCTCGACCTCGGCCGCCTTCGTCACGTCGACGACTTTCGGCACGGCGCGTCCGCCTTGCGACGTGATCTCGGCCGCCACCTTCTCAGCATTCTCGACATTTCGGTCAGCGACGATGACCATCGCACCCTCGGCGGCGAACAGCCGGCTCGTTTGATGTCCGATGCCCGAGCCGCCGCCCGTCACGATCGCGATCTTGTCCTTCAGTCTCATCATTCCTCCAGAACAGCGTCAGAGCATCTTCACTGGCGAGAAGACCTGATCGACCGCAGCCAGAATGCTCCGACTGACGATCAACGACGACTTCGGATTACTCGGAGCAGCCTTGTTGGCGATGCTGATCTGCATGCGGCCGAGGGGCCCATCGACGGCTATCGTATGGCTGTTACCTGTCGCTGCCGGATCGACGACGACACGAACCCGCGTCCGCTCGAAACCCTGTCCGGCGAGCGCCAGCGTCGCCGCCACGTTGAGATTGGCGGGGTATCGCGCCGCTGCCGTACGGGCATCTCCTTCATACAGGACATGCGGAGCTGACAGGCTTCCAGCATCGATCCCGAGCTGTGCCAACTCGTCCGCCCAAGCCGCGACGGGCTTACGCGACTCGTACGTGACCTCGGTCGCCGCTTCGTCGCGCGCGGCGCGCGCGTAGTCGAGCGCTCCGATCGCCCCCGAGGGCAGGATGAGATCCGCTCGACCTCGAATTGCGGCATCTCTCAGTCGCTGGAACAGTGCCTCGTCCGAAAGCGCACCGACGGATGATACAATCACAGTCCGCCCCGCAACGAGACAGTCTGGAACGATTTCGCGTACGGCCGCTTGGCTCGCAGCCTCGACGATGACATCCGGCAACGACGCCACGAGATCTTCGGTCGAGCGTACGATCGCTTCCGCCAGAGGCATTCCGTCAGATGGCGCCGTGCGAGCGAGCACGACGACGGAATGGCCCCGAGCCACGAGCCCGCGCGCGACATCGGTAGCGATCGCACCCCAGCCGATCAGTCCGACGCGCCGCCCACTCACTGGCACGCCTCCACGAACGCCGACAAACGAGCCGTAACCGCGTCAGTACGCGTCACGGGAAAGAAGTGCCCACCGCTATCGAGCACAGCGAGTTCGGCTCGCGGCAGCGCGGCATGCACCGCCTGCTGCGCCGACAGCGGAACGATGAGGTCGTCGCGCGCCCCGAAAACGAGACAAGGCATGCCGAGCGAACGCACGAGCGCACGTCCGTCGAAGGCGAGCAATGCAGCGATCCGCTCGGCGACCACTTTTCGAGCCTCCGCGTTCCTCGGCGCCTGCCGCACGGCACCCTCGAGCACCGGCCAGTGCGCTTCAAGCCACTCGGACGGATAGCCGAGCATCGTGCCAAGTGTTGCGTAGGCTTCTGGATCGGCATCGAGCGTCACCCGGCGTGCAGCGAACAAGGCCGTCATGTAAGGCGTGGCTGCGAGCCACGTTGCGCTGAGCACGGCACCCGGCACTCGCGCCGGCTCACGCGCCGCCAGCGTCATCGCGATGCAGCCACCCGTCGAATGACCGACAAGGACGGCACGGTCGATCCCCAGTGCATCGAGGGCAGCCCCACAATCGTTTGCCAGCGTCTCGATCGAGACGGTCGCCGTACCCCGCGTGCTCGCACCGATCCCACGTTGGTCGAGCGTCACCACGGTGTATCGAACCGATAGCCGCTCCGTCACCGGGCGCCAGAAACCTGCCGTCCCGCCGAGACCGCTGATCAGCATCACCACCGGACCGGCTCCGGCGGCATGGACGGCGAGCTCTGCGCCGTCGGGGCGCGAAATGCGCAGCGTATGGGGCGCCGCCATGAGGACCCGTTACTGAAGCGGCGAGAAGCCGACCGGCGTCAGGATGCGTGTGGCCTGAATATCAATCAGGTCCGTGACCATATCGAGATAGGCGTGCCACTCGGGATCGGCCAGCATCGCCGCGCGCCGCTTCGCCCGATCGTCGAGACTTTGATAGCCCCACAAAGCCACCACGTGGTTCAGTTCGCCGATCTCGGTTGTGAAGTAGGCGACGAACGTGCCGAGATGCTTCTTTTGCAGCGGCAGGCCGTGCTTCTCATACGTCTTCACGAATTGCCCGAGCTTGCCCGGCTTGATCCGGTAGTCTCGCTCCTCGTAGATCATGCGTTCCTCCGCTGAAGGAGCTTTGCGCTCTCTAGTCGTACATCTGCTTGGGCAGCCACGTCGCGATCTCTGGGAACGTCATCACCAGAATGAGCGTGATGACCTGGCAGACAATGAACGGGATGACCCCCCAATACATGTCGACCAGACGAATGCTCGGAGGTGCAATGGCCCGCAGATAGAAGATCGATGGCGCCATCGGCGGCGTCAGATAACTCGTCTGCAGGACTATGAGGAAAACCACCGCGAACCACAGCGGATCGACGCCGAATGACTTCAGCAGTGGGATCGCGATCGGGATGACGATCAGCACGATCGAAATGAGATCAATGATGAATCCGAGCAGGAAGGCGACGAACAGGATGATGGCGATCAGAGACCAGGCGGTGAGACCTACAGACTCGAGAACGCTCTTCGTCGCCGCCATACCGCCCGACGCGAAGAACACACCGGCGAACATGCTGCCCGCCAGCACGATCATCAGGATCATCGCGGTGATCGACACCGTCTGCATCGACGCGTGATAAAGCAGTTGCGGTGTCAGGCGGCCATACATGAAGGCGAGCAGCAGCACACCGACACAGCCGCAGGCAGCCGCTTCCGTAGGCGTCGCGAGCCCCAGGAACAAGGTCCCGAGAACCGTGAAGATGAGGAACGCGGGCGGCAGCATCGCTTCGAGCGTGAACTTGAGCTTCTCGCCGAGCGTCCGCGGATCAGGCTCCGCCTCAGGCGGTGCGAGGTGCGGGTTGATTGTGCAGGCGATAACCACATAGAGCACGAACAGCGACGCCATGATCAGGCCGGGGAACAGAATCCCTGCGAGCAGATCGCCGACCGGAAGCAGCGCGATCGGCGCGAGCACGACGACCGGCACGGACGGTGGAATGATCGTCCCGAGGGATCCACCGCCGCAGATGGTCCCCGAGATGAGAACGTTGTTATAATTCCTCTTCAGCATCGCCGGGATGGCGATCATGCCGACGAGAGTCTCGGTCGCTCCGACGACGCCCGAAGCCGCGGCAAAGATCGTGCACATCAAGAGAGCAGCGATCGCAAGCCCACCCGGGAACCGCCGCGTCCACATGTAGAGCGCATCGAACAGCCGCTCAGCGATGCCCGCCCGTTCGAGCACCGAGCCCATGAAGATGAAGAGCGGGATCGCTCCGAGAATATAGTTCGACGACACCTCGTCGATCTTCGACACGAATTGATGGACGACCTTGTCACCGAACCGCAGGATCCCGAAGCCCAGCGCCGTCAGCATCATCGAAAATGCGACGGGGAAGCCGAGGAAGATGAGTACCATCAGCGTCGGGAACATCCACAGGACGGTCGTACTCATGCCTTCTCTCCCGCGAGGCCGAGAGCAATGAGCAAGTTCTCCAGTGCCTTCGCGAACGTCTGCAAGGCAAACAGCCCGAAACCGAGGACGAAGACCGATCGATAGGGCCAGACCTGGGGATTCCAAGCCGAGAGTCCGGATCCCTCACCCGACTTGTAACCAGCGAGCGCGTAGAGCGCGAGATGATAAGTCAACCACCCAGCGAGCCCCGTCAGCACACTGAAGCCCACGAAATCGATGATGGCGATGACCCGCTTCGGCAGCGCGTTGTGGATGAAATCCACGTTGACATGAGCGCCGACGGCAAGCGCATAAGCGATACCGAGGACGAAGATCGACCCCATCATCATGTAGCTGAGTTCGAACGCCCAAAGCGTCGGACGCGAAAACCCGTATCGGCTGAAAACCTCGTAGACCATCGCGAAGACGAGCGGGAGCACGATGAGCGCCGCCAATCGTCCGCCCCAGACCGAGATCGTGTTGATGAGACGAACGAGCGCCACGTAAGGTTCTCCAGGAGAAGCGGCAGAACGCGGAGCCGCGCTCTGCCGCGATGACGCTAGCGCGAACCGATCATCGTCCGGAAGGACGGGACCGAGGCGAGCTGCTTCTGGAAATTCGACTGATCCTCATAGACCCGCTTGAACCACTCGTTGGTGGCGGCCTGCTTCTGGGCCCACTCGTTAGAGGCCTTGACCGCAGCGTCAGTGAGGCTCTTGTCGACGCGGATCACTTCGACGTTCTTGTTCTCCGTGATCTGCTTGAAGCCTTCGATGTCGTTCTTCAGATACGCGAGATAGGTGTTCAAGAGCATCGTACGGCCCGCGAGCTCGATCAGCTGCTTGTCCTTGTCGCCGATCTTCGCCCATGCGGCCTTGTTAAACATGCACTCGTGAGCACCCGACGGCTGATGCAGACCGGGGAGGATCACGTACTTCGCGATCTTGTGGAAGCCTTCGGACAAGTTGATGCCCGGTCCGCCCCACTCGATAGCGTCGACGACTTTGCGCTCGAGCGCGCCGAACACTTCCGAACCCGGCAAGATCACCGTCGAAGCGCCGAGCATCGGCGCGATCTCGGCCCATGCCGCCGACGTGCGCAGCTTCAGGCCTTTCATGTCCTCGACGGTCCGCACCGGCTTGTGCGAGTGCATGAAGATCTCGGACTCGAGTACGCCGCACGGCACGATGACGACGTCGAACTTCTCTTCGCGCCACTTCTTCCAGAGCTGCGTGCCGTTACCATTCGTCAGCCAAAGGATGAACTCTTCGGGATTGAAGCCACCCGCCCAGCCACCAAACAGCGTCCCCGCGCGATCGATCGACCAGTCGTAACCCGGCCAGTTGTGCCCAGCGTCGGCAACACCCTTCTGCACGCTCTCCGTCACCTTGAGCGCCGGTCCGAGCGCACCGGCCGGGAAGACGTTGATCTTCACCCGACCGTCGGTCATCTGGCCGACAAGTTCCGCGAATTGTTTGGCGCCAACATCGAGCCAGTGTCCGCCGGCCCAGGGAGTGGCCATCGACAGCTCGACCTTGTTCTGCGCCTGCACCGCACCGGGCAAGGCGACCGCCAGCGCAGTAACGGCTGCGGCGGCAAGTGTTTTCAATGTTTTCATCGCGAGTCCTCTCTTGTCCTTACTGGGGGTGCCGGCTTCTTGACTGCGGCCTGCTTGTCGTTTGGTTCATGCGGCAACTCCGTTGAGCGCCGCGTTCCGTCCGGCGAGACGGCCGGAGGTGAAAGCCCATGCGAGGTGATGCCCGTGCCCCTCGAGGAGCACGCCACCTTGTCCCGCCGATCCTGCCGCATAGAGGCCCGGAATCGGGTGCCCCTCGCGATGCAGCACACGGAACGAGGTGTCGATCTTGAGGCCACCTTCGCTGAAGACGATCCAGGAAATCGCGGGTCCGAGCGCGTAGAAGGGCCCTTCGACGATGGCGGCACGATCGTCGCCAGAATGGCGACCCGCATTGAACTCGCCGACCGACGCCGCGAGTGCCGCCTCTGGCACACCGATCGAGCGTGCTAAAGCGTCCAGCGTCTCCGCCTTGTGCACGACATCGGGACGCGAGGCCTCGTAGTCGCGAAGATAGGCGAAACCGACGCCCGGCGCCGTCGAAATGAAGTTCGGCCACGCATTGAACTGTCGCGCGACCTCGTCACCGAACACGATCCACGCGCTCTTGTCCGGCTGCTTCCCGATCGAGTCCTGCGGCCGCTCGCACTCATTGCAGAACCGGCGCCCGTCTCTGTTGAGCAGAATGGCACCGGCGCGGAAGAGCTGCGGCGAGGGCGCCAAGAATGTCGTGACGAACCGCAGCAGGAAGGGCCGAATGATAGCGTCCGGCACCCTCTTCATCGCCCAGACGATCAGCCGCGCGAGCGCCGGCCACGTCGGCAGCCTAGAGACAAGACTCGGCTTCGGCGGCGCCTTGAAACGGATCTCTGGCCCCCACGCCAGATCGCCGTTAACGACCTCGCTGCCGACGGCCTCTCCCATTTTCTGTCCGTCGCCGGCACTCAGCGGATTGATACCGCCAATGTCCAGCAGCGGCCCGCTCATGTACTTCGACTTGTAGTCGAGATCAGCCGAGCTGAAGTCGCCGGACGCGAGGATCACGCCACGGCGCGCCCCGATCGTCTGCCGGCCATCGACTTCCACGCCTGTCACACGACCGTTCTCCATCAGCAGCCGCGTGACCGGCGCGCCGGTCCGGATGATGACGCTCTCGGCGCGGCAGGCCTTCTCGAGACGCTGAATGAACCCTCTCGAATGCGGAATGATCGCGTGCATCCGCGGATGGCGATGCGGCGGCTCGGGCAGCGGACCCATGAAGACGACGCCGAGCCGCGTCAGCAGATCGATCGTCTCGCGCGCGTTGTCGACGAGGAGGCGGCGTAAAGCAAGGTTATCCCGATTGGCGCGCGGCCCCGCGAATTTCCCGAGGTCCTCGAAATGCCAGTCCGGATTGTCGTCGGCGATACCCGCGGCCTGCTGCAGCGCCGTCCCGGTCGCCGTTACGGTGCCTACAGAAAGAGCCGTCGTGCCGCCGAGCCGTTCTCCCTTCTCGAGCAACAGCACCGCACAGCCGTTGCCGGCGGCTGCATAGGCCGCCATCAACCCGGTTCCACCCCCACCGACGACAATGACGTCGTAGGCCACCATCCCTCGGAGCCGATCCCTGACTGACTAGGTAGTAAATAGTCGCGAAAGTCGTCGGGGGCGTCAACACGAGTTGTCGTGTCGGAGATGCATGCCTTCTGATCCAGACATGCAACGGGGCGTGCTCAGCTTTTCGGCACGTAGCGTCGCGTTTGTTCACGCTTGTCTTCGTAGCTGGCCTCGAAGATGCAGGACGCGAGGATCGCCCGCATGTGGAGGATGCCGCTCGGCGCGATGTTCTTGAACCCGTGCATCACACCCGCGGGGATAATCACGGAGTGCCCACCGTCGGCGATCACAGTCTCGCCGCCGACCGTGATCTCGGCGCGACCGTCCACGACCGTCAGGACCTCCTCGACGGCATGCATGTGCATGGGAGCGCCGAGCCCCGGCTCGCAATACTGCTCGAACACGCAGAGCTGCGCCGACCCCGTCTGAGCGGATACGAGCATGCGCGTCGCGACCCCCGCCCGCCAGTCCTCGACCCCCTGCTTGTCGTGTGTGATGAGCTTCATGGCACCGTCCGTCCCTGTCCTCATGCGAGCGGACATCGAGGCTAGGCGGCACCGCCGCCCACGGCAAGCCCTCGGCATATGCGTCGGCCGGTCGGCTGGACGACGAAAAAGGGGAAGAGCGACCGACGCTCTCCCCCTTTTGTGTCACGGCTCTCGGTGTGGCTCACGCCGCCGCGACGGCTTTCAGGAATTGGTCGATCCGTCCCTTGAGTGCGCGGGCCTGCTCGCCGACATCGCGACTGACCGCGAGCACGTTACTGGCCGAAGACGAGGCCGCATCGGCCGTCACCGTCAGCCCCTCCACCGCGGAGGTCACACACTGCGTACCTTGAGCAGCCTGCTGAACGTTTCCGCTGATCTGGGTCGTCGCGGCACCCTGCTGCTCGACGGCCGCCGCCATCGAGGTTGTCATGGCACTGACTTCCGACATGGTGCGAGCGATGTCTTCGATCGCCGCGACGGCCTCGCCGGTCGACGCCTGCATCCGATCGACGAGGGAGCCGATCGTCTCGGTCGCCTTCTCGGTCTGCGCGGCGAGCGTCTTCACTTCCGATGCGACGACCGCGAAGCCGCGTCCCGCTTCTCCCGCGCGCGCCGCTTCTATCGTGGCGTTGAGCGCGAGCAGGTTCGTCTGCGAGGCGATCTGCGAGATCAAGGTCACGACCTCACCGATCTTGCCGGCCGCCGATGCGAGGCTGGCGACACGTTCGTTGGTGATGGCGGCTTTCTCGGCCGCCTGGCCCATGCCAGTCGACGTGGCCACGATCTGCTGAGAGATTTCGGTGATCGAGCGGGCCAGTTCCTCCGCCGCCGCTGCGACTGCGGTGACGTTACCGGTCGCCTGCGTCGACGCTGCAGCCGCGCTCGTCGCCTTGTCGGTCGTCGAGGTCGCCGCCTTCGTCAGCGTCTCGGCCGTCCCTTCAAGCTTTTGCAGGCGTCCGCAGACATCAGCTACGATCTGGGTCACCTCACGATCGAAGCTCGATACGAGACGCTCGATCTCCGCCTGACGCAGCTCACGCGCTGCCTGCTCCTGCTCCTGCTCGGCCTTGAGACGCGCCCGCTCGGCCACATGATCCTGCAGCACGACGACGGACTGTGCCAGCGCCCCGATTTCGTTGCGCCAGTCCTGATAGGGGATCTCACCGACCATTTCGTCATCGGCGACGCGGCTCGTCAGCTGCGAAAGCTCGGCAATCGGCTTCGACAGGGCGCGGGCCACGAACCAACCGGTGACCAGGGCGATCAGCAGGAGAACGGCCGAGATAGCCGCGATCCTGAGGCTCACGCTCTCGGCCGCAGCGCCGACATCGGCTTTCTTTACACCGGCAAAGAGGATGCCGACGACGCGATTGCCGCGGTCGAATACCGGCATATAGACGGCCAGATAGGGGACGTCGAAGATTTTGGCTTCGCCGAGGAAGGTCTGGCCACGGCGCACCGGCTCAAAGGCAGCACTCGCCTTGCCGAGCGTCGTTCCGACGGCGCGGGTTCCATCCGGCCGCTTCACGGACGTCGTTACGCGGACGAAATCGTCCTTGGTGGCATCGAAAGCGAACACGGTGGCGGGAGCACCGGTGATGCGCGAAACACGGTCGATGAGAGCATGGTCCTGGAAGCTCGGGGCGGCCTCGACCGTCATGCGGCCGACTTCTCCACCGCTCGTCCACTCGACGCGACTGCCGGGCAGCGCCGGCTCGAGAAGAGTTGCAAGAACACGCAGGGATTCGAGTTGACGCTCGGACGCCCGAGCTTCGCCGTCTGCGACCAGACGATAGTGGACGGCGCCGACGAGGGCCCCGGCCAACGTAACCATGCCCAGGATCAACAAGGCGCTGATAGAGTGGGCAATCTTGAAAGTCTTCAAAGGCGACCGCATGGTTTGCTCCGCACATGCCAATCGCTGAAAAATCGCCGAACTTCATTGCCGCCGCGTAAATCCTGATCCATTTCATAGGAAATCATGATGACGGAGAAAAAAGAGAAAAATCCGCACCGTTTCACAAAACGAATGGATAAATAATCAGCGCCCGCGAAGGACGAGGCGCCACCACGCGAAACCAAGGAGCAAAATGATCGCGAGACCTTCCACCGCCATCACCTGCATGGCGACAACCGAACCGAGCCGCTCGAACAGAAACCCGGCATGATAGTGCCCGACGAGCGACGTGCCGATGAAAATGGATAGCAAACCGGTCGCACGACCGCGCATTTCCGGGGGCGACAGGACGTGGATTAGCGCGTACTGCGTCGCAGAGAAAGCCGCCGAAGCGACCCCGATCAGAAGGAGCGCTGGAACGGCGGACAACACCGTCAGGTGCAGGGACAGCAGCCCGATGATCACGAGATACGCCAGCGTGCCGAAGAAATAGAAACGGAAAAGCGTCCCCTCGCGAACCACGGCCCCGACGACGAGGGCACCCAGCATTCCACCGAGCCCGTCACACGCCGTGATCGCACCCACCAGCGCGTGCGGCAGATCGAAATCGTTCTGCGCGATGACCGGCACCATGGTCGAGAACGGAAAGCAGAAAAGGTTGTAGACGAGCGTCACGCCCATCGCGATTTGAATGCGCGGATCCTTGAGCAGCGTGGCCGGCGGCAGAAGCTGGCGCAGAGAAAAGGCCTGCCCGGATGTCACAGCGGAGGACCCGGGCCCGCGAGAAATGCCCCGCGACAACACCAGACACGCGGCATAGCCAATCGTCACGATGAGGTAGATCCCGGCGATGCCGACGAACTCATAGATCAGACCCCCGAACAACGGTCCGAGGGCGCGAGTTGCATGCATGGTCGAATTGTCGAAGCCGAGAGCGGCCGACATGCGCGCGGGCCCGACCGCATCGACCATCAGCCGGCGCCGCGCCGGCATGTCGACGGTCCAGAACGCGCCCGAGAACAGCGTTGCGATGGCGACGGCCGTATAGCCGACGATACCGGCCGCGGATAGGATCGCCATGACACCCGATACCGCGATCATGACCAGCAGGCTGCCGTCGAGAAGGCCGCGTCGATCCAGTGCGTCTGCCAGACCGCCGACGATCATGCCGAGCGCCACGTAAGGCAGCATGCGGAGCACAGCGAGCAACGCGACGAGCTGTGGCGAGTGGGTAAGCTCGTAAGCGAAGATCGCGAGCGCGACGAACTCGAGCCAGCGCGCAACACCCGTCAGGGCCCCGATGCCCCAAGTGCGTCCGAAATCCGGATTGCTGAACAGCTTCGTGGCGTCGACGATTGGATAAGGCAAGGGTTCTGAAATCCGGTCAGAGGCACGGCATCGTGCCTAGACATTAAGCAAAGCCGGACCTGATTCCCCTCACGTATTTGGAAGGGCGGCCCTGCCTCTAGCGCACGAGGCATGGCCGTTTGGCGTCGAACGTCCACCCTGGGATGAGAAACTGCATCGCCACGGCGTCATCGCGCGCCCCGAGGCCGTGCTTCTTATACAGTTCATGGGCGGCCATCAGCTGCGCCATGTCCACCTCGATGCCGAGCCCCGGCCGTTCGGGCAGCGCGACATGGCCGCCGACAATACGCAGCGGCTCTTTCGTTAGCCGGCTGCCGTCCTGCCAGATCCAATGCGTGTCAATCGCGGTGATTTTCCCCGGCGCCGCCGCCGCCACGTGGGTGAACATGGCGAGAGAGATGTCGAAATGATTGTTGGAGTGCGAGCCCCAGGTCAGGCCCCACTCGTGGCACATCTGCGCGACCCTGACTGAGCCAGCCATCGTCCAGAAGTGCGGATCGGCAAGCGGGATGTCGACGGACTGGAGCTGGATGGCATGGCCCATTTCGCGCCAGTCGGTCGCGATCATATTGGTCGCCGTCGGCAACCCCGTCGCGCGGCGAAACTCGGCCATGATTTCACGACCCGAGAACCCGCGCTCGGCACCGCACGGGTCTTCCGCATAGGCAAGGATCGAACCGGCACCGCGGCAAACCCGGATCGCCTCATCGAGTGACCACGCGCCGTTCGGGTCGAGCGTCACGCGTGCGTGAGGGAAGCGGGCCTTGAGAGCGGCGGCAGCCTCCATCTCGACTGCACCGGCGAACACGCCACCTTTCAACTTGAAGTCATTGAAGCCGTAGCGCGCTTCCGCCGCCTCGGCGAGACGGACGACCTCGTGCGGTGTCAGAGCCGGTTCGTCGCGCAGCCGCACCCACTCGTCGCCTACCTGATCGGCGCGGTACGGCAGCGACGTCTTACGACGATCGCCGACGTAGAAGAGGTAGCCGAGCATTTCGACGGAACGCCGCTGCACACCGTCCCCAAGCAGAGCCGCGACAGGCACGTCGAGATACTGCCCGAGCATATCGAGCAGACCCGATTCGACGGCGGTTACGGCATGGATCGCCACCCTGAGATCGAACGTTTGATTGCCCCTGCCGCCTGCATCACGCGTTCCGAAGCGTTGCCGCATCGCATTGAGGACGGCGTGGCGGTCACCGACGCTTTGCCCGATGACGATATCGCGCGCCTCTTCGAGTGTTTGGCGGATGCGCTCGCCGCCCGGCACCTCGCCGAGGCCGGTTCGACCGCTCGAGTCCTTCAGCACCACCACGTTGCGCGTGAAGAAGGGTCCGTGAGCACCCGAGAGATTGAGCAGCATGCTGTCCATACCGGCGACCGGCACGACGGTCATCTCGGTGATGCGGGGCGTATCGGCCATGGCGTCTCCTCGCATGGATGTCATCTGCAGAGGCGGTCAGCGCAGCTGACCACTGGCATCCTTTGCGGCGTGCCGCACAGTTGGCGGCGGCCTGCCGCCCGAAACTTCGAGAATGAGCTTGCGGCGGACCGCGGCTTCAAAGCTCGGCGCGTCTTCGACCGTGACGACGAACGCATCGGGCCCGCCGATGATCGTCTGGCGGAAGGCCTCTTCGAGGTTGTAGCCGATGGGGCGGCCGCCGCAGCGTTCGTCGCGGCAGAGGATGGCGAGCCCGTTGATGGTGATGCCGGCTGAGATCGCCGCCTGCCGGGCTGTTTCGAGCGGCACCCCGGACCAGCTGTTGGCACTGTCGGCCGACAGGTCGAGCACGCGGCGCTCGCCGCGAATGGCGTTCTGCTCGATCATCGCCTGTCCGAACGCCAGCGCGCTTCCGATCGCATTACCGCCGAAGGTCATGCGCGGCACTGCCGGATCGACGAGCCGCTCCGCGAACGCCCGGGCCGATGCAGCGCCGTCGATAATCGTCCACGGCACCAGGATGTGCTGACTGTTGGCTGTCGCCCACTCGACGTAAGCGAGCGCAATCCGCCGCTTGCCGCCACCGGTGATCGCCGAGATCACGGAGGGATGCGTCAGTGCCGCCGCGTAACCCTCGCGCTGGAAGCGCAGTTCGCCCTCGTCGATCGAACCGGTGGCATCGGCGAGGAGCACGAGTTCGACGTCGACGTCCTCGGCGACGGCCGGGCGAACGGCGACGAAACCCACAACAAGGATAGCGAGAGCGAGGAGACGCCGCATGAAAACCCCGAGGCAGAAAGCCGACCTGGATCGTAGCGCCACTACAGGGTGGCGCAACTGGGAGGCCGTCAGTCGACCTTGAGCAGCGCCGAGTCGATCATCCGGCGATGGAAGTCGAGGACGCGGTCCTGATCCTCGCAACCGTGGTAGCGGCCCTCGCAGGCCGCCAGCAAACGTTGGCGCTCGACATAGCTGTCGGAGAGCGGCAGCCCGGCCGCCGCCTGCAGCATCGTGCCGATGTAGGGTACATCGACGATATCCGGAAGTTTCTGCGGCTTCGGCGTGAAGTTGACCCCGTTGATCGCGAAGAACGTCAGGAAAGCCACCGAGTTACGATCGACCAGCACGTCCTCGGCCTCGGTATTCTCCTTGAAGCCGAGCAGCATGCGCGTTGCCATCGGCTGATGGTCGCCATAGCGCACGATGAGGAAGCGCTCCTTCGGGAAACGCCGCGCAAGCTCGCTCTTGAGCTCAGCGAGATCCATCTTCGCCATCGAGAGCCGGCGCAGATACTCGTAAAGCTCCGGATGCGTCCCCGGCGCACCGCCCGGCACCTTCACTTCGGGCATGAACGGGATGTGATAGGGCCAGTGCGTCGCCATCGTCTCGATGAACGCGAACATCGGCCGCGACGACGCCTTCATATGTCGTTCGAACTCGTCGAGCGCGTTGCGGTAGTAGAAAATGTCGCGCTCCTTCGTCGAACGCGCCTTCTGGTCCCTGAGATCGAAGATCTCGTTGAGCCCGGTGCCGGCGAAGAACCGATCGGCCGACACAAAGCCTTTGAGCATCGGGTAGAACAGAACGTTACGATACCCACAGCGTTCGAGCGCCTGCGGCAGCGTATCCTTGATCTTCCCCGCCATCACGAAGTGGATGAACTGGCGCATCCCGCCGAACGAGTACGTCGAGAGCCCCGTCAGCACCGAAAACTCGGTCAGCGACGAGGCGCCGCCATAAGTCTCGACTCGCAGGATGTAGTTCTTGCCGTCGTCCGAGCGAAACAGCGGATCGATCGACGGATCGTACTTCAGCTGCGGAAACAGCGACGGCGGCGCGATCGACTCGTGGTGGATCAGAATGACGTGCGGCGGCTTTTCCGTGGTCGCACAGTCGGTCGGTATGGTGAAGAGACCGCGGGCAGGCGCCGATGCCGCCTCGATGATCTGGCCGCGCCACAGCGTCTCGAGCGTCTCCGACCACGAGCGGTAGAACGACGACAAATACTGTCCGCGGTACTCGAAGTGGGTGTGCCGCCGATCGCCCGCAACTTGCACCGCGACCGTCGCAACGACCACACAGAACATTGTACCCGCAAGCGCGTGGCGACGGCGGACACGCGTCCCATCAACCCGATAAGCCACCACCGTCGCTGCGATCATCATGAGCACGGCTGCCAGCGCCGCGAGCACGTAGAAACGGTAATCCGCCCACAGATAGCTGACCGTAGAGCTGGACTTCAGATAAAAGACCAGATCGTAGGCATGCAGAACGATATTCAGGAGCTGACGCTTGGTGGCAGCCGCGACCGTTATGATGAAGGTCAGGCTGCCGACCAACACCGCGGCGACCAGCGGTCGGCGGCAGGCGAGCAGCACCACGCCGGCGATCGCGCCGTTGACCGCGGCGGTGAATGTCATCGTCGCCGGTCCGCCTTCGGAGACGTAGATGCGGAGCGCTACGAGGCCGGCGATCAGTCCGACGAGCCAATAGACCGAGCGCGCGGCGATCGTCGTTCGCGCCGCCGGTCCGAAGACCCTTGCCCCTCCCCCTGCGGTCTGATCCGTCATCCGTCTCGCCGAGCCGCTGTCACAAAAGTGTCATAGCGGCAATCCGTAGAACGCTCCAGTGGCTGCCCGGTGGGGTGCAAACAACGCCGCAGCCGTCGAGCGGTCGACTTCGAACCGCAGCCGACGGCTAAGCAGTCATGATGCCGCCAGCCCGATCCGGCCCCATCCGGGCACCTTCAGTGCCGGCCGGCGGACATCGACGCCCGCGATCAGACCGAGAAGATTGACCTCGACACCCTCGATCCAGCCCACCGTCGCCCCGAAAAGACCGCCAAGCGAAATCTGCACGCCCGTCCGGCTCGGCGCCGTACCGAGGTAGAACGGCCATCCCGCATAATCCTTGCCGATCGCCGTCGGTAGCAGCGCGCGGGCGAGCGACGGAACTTCCCGTGCAACGGCCGCCACGAAGGTATTCGAGTTGGGACCCGGCCAGACGACATAGGCGCCGTGGTCGCCGTGCGGATAGGCAGCAACCGCCCGCCGGATCTCCGGGATCATCGCTGTCGCCTCGGCACCGCGAACGACGAGCAGGATCTCCGGCGTGTTGCCGTACCAGCGTCCATCTGGCGCATAAGCGTCGGTGCGCAGCGCCCGGCCCCAGCCGACGACTTCATACCGAGTGTACGCCCCACCGGCCGGTTTCACCACGATCCAGGTGTGATGGGCAAAAATGCCCTTCCAGCGTCCCGTCCGTCCCGCCATCACGTAGACGGCCGCCTCTCGGTCCTCGCGTGCCCTCGGCAGCAGACCCGCCGACGACCAGTCGGCCGTCGACCACGACGAAGCGCGGTCGCCGAGCTGCCACCACAAGGCATGGCTCGCCAGCGGCAAAAGAAAGACGAGAAGTATGGACAGTCCGATCGTTCGCAGCATGCTGACAACTCAAGCCCGAGGAACATGGCGGCCCTGGGACGCCAAGCCAAGGGGCGAAGATCCGCGACAAGCGGCGACGCGACTGAGAGGAATGCCGATGAAGATTGCCACCGTGCGGTCCCACGTTCTCGAAGCGCCGCTGTCCGAGCCTTTCGGCTGGTCGTTCTCCTCCACCTCGGTGCGGGCGAGTTGCGTCGTCGAGATCGTCAGCGAAGACGGGCTGACAGGCTGGGGCGAGTGCTACGGCCCGGCCCGCATCAACGCCGCAATCGTGACTGCCCTCGCGCCGCGTCTCGCGGGTCGTGATCCGCGCGCCACCGATGTCATCTGGATGGACCTCTACAATCACTTCCGCGACTACGGCCAGAAAGGCGTGGTGATCTCAGCGATCAGCGGCATCGACATCGCGCTCTGGGACCTCAAGGGGCGCCACTACGGCGCGCCCGTCCACCTCTTGCTCGGCGGCGCCAATCGCACGGCTGTCGACGCGTACGCGACAGGCACCTACCGTCGCGGCACCGGCGATCCGCTCGACTACATCGTCGAGGAAGTGAAGGGCTACGCCCGCGAGGGCTTCAAGGCCGTGAAGTTGAAGATCGGCTTCGGCGTCGCCGAGGACGTGCGTCTCATCAAGGCCGTTCGCAATGCCCTCGGCCCCGACGTCGGCCTGATGCTCGACGCCAACCACGGCTACGACGCGCTCGAAGCGATCGCACTCGGCCGCGCCGTCGCCGATCTCGACATCGGCTGGTTCGAAGAACCGGTCGTTCCCGACGATCTCGACAGCTATGTGGAAGTCCGCAAAGGACAGCCGATCCCGGTCGCCGGGGGCGAATGCGAGTTCACCCGCTGGGGCTTCCGAGAGGTATTCAACCGGCGCGCGATCGACATCGTTCAGCCCGACACCTGCGCCGCCGGCGGTCTCTCGGAGTGCAAGAAGATCGCCGATATGGCCGCCGCCTTTGGCGTCCGCTACGTGCCGCACGTCTGGGGCACCGGCATCGGTCTCGCCGCGTCGCTTCATCTGCTCGCTGCCCTGCCGCACGTGCCGCCGCGCCTGACGCCGCGTGAGCCGATGCTCGAATTCGATCGCTCCGAGCATCCGTTCCGCCAGTCGATCATGACCCGGCCGATCGAGCACGAGAACGGCCGCGTATCGATCCCGACCGGTCCGGGCCTCGGCATCGAGATCGACCGGGCGACGCTCGACCGGTATCGAGCGTCTTGATCAGGCGGAGGATGACGATGGCAAACGGGCGGGTGATCGCGGCAGGCGCAGCCGCCATCTTGCTGGTGACCGGAGCCGAAGCGAACTCCGCCCCGGCCACCACCGAGCGGGTTCGGATCGCCGCTTTCGCGATCGACCGCACCGAGGTCGCTGTCGGCGCCTTCCGCCGCTTTCTCGAGGCCCGCGCCACGAAGACCGCCGCCGAGCGCGACGGTGGGGGTTTCGAATATGCGGCCGGCTGGACCCGCCGGCCCGGCTGGACCTGGGCCACCCCATACGGCAGCCCTGCGAAGGACGACGAACCCGCCGTCCATGTCTCCCACGCCGAAGCCACGGCCTACTGCCAATTCGTCGGTGGTCGGCTGCCGACGTTCGCCGAGTGGCGCCAAGCCGCCTACACCGAGACCCGCACGAACCCGCCCGACGGCTTCGTCACGGGGCGCACGTATGTTTACCCCGTGGGCGACGCGCCCGGCGGCATGAACAACAGCCGGCAGCGCCACGTTCCGGTCGCCACCACCAAGACGGGCGTCAACGGTCTCTACGACATGGGCGCCAACGTGTGGGAGTGGGTCGCGGACCGCCGCGGCGACCAGGCGCTCACGGCCGGAGGCTCCTGGTGGTACGGGCCTGAGATGGCCCGCTCCGAAGGCGCTCAATGGAAGGCCGCCGACTTTTATGCCGTCTACATAGGCTTCCGCTGCGCGTACGACTGATCACTTCGCGTCGGCCAGCAACTCGCGGAACCGCTCGATCTCCGCCGGCACCAGCTTAACCACATGCTCGGCCGTGAGTTCGTCCCCCGTCGCCGGCAATGAACCGAGTTCTGCCATCCGCTTCTGGAATGTGTCGCTGGCCACCGCGGCTCGCAGTGCGGCGTTGAGCTTTGCCACCACTTCGGGCGGCGTGCCCTTCGGCACGAAAAGGCCATTCCAGCCCTGCTGCTGGAATGCCGGCAGCCCACCCTCGGCCGCCGTCGGAACATTTGGGATCGTCGCGAGCCGCTGCGGTGAAGAGATCACGAGCCCCTTCACGTGTCCGCTTTGGATCGAACTGGCGACGGAGGCCGCCGCATCGCACACGCCATCGATCTGGCCCCCGACGGCATCGTTGAGCGCCGGGGCTGCCCCGCGGTACCCGACGAGTGTCACATCGACCTTTGCCGCCTGAAGAAAAGCTTTACAGATCAGAAAGTTGGACGACCCGACGCCCGCATGGCCGAGGTTGACCTTGCCAGGGTTCTTACGGGCAAAGTCAAGGAACTCGGCAACCGACGTGGCCGGGAAGTCTTTCCGCAGCGCGATGACGGGCAACGTCTTGGCGACGAGCCCGACCGGATGGAAATCGTCGGGCGTGTATTTGATGTCCTTGTAGAGCAGGTACGACGCCGCATTCGTCCCACTGTTGCCGATGGCGATCGTATAGCCGTCGGGCTGAGCACGGGCGGCGCGCGAGAGGGCGATCGTCCCGCCGGCGCCTGCGGTGTTCTCGTGCACGATGGCCTGGCCGAGATGCCGGCTCATCTGCTCGGCGGCCAGCCTGGCAATGATGTCGGACGTCCCGCCCGCCGCGAACGGCACGATCAGCGTGATGGGGCGGCTCGGATACGCGTCCTGCGCGAGCGCCGAGGGGCTAGTCGCAAGCACTCCCAAAGCGGCAGCGGCAAAGGCTGACAGCAGTTTCATGGTCGGCGAACCTCCCGGTGGGGTCTCGGGCCCCTTTTTCCGAAGGCTGCCACGCGCCGGCCGACCTGCCAAGCCGCCGCACCGAGGCCCGACCAGCGGCACGGCCCGGCGCCACCGCATGGACGCCCACGCAAAATATCTCCTTGGAAACCCAGCGCCGATTGGCTATCGCCAACGCCTCGGATCAACGAACTCTGCGAGTAACCTGAGGAAGGGGACGGACGCCATGCGCGTTTACTACGATCGCGACGCCGACATCAATCTGATCAAGGGCAAGAAGGTCGCCATCATCGGCTACGGCAGCCAGGGCCATGCCCATGCGCAGAATCTGCGCGACTCCGGCGTCAAGGACGTGGCCATCGCCCTCCGCAAGACGTCTGCGGGCGTCCAGAAGGCCGAAGCGGCCGGCTTCAAGGTGATGGAAGTCGCCGAAGCGGCCAAGTGGGCCGACGTCATGATGATGTGCACGCCCGACGAACTCCAGGCCGACATCTATCGCGAAAGCCTGCACGCCAACATGAAGAAGGGCGCGGCGCTGATGTTCGCGCACGGCCTCAACGTCCACTTCAACCTGATCGAGCCGCGCGCCGACCTCGACGTCGGCATGGTCGCGCCGAAGGGCCCCGGCCACACCGTTCGCTCGGAGTACCAGCGCGGCGGCGGCGTGCCCTGCCTGATCGCTATCCATCAGGACAAGAGCAGCAACGCCCACGACATCTTCCTGTCTTACGCCGCCGCCATCGGCGGTGGCCGCGCCGGTGTCATCGAGACGACCTTCAAGGAAGAGTGCGAGACCGACCTCTTCGGTGAGCAGGTCGTGCTCTGCGGCGGCCTCGTTGAACTGATCCGCGCCGGCTACGAGACGCTGGTCGAGGCTGGCTATGCGCCGGAAATGGCCTACTTCGAGTGCCTCCACGAAGTGAAGCTGATCGTCGACCTCATCTACGAGGGCGGCATCGCGACGATGAACTACTCGATCTCCAACACCGCCGAGTTCGGCGAATACGTGACCGGTCCGCGCATCATCACCGACGAGACCCGCGCCGAGATGCGCCGTGTCCTGAAGGACATTCAGAGCGGCGCCTTCACGACCGAGTGGATCCGCGAGTGCAAGGCCGGCCAGCCGAAGTTCAAGGCGACGCGCCGCTTGAACGACGCCCATCCGATCGAGGAAGTCGGCGCCAAGCTGCGCGCCATGATGCCCTGGATCAAGGAAAAGGCGCTCGTGGATAAGAGTAAGAACTGACGCGAGCGTTGGTTCGGACGACACCAAAAAGCCCCGGCAGCAAGCTGCCGGGGTTTTCAGTTTCAGGGGACAGCAGCGAGGGGCGCTGCAGGCAGCTTACTGCTTCTTGGTATCCGTCTTGCCGGCTTCCGGAGCCTTCGCCTGCGGCTGGGTCTTGCCGTCGGGCTTCGCCTCGACCTTCGTGTCGGTCTTGCCCGTCGCGGCTTTCGGGTCGGCCTTCTTGTCGTCGGCCTTCGGCGCGGCGACCGGCGTCACCGCCTTGCCGGCGTCGGGCTTCGCGGCTTCGACCTTACCGGTCGGCTGTGCGGCGGGCGTCACGGCGCTACCCGACGGCTGAGCCGCCGTCGCGGTGCCGGGGCCACCGAGCTTCGAAGCTTCGATCTTCGGCGCAGTAGGCGTCGTCGCCGGTGCGGGCTGCGTCGTGGCGGCAGGCGTCTGAGCCGGCGCCGTCGTCGCGGGCGCAGCCGACTGAGCGAACGCAGGCACCGTGAGGGCAACGCTCAGAGCGGCCGCGGTAATGATCTTCTTCATGGGGTCGTCTCGTCCTCGGTTGACGTGGCCGCTTCGTTCCTGGCCACTGTCGAGAGAGAACCATGGCGCCATGGCGAACAAAGGTCCGTTCGCTGCAAGATCCATGAAGGCGGTATTCATCTGCCGTTCACTGGGCGGCATCTGCGCGCCTGAAAGTTTCCGGTGATAGAGGCGCGCCGGCCATAGCGCGACGACGCGGGTGGGGGCACAGTCCGGTCCGCATGTCTCGTCGAACGGAGGCTCTCACCATGACTCGCATTCTCGCGGCCGCTACGATGGCGCTCGCCATCGCCCTCGCTCCCGCAGCCGGTTTCGCGCAGGAGAAGAAGGCCTCGCCCGCCCCGAAGGCCGGCAAGAACGAGAAAGTCTGCACCTACAAATTCCCTGACGGCGAAAAGCGCCAGTGGGTCTGTGACAAGGCCGTGCCCTGCTGCGCCTGGGACGCCATCAAGTACGTGAAGTGCGGCACCACCTGGAGCGGCTGCCTCTGATTTCGGGCTATCCGGCCGCGCTGGCCTGACGGGCCGCGCTCCGCAGACGACGCACCGATCGGCCTTTCGGGAAAACCACTCCGGAAGGCCCACAACGCCGCTCGGGGAGGGAGGTGTGTGGCGGTGCGGCCGTTGCAAGCCTTCCGGCGGCGGGCTGTCTCAGACGAGACGGCCCGGTACGAGATGGATGTTGAAGCATCCACCTCGCGGGCAGGGTGCCGTTGCAGCGGCACCCCGCTTTCCATGGGTCGCGGTATGGACCGCGCTTTGTCGTGCTGTCGAACCGTAGCCGCCCCCCAGGGCGCTCCCGTTCGTCGAGTGGTATAGGTCAACTCAAATGTGATGAAAGGACGACGACGAGATGGCCGCGGCGCGGTCATTTTGCGAATGTGAGAAGCAAATAAGCGAGCTTTTTCAATTCATTTGATCAGCCGTCTGTCCAAGTCACATTTTCGCAGGCGCCGGCACCGGCTCGGAGGGCTGAAACGATGACCGGCATTGCCGTCCCGGAGGGCGTGACCCGTGTCCGTGATTGCCGGCTCACGTTGACGGATACGCCCTGGACCTACGCCGAGCGCCACGCGACGGCCATCGCCGACCATTGGCAGCGCCGCTCGGCGGAAAGTACCGCCTTCTTCAACGGTCGCATCCTGCTGACCGTCGAAGCCGCGCTCGTCGCGGAACGGCTGGAAGCCCGCGCCGCCATCATCCAGTTCGCGGCGTTTTTGCATTGGCGCGAAACGGGCTACACCGACACCGATGTCTGTGACGCCTTTGGCTCGGCGCTCATCCTCTCGGCGGACGGCGCCCTGATGCTCGGCCGCCAACGCACCGGCAATCTCAACGCGGGCCTTCTCTACCCGCCCGGCGGGTTCATCGATCCCCGCGACGTCGGACCTGATGGCACCATCGATGTGGCGGCAAGCATCGCCCGCGAGATCGCCGAGGAAGCGGGTCTCGATGCGGCCGCGCTGACCCGCGACCGGGGCTTCATCCTTTCGCGGCTCGGCCAGCAACTCGCCATCGGCGCCGTCCACCGCTCGGCCCTGCCGACCCGCGAGTTGCGCGACGCGATGATCGCTGGCCTCGCTCACGACCCCGAGCGCGAGCTCGTCGAAATCGTGCCGGTCGCCTCGCGCGCCGAGGCCGCCGGGCTGCCCGTTCCCGGATGGACGCGCGGCTTCGTCGACGCGCTGCTCACCTGATCAGCCATTGTCAGCGCGCCGTTCTCCGCTTAACTCCGACCGGCTGGCCGAGAGGATCGTTATGCAGCTCGACTTCTATACGCTCGACGTCTTCACCGACCGCCGGTTCGGCGGCAATCCGCTCGCCGTCGTGCTCGGCGCCGACGCGCTCGACACCGAACTGATGCAAACGATCGCCCGGGAATTCAATGTCTCGGAAACGGTGTTCGTGCACCGGCCCGTCAATCCCGCACATTCCGCCAAGATCCGCATCTTCACGCCGGCGCAGGAGTTGCCCTTCGCGGGGCATCCGACGATCGGCACTGCCTGCCTCCTCGCGGACCTCAGGACGCCGGATACCGGCAGCGAGCGCGACGCGCTTGTAGCTCTGGAAGAGACGATCGGAACGGTTCGCATCGGCGTACGCCTCAAAAACGGAACGGCTCACGCCGAATTCGATGCCCCAAAGCTGCCCGAACCCGCTGGCGCGCCGCCCTCGAACGAGCAACTCGCCGCCGCGCTCGGGTTGATCCCGAGCGAGATCGGCTTCGCGAACCATCGCGCGAGCGTTTATTCCGCTGGCGTCCCGTTCGTGTTCGTTCCGGTCTCCTCCCTCGAAGCCATCGCCAAGGCCGACGTCTACGCCCAGCACTGGCAATCGACGTTCGGCGGCTGCGCCAGCGCCAAGGCCTACCTCTATTGCCGCCAGACCGTCCACGCGACGTCGAGCTTCCACGCCCGCATGTTCGCGCCGATGGTTGGCGTCAAGGAAGACCCGGCGACCGGCTCGGCCGCAGCCGCCTTTGCCGGTGTGGTTCAGCACTTCGATGCGCTGCCGGACGGCAACCACAAGCGCATCATCGAGCAGGGCTACGAGATGGGCCGCCCGAGCCTGGTCGCCCTCACGCTTGAAGTCGAGCGCGGCCGGCTGGACACCGTCCGCATCGGCGGCGGCGCCGTCCGCGTCAGCGAAGGCAAGATCCGGATCGCCTGACCACAGAACAGATAGCTCTTGCCAACGCCGGTAACCTTCGGCTTACTCTGCTCCCTGCACACTGTCGTCATTGCGACGCATGGGATTCTGCGTGCCACGCGAACTGACCAAGACCGGACTTGCAGATGCCACGGCGACGCCGTCGGCCGCCGGTGCGCGTGCGTTCCTTCTTGGCCTGCTCCTTACCAGCCCCTGAGCATCGTCAGGGCCGGTTCGTCCGGCGCGGGCGCTCAGGGGATACAGGATCGCTGAAGGACCAACTCTCCGGCAGCCGGCCGGGCCAATTGCCAAGGATCACTCACCATGACGACCCCCTCCACCTCGGGCACCTCGGGCGGCAAAGACCGCGTGCTCATTTTCGACACCACGTTGCGCGACGGCGAGCAGTGCCCCGGCGCGACGATGACCTTCGAAGAGAAGCTCGAGGTCGCCGACCTGCTCGACATCATGGGCGTCGACATCATCGAAGCGGGCTTCCCGATCGCCTCCGACGGTGATTTCGAGGCGGTCAGCGCCATCGCAAAGCGCGTCAAGAACGCCGTCGTTGCCGGCCTCTCGCGCGCCAGCATGAAGGACATCGACCGCTGCGCCGATGCGGTCCGTCACGCCAGGCGCCCGCGTATCCATACGTTCCTCTCGACCTCCCCCATCCACATGAAGTGGAAGCTCCAGAAGGAGCCCGAGGAAGTGCTGGAAATGATCCGCGCCTCGGTCACGCGCGCCCGCAACCACGTCGAGGACGTGGAGTGGAGCGCCGAGGACGGCACACGCACGGAGATCGACTTCCTCTGCCGCTGCGTCGACGTCGCCATCAAAGCAGGCGCCACCACGATCAATATTCCGGACACCGTCGGCTACACCGTGCCCGAGGAATACTTCGAGATGTTCCGCACCGTGCGCGAGCGCGTGCCGAATTCCGACAAGGCCGTCTTCTCCGTACACTGCCACAACGATCTGGGGCTCGCCGTAGCCAACTCGATCGCCGGCATCAAGGCCGGTGCCCGTCAGGTCGAGTGCACGCTCAACGGCATCGGCGAGCGCGCCGGCAACGCCGCGCTCGAAGAGATCGTGATGGCGCTGCGCACGCGCGGCGACATCCTCCCCTACGACACCGGCATCGACGCCAAGATGCTGACGCGCGCCTCCAAGCTCGTCTCGGCCGTGACGTCGTTCCCGGTGCAGTACAATAAGGCGATCGTCGGCCGGAACGCCTTCGCGCATGAGAGCGGCATCCACCAGGACGGCATGCTGAAGCACACCCAGACCTACGAGATCATGACGCCCGAGTCGGTCGGCGTGTCGAAGACCTCGCTCGTCATGGGCAAGCACTCCGGCCGCAACGCTTTCCGCTCGAAGCTGAAGGACCTCGGCTACGAACTCGGCGAGAACGCGCTCGAAGACGCCTTCAACCGCTTCAAGGCACTCGCCGATCGCAAGAAGACGATCTACGACGAGGACATCGAGGCGCTGCTCGACGAAGGCATCGGCACCGCGAACGACCGGATTCGGCTCGTCGCGTTGACAGTCATCGCCGGCACCCAGGGCCCCCAGCTCGCGACCCTGACGCTCGACATCGACGGCACGCACAAGACCGTCCAGAGCTCCGGCAACGGCCCGGTCGATGCGACCTTCAACGCGATCCACGCGCTCGTTCCGCACGAAGCGAAGCTCGAGCTTTTCCAGGTCCATGCCGTAACCGAGGGCACCGACGCGCAGGCCGAGGTTTCGGTCCGTCTCGCCGACAAGGACGGCCGGTCCGTCACCGCGAAGTCTGCCGACCCCGATACCCTCGCGGCATCAGCCCGGGCCTACCTCGGTGCGCTCAACAAGTTGATCTCCCGCGCCACACGTGGCGAATCCGGCCGGCGCATCCACTCGACGACGCCTGTCTCGGCCTGAGCCGGCGCGCGAGCAAGGCATCGTCTAGCGGCCCGTCGATCACCCGGCGGGCCGCGACAGCGTTCACTAGAGGGACACTGCGTCGTCTGGACCTGATGCCACTGCCGGATTATGAGCAGGAGCGGTTTTTGCGCGGCCCTTCGCGAGAGACATGTTTTCCGATCAGATTGCGATCGACCTCGGAACGGCCAACACGCTGGTGCACGTCGCCGGACGCGGGATCGTCATCGACGAACCCTCGGTCGTCGCGGTTCGCCTGCACGGTGCCACCCGCGAGATCATGGGCGTCGGCGCCGCGGCCCGCGAAGTGATCGCCCGCGCACCGGAAAAGCTCGATGCCATCCGCCCGCTGCGTGACGGCGTCATTGCCGACTACACGGCCGCTGAAGAGATGCTCCGCCATTTTCTGAAGCGGACGAAGTCGATGCTCGGTTTCCGGCGCCCGAATATCCTGGTTTCTGTTCCGGCCGGCGCCTCACCCGTCGATCGGCGCACCGTTTACGAAACGTCGGAGCAGGTCGGGGCGCGCCGCGTCTATCTCGTAGAGGAGCCAGTCGCCGCCGCGATCGGGGCCGGCCTCCCGGTCGACGCCGCCGGCGCCATCATGATGGTCGACATCGGCGGCGGCACGACCGATGTCGCCGTGCTCTCCGAAGGGCAGGTCGTGCAGTCGCGATCGCTGCGCTGCGCCGGCAACGCGATGGATGAGGCGATCGTCCGCTATATCCGCCGCGAATGTCGGCTCGTCGTCGGTGAGCTCAATGCCGAGCGGATCAAGATCGCCGCCGGCAGCGCTCGAAGGGGCAGCCGCCGCAAGGCGGAGATCCGCATCCGTGGCCGAGACATCGACAGCGGTCAGGAAAAAGCCGTCGTACTCACACCCGACCATGTCGCCGAAGCCTTGAGCGGTCCGGTCGAGGAGATCGCCGATTTCATCGAACGCGCGGTTGACGACCTTCCGTCCGACCATGCCGACAGCATCTCCAAGCGCGGCCTCTATCTCAGCGGCGGCGGCGGCCAGCTGCGCGGCCTCGACGAAGAGCTTTCCCGCCGCCTCGGTGTGACGGTGGCACTGACAGAACAGCCACTGCAGTCGGTCGTGCGAGGTTCGGCCGTCATCCTCGCGGAGTTGAAGACGCGCCAGCACCTGCTGATAGAGCCTTGATTGGCTCAGTTGATCCTCAGCCGTCGGACGACGAGTTAATGGGATCCTAACTCTCTTTCCCTACACTCCGGACGAGTTGTAGTGGGCGCGCCCTGCCTGAGCAGTCGCGCGACCGTTCGAGCGTGGGGAGTTGCATGCGTCGCGCTGCGGGATCGTATTGGAAAGTGGCAGTGGCCTGCCTCGGTGCCCTGGTGGTTGCCGGATGCGGCAATGCCAAGCCGGCCGGCAACAAGTCCGGCAAATCAGACAGCGTCATCTACGCCTCGCTTGACGATTGCGCCGCCGGCAACCGTCTGAAGCCGGAGGAATGCAGCAAGCTCTTCGAGGCGGCCATTGAGCGGCACGAGAAGAATGCGCCGAAGTACAAGCGGCTCGAGGATTGCGAGAAGGCCGAGGGCGACGGCCGCTGCGAACGCACGATGGCGGGCGCCATTCATCCCCGTCCGATGGCCTTCCAGGTGACGTTCTCCGGAAAGCCGACGGCGCAGGTCGTCTACTTAGCGCTCAAGGGCGCGGCCGCATTCCGCACCGCCACCGGAACGTCGATCACGCCGCAGGGCGACGTCGAGTTCACGGACCGGGCCCGTGACAAGCTCGAGCACTTCACAGACAAGCGCAGCCGTCGCGGCTGACCATACGCGTCATCACGAGGTCGGGCTTCGACCTCAAGCCCGCCGGGCCCGCGCCGCTGCCGCCAATCCCGCAGCCGGGCTGGCAAGCGGAACGCCCTTCGTGGCGAACTCCCCGGCGCACGCCATCGAAGCTTGCGCAAGTGCGACCGTCGTGTACCCGGCCGCATACGCCGCATCGGCCGCCGCAGCGATAGCCCGTGCATATCCTGTGATGTCGCCCGCCTTGTAGAGCGCCCAGGCACCCGGGACGAGTTCGTAATCGATCTCAATACGGGCCCCTTTCGCTGCCAGCTCGAAAAGTCGACGTGTCGGCTCGAGCGTCGTCGCGGCCGCGCACAGCACCATCGCACGACCGCCAGCTGCTACGACCTGCTCGGCGAGCGCCGCATCGACACGAACGATCGGGATCTTCGCCTCAGCAGCAGCGAGTTCGGCACCGCGGCCGACCGTCGAGCAGGTGAGCAGGACAGCATCGGCCTTCGAAACCAGTTCGAGCAGCGCGTCGGCCGTACGCCGATCGATCTCAGGCGTTGTCCCGCCCGCCGCTTCGGCACTCTTCAGAAGATCGTCGCGGACGGCATGCTCGACCTTCAAGCCAAGCGGCGCTGCCGCCGCATCGAACACGGCGACGTTCGCGCCGATGGTGTGCAGGCAGGCGATGCGCATATCGATCCTCACATCCCACCCGGGCCGCGGGCGATCGCCGCGATGCCCGTCCGCGAAACTTCGACGAGCCCGAGCTCCCGCATGATCGAGATGAACTGCTCGATCTTGCTGGTGCGCCCCGTCAGCTCGAAGACGAAGTGATCCGTCGAGGCGTCGATGACGGATGCGCGAAAAATCTCGGCGAGACGCAATGCCTCGATGCGCTTCTCGCCCTTGCCCGCGACTTTGATGAGAGCAAGCTCGCGTTCCAGCGCCTCGCCTTCGAGCGTCAGGTCGACGACGCGATGGACCGGCACCATGCGGTCGAGCTGATGTTTGATCTGCTCGATAACCGCCGGCGTGCCCCGCGTGATGATGGTGATGCGCGAGAGGTGCTTCTCGTGCTCGGTTTCCGTCACCGTCAGCGAGTCGATATTGTAGCCGCGGCCCGAGAACAGCCCGATGACGCGGGCCAGAACGCCCGGCTCGTTGTCGACCAGCACCGCGAGCGTGCGGGTGACGATCTCCTGCCGGCCGACAGGATCGGGGTAGTGCGATTGTTTTTGGCTGTTCGGCATCAGATCCCCCGTTCAACGGGCCGGTTGGTGGAACACTTCGACGGCCGTCTCGCCGGCCTCGTACTTCTCGATCGTCCAAGGCTCGGCCAAAGCTTCCGTCCGCCACCGGACGAATACAGGATGAGCGAGCACGGCGTCCATATAGGCCCGCGTCGGCCCGTCGACCTCGACCTGGTAGGTGTCGAGCCGCGTCACGACCGGTGCGTACATTGCGTCAGCCGCGGAGAATGCGCCGTAAAGGAACGACCCACCCGCTCCGAACCGACGCCGTGCCTCGGCCCAGATTTGCGCCACACGGACGACGTCGGCACGCGCCGAATCACCTCGGTCCTTGCGAGCGAACCGCTTGCCGAGGTTCATCGGACAAGCCTGCCTCAGCCCCTGGAAGCCGGCGTGCATTTCATTCGAAATGGCGCGGGCGTGCGCCCGAGCCTTGGGATCCGCCGGCCAGATGCTCCGGCTCGGGAACTTCTCGGCCAGGTACTCGATGATGGCGAGCGTCTCCCAGACCGTCACGTCACCGTCGACCAGCGTCGGCACCTTGCCCGACGGCGAGAAGTGGCGGATGCGCGTCGAGGTGTCGGGCTGCGACAGCGGCACGACCGTTTCGGTGAACGGGATGTCGAACGCGGCGAGTACCAGCCACGACCGCATCGACCAGGACGAGTAAAGCTTATTGCCGATCACGATGTGCATCGTGCCCCCCGAGAACGCTCGATCGTCGCGTGCAGCCGCGCGGCCGTCACACCAGCATCTTGCCTTCCTTGCTGATCGCACTGCCGATCTCCTCGTCGGAGACCTCCTCGCCGAGGATCATCTCGTTGTGCGCTTTGCCCGACGGAATCATCGGGAAGCAGTTCGCGAGATTGGCGACACGGCAGTCGAACAGAACAGGCTTCGGGGTCTTCAGCATTTCGAGGATGGCGCCGTCGAGGTCCGCCGGCTTTTCGCAGCGAATGCCGACCGCCCCGTAGGCCTCCGCCAGCTTCACGAAGTCCGGAAGCGCCTCCGTGTAGCTCTCCGACAGACGGTTACCATGCAGGAGCTGCTGCCACTGACGGACCATGCCCATATACTGATTGTTCAGGATCATGATCTTCACCGGCAGCCGGTACTGCACCGCCGTCGACATCTCCTGGATGTTCATCAGGATCGACGCGTCGCCCGACACGCAGACGACGTCCGACTTCGGATGCGCAAGCTGCACTCCGATAGCAGCCGGAAGACCGTAGCCCATCGTGCCGAGGCCGCCCGAGGTCATCCAGCGGTTCGGCTCCTCGAAACCGACGAACTGCGCTGCCCACATCTGATGCTGGCCGACGTCCGTCGTTACGAACACGTCGCGGTCCTTGGTCAGCGCCTGCAGCCGCTCGAGGGCATACTGCGGCATGATGAAATCGCGCGACGGCTTGTAGGCGAGTGATTTCTTGCCCCGCCACTGGTCGATCTGCTTCCACCAGCCCTTGAGTGCCGCCTTGTCGACCTGCGGTGCCTTCGCCTTCCAGACGCGGATAAGGTCTTCGAGCACGTAGGCGCAGTCACCGATGATCGGCACGTCTGCGCGCACGTTCTTGTTGATCGACGAAGGATCGATATCAACGTGGATGCGCTTCGAGGTCGGCGAGAAGGCATCGAGCCGCCCGGTGATGCGATCGTCGAAGCGCGCGCCGATGTTGATCAGCACGTCGCAGCCGTGCATCGCCATGTTGGCTTCGTAGGTCCCGTGCATGCCGAGCATGCCGAGCCACTGCTTGTCCGAGGCCGGATAAGCGCCGAGCCCCATCAGCGTCGAAGTGATCGGGAAGCCGGTGAGCCGCACGAGTTCACGCAGCAACTGCGACGCCTTCGGCCCGGAGTTGATCACGCCGCCGCCCGTGTAGAACACGGGGCGCTTCGCGGCGGCCATCAGTTCGACGGCTTCGCGCACGGCCGGCTGGTCCGGCTTGATCTTCGGCCGATAGGTCTTGTGCTGAATGTTGCCCGGTCCGACGTAGGCGCCGGTGGCGAACTGAACGTCCTTCGGAATGTCGACCACAACCGGGCCCGGCCGGCCGCTCTTCGCTACGTAGAACGCCTCGTGCAGCACGCGGGCCAGATCGTTCACGTTCTTCACGAGGTAATTGTGCTTGGTGCACGAGCGGGTGATGCCGACCGTATCGCACTCCTGAAAGGCGTCGGACCCGATGAGATGCGTCGGCACCTGCCCGGTGAGGCAGACGACCGGGATCGAATCCATCAGCGCGTCGGTGAGGCCCGTCACAGCGTTGGTCGCCCCCGGCCCCGACGTCACCAGCACGACTCCGACCTTCCCCGTCGAACGCGCGTAACCCTCGGCGGCGTGGACGGCGCCTCCCTCCTGGCGCACCAGGATGTGGCGCATCTTCTCCTGCTGGAAAAGCTCGTCGTAGATGGGCAACACGGCGCCGCCCGGATAGCCGAAGACGAACTCGACGCCCTGATCCTGCAAGGCCTTGATGACGATCTCGGCACCGGACATCGGGCGGGTCATGGTCGCGTCTCCGTCGCAAAAAGTGACCGCCGAGGCGGCAAGCCCCGGCGGCGCGTGTTTCGTCTCGGTGATCCCCGTACGCTCGGGACGCGGTCAGGTCAAGCGCAAATCAAAAAGATTGCCGATCACGTCGGCGTTTCTTTCTGAAAATTGCGAATATATCCACTTCCAAGCAATCATATAACGCCGAAGCCAAGTTGACTGCCGCTTGACGTAGTTTCGGGTGTCCTGCTGCCCCAGCGCGACGGCGTCTGCAAGCGGCAAGCTGCCAGCGACGTGCCTGAGCAGCGGCGGCACGCCGACGGCCCGCATCGCCGGCAACGTCGCGGGCAGTTCGAGCGCTGCCAGCCGTGCCACTTCGTCGACCGCTCCAGCCCTGACCATGGCCTCGAAGCGTGCATCAACCCGCGCGTAGAGGTCTTGGCGCTGCGGTGCCAGCACAAGCCGCGCACATTGCTCCGCTTCGAGAAGCGGCACCCCGCGCTCCGCCTGCCAGTGCGCCAGCGATCGGCCTGTCGACTCGATCACTTCCAGCGCCCTGACGATGCGTTGCGTATCGCCAGGCGCGAGTCGCCCGGCCATGACAGGATCACGATGGGCGAGCGCCAGATGCAGCGCGCCCGGCGCTGCATCCTCTGACGCGCCCCGCCAGCGGGCACGAACGTCCGGGTCGACCGCCGGGATCGGGGACAGACCATCGAAAAGCGCCTTCAGGTAGAGCCCGGTGCCGCCAACGATGATTGGCAACAGCCCGGCCGCGCGCGCCGCGTCCAGTTCCGTCTGAACGTCCGTGATGAAATGGCCGACGGAGTAAGGATCTACCGCCGCCACGTGTCCGTAAAGCCGATGCGGAACCAAAGCCTCGTCGTCCGGCGTCGGCCGCGCGGTGAGAATGCGTAGTTCGCGATACACCTGCATGCTGTCGGCGTTGACGACCACCCCACCCAGGCGTTGAGCGAGTGTGGTCGCCAGCGCAGACTTGCCGCTGGCGGTCGGACCTGCGATGACGATGGCTTGCGGCGTTCCCATATCTGACGGGATGTACCAGAAAAGACGCGCGTCCCGCGACGCTGCAGCCGAAGGTCATTGATGCCCATTTACGCCCTGGTCCTGACGAGTCCGCCGGAAGCGCCCTCGCTGAGCGCGCTTGCGGTCGAACGCGCCTGGTCGCTGATCCCGGGCGAGTTGCGCAGATCCCAATCGTGGCTGTCGCCGGACGAGGCCTGGCAGGCCGAGTTCGTGACCAACGAGATCGAGACCGCCTCCAACCTCAAGGTCGCGATCGCCGGCGAACTCAATGGCCTGACCATCGACATCAACGTCCTGACCGGGGACGCCCAGACCCGCCGCAAAAAGCTGCTCGTCGCCGATATGGATTCAACCATCATCCGCCAGGAATGCATCGACGAGATCGCCGACTTCGCCGGCGTGAAGGACGTTGTCTCTGCCATCACCGAGCGGGCCATGCGCGGAGAACTCGACTTCGCCGGTGCGCTCCGTGAGCGCGTGTCCCTGCTCCGCGGCTTGCCGGTCGGCGATCTCCAGCGCGTCGTCGACGAGCGCCTCCAACTGATGCCGGGCGCCCGTACCCTCGTCGCCACCATGAAATCGCACGGCGCCTACTGCGCCCTTGTGTCGGGTGGCTTCACGTTCTTCACGAGCCGCATCGCCGAGGCCGTCGGCTTCAACAATCATTTCGCCAATACGCTCGAAACGGCAGACGGCCGTCTCACCGGCCGCGTCGTCGAACCGATCCTCGGTCGCGAAGCGAAGCTCGCCGCACTGCAGGCACTTGCCACCGAGCGCGGCTTGCAGGGCCCTGAAACGCTCGCCGTCGGCGATGGCGCGAACGATCTCGCGATGGTCAAAGCCGCGGGTCTGGGTGTCGCCTATCGCGCCAAACCGCTGGTCGCGGCCGAGGCCGACGCTGCCATCATCCACGGCGACCTGACGGCCCTGCTTTATCTTCAGGGCTACCGCCGCTCAGAATTCGTCAACGCCTGACCAAGCCGAGACGCTGCGCGAGGCGGCGGACGACGTCGCGGACCTGCGGACCGTAAGCGGCCCAGATACGACGTACGGCCGCCGCCGCGCGCCACTTCAGGATCTGCCCCATCCGCCAGACCCAGGTCGCGCGGATGCGGGCGAAGATCACCTCCTGCCAGCCGACCACGAAGTCGTAGAGCCGCGCGAACCAGCCGAGCGTCATGAGTTGCGGCTTGGTGATCAGGAAGATGCGCGCGACCAACGCGGTGCCGATGAGCTTTGCAGCGCCGATAAGCAGAACCGCAGCCAAGAACTGTCCGTGGGCGACGAGCCAGAGCCCCGCCAGCTTGAGGGGGAAAAGCAGCGTGGACGGCGCCGCGAACATTACGAGCGCGCCATAGGGCGACAACGTCGCGAGCCAGGCTTCGAATCGCGCCCACCAGGGAAACCGGACGAGCCGGCCGATGGCAGCAGCGAGCGGTCGCCAGCCCCACTCCTCGAAGAGCAGAATGAGCGCGAGCACCCACTCGAGCGCCCGGCCGATTAAGCGAGCGGCAGCAATGGCGTCGGCCTTGAGGCGAGCGAAGACCGAGTCGGACATCCGCTCAGTCTAGAGCGTGAAGCACGCTCTGTTCAAAGACCGCAGCGAGATCTCAGTTGCTGGCGATCGGCGCGAGGAAATCGACGGCACGCGAAAGCCCGCTGCAGACCCGCCAGATCGACGGCGAACCGAGGAACAGTTCGATCGGGCCTTTGGGGTCGTTGTACTGGAGGATGTAGCCGTTCGCGACGACTGTGATCGACAGGCTGACGCTTGGCGACACCACCTGTGTGCTCTGCGCGCGATAAACCGCTTCGACGAGTCGCCGGCTGAACTCCGCGCAGTCGTCGCCAGACATTTCAAAAAGGACCGGGCTCTCGCGGTTCTGGTTGAACGCATAAACCGCCTCGAACCGAACCGTATCCGGACGCACGAGCTGCAATTGGAGTTGCAGCAGCGCCTTGTTCTGAGGGTAGACGAACGCACGTTCGTCGAGGTCGATCTTGATGAGGCCGTCGGCCGTGTTGCGCTGGCCGATCGGAAGAGGCGAGTTCATGACGTGACCCATCGACTGACCACCCGGGACGTGCCGCCCGACTGCAATATCAGAATCGTCCGTGGACGGCACGCATGAACCCTTAGCCGATCAATTGGCGAAGCGGAAGTGCAGCACGTCGCCATCCTTGACGACATACTCTTTGCCTTCGAGTCGCATCTTCCCGGCGTCCTTGGCGCCGACTTCGCCGCCGAGCGTGACGTAATCGTCGTATGCGATTGTTTCAGCCCGAATAAAGCCTTTCTCGAAATCGGTATGGATGACACCGGCGGCCTTCGGCGCCTTGGTCCCCGTCTCGATCGTCCAGGCGCGGGCCTCCTTCGGTCCCACCGTGAAATAGGTCACGAGGTTCAGAAGGTTATAGCCCTCCCGGATGAGACGGTTGAGACCAGGCTCTTCGAGGCCAAGCTCCTGCAGGTAGGCGCCGCGCTCATCGGCCGCGAGCGCCGCCAACTCCGCCTCGATCTTCGCCGAGATCACGACGCAGCCCGCGCCTTCTTTTTTAGCCTGATCCTCGACCTTCCTGGAATAGGCGTTGCCGGTCGCCGCCGATCCCTCGTCGACATTGCAGACGTAAAGCACCGGCTTCGACGTCAGCAGTTGCAGCATCTTCCAGGCCTGCTGCTCCTCGGGCGTGATCTCCGCGAGCCGCGCCGGCTTACCCTCGCGCAGCAGCACAAGAGCCTTGTCCATCAGCGCGACCTGCACCTTAGCGTCCTTGTCGCCGGCCCGCGCCTTCTTATCGATCGGAATGCGCCGCTTTTCGAGACTGTCGAGATCGGCGAGCATGAGTTCCGTCTCCACCGTCTCGGCGTCCGCCAGCGGATCGATCCGCCCCTCGACGTGCGTAATGTCGTCGTCTTCGAAGCAGCGCAGCACGTAGGCGACCGCGTCGACCTCGCGAATGTGCGCGAGGAATTGGTTGCCGAGCCCTTCACCCTTTGAGGCTCCGCGGACGAGACCGGCAATGTCGACGAAGGTCAGCCGCGTCGGAATGATCTGCGCCGATTTGGCGATCCCGGCGAGCTTGTCGAGTCGTTCGTCCGGAACCGGAACGTCGCCGACGTTGGGCTCGATCGTGCAGAATGGGTAATTGGCAGCCTCGGCCGCCGCCGTCTGCGTCAGCGCATTGAACAGGGTCGACTTGCCGACGTTCGGCAGCCCGACGATCCCGCACTTGAAACCCATGGTCGACCTCGTTCGCCGCGTGCGCGACGCGTTACCTGGAAATGGACTAGGACCGGGATTTGGCCCCTGCCCGTGCGCTCAGCTCTCGCCCTTGCGCTGCAGCCACTTGGCGAGATTCTCGGCGAGCGCCGACTGGCGCTTCGCCGCCCGTTCGCCGGCGGGGTGCCGCCCGCCGCCACCAACGCTGCCCGCCTCAGCCGTCTTCCGCGATGGCTTTGGCTCGGGCCGCGCCGGCTCCGCCGTCTCGCCGAGCGCGCGGGCGACGTCCGTCATGAACCGCTGCGCATCACCTGAAGCAAGGCGACCGGCAGCGTCCGCCATGGCGTCGAGCATCGGCTCGAGCCACACCCCTTCCGCCTTCGCGAAATCGTGCAGCACGTAGCCAGACACGGCATCCTTGTGACCCGGATGGCCGATCCCGATCCGCACCCGGACATACTCGTTGTCGAGATGGGCCGTAATCGAGCGCAGGCCGTTGTGGCCCGCATTGCCCCCACCGACCTTTACGCGGAGCTTGCCCGGGGCAAGGTCGAGTTCGTCATGAAAAACGACGATGTCGCCGGTCGCGATCTTCAGAAAGCGCGCCGCCTCGCCGACGGCGCGCCCACTCTCGTTCATGTAAGTCTGAGGCTTGAGGAGCAGCACCCGCTCGCCGCCGATATCCGCTTCCGCCGTTTCCGCCTGGAACCGGCGGCGCCAGGCGGGAAAGCGGTACTTGTCGGCGATCCGGTCGACCGCCATGAAGCCGACGTTGTGCCGGTGCCGGGAGTACTCCGCTCCCGGATTGCCGAGCCCGACGAACAGCTTCATGGCCCACGCCCTCTGCCGGAGGGTGTCCCGGCGGACAGCCCTTACTTCTTCTTGGCCGGAGCAGCCTTCGCGGGAGCCGCCGCAGCGCCACCCTTGGCCGGAGCCGCAGCAGCCGCCTTGGCCGGAGCAGCAGCAGCAGCAGGCGCCGCAGCCGCAGCCGCCGCACCTTCAGCCGGCGCCTCTTCCTTCACGGCGCCGGCGATCGTCGCGATCGTGAAGTCGCGGTTGGTGATCGTCGGGCGAACGCCTTCCGGCAGTGCCACGGCCGAGATGTGCACCGAGCGGCCGATCTCGAGCCCTTCGAGGTTGATCTCGAAGAACTGCGGGATGGCGTCGGCGGGGCAGATGACCTCGACCTCGTGGCGCACGATGTTGAGAACACCGCCGCGCTTCAGACCCGGTGACAGCCCTTCGTTGATGAAGCGGACCGGCACGTCGACGCGGATGCGGCTGTCGGCGCCGACGCGCTGGAAGTCGACGTGGACGGGCGTGTCCTTCAGCGGATCGAGCTGCACGTCGCGCGGCAGCACGCGCTCCTTGCGGCCGTCGATGTCCACTTCGAACACGGTCGACGTGAACTTACCTTTTTGCACGGTCTTCCAAAGCTCGTTGCCGTCGAGCGCGATCGTCTCGGGCGGCTTCTTGTCACCATAGATGACAGCAGGAACACGACCATCGCGACGCGCTTGGCGGGCGGCCCCCTTACCGGCCCGCGGGCGCGCCGTGGCCGGGATAACAGCGTATTTGGCCATGACGTACCTCGAATCGAAAACGGCCCCTGAGGGGCCCGACGCGCCCGGCCTCCAAGGGTGCCGCAGCGCTCGCCCGCCGGATCGCGGACGCGCGCTTATAGGGCGCTGACAGGCCGTGCGCAACTGCGAGATGGAAACGACGAAGGGGCCCGAAGGCCCCTTACAAGAACCGGCCCTGACGGGCGGTTCAGTTCTCCTGCACCTGATCGGCAGGCGCCTTGGTGGTCTGGCTGACCCGGCGGCGTTGCTGCTGCTGCTGCGGCTGCGCCTTGGCCGGTTCGGGGCGCACCTCAGCCGCCGCCTCACCGTCTTCGTCCGTCCGGGCCGGACGCCGGCGCTGCGACGCTTTGGTCGCCTCAGGCTTCGCTTCCGCGACCCGCTCGCCATCCGACCGAGAACCGCCCATGAAGCTCTGCCATGTCACGGTGATCTTGGTGCCGACCGGAACCCGGTCGAAAAGGTCGACGACGTCCTGGTTGTACATGCGAATGCAGCCCTTCGAGACCGGTTGCCCGATCGTCCACGGCGCATCGGTCCCATGAATGCGGTACATGCTCGAACCGAGGTAGAGCGCGCGCACGCCCATCGGGTTCATCGGATGGCCACCCGGGACCCACGACGGCAGCCGCGGGTTCTCGCGCCGCATCTCCGGCGTTGGCGTCCACGACGGGTTCACGCGCTTATCGGTCACCGTCATCACGCCCTGCCAGCGGCTCTGCTCGCGCGGGATGGCGATCGGATAGCTCAGTGCCTGACCGGGACCGGTGATCAGGTAAAGCCGGCGATCCGAGAAGCTGACGATCACCTCGCCCTTCTTGAAGCTGGCGTTGAACTTGACCTCTTCCTTGCCGCTACCGGCAACTTCGTTGCCGCCACCCCAGCTCCATGCCTGAGCAATAGCCGCAGGCGCCGTGAGCGCTGCACCGCCCAGGACCATCAGGGCGGCCAAGGAAACGCGGACCAGGGATCCTGCGATCATCTCTGTCTCCACCACCCATCCCGCATTGCCGAGAGACCGCGAGGGGCGCATTGTTTTGTCGGTTGGTACGTCTGCGTATAACTCAGCTGCGGGTTGCTTCGTTAGTGCACGCGGGTCACACGATTGTCGCAATTGGGACTTGTGCCGCCACGTCGCGATCACAACTGTGTCAGGAGGCACGACGAGGCGTTGCAAACCCGACCTGCACGATATGCGTTAAAGACATGACCGGCCGGCCGGAGCACCCGTGGGCAAGCCCGCAGGAACCCGTTAATATGTCAACATTGCTGACCTAATCTCAGGACCGAGGGCAACGATGCCGAAGCGCGCTGTCAGCTTGAATGACAAGTTCGACCTCGGGGAACCGTGGCAGATCCTGACTGGGACTCAGGCGATCGTCCGCCTCGCCCTGATGCAGAAGCGGCGCGACGAACAGGCGGGACTGAAGACGGCCGGGTTCATATCGGGGTACCGCGGTTCGCCGATCGCTGGGCTCGAAGGCGCGTTCCAGCGCGTGAAATCGCTCACCGAACAGCACGACATCGTCTTCCGCGCGGGCCTGAACGAGGATCTGGCCGCAACCGCCGTCTGGGGCACTCAGCAGGCGGAGTTGCGCGGCGAAGGCAAGTTCGATGGCGTCTTCGCGATGTGGTACGGCAAAGGTCCCGGCGTCGATCGCACGGGCGACGTATTCCGCCACGCCAACCACGCCGGCACATCGAAGCATGGCGGCGTCCTCGCGCTCATGGGCGACGACCACACGTGTGAAAGCTCGACCTCGGCGCACCAGTCGGAATTCGCCTTCGTCGACGCCATGATCCCGGTGCTCAACCCGGGCGGCGTCCAGGAAATCCTCGATTACGGCCTGCTCGGCTTCGCGCTGTCGCGGTACGCCGGCGTCTGGGTCGGCCTCAAGTGCGTCAAGGACAACATCGAGAGCACGGCGACCGTCGACGGGCGCACCGACCGCGTCGAAGTCAAAATTCCGGAAGACTTCACGATGCCGCCGGGCGGGCTGAACATCCGTCTCGGCGATGGTGCCCTCGAGAAAGAGGCCCGCCTCCACGACTACAAGCGCGCCGCCATCCTCGCCTTCGCTCGCGCCAATAACTTCGACAAGACGATCCTGTCGGGCGGCGCCAGCCCGAAAATCGGCATCGTCACCTGCGGCAAGAGCTATCTCGACGTCCGCCAGGCTCTCGACGAACTCGGCATCGACGAGGTGAAAGCCAACGAACTCGGCATTCGACTTTACAAGGTCGCGATGACGTGGCCGCTCGAGCCGAAGGGCATCGCCAAGTTCGCCGAGGGCCTCGACCTCGTCATCGTCGTCGAGGAGAAGCGCTCCCTCGTCGAAACACAGATCAAGGAGCAACTCTACGACACGCCGAACCGCCCGGTCGTCGTCGGCAAGAAGGACGAAAACGGCAACTGGCTGTTCCCCGCCAAAGGCGCTCTCGAACCGACGGACATCGCCGTCGCCATCGGTGAGCGGATCGTCCGCTACGGCGCCGGCGAAGACGTGAAAGCCCGCCTCGCAGACCTGAAGCGGCTTCAGGGCAACAAACCGTCGACCACTGAAATCTTCTCGCGCACGCCGTACTTCTGTGCCGGCTGCCCGCACAACTCCTCGACTGTGGTTCCGGAAGGGTCTCGCGCCTATGCCGGCATCGGCTGCCACTACATGGCGCAGTGGATGGACCGCGCGACCGAGGGCTTCACCCACATGGGCGGCGAGGGCGCCAACTGGATCGGCGAAGCGCCCTTCTCGAAGCGCAAGCACATCTTCCAGAACCTCGGTGACGGCACATACATTCACTCGGGCAGCCTCGCGGTCCGGGCCGCGGTCGCCTCCGGCATCAACATCACCTACAAGCTGCTCTACAACGATGCCGTCGCCATGACCGGCGGCCAGAAACTCGACGGCAGTCTCACGGTCGGCCAGATGGCCGCGCAGGTGCTCGCCGAAGGCGTCCGCCGCGTTGTCATCGTCACGGACGAGCCGCACAAGTACCCGCCGTCTGCCGAGATCCCGAGCGGCGTCGCCGTCCACCATCGGCGCGACCTGATCGCCGTGCAGCAGGAACTGTCGGAGATCGACGGCGTCACCGTCCTCATCTATGACCAGACGTGCGCGGCCGAGAAGCGCCGGCGCCGCAAGCGCAAAGAGTTCCCGGACCCGGACCGCCGCATCTTCATCAATCCGGCCGTCTGCGAAGGCTGCGGCGATTGCGGCAAGAAATCGAACTGTGTCGCCGTGCTGCCGCTCGAAACCGAATTCGGCCGTAAGCGGCAGATCGACCAGTCGGCCTGCAACAAGGACTTCTCGTGCACGGAAGGCTTTTGCCCGAGCTTCGTGACGCTGCACGGCGCCAAGCCGAAGAAGGCAAAGGGCGCCGCGGGTGACGGTGCCATCGCCGGCCTGCTCGGCAACCTGCCCGAACCCACACTGCCCACGCTCGACAAACCGGTCTCCGTCCTCGTCACCGGCGTCGGGGGCACCGGCGTCGTGACCGTCTCCCAGGTACTCGGTCAGGCGGCCTACATCGAGGGCAAGGGCTTCGGCGGTATCGACATGACGGGCCTCGCCCAGAAGGGCGGCGCCGTCGGCTGCCACATGCGCATCGCCAAAACGCCCGCCGAAATCCATGCCATCCGCATCGGCGTCTCGGCGGCTGACGTTATCATCGGCGGCGACCTCGTCGTCACCGCATCGAAGAAGATTCTCGAAACGATGCGCCCCGACGAGACGACCGTCGTCGTCTCGACCTACGAGATGACGACCGGCGACTTCACCCGCAATCCCGATCTCACGGTTCCGGGTCCGGCGCTCCGGCAGGCCATCCAGGATCGCCTCCGCCGCGGCGCATTCCACGGTCTCGATGCGCACGAGTACGCCGTGAAGCTGTTCGGCGACTCGATCGCGTCGAACATGTTCCTGCTCGGCTACACCTATCAGCTCGGCGCCATTCCGATCGGCTCAGCGGCAATCGAAAAGGCGATCGAACTCAACGGTGCTGCGGTGGAAATGAACCGGCAGGCGTTCCGCTTCGGCCGCCTCGCCGCACATGAGCGCTCTGCCCTCGACCGTCTCGTAACCCCGAAGGCCCAGAAGGCCGCGGAGCCCGAAACGCTCGCCTCGATCGTTGACACCCGCGCGGCGCACCTCGCCGCCTACCAGGACGACGCCCTCGCGACGCGCTATCGCGCACTCGTCGATCGCGTTGCCGCGGCGGAAGCACAGAAAACTCCCGGCCGCTCAGGCCTCGCCATCGCCGTCGCCAAAGCCTTCCACAAGCTGCTTGCCTACAAGGACGAGTACGAAGTGGCCCGCCTTTACACGGACGGCAGCTTCGAAAAGCAGATGGCGGAGCAGTTCGACGGCGTCCGCAAGGTCGAGTTCTACCTCGCCCCGCCGATGCTCGCCCGCTTCTACAAGGACAAGGTCACCGGCCATCCGCGCAAGATCCGGCTCGGCCCGTGGATGCTCCCTGTCTTCCGCCTGCTGGCGAAGGGCAAGACGCTGCGCGGCACGGCCTGGGACGTCTTCGGCTACTCGGCCGAGCGCCGCCTCGAGCGGCAGATGATCACGGACTACGAGCGCCTCGTCGACGAGGTCTTGAGCCGGCTGACCGCGGCGAACCATCCGACCGCCGTCGCGCTCGCAAGCCTGCCGCTCGACGTCAAGGGCTTCGGCCACGTTAAGCACGCCAACTACGAGACTGCGAAGAAGCGCGAAGCCGACCTGCGCGCGGCCCTCTTGTCGCCCCCGCCGCCGGTGCGCCTCGCCGCCGAGTGAGCCGGCCGCGTCCTACGTGACGGCGCCGCGGCCCTCGATCGGCCAGAGCGCCTCCACGTAGGCGTCCGCAGTGCCGAACCCGCGCACGCCGACGTACCAGTCGTAGAGATTGATCGTCGGGTCGCAGTGCCCTGGGATCAGCAACAGCTGCTCGCCGATGCCGGGCACTCGCGTCGCCTTCGAGAGATCGAGGACGCCATGCTCGTCCGACGGCCGATGATAGGCGGCGCCAGCGAGACCCACGACGGTCGGAAAGCCGCTGTCGTTCGACAGCGCCTTGTGCCCCGCATCCACCACCGCGCGCTCCGCCGTCGGACGGCTCATCACCGTGACCTTGACGAACAGGGCGTGCTCGTACGTGCGGAACGGACCACCGTCATCGCCCGTGTTCTTCGCATAATCGGCGTCCATGAAAATGTACGAGCCGGGTTGCAGTTCGTTCCAGAGCCCGCTCGCGCCCTCGATTTCGAAGGTACCGGTGCCGGCGCCGCCGATCGTCTCGCAGGCGAGCCCCACCGCCCGAAGCGCGTCGACCGTCGCCGCCGTCGCTGCCCGCGCCGCACCGATGGCCTCCCGGCGCTCGGCCGGCGTCCGGAAGTGCTGCGCACTGCCGTGATAGGCTTGCAGTCCAGCGAACCTCAATCCCGGAGTCGCAGCGATACGCCGGGCAAGCGCGACCGCGTCGCCTCCCGGCGCCACCCCGCATCGCCGTCCGCCGACATCGATCTCAACGAGCGCGTCGAGCATCACGCCGAACCGCTGCGTCGCCGCCGCGAGATCGTCGAGCACGGCCGGATTGTCGATGCAGATGCCGATCTTGGCCTGCCGACCGAGCGCGGCGAGACGCTCGATCTTCCGACGTCCCACGACTTCATTTGAGACGAGCACGTCGTCCACGCCGCCGCGGACCAGCACCTCCGCCTCGGACACTTTCTGGCAGCACGCCCCGACTGCGCCGAGCGCCATCTGCCGGTGCGCGATCAGCGGTGACTTGTGCGTTTTCGCATGCGGCCTCAGCCGAACGCCGAGACGCCGCGCCGTCTCCGCCATGCGGGCGAGGTTGCGCTCGAATGCGTCGAGATCGACGAGGAGCGCCGGCGTGTCGACGTCCGAAAACGCGTCTCCGATGCGGGCAGGCGGCAGGGTCGGCATGAGAACCTCGGTTGGCGAGCCGGCAGTAAAAATCTACGCCTCGTCGGCGAAGCGTCCGCCCGGCTGAATCGATCTGAAGTGGCGGGCCCAGTGCGCGCGCAGTTCCGGCTCCGTCGACCCCACGTCATAAGCGGGCGTCACCAGCGGCAGTGCACGCTCGACGTGGATGACGACGACCGCTCGGACTTTCTCCGCGAGAGCCTGCCACGTCCCGGCGACTTTCTGGAGCAGCCCGTCGAACTCCGGCGCGCCGCGCGGCACCGTCTCGGCGACGCCCTTGAAGCGAAATCCCTTGCGCGAGAATGGGTCGACGAAGTTCACCTCGACCCGTGCATTACCGGCGAGGTTGCGCATCGTCTGCGGCGAACGGATTTCCCCGAAAGCGATGCGTCGCTCGTCGAGCACGACGAACGTACCCTTTGGCGAGAGGTTCGGCGCGCCGTCTGACCCTACGGTCGCGACGTAGCCGAGCCGCTGCTCCGCGACGAGCTTGCGCATCTCCTCGGTCAGCATGGCGGATCTCCCGAACGGCTTCTCACGCCCGCGAGCTTACGCGCCCCGGCTTCACCCCGCCACCATGGGGCAAGGCTTACCTGAAATGCTTGCTGAGCTTGAGGCCTTGCGCCTGATAGTTCGACCCGAGGTCGCGGCCGTAGAGCACCTCCGGCACCTCGGTCATCCGCTCGTAGATCAGCCGGCCGACGATCTGGCCGTCCTCGAGGATGAAGGGCACCTTGTGGCTGCGCACTTCGAGCACCGCGCGCGACCCGGCCCCACCGGCGGCAACATGCCCGAACCCGGGATCGAAAAAGCCCGCATAATGCACGCGGAATTCGCCGACGAGTGGGTTGAATGGCACCATTTCCGCCGCGTGCGTCGGCGGCACGTGCACCGCCTCCTTTGAGGCGAGAATGTAGAACTGGTCCGGATCGAGTACGAGGCGCGGCGCCCCGGTCACCCGGATCTCCTCCCAGTAGTCCGCAACGGGGCACGCACCCACCACGTCGACGTCCACAAGGCCCGTGTGCCGCTTCGCCCGGTAGCCGACGATGCCCCCCGCATCGCCCGCGAGATCGACAGTGAGCGCAATGCCGTCCTGGATATCCGCCTGGCTCGTCGCCACCAGCGTCTCTTGCCGCTGAAGCTCAGCGAGGGCCGTATCGCTGTCCGCCGCGGCGCCGGCCCGGAAGCGGATCTGCGACAACCGGCTCCCCTTTCTCACCAGCACCGGAAACGTCTGCGGACAAATCTCGGCATACAGCGGCCCATGGTAGCCCGCCGGCACCTGATCGAACGCGCCGACACCGTCCGCGATCACCCGCGTGAACACGTCGATGCGTCCCGTCGAACTCTTGGGGTTTGTCGCCGCCGAGAGCGAGGCCGGCAGCGCCAGCCGTTCCATGAGGGGCACGACGTAGACGCAGCCCGTCTCGAGAACCGCACCGGCCGCGATGTCGATCCGGTGCAGTGCAAACTGCTCGAGCTTCTCGGCGACCGTCGTCCCGGGCCCCGGCAGGAAACTCGCGCGCACCCGGTAGGCGACCGCCCCGAGCCGAAGATCGACGCTCGCCGGCTGAAGCTGCCCGGGAAGCGCGGGCTCGGCGAGCCCGAGCGCCCCGTCGGCCACGAGGCCGCGGATCGCCTGGATCGGCAGGATACCCGTCTTCGTCATCTCGTGCCCCCGGCCATTCGGGGCCCTTAGACCAAACATCCGCCTTGACGCCAAGGCGGTTATCGCCGTAATCCCCGCGCTCGTGGTGATTTGCCGGCCGGCTTGCAGCCACGTTAAAGAACTCGCTAAAGGGCCGCGCGCGAACCCCGATCCGGAACGTGCGCCGCTCATGAGGCGGTGCGGTGGCCGGCCCGGCCAGGTAGAAGAGACGCGCGCGATGTCCGACAAGCCCGATTGGCGCCCTGAAACCCTTCTCGTCCACGGGGGCACGCTCCGCTCCGGCTTTGGCGAGACGTCGGAGGCAATGTTCCTCACCCAGGGCTATGTCTACCAGAGCGCCGAGCAGGCCGAGGCGCGCTTCAAGGACGAAGACCCGGGCTTCATCTATTCGCGCTTTTCGAACCCGACCGTGGCCATGTTCGAGGAACGCATGCGGCTCCTCGAAGGCGCGGAAGCCGCCCGCGCGACCGCCACTGGCATGGCTGCGGTCACCAGTGCGATGCTGTGCTTCCTGCGCGCCGGCGATCATGTCGTCGCCGCCCGTGCGCTCTTCGGCTCGTGCCGCTACGTGGTCGAGGATCTCTGTCCGCGCTTCGGCATCTCCTTCACGCTGATCGACGGCACGAAGATCGATGAGTGGCAGCGGGCCATGCGGCCCAACACCAAGGTCTGCTTCTTCGAAACCCCGGCCAACCCGACGCTCGACCTCGTGGACTGCCGGGCCGTGGCCGAAATTGCCCACGCCAATGGCGCGATCGTCATCGTGGACAACGTGTTCGCGACGCCGATCCTTCAGAAGCCGTTGCAGCTCGGCGCCGACGTCGTCGTCTATTCCGCCACGAAGCACATCGACGGCCAGGGCCGATGCCTCGGCGGGGTCATCCTGTCGTCTGAGAAGTTCCTCAAGGACCACCTGCACACGTTCTTGCGCCAGACCGGACCGTCGCTCAGCCCCTTCAATGCCTGGGTGATGCTGAAAGGCCTGGAGACGCTGCCGATCCGCGTCCGTGCCCAGTGCGCGACCGCCGCCCGTGTCGCCGACCATCTGGCGAGCCGCCCGGGTGTCAGCCGCGTACTCTACTGCGGCCGCGAGGATCACCCTCAAGCGGCTCTTGCCCGCCGCCAGATGACGGGAGGCGGTCAGGTCGTGACCTTCGAACTCGCCGGCGGCAAGCCAGCCGCGTTCCGCTTCCTCAATGCGCTGCGGCTGGTGCTGATTTCGAACAACCTCGGCGATGCAAAGAGCCTCGTGACCCACCCGGCGACCACCACCCACCAGCGTCTGAAGCCGGATCAGCGGGCCGAACTCGGCATCAGCGACGGCATGGTCCGCCTGTCCCTCGGCCTCGAAGCGCCGGAGGACCTGATTTCCGATCTCGATCGCGGGCTCGCCGCCGCCGGCTGAACCTGCGTTGACCCCGACACCCGATTGATGTTGTGTCGTGCTCGGCACAACGTCGAAAGACGCCCGTAATGTACGTCGCTACGACCAGGGGAATTCGCGTTCGCGTGGTTCCGCAGTTTCTCGAGGAGCAATCCGAGCCCGAGGACGACCACTACCTCTGGGCCTACACCATCGAGATCGCCAACGAAGGCAGCGAGGTCGTCCAGCTGCGGTCGCGCTACTGGCGGATCACCGACGCTCACGGCCGGATCGAAGAAGTGCGCGGCCCCGGGGTCGTCGGCCAGACGCCCGTCATCCCGCCGGGAGAGGCCTTCAGCTACACCTCCGGCTGCCCGCTCGATACTCCGTCCGGTTTCATGGTCGGCACGTACCAAATGACGACGGCAGACGGTGAAAAGTTCGACGTCGAGATCCCTGCCTTCTCGCTCGACAGCCCCTACGCCTCCAAGACGGTCAATTGAGAACAAGCGGAGAGACTCATGCCGGCGCCTGCATCGCCGAAAGAGATCCTGGCCCACCTCGTCGCCTTCGATACTGTCAGTGACAAGACCAATATCCCGCTGATCAAGTGGGTCGCCTCCTGGCTCGAAAGCCACGGCATCGCAAGCGAACTCGTCCCGGCCACGGACGGCACGAAAGCGAGCCTGTTCGCAACCGTTGGACCGTCATGCGTCAGCGGCATCGGCCTATCCGGCCACACCGATGTCGTGCCCGTCGTCGGCCAGCCGTGGGACAGCGATCCCTTCACGCTGACCGAACGCAATGGCCGGCTCTACGGTCGGGGCACGGCCGACATGAAAGGCTTCCTCGCGTGCGTGCTCGCCGCGGCACCGGCGCTGAAGCGGCGCAAGCTGCGCGTCCCCTTCCACATCGTCTTCTCCTACGACGAGGAGATCGGCTGCACCGGCGTTCGTCCGATGATCGCCGAGTTCGGCAAGCGCCTGCCGATGCCCCGTTGCGTGATCGTCGGCGAGCCGACGAGCATGACGGTCGTCGACGCCCACAAGGGTCCCGTCCGCTGGCGCGTCGCGCTCAAAGGGCTCGCGGCCCATTCGAGCATGGCGCACCTCGGCGTTAATACGATCACCTACGCCGGCCGCATGCTCGCCGAGCTCGACCGCATGGAGCAGGAGTTCAAGGCCCGCACGCCCAATCCGCGCTTCGAGCCGCCGTACACGACCCTGCAGGTCACCCGCTTCGAGGGCGGCGCCGCGAGCAACATCGTGCCGCAAGACACCTGGTTCGGCTTCGAGATCCGCGCCCTGCCGGACTGCGACCCGGCCGCCGTCGAGGCCCGCATCCGGCGCTTCGCCGAGGAACAGTGCCTGCCCGAAATGCGCCGCGTGTTCCCGGACGCCTCGATCGAGATCACGCTCACCAACGAGGTCCCGGCCTTCGCCGCTGATCCTGCCTCCGAAGTCGTCGCGCTCGCACTGCGCGCCGCGGAAGCTAACGAGACGTTCGCGGTCTCCTACGCAACAGAGGCGAGCCTCTTCCACCGGGCGGGTTCTCCGACTGTCATTGTCGGACCCGGCGACATCGCGCAGGCCCACACCGCAAACGAGTGGATCGATCCCGCCGAACTCGACTCGTGCATGCGATTCATCGGTCGCCTCGCCGACTGGGCCGAAGCCGCGTAGCTGCGCGACCTCAATAGGTCGCGCGCCCGCCGGAAAGGTCGAACACCGCGCCCGTGTTGAACGTGCAGGCGTCGGACGACAGCCAGAGGATCATCTCGACGACCTCGGGAATGGTACCGAGCCGGCCCTGCGGCGACCTTGCGATCATCGACTGCACGGCCGCCTTGTCCATCTGGACGAGCAACTCGGTATCGATCGCGGCCGGCGCGAGGCAGTTCACGCGGATGCCTGTCGTGGCGAGTTCCTTGCCGAACGCCTTGGTGAACGCGATGACGCCGGCCTTGGCCGCTGCGTAAGCCGAGATCATCGGCGAGCCGTCCTTGCCGGCAAGCGACGCGATACTCACGACGCGGCCCCAGTCGTTCTTGCGCATGTGCGGGGTCACCCGCCGCGAGACCAGGAACACGCCCGTGAGATTGACGTCGACGATGCGGCGCCATTGCTCCGCCGTCAGCTGTTCGGCGGGGATGGTGCCGCCGGTGAAGCCCGCGCTGTTGATGAGGATATCGATCCGACTTTCGGCCGCGACCACGTCGGCGACGGCGGCGTCGATCTGTGCTTCGTTCGTCACGTCGACGCGTCGCGCGTTGGGATCACCAGCCGGAGGATCGACGTCGAAGTTCCAAACCCGCGCGCCGGAAGCTCGGAGACGCGCGATCGTCGCGGCACCGATGCCCTTGCTGCCGCCCGTCACGATGGCGACGCGCCCCGAAAAGTCATAGTTGACGGTCATGATGCGATCCTCGCTTCAGCGGCGGTCGGCAGCAGGCGGACGACTTCGCCGGCCATGAAGGCTTCTTCGTTGGTGGGTACGACACGCACCGTGACGCGTGAGCGCGGCATCGAGACGACGGGTGCACCCTTCCGATTGAGCCGCCGGTCGAGCCGGACACCGAGCCAGTCGAGCGTCTCGGCCGCTCGCTCGCGGATGCGCCACGAGTTCTCGCCGATCCCGCCGGTGAACACGAGTGTCTCGAGCCCGCCGAGATCGGCCGCCAGCCCGCCGAGCTCACGGCGGATGGTCTGAACGAAATAGCCGATCGCCTCATCCGCCTCCGGAGTTCCGGCGGCTTCGAGCGCGCGCATATCCGACGTCAGCCCCGAAAGCCCCTTCAGGCCCGACTGACGATAGAGAACATCCTCGATGGCATCGAGCGCCATTCCTTGGCGGGCGAGGTAGAAGACAACGCTCGGATCGATGCGGCCGGTGCGCGTGCCCATCGCGAGACCGTCGAGCGGGGAAAAGCCCATCGTCGTCGCGACAGCCCGCCCGCCGCGCAGCGCGCACATCGACGCGCCATTGCCGAGGTGCGCGATGACGACACGACCGCGTGCGGCTGACGCATCGCGCCGCGCGAGTTCTCGAATAACGTAAGCATAGGAAAGGCCGTGGAAGCCGTAGCGACGGATGCCTTCGTCATAGAAGCGCCGCGGCAGCGCGTAGCAGTCGTACAGTTTCTCCTGTGTGCGATGGAACGCCGTGTCGAAACATGCGACTTGCACGGCCGCAGGAAAGAGCCGCCGGGCGGCCGCAACGCCCTCGAGATTGTGCGGCTGATGAAGCGGCGCAAGCGGTGCGAGGTCCGTGAGCTCCGAAACGAGGGCGTCGTCGATTCTGGTCGAGGCGACGTGACGGCTGCCGCCATGCACGATCCGATGGCCGACACCGACGACTGGCGCGCCCTCCGTTGCCTGATCGAGAATGTCGACGATTGCCGCGAGCGCCGCCTCGTGGAAGGCACGCCCCGCCAAGTCGACGGGCGCATCGGCGAGCACCCGACCGTCGGCCGTTCGGGCCTTGATCTCAGGCTTGGCGCCCAGCCCCGCAGCCATCCCGCGACAAATCTCACGCGGCCGATCCGCCGCCGAAGCATCGGCCGAGAAAACCGCGAACTTGATCGATGATGAGCCAGCGTTGAGGCAAAGGACGACGGCTGTCATGCGCGCCCCACGACCGAACGGAGTTGACCAGTCATGTCAGCCAGCGTCTCAGTGACCTGAACGCCGACGGCACGAAGCGCCGCCACCGTCGCAACGAGACATCTCGCGCCGGGCCCGGCATAGGATCCACGCCGTTCTGATGGCGCCGCCCCGCTGTCGATGTAAGCGACCACGGGCTTGTCCATCGTGCTCGCGTAGAGCGCGGCGTCCTCTTCCAACCCACCGCCGACGTCGCCGATCAGGGCAATGGCTCGCGTCCTCGGATCGGTGTCGAGGGCAATCAGCGCATCACGCGTCGTCGTCCCCACGATCGGTTCGCTGCCTATCGCGATAAAGGCCGAAACTCCGAGGCCCGCTTGCACAATCGTCTCGGAGGCAAGAATGCCATGTCTGCCGGCGCGGGCGATCACGCCGATGGTCCCGGGGCTGAATACCCGCTCGTCGAACGCTGGCATTACTCCGACGAACGCTTCGCCGGTGGTGACCACACCGGCCGTTCCAGGACCGAGCACGACGGCGCCGGCCGCACGCGCTTCCGCGATAATGTACATGGCGTCGTGCACCGGCACCCGCTCGGTCACGCAGACGATCTTCCGGATTCCGGCCCGGATCGCATCCAGAGCAGCCGTCTTCGTCTCCCTGGGCGGAACGAAGAGCGCCGCGACGTCCACGCTCTCGTTGCGCGTCGCCTCCGCGGCCGATGACCAGACCGGCAACTCGAGGTGTCTTTCTCCGCCACGCCCGGGATCTGTCCCACCAATGATGCGGGTGCCGTAGGCAACCATTTTTTCCGTCCAGTACGTCCCCTGCTTGCCTGCCATCCCCATCACGAGAACGCCCATTCCCGACCGAACGATCATACGCCACCACCAGCGGCAGAGACGGTGGTCTCTGCTACTGCCAGTGCCGCGAGCCTCGATTGCCGGAACGCCGCGCGATCGTCCACGATGAGTTTGCAGTCGAGCGCCACCCACCGCCCCTCAGGCGTCAGCGCGAGCGGATCGACCGCCACAAGCTCCGCGTCGTAACGAGTATAGGCGTCGTAGAGTCTGGCCAGGACGTCGGCCAGCGCGTGTGGATGCTCGACGAGCCCAGGCGGGACGACGGCAGCGATACCATCCGCTGTCACGCCGGATCGGATATCAACCGGCAGCCGGAACAGCCCGACGCCTTCCATTTCACGGGCAGCGCCCGATACGAGAATGAGGGGTCCGGCTGTCTGCGGGTCGTGGAAGACTGCGATACGGAAAGCCTGCACCACCGAAACCTGCACCTCGACCAACACGTCCCGAACGCTGTAACCGTCGATCTCCGTACCGAGCAAGTCGTGCGCGTGGCCCAGCGCCTCCGCCGCCCCCCTCGCGAAGCGGATGCCTCCCTTGTTTCCGCGATCGCGGAGCGGGACCTGAGCCTTGACGACACATGCGCCGAGGCGCGCTGCCGCCTGCTCGGCTTCAACCGGCGCCTTGGCGAGTTCGCCCGCCGGCACATTGATGCCCGCCTCGCGCAGCAGCGACTTCCCCACATGCTCGACGAAAATCATTTCCGGCCCTCCGACAGGATTTCTCCGCCTGCTGCCGATATCAGTTTGTGGTCCAGTGCTGAGCGATCAATTGGTCGACCGTCCGCTCCCGCACGGCCGCGAGGATGGTGTCGGTCTCGGCGATCGTCGCGAGCAGTGACATCGCTCGGAGGCTGGCGTCATGCAGCTCGCGCCGGAAAGTCGAGCAGGCATCGCTGGCGACGATGACCTCGTAGCCCGCGTCGGCTGCATGTCGCACCGTCGTCTCGACGACGTAGGCCGTCGAGACACCGCTCACGACCAGATATCGCGGCTTGAGGCGCGCCATGTACTCATCGAGTCGCGAAGCATAGAACGCGTTGTTGCGGCCATGCGTGACGACGATGTCGCCCGGCTCGGGCTTAAGCCCGTCGATGAAATCGGCGCCCCAGCTGCCGACCGGCCAAGCCTGACGATCGATGAACGACTTGAAGATCCGGCAATTGCCGACGACGTCCGTCTGTCCCGGTTGCGTCACGGCCTGCACGTGAATGACCGGTACATTGGAGGACCTGAGACCACGCGCGAGACGTCCCGCCGCCGCCAGCATTTCGGCCCGCCAAGCGGCCGCGTCTGTGCTCAGACCATAGGGGATACGCCCGTCCGGATGGCAGTTCTCGTTCTGATAGTGGAGGGCGAGATAGGCGATGTCTCCGGCCACGGCGTTCCTCGTGAGTCTCTTTTTTGGTCGAGACTACACCACTCGAAGCGCCGCGTGTGCGTTACCTCGCGCCGACCGGCTCTGCGTCCGCCGACTGCTAGCCTTTGCGCACGCCCGGCATCATCCGCGCCAGAACGCCATCCTTGCGGATGAGGTGGTGGTAGAGAGCCGCCGCGATGTGCAGCGCCGCCAGCGCCACCAAGGTCCAGGCCGCGAACTTGTGGATCGCCAACACGCGCTCGGCAGCGTCGCTCTTGCCGGTCAGCGACGGCAAGTTGAACACGCCGAAAATGTTGAGCGCGGGGTACATCGAGATGCCGATCCAACCGAGGAGCGGCACGATGAACAGCAGGGCATAGAGCGCGTAGTGCACCGCCTCACTGCCGAGCCGATGGATCGGCTCGAGGGTCGGCTCCGGCGCCGGTACGCCATTGCGTGCGCGGTACGTGAACCGCCAGATCACCACCCAGAACAGGATGAAACCGATCAGCTTATGCGTCGAATACAGATTGTTCGTCGTCGCGTCCCAGATGTTGGCCTCGGCACGCCCGGCCATGATGTAGCCCGTGATCACCATGATCACGATGGCCCCGGCTGTTGCCCAGTGAAAGGCGCGGGCGGTGGGACTGTAGACGGTCGCCGTCTCCTGTTTCGCACGCTTCCTCTGCGCCATGGTCCCACCTCAGGATCTGAGATCGCAATCGAACAGGACGTCGTCGTCCGCCAGCACGTAAACGCGTGTCTTCGGCCGTCGAGCATCCGCCAACCGTGCAATCGGCGCAAGACCGAGGCCCGTTTTGCCGGACCCGAGAATGACCGGCGCCACCAGCACGTGCAGACGATCGATCGCATCCGCATCCATGAACTGTGAAACGGTGGAAGCGCCACCTTCGATCAGCAGAGACTTCAAGCCGATCTCGAACAGCGCCGCAACGATCTGTCGTGGATCGAGTGCACCGGACGCTGTCCGGCCGATGCGAACGATTTCCACCCCCTGGCAGCGGATGTCTGTATCGCTGGCCGTCACGACCACCCGCCGCATGCCATCGGCGCTGAGACAGCGCGCCGACGCCGGCATCCGCCCGGACGGATCGATGACGACGCGGGCCGGATGACGGCCGGGCACCCGGCGCACATTGAGCAGCGGATCGTCGGCGACGACCGTGCCGACCCCGACGACCACCGCATCGACGATCGCGCGCAGTCGATGGACGTGATCGAGCGCCGCGTCCTTGTTGATCCAGCGGCTTTCCCCGGTCGGCGTCGCGATCCGCCCATCGAGCGACTGGCCAAGTTGCGCGACCACAAAGGGACGCGTCTTCGCCGCTTCCGAGATCACCGAATACGGATCGTCGCCCGACCCCGCCTCCGCCAGCGCGAGCGCTCGGCGCGGCGAACCTGCGGCCCCGTTGTCGCGGGCTTGACGTTCCATCATGGCTCACTTTCCCGGCGGGCGGGTGCAATCAGCGGACCGAGCAGCCGGAACGCGGCCCTGCGGTCGACTTAAATGCAGGCTATGGCAAGAGCAAGATGATATAGGACGCCGCCGCCCGCGTTCTCGACCTCGGTTGCCGGGCGCAGAGACCCCCTGATCTCCGGAACGAGCTTGCGTTACGTCCCCTCCTCCTCTGGCCGCCGGCCCGCCTGGATCGACCGGCTGACCGCCGCCGAACAGCCGCCGCGCACGATCGTCTGGCCGCTCTGGCCGGCCGCCCTCCTCCTTGCCGCCGGCTGGCTGCTGTTCGGTTGGCCCTGGCTCACCGGTCAGGTCACGATTCCGTGGGACGCCAAGGCGCACTTCGCCCCGCAAGCACAGTTCCTCGCTCAGAGCCTAGCCCGGGGCGACAGCCCCTTCTGGCTGCCTTACGCCTTCTCCGGTACTCTGCAGATCGCCGACCCACAGTCGCTGATTTTTTCTCCGCCCTTCCTGCTGATGGCTCTGGTGAACGGCAACCCCGGCCCCTGGGCGATCGACATCACCGTCTTCATCACTCTGCTTGTCTGCGGCATCGGGGTCCTGCTACTCGCCCGCGATCTCGGCTGGCATCCGGCCGCCGCCATTCTCGCCGCCCTCGCCTTCCTGTTCGGCGCTTCGATGGCCTGGCGCCTGCAGCACTTCGGACAGGTCTTCAGCCTCGGCTATTGGCCCTTCGCGCTGCTGTTCCTGCGCCGCGCCCTTGCCAGCGGCTCGATCCTCAACGGCGCACTCGCCGGCCTCGTGTCGGCCTTCATCCTGCTCGGCCGCGATCAAGTCGGACTGATAGCCCTCTACCTGCTCGCCATCTACGCCCTGTGGCAGCTGGCGACGGGCACCACCGGTCAGCCACGCACCACCATCAAGACTGCCGTGCCGCCCCTCGCCGCCGGAGCCGTGGTCGGGCTCGCGGTTGCGGCCATCCCTCTGCTGATGACGCTCGTTTACGCGGCCCAATCCAACCGTCCCGAGATCGACTTCATCGGCGCCGGCCGCGGTTCGCTCCATCCGGCCCTGATGGTGACCGCCGCCGTCCCCCACCTGTTTGGCGCCGCCGGTGAGATGGCGATTTACTGGGGCCCCCCGAGCTTCACGTGGGTCGGCACCGACCTCTTCATCGCCCAGAACATGGGGCAGCTCTACCTCGGTGCCATCCCGCTCCTTCTGCTGATCGCCGGCACCGTTCGGGGCGTCCTGTTCGATCGGGAAATCCGCTACGTCACCGTCGCTTTCGTGTTGGTCACGCTCTATGCGGTCGGCTGGTTCACGCCGGTCTTCCGCCTGTTCTACGAGGTGCTGCCCGGCGTGAAGATGTTCCGCCGGCCGGCCGACGCGACCTTCTTGATGGGCGGTCTTGCCGCCCTCCTCGCCGGCTATGTCTGCCACCGTTGGTGGACCGATACGCTCCCGTCCCCGGCCCCTTGGCAACGCGTCCTCGAAGCCGCCCTCGTGGGCCTGCCGTTCGTGGCTGGGCTCGCGTTCGCCCTCTGGCTCGATCGGCTGGGCCTCGCAGTGAAACCGCTGCTCATCGCGATCGCTTGGTTCGTGACCGCCGGCGCGGTGCTGTGGCTTGTCGACTGGTGGCGGCCGATCCGCCCGCAAGCCGCGTTGCTTATGCTATCGGCCTTCCTGGCGGCGGACCTCACCGTCAACAATGGCCCCAACGGCGCAACCGCCCTTCCCCCCTCCGAGCTGGCGATGCTCGATCCGGCGAGTCCGAGCCCGACTCTCGCGCTGCTCAAGACGAAGGTAAGCGAGACGACCAGCGAGACGGCGCGGCCGCGCGTCGAGCTGACGGGCCTCGGCTTCCACTGGCCGAACGCCAGCCTGCCGCACCGCCTCGAAAACGTGCTCGGGTACAATCCCGTCCGGCTCGGCACCTACGTCGAGGCCACCGGCGCGAGCGATACGGTGGGCCTGCCCGACCAGCGCCAGTTTGCCCCGCTTTTTCCTTCATACCGCTCGCCGCTCGCCGACCTCCTGGGCCTGCGCTTCATCGCAACGGGCGTGCCCGTCGAACAGATCGACAAGCGGCTCAAGCCTGGCGACCTGACGCTGCTCGCCAAGACGGCTGACGGCTACGTCTACGAAAACCCCTATGCCCTGCCGCGCGTGTTGTTCGCGAGCTCAGCGGTCCGCGCCGACTTTGGTTCAATCCTGAAAACCGGGACCTGGCCAATGCCGCGCGACGCCATGGTCTCGACCGTCGCGCTCGAGAATCTTACCGCCGGAGCAGACAAGGCCCGCCGGCCGGGGAGCGTCCGCATAACGTCCTACCACAACACTGTCGTCGTGCTCGAGGCCGACAGCCCCGAAGGCGGCTGGGTCGTGCTGAACGACGTGTGGCACCCCTGGTGGACGGCCACCGTCGACGGCCAAACCGCCGAGATCGCCCGCGCGAACGTGCTGTTCCGTGCGGTGGCGGTGCCGCCCGGTCGCCACCGCATCGAATTCCGCTTGCGGCCCATCGCCGGGCTCATCGGTGACCTCGGCCGGCTCACAGCACGGAAATGACGAGACAGCGGCGGCGGCTCCGCTCTAAAACCGCCACCTTTTCATCGTCCTGCGAACGGGATAACGCTGCGGGGCGCACGGGCGGAGAACCATCGGTCCCATGACACTTTTCCGGGTCTACGCGCGGGCACTAGGCCTGCTCGCCAGCGAGCGGAAGACCGCCTTCGGCCTCGCCTTCGCAAACGTCGCAATCGGCCTCATCCAACTCGCCGAGCCGATCCTGTTTGGCCGCGTCGTCGACGCCATCTCGAAGTCTGGCGACACCTTCAACCTCATTTCACTGTGGGCCGGTCTCGGCCTGTTCGGAATCGTCGCCAGCGTTATCGTCGCCGTATACTCCGACCGGCTCGCCCACCGGCAGCGCCTCGCAGCCATGAATTTCGCCTTCGAGCGCGCCATCACGCTGCCGATCAGCTATCACGCTGAAAAAGGCTCGGGCGCCGTCGTGCGTGTCATCCTCGCAGGAACCGACAGCCTGTTCGGCACCTGGCTGACGTTCATGCGAGAGCAGCTCTCAGCGTTCGTCAGCATCCTGTTCCTGATCCCAACTGCGATCTTCATGGACTGGCGGATGGCTGTGCTGCTCGGCTGCCTCGCCATCGTCTATTCCGTCCTCAACGTGATCGTCGTGCAGCGGACCTCCGGCGGCCAGTCGGAAGTCGAGCGCTACCACACGGAAGTCGCCGGCCGGGTCGGTGACGTCATCGGCAACGTCTCGGTCGTGCAGAGCTACGCCCGTCTCGCCGCCGAGGTGTATGAACTGCGCGGCATGATGAGTCAGTTGCTCACGGCCCAGTACCCGGTCCTCACCTGGTGGGGCCTGCTGACGGTTCTGACGCGCGCTGCTTCCACGATCACCATGGTGGCCGTATTCGCCATCGGCGCCATGCTCGCCTCGCGCGGTGAGATGACGGTCGGCGAGATCGTCGCCTTCGTCGGCTTTGCCTCGCTGCTCATCGGCAAGCTCGATCAGCTCTCGGGCTTTGTCGCCCGCGTCTTCATGCAAACGGCCACGCTGCAGTCCTTCTTCCGCCTGCTCGATGAGACGCCGGGCCTCGTCGAAAAGCCCGACGCCCAGCCTCTGCCGAGCGTCACCGGCCGTGTCGTCTACGACAACGTAACCTTCCGGTACGGCAAGGGAACGCAGGGCGTGTTCGACCTCGCCTTCGAGGCGGCCCCCGGCCAGACCATCGCTCTCGTCGGCCCGACCGGCTCCGGCAAGACGACGACCCTGGCACTTCTGCAGCGCCTGCGTGACCCCGAGGGCGGCCGCATCGTGGTCGACGGCACTGACGTGCGCGACGCCACGCTCCTGTCTCTGCGCCAGGCCATCGCCGTCGTCTTCCAGGAAGCGGGGCTGTTCAACCGGTCGATCCGCGAGAACATCGCGGTCGGCCGCCCCGAAGCGACGGACGCCGAAGTCGAGCGCGCCGCCCGTCTCGCCGAGGCCCACGACTTCATCATGCGCAAACCCGGCGGGTATAGCTTCGTTGCCGGCGAACGCGGTGTGTCCCTCTCGGGCGGCGAGCGCCAGCGCATCGCAATCGCGCGTGCGATTTTGAAGGATGCCCCCATCCTGATCCTGGATGAGGCGACGAGCGCCCTCGACACCGAGACCGAAGGCAAGATCAAGCGCGCCCTCGACGCGCTACGTGCCGGCCGCACGACCTTCATTATCGCACACCGCCTCTCGACCGTTGCCAACGCCGACCAGATCCTCGTGTTCGATCAAGGCCGCGTCGTCGAGCGCGGCACCTTCGACAGCCTCGTCCGCCAGGGCGGCCTGTTCTCCCGTCTCGTTGCGGAAGGCGGCTTTACCGAGCCGAAGACCGACGACGACGACAAGGCTCAGCCAGATGCCCCGGTCGTACCCGTTCCAGCGCCCGTCGACCCCATGACGGCCTGATCACGCGCCCCATCTTTGGCGACCTTCGAAGGTCGCGCCCCGGGTTTCGCATCATCGGCGGTGGTCGGCGACGCTTCCGGCTTGTTCGCCGTCCACAGCAGACCGATGAACGCGAGCGACAGTACGACGATGACAGCGATCACCAGTTCGGCTTGCGCACCAGATCCAAAATAGCGTTCTGCGAAATCGATAATCCTGTCGTAGTTCAGCACCGCCACGGCACTCGCGACGCCACCGCCGATCTTGCCCGCCGCCTCGATATCGCGCTGCTCGCCGCGGAAATAGAACAGCACGATCATCAGTGCCCAGCATCCGAACATCAGGCTGAAGATCGGCGACGCCGCTTTGTAGAAGCCCTCGCCAAACGAGGCGTAAACGAGCGACGCTGACTGCAGATAGGCGTGGTTCGAAATCGGCCACACGAGCATGGCGAGCGCCCCGACGATGATGCCGCGCTCCAGTCGTTGCGCATAGGGCGCGTAGTATTTGTCGATGCTCCGTCGCCACGCCGCGAGCAGGAGACCGATCACGAAGATCGTCAGCAGAAAGAAGACTTTGAGTGGCAGCAGCAGCTCGTGCACGCGCTGCGTCTCGGACTGGGCCGCCGGTCGTCGATAGAGACGACGGAGGTCTTCTGTGAAAGCGGCCTTCGCATTGCAGCACTCCTGCGCCGTCGCCATCGCCTGATTGGCGAAGCAGAAACGCTTTGCCGTATTCTCGGGCAGCGGTTCGACGAGCGGATCCGGCTTGCAGTTGCGCACGAAGCGCGAGAGCCCGACGCGCTGCGTACTCTCTTCGCGGATCTTGCCGACGGCATCGAGGATTGCCACCCGGCGACAGGCGCCGGCGGCGGCATCGCATCCGGCCGGACTGCCACGGTCGGCGGTAAGTGTCTCGGGTTTCAGCCACCAGAGCGCGGGCACGTCGCCCGCCATGATCTTCTCGCTCAACACGTACGAGAGCGCCGACACGGCAACGAGGCCAACAACGAATCGAAGCCGGCCAAGCGTGACGTGGCGCCAGTAGAGGTCAACGAAGGCCGAAGCGGGAATGTAGAAGGCACAGAGCGCCAGGATGCCGAAGGTCGGGAAGAAAATGAAGACATGGCTATAGAGCGTAGCCAGCTCGAACCAGCCGGCATTCTCGAACTCACGGTAGAGCGACCAGGTCGTCACCAGAAACGAGACACCGAGGATCGTGAACACGATCGTGACGAAAACGCGCGCACCAACTGACATGCCGAAAGGGCCCCGAACCAGCGACCGGACACCCATAACTGCCCCGCGAAATTGTTGCCAGCGAGACGAGGGGCGCGCCATCCAGGAGCTTGGCAGGATCGCCGCCAACCCTCACAATCAGCGCGTTTGACCGGAGCACGACATGGCCGACCACCTTCTGAAATCAAAGCCTTCGACCGTCCACTGGGGCTATTTCGACGCCGCCGAGCCACCGGTCCTGACGGTCGCGAGCGGCGACCGGGTGACGATCGAAACCATCAACGGCGCGCCGGAAGTTCTGCCGACCCGGGGCTTCACCATCCTGCCGGAGCACCGCGATGTCCTTTCCCGCGTGCCCCGCAAGGTCCCGGGTCACATCTGCACCGGACCCGTCGCCGTGCGCGGCGCCAAGGCGGGCCAAGTCCTGCAAGTGGATATCGAGCACATCGAGCTGCGCCAGGACTGGGGCTACAACGTCATCCGGCCGCTCTGGGGGGCCCTTCCTGATGATTTCGACGAGACGCGGATTCTGCACATCCCGCTCGATCGTGAGCGCAACGTCGGCCAGCTCCCCTGGGGCGCCGAGATTCCGCTCCGACCCTTCTTCGGCGTCATGGGCGTCGCGCCGCCGCCGTCCTGGCGCATGGTCAGCACCATCCAGCCACGCCGCAATGGCGGCAATCTGGACAACAAGGAGCTTGTCGCCGGCACCACGCTCTACCTGCCAATCCATGCCGACGGCGCACTTTTCTCGGCGGGCGACGGCCATGGCGCGCAAGGCGATGGCGAGGTCTGCGTGTCCGCTATCGAGACGGCCCTCACCGGGACGTTCCGCCTCACCGTGCGAACCGATTTCGAACTCACGTGGCCGATCGCCGAGACACCGACACACGTCATCACGATGGGATTCGACCCCAATCTGAACAACGCGGTCCGGATCGCGCTGCGTGAGATGATCGCGCTGCTCGGGCGCCGAAAAGGGCTCTCGCGCGAGGACGCATACACGCTCTGCTCCCTGGCCGCCGATGTCCGCGTGACGCAGATGGTCAACGAGAACAATGGCATCCACGTCATGCTGTCGCGGCAGTACGTGGAGTAGACTCAGATAATCTCCTTCAACTCGAACGAGTGGGAGAGCGAAATGCCGAGCAGCGGTCGGTGGCGCAGCACAATTTCAGCCGTCGTTATCGCGGCCGGCTGCCTCGCCCCAGCGCCGCTCTTCGCACAAAACAGCAATCCGTCGTCGGGGCCCTTCGCATCGTTGATCGGCTGGTGGTCCGGCGAGGGCCGGCTCGGGTTCAAGGAAGGACAGGTCGAAACGGTCCGCTGTCGCGCGACCTACCTCGCCGGCGCCGCGGCGAACGCACTCGACCAGACCATCCGATGCGCCGCCGCGTCCGGCGCGATCGAGGTGAAAGCGACAGTCGTCGAGGACGACGGCAAGCTCACCGGCACGTGGTCCGAACGGCTCCACGACCTCTCGGGCGACATCACCGGCGAGATAACTCCGCGCGGGTTCAAGGTTCGCATCGCCAGTGGCCGCCTCACCGCCGGCATGGACATCGCCGTGCGAGGTGACCGCCAAATCGTGGAAATCCAATTCCACGATTCGACCCTCGTCGGCTTGACGCTCATGCTCCAGAAAGGCGCCGCGTCACGGCCGCCGGCTTGATCTCTCAGGTGCCGAGCCGGACAGCGCCGCCGTCGACCGGAATGTTCACGCCGCTGATGTAGCCGGCCAGCGGTGACGCGAGGAACACCACGAGGTGTCCGAGTTCCTGCGGCTCGCCAAATCGCCCGGCTGGAATGTTCTGTCGGATGAAGTTGCTCCGCGATTCTTCCGTCGGATGAAGCTTCTCCAGAATCTGCACCGAGTTGATCCGCCCCGGCCCGACGCAATTGACCGTGATCCCGTGAGGCATCAGCTCGAAAGACAGCGCCCGCGACCACGACAGAAGCGCCACCTTAGCCGGCGTCGCGCCATTGACCGCCGGCGCGAACAGAGCGCCCGAAATGTTGATCACACGGCCGAAGCCGTTCGCCTTCATCGCCGGCACCAGTGGCTTCGTGACCCGCCGTGCGGACGAAAAATTGAGGGCGAACGCCTCTTCCCAAAACTCCTCCGTCTCCTCGCCAGAGAGCGGACGCGAGCCACCCGCGTTGTTGACGACGATGTCGACCCGGCCGCCGAGACCGGCCAGCGCTTCCGCCGCTACCCGCGCACAACCGTCGACGGTCGCGAGATCGGCCGCCAGCATGACCGGAGGCGGAGCCCCAAGAGCCGTCACCCGTTGCGCAACGTCGGCAAGCGCCGCCTTGTTGCGACCCGCAAGCGCCATGCGAACGCCTTCGCGCGCCAGACATTCTGCGATCCCGATGCCGATCCCCGCGCTCGCCCCGGTGACCAGCGCTGTCCGCCCCGCAAGTTGCAGGTCCATCTTCTAGCCTCGTAAGTGATTTCCTTTGGCCGTCCGGCCGCCGCCAGATTGTCGCAACGTCGCCACGACCGTCCAGGACCATGAGAAGTGGCGGCGACGCGCTTTAGCCTCAGACCCCGCTTCAAGCGCGCCGCCTCCGTTGAACGCCTGGAGCGGCGGTCAACACCCGCCTCGTCTGGTTGGCGGCCCTCACGCCGGACCGGAGCGAGGCGGGTCTCCCCATCAACTTGCTCCGTCCGCCCGCAATATGGCGGCGTTGAACCCGACCGCAATCCCGATGCATTTCGGCCACATCCTGGCATGGCGCCGAATACACGAAACCCGCCGCGGTTGTCGGCCCGCGACGGGTTCGGACGCTGGACAGGAGAGCCGGCACCGTCCCCGGGAGGATGAAGGCGGCCGACGTCGACAGCCTGCCGCGAAATGTCTTGCGAAATGATTGCCAGCGTTCAGGCAGCTTGCGCGATCGTCGTGTCGGGCACCTCGGCAAGTGCCACCCGGTCGCGCCCGGCCGCTTTGGCGGCGTAAAGGGCGACGTCCGCTTCTCGCAGAAGATCGGGAACAGCGGTGCCGTCCCGCCCAGGGACACGGCTCGCGACACCGATCGACACCGTGACGTGCCCGAGTGCGCTACCCGCGTGCGGGATGGCGAGGGCCGCGATGCTGGATCTGAGACGCTCGCCAACAGCCCGCGCATCCAGTCCGCTGGCACCGGGAAGGAGGATGGCGAACTCTTCGCCGCCGAGCCGCGCGGCCAGATCTCCCGGACGACGCGCCGCCGCACGAACCTCGCCCGCCAGCAATTGCAGGAGGCGATCCCCTGTGGGGTGGCCGTAGCGGTCATTGTAAGCCTTGAAGTGGTCGGCATCGACCATGAGAAGAGCGATGGGTAGGCCTTGCCGCGCCGCACGACGCCACTCGTCCTCGGCCGTCTCGTCGAACTTACGGCGGTTGGCGAGCCCTGTCAGCGCATCATGGTTCGCGAGCTTCTGGAGCGCCCGCTCCGCAGCGTGGCGCGAGCGGAATTCCCGCACCAGACCGATCGTCAGCCCGCCAAGCAGCAGCGCGAACATCACGACCACGACGACCAACCAGCGCGCACCCGACCAGAATGCCTGCGCGATCGCCGCTGTCGGATTGCCGAGCACGACACGGAACGGGGTATCGTCGACAACGTCGTGCACCCACACCCGATGGACGCCGTCAATGCCCGACACTTTCTCGAAAGACCCACCGTTCGAGTGGACAATCTGGCGCGAGAGTTCGCTGCCTCTGAGGTCCTGCCCGGCGCTCCGTCCATAATCGATCGTCCGGAAAACGATCCGCTCGTCGCGATAGGTTATGCCGAGGTCAGCCTCGGGGCTGAGGCGCACGCTGGCGAACAGATCGCGGAAATAGTGGATCGGCACCGTGGCGGTGATGACGCCGGCGACCGATCCATTGTTGAAATGGAACGCGCGACTGAGCGTAATGGCGTGCGTGCCCTGCGGGTCAGGAAGTGGTGCACCGATGTGCATCCGGTCGCCCGTGGAGTTCAGATGATGCAGGATCGCCAGCTGATCGCCGATCCCGGTCACACCGCCCCAGTCCGACCGATAGAGCACGCGCCCCGTCGTATCGATCACATGGATGGCCGCCGCGTCGTCCGCACTGTCGATGCCACTGAAGAGCAGCCTGCGCTGGATCTCCTGTTGAAGACTTGCAAACCCCTCGCCCTCGAGCGTCCGCGCGATGTGATGGAGTGCGTGATCGTAGCTGCGGATGGTTCGGCTGATCTCGGCCGTCATGATGCTGACGACGTTGACGGCCTCGGCGCGGGCGCGCTGCCATGACGACTGGCGCATATCACTCAGAACCGCGAGCGCAATGCTCGCGAAACCGATCGCAGAAAACAGCGACAGCGTCACCAGCATGAGTGCACGCCGTTCGCGTGCCCGCGGCGGCTCTTCAGCCACCCCGACCCGGTCCGTCGCCCGTCTGTCCATAGTAACCCGCATCACGCCCGCCCGCCCGTGCGTCAGGCACCCATATTCGCGTAGATCGAATTAAGGCTGCGTGCGGAAAGTCACGAACGAAGAGTTAACGGCGGCGTCATTTCGGAGATCGGAGCGCTCGGCCCTGCGGAGCGGCCTGGGCGCAAAAGCGCCGGAATAGAAGCATGTGCGCCCTTACCGGTCGGCGGAACGAACCCGCCGCACCGGTAGGATTCTGCGGCTACTGTTGCTGCGCCTCGGGGAACAGCAGTTCCTTCGCGCTGGTCGGCTTGTTCTTGAAATTGCCCGTCCGCGCCATGAACAGGATCATCGGTTCGACCGATGAGACCTTGGTCGTGAAAACGTGCTCGGGGTCATTCAGCAGGGCGAGGATGTCCTCGATCGGCGTCTTGTCCTTCGAGACTTTGAGATACGTCTCGGCCGCCAGCTGCTTGTTGCGATTGACGAGGTCGGTCGCCTCGTTGAGCGCGTCGAGGTAGGCCTTGTAAAGTTTCGGATTATCGTTGCGGAACTTCGAGGTGGTGGCCACCACATTGAAGGAGAATGGGCCGCCGAGGATCTCGGTCGAACTCGTCAGCCGCTTGATACCCGACGTCTTCGCCTGACGCTGCTGAAACGGTACGGACGAGAAGTTGGCCGTGATGTCCTTGTTGCCGGAAATCATGGCGATCGTCGCATCCGGATGGGCCATACTGACGGTCAGGGAGTCGAGCTTCGTATGCTGACCCTGCCCCCACTCCTTCTCGGCCGCCATCTGCAAGAGGATCGCCTGGTTCGAGACGCGCACCGCCGGCACGGCGATCTTGTGCCCATCCTTGAAGTCCTTGAGGCTCTTGATCTCCTCGCGCACCATCAGGGCGAGCGGCAGAGAGTTGAGGCCGGCGGCCGCCTTGACGTCGATGTTGCCCTTCGTCCGATCCCAGATCGTCATGATGCCGGGCACGCCGAGCGACACGAAGTCGACGTTACCGGAAATGAGCGCGTCATTCATCACGTCGGATGAGCGGAACGTGTTCCACTCGACGGTAATGTCGCCGAGGCCGGCCGCCTTGGCGTACTTCTCGACCAGCTTTTGATCTTCCATGATCATGTACTGGACATAGCCGAGCCCGAACTGCTTGGCGGCGCGCAGCGTCGTTGCCTCGGCGAATGCCGGTCCAACCGAGCCGGCCACCATTGTAATCAGGGCAGCAGCGGCGGCGAGGTATCTCATGGTCGTCCTCCTGACTGTTGTATTGGGCCGGGCGAACCGGCTCAGGATTGCATGCCCCACTTCCGGACCGTCTTCGCTTCGATGGTGCGGAAGACGAAATTCTCGACCGCAAGCCCGATGAGGATGACCGTCAAAAGGCCCGCGAAAACGTTTGGGATGTCGAGCGTGTTCTTGCTCTCGAAAATGAACCAGCCGAGGCCGCCCTTCCCCGAGGAAGCACCGAACACGAGTTCCGCCGCAATCAACGTACGCCACGCGAACGCCCAGCCGTTCTTCAGTCCCGTGAGGATCGACGGGAACGCCGCTGGAATCAGGATCTGAAAGATGTAGCCGAAGCCGCCGAGGCCGTAGTTGCGCCCGACCATCCGCAACGTCGCGGACACGGACTTGAAGCCCGCGTGCGTGTTGAGCGCGACCGCCCAGAGCACGGAGTGCACGAGCACGAAAATGACGCTCTTGTCGCCGAGCCCGAACCAGATGAGGGCCAGCGGCAGGAGCGCGATCGCGGGCAGCGGATTGAACATGGCCGTAAGCGACTCGAGCAAGTCGTTGCCGACCCGTGTGAGGATGGCCAGGGTGGTAAAGAGGAGAGCGAGGAGCAATCCCAGCGCATAGCCCTGGACGAGCAGACGGATGGAATTGACCGCTTTGCCCGGCAGTTCCCCAGAAGCGATCGCAGCAAAGAAGGCTTCCATCGTTGCGGTGAACGTCGGCACGAGCAGCGGATTACCGAGGCGCCGCGCGTAGAGTTCCCAGATGAGCGCGAGCAGACCGAGTAGCACCGTCTTGCGCAGGGCCGCATTGCCGTAGGCACGCTCCCAAAGCGTCAGCGGCTTCTCGACGACGCCGAACTCGCGCTCGATCCCCTGCGAGCGCACGTATGCCGGGCGGGCGACTGGAACGATCTTGGCGGCGCCGACATCACTCATGGGGCAGCGCCTCCGTACCTTCGACCTGGTCGGCGAACAGCATGCGGTGGATCTCTTCGGAGAGTTTGCGACCCGTCACGGGGTCCGGATCGTCGCGACCGTCGCTGTCGAGTTCAGCCTTGACCTGTCCCGGATGCGGCGACAGCAGCAGGATGCGGTTACCGATACGCACAGCCTCGGGAATGGAGTGCGTGACGAACAGCATCGTGAAACGCGTTTCGTCCCAGAGCTGCAGGAGCTCATCCTGCATCTTCCGTCGCGTCAGTGCATCGAGCGCCGCGAACGGCTCGTCCATCAGTAGGATCGCCGGCTCCATCGCCATCGCCCGCGCGATTGCGACCCGCTGCTTCATTCCACCCGACAGCATATGCGGATAGCTGTCCGCGAACTTCGTCAGATTGACTTTGTCGATGTAGTCCATGGCCCGCTCTTCGGCGGCGCGGCCCTTGAGCGTGCCCGAAGCTTCGAGCGCGAACATGACGTTGCGCTTCACTGTCTTCCACGGCAGCAGCTGATCGAATTCCTGGAACACGATGCAGCGATCCGGACCCGGCTTACGCACGGCTTGACCCGCGAGCCGGATCGTCCCTTCCGTCGGCGCCATGTAACCGCCGACTGCTTTGAGTAGCGTCGACTTCCCGCAGCCGGACGGCCCGAGCAGCACGAACCGATCGGCGCGGAATACGTCGAAGCTCACGCGGTACGTGGCGGTGACCAAGTGCTCGCGCGTTTTGTACTGGAGCGTCACGCCGTCAACGGACAAAAGAGGGCCGTTATCAGCCGGAGCCGTCGTCAGGGCCAAAGTCCTCCCGTTACGCGAGCCTTCTAGTCGATCGAGCCCGTCGCCACGGATCGAACGTTAGCGACTTGCCGTGACGACTGGAAGTCACGAGTTGGTCGCCCGAAGACGATCTGCTATTCCGTCCTTCGGTGCGCTGCGCATGGAAGCCGGCGGTGTGCCCGTCTCGCCGGTACGCCCTCCGGCCCACCAGCTCCGCGATGGCCTCGTGACCGACTTTTTCGCCTACGCTGGCTTGTTCGCCAGCGCCCTCGTCGCCGCCACGATCTTCCCCATGCAGTCAGAGGCCGTCCTCGTCGGCCTGTTGGTCGCCGGGGCGCAGCCGGCCGTGGCCCTGGTCACCGTGGCGAGCGTCGGCAACGTGCTCGGCTCCCTCGTCAACTGGTGGCTCGGTCGCCAAGTCGACCGTTTTCGCGGGCGCTCATGGTTTCCGGCGAGCGACTTCGCCCTCGATCGAGCCGCAAGTTGGTATCGACGTTACGGCCGCTGGTCTCTGCTGCTCAGCTGGATGCCCATCGTCGGCGACCCGTTGACCGTCGTCGCTGGCATCCTCAAGGAACCGTTGCCGACGTTCCTACTGCTCGTCACGCTCGCCAAAGTCGGCCGCTACGTCCTTCTCACGGCGGGAACACTCAGCCTGACCTGAACCGAGCCACCAAAGCGGGAACTCATGCTGCGGTGCGGCAGACCGTGGCGGGAACCGGTCGAAACTTCAGGGGTTGCCCTCGGAAGCGGAGGACCCCCAGGATGCTCGACGCGCCGCAAAATCCAGTGGCAGCCCCTCCCGTCGATCGCGACGAAGCTCAGGCCATCGAGCAGCGGCTGCTCGCCAACCGCCGCCTGTCCATCGATCTATCTGATCCGCTGACAGACGAAGATCAGGTCGTGCAGGCATCTCCCGATGCCAGCCCGACGAAATGGCACCTCGGCCACACGACGTGGTTCTACGAGGCGTTCGTCCTCGGACCGCATTTGCCGGACTACAACGTCTACGACCCCGCCTTCGCCTACTGCTTCAACTCGTATTACGAAAGCATGGGTGCCCGTCATCCGCGCACGGCCCGGGGGCTGCTGACGAGGCCCTCTGCCGAAGCCGTTCGCCGCTGTCGCAGCCACGTCGACGCGGCCCTCGCGCGTCTCTGCATGCAATTGCCCAAGATGCCGAACGGGCGCGAAATCGCAACACTCTTGGACCTCGGGATCAATCACGAACAGCAGCACCAGGAACTGCTGTTGACGGATATCCTCTGCCTCTTCGCCTCCGAGCCCCTCCGCCCTGCCTACCAGCCGGCGCGTATCGATACAGTTCGATCGAACAGACCTCTGTCAGCCCACCGCTGGGTCTCCTTCGACGGCTGCGACGCCTACGTAGGGTTCTCTGGCGAGGGCTTCTGCTACGATCACGAGACACCCCGCCACCGCGTCGCCCTCACCCCGTACCGGCTCGCCGATCGCCTCGTGACGAATGGCGACTGGCTCGATTTCATGGCCGAGGGCGGCTACCGCAATCCGCTCCTCTGGCTCGCCGATGGCTGGACGACCGTCACTGCCAACGGCTGGTCGGCTCCCGGCTATTGGGAGGAGCACGACGGCGGCTGGTGCCAGATGACGTTGCGTGGCCTGCTGCCCGTCGACCCGCACGCTCCTGTGTCTCACGTCAGCTACTACGAGGCCGACGCCTTCGCACGGTGGGCTGGCGGGCGCCTCCCGACCGAACAGGAATGGGAGACCGCCGCTCGCGATGCGCCGGTGGCGGGAAACATGCTGGGCACCGGCGCACTCCGCCCGGAGCCAGCGCAAAGCCGCCATCTCGTCGACCAGCTTTTCGGCGATGTCTGGGAGTGGACCTCCAGCGCATTCTCTCCGTACCCGGGATATCGGCTCGCGCCCGGTCCCATCGGCGAGTACAACGGCAAGTTCATGGTCTCGCAGCAGGTACTCCGCGGGGCATCTTGCGTCACCCCCGACGGACACAGCCGCGCAACCTATCGCAATTTTTTCTATCCCCACCAGCGCTGGCAGTTCACTGGCCTCCGCCTGGCGAGCGACGCCTGATGCAGCGCGCGATCGAGACAGTCGGGCGGGTGGCGGACGAGGATTATGCGAAGGCGCTCGTGGCGGGGTTAGCAGCACGACAAAAGTCGATCCCGAGTCGCTTTTTCTACGATGCCCGCGGCAGCGCTTTGTTCGAGCGCATCACCGAACTGCCCGAGTACTATCCGACCCGCACCGAAATCGCGATACTGCGCGCCCAGGCGTCCGCAATGGCCGACTTTGCGGGCCCCTCGGCGGTGCTGGTCGAACCGGGATCCGGTTCGAGCCGCAAAACCGAGATCCTCATCGCCGCGCTCGAACGACCATCGGCCTACGTCCCGATAGAGATTTCCGCCGATGCCGTGGCGGCCGCCACAGCGCGTCTCACTCAGCGGTTTCCCCATCTCAGCATCAAACCGATCGTCGGGGACATGCGTCGTCTGTCGCGGCTACCTGTTGAGGAGCCGTCCAGCCGGCGGGTCGGATGCTTCCCCGGGTCAACGCTCGGCAATTTCGGCCCCGACGAGGCTGCCGCATTCCTCGATCGGCTGGGTCGCCTTCTCGGCCCCGACAGCCGTCTGATCCTCGGCATCGACCTCGCGAAAGCACCGGACGTAATCCTCCGCGCCTACGACGACAACGCCGGCATCACGGAAGCCTTCAACAAGAACCTGCTGGTCCGCGCCAATCATGCTCTCGGCGCGGACTTCGACATCACGACCTTTCGCCACGCGGTCACGTACGACTCGGAAGCGGCGCGGCTCGACATGTGGCTGGAGAGCACGCGCGATCAGGATGTGCACCTCGGTGACCGGCAATTTCGGTTCCGGACCGGCGAGCGGATCCACACCGAGCATTCCCATAAATACGACCGTAGACGGATCATGGAACTGGCCGGGGCTGCGCACTGGCACCTCGCGGCCTGGTGGACCGATCCTGAACAGACCTTCGCCGTCGTCGGACTCCGGCGCGCGGGCAGTTGAGCGATCTCAGGCGGCGAGGGAGCCGAGCAGCAGGGCGGGGACGATCACAAGCGTGGCCATCCACCCGGCCAGGAACGGCCAACCCCACGACGGGCGGTGACGCAACATGGCGAAGCCAGTCCAGAGTGCGAGCGCACCCGCACCGGCGATCATTCCGACTTGGAGTTCGAGGGGCATTGCGGACCTCCATGGGACATGTCGCCAATCGTTGAACGACACCCGCCGGTCCGTCTGTTCCCCTGGGGACACCCGAGTAGTCTCGGTGTTGCATATGAGGCCAATGAGGATCACTCGGGCCTTCGCAAGGCCGCAGCAAGAATTGCATCGCGCACGACTTGTAGTCACCTTTTCTCAAGTCATCCGACCTAGCGTCGCCTCATTCAAAACGAGGAGGCAAGTATGCTGGCCCGGTGCTCCGCTTGCCACAGCGAGCCTGAACACAAAATCGATTTCACGATGGCTTTCCAGCCGATCGTCGACGTCGAGCGGAAAGCGGTATGGGGTTATGAGGCCCTTGTCCGCGGCCCCGGCGGCCAATCGGCAGCGAGCGTGCTCGACGAGGTCGACGACACCAATCGCTATTGGTTCGACCAGGCTTGCCGGGTCAAAGCGATCGAGCTCGCCGCCAAGCTGTTCAGCCCGACGGCGAGACTTTCCATCAATTTCATGCCCAACGCTGTTTACGAGCCGCGCGCGTGCATCCGGGCCACTTTGGAAGCATCGAGAAAATTCTCCTTCGATCCGAAACGCCTAATGTTCGAGTTCACCGAAAACGAGGAGGTGAGCGACCCATCACATCTCGAAAAGATCGTGATCGCCTATAAATCCATGGGCTTCCTGACGGCGATCGACGACTTCGGGGCTGGACATTCCGGATTGGGTCTCCTCGCGAACTTCCAGCCGGACGTCACGAAGATCGATATGAAACTCGTTCGCGGCATCGAACGGTCGCCAGCGCGCCGGGCGATCATCCGGAGTGTGAAGTCCCTCGCCGACGAACTCGGCATGTCCGTGCTGGCCGAGGGCATCGAAACGGCCGAAGAGTACGATTGCCTGAAATCGTTCGGCATTCGTCTTTTCCAGGGCTATTACTTTTCTCGTCCCGTGACGGCAGCTGTTCCCGTCGTGCGCGACTTGCAATCCGTCTAGTCGATTTTACCGATATCTCGGGGCCGCGTGTCCGTCGAATTGCTAAGCAATCTTTGAGACTTATCCGTGAACATGGTTCCGGGTGACAACCGGGACAGTATCATGTTGGATTCCGACCACGTTTCTCTGGACGAGATTGGTATGGTCGACGCGGCGCCGGAGCCGGATTTCGACCACATCACGGCATTCGTCGCCGCACTGACGCACGCGCCGGTCGCTTTGGTCTCAATTGTCGAGCCGAGCCGCGACCGCCAATTCTTCAAGAGTATGCACGGCCTCGCCGAGCCGTGGCGCTCGCGGCGCCAGACGCCGCTCAGCCATTCGTTCTGCAAGCACGTTCGGGCGACCGGACGGCCGCTAATCGTGAACGATGCCCGCCTCCATCCGCTCGTCAAGGACAACGGCGCCGTGCCGGATCTCGGCGTGATCGCTTACCTCGGCGTTCCGATTCATGACGCTGACGACAAGCCCGTCGGCGCGCTCTGCGCGATCGATGGCGAGCCACGCGCCTGGAATGCCGGCGAGGTCGAGACGCTCTGCAAACTGGCCCAGTTCGTCGACGGTCAGATCCAGTTGCGCAGCGCCCTGAAGAACAGCGAACGGCGCAGGGCGCGCCTCACCGCCGAAATCGAAGCCCGGAAAGCTGCCGAAGAAAAGCTCAGAACACTCGCGTCCACGGACCCGCTCACCGGGGTCGCCAATCGCCGTGTCTTTACCGAGCGGGCCGAAGCCGAACTGGCCCGCTGCAACAGACGTGGCGGCTCTGTCAGTCTGATCACCATAGACCTCGACCACTTCAAGCGGGTGAACGATACCCATGGCCACGATGCCGGCGACGCGGTCCTCAAAGCCGTGACGCGGCGGATTTCCAATCAGCTTCGCGACAAGATCGACTTGCTGACTCGCATCGGTGGAGAGGAGTTCGTCGTGCTGGTCCCGGACATGGCGGCCCCGCGGGCGGCCATCCTGGCCGAGCGGTTCCGACGGGTCGTCGCGAACGACCCCGTGACCGTCGGGCGCGACATCCAGCTCGCCATCACCGCGAGCTTCGGCGTTGCCGCATCGACTGCTGGGATGACCGAAGTTCACCAGTTGCTCAAGCTGGCTGACGAGGCGCTGTACGCCGCCAAGGCCGGTGGCCGCAACCGCGTCGAAATTGCCGGCGATCTCATCGCGATGGCAGCGGGCTGACACACCGAGCCTGGAAGCAGGGCCTCGCTCGCTCTAGATTGGGGCGGGCGAGCCCCTGCGAGACCCTGATGAACGACCCCGAGACCTGGATCATCTACGCCGTATTCGGCGCGCCCGCCCTCGTCGGGCTCGGAGAAGCGCTGCTGCGCCGGCGGGGCATCCTCGCGACGATCACGAGCATATCGTCGGCGATCGTCGGCGGCGTCACGATGATGTTCATCGTCGCCAACATCCTCGGGCCGGCGTCGAGCGAACTCACGGCAGGCCTGCAGATCTTCGCCAGCTTGGCGGCCGGCGCGATCCTGATGTTGATGTTCGTCAACCGCGTCCGCTGAGCCCCTCGATACTTCGTTGCCTGACGCAACGGCGCGAACGGCAGCGACGAGGCTCCCTTTGTCGGGCATCGGCCCCACGTACTGGACGCTCGGGGAGGCGAGCCTGCTCGCCGGCCTCGACACGAGCCGCGCAGGACTGACCACGGCGGAGGCGACCAGCCGGCTCGGTATGAGCGGCCCGAACAGCATCGCCGAGGACGCCGGCACGGCCCGTTGGCGCCTGCTCGCCCGGCAGGCGGCGAACCCGCTGGTTCTCATTCTGTTGTTCGGTGCCTCGATCTCACTCGTGCTGCGCGAGTGGATCGATGCCCTGATCATCATCACCATCGTCGCCGGCAGCTCCTTCCTCGGCTTCTGGCAGGAACTGAGGGCGTCGACAGCGCTCGCTGCGCTCCGCCAGCGGTTGGCGCTCAGCGTGTCCGCGTGCCGCGACGGCGATTGGGTCGAAACTCCCGTGAACCGGCTCGTCCCCGGCGACATGATCCGCTTGTCGGCCGGCAACCTCGTACCGGCCGACGCGGTGATCCTCGAGGCCCGCGACTTCCTCGTCAGCGAGGCGGCCCTCACAGGGGAATCCTTCCCGGTCGAGAAACAAGCGGGCGCATCACGACCGGAGGCTCCCCTCGCCGAGCGCCGAAATTGCCTATTTCTCGGCACGTCCGTACGGAGTGGCACAGCCACCGCCGTCGTCGTGGAGACGGGCACGAGAACCGAACTCGGCCGTATCGCCGGACGACTGGGTGAGCCGGCTCCCGAAACGGATTTCGCACGGGGACTTCGCCAATTCGGCTACCTGCTGACGCGCGTCATGATGGTGGTCGCCACCTTCGTCCTCGTGGTCAATATCCTGCTCGACCGTCCGCTGGTCGAGTCGCTCCTATTTGCCGTGGCACTCGCCGTCGGCCTTTCGCCCGAACTCTTGCCTGCCATCGTCAGTGTGACCCTCTCGACGGGCGCACGCCGTCTCGCCGCGTTCGGTGTCATCGTCCGCCACCTCGAGGCGATCGAGAATCTCGGCAGCATAGACATCCTCTGTACGGACAAGACGGGCACTCTGACGAAGGGCGACATCGAGCTGTCGGCGGCGGTCGATGTCTTCGGGGCCGTGTCCGATCTTGTGCTATGGCACGCTTATGCCAACGCTGCGCTCGAAACGGGGATCGCCAATCCGCTCGATACGGCCCTCGTCGCGGCGGGCCGAAAATCAGGACTGACGATCGACCCGGCGAGAAAGCGCGACGAGATCCCATATGATTTCATTCGCAAAAGGCTGACGATCGCAGTCGCGGGCGAGAACCCAGAGACCACGACACTCATCACGAAAGGCGCCGTCTCGACCGTGCTCGCGTGCTGCTGCGACGTCCTCGATGGCCACGGACGAAGCCCGTTGGACGACGCGATGCGGACAAGGATCGACACGTTCGTCGCCGAACGCGCGGCCCAAGGGCTGCGCGTGTTGGCGGTCGCCGTTCGCGACCTGCCGCCGCGTCCGGCCTACGACCGCGCTGACGAACAGAAGATGACCCTGATCGGTTTCCTTCTGTTCACCGATCCACTCAAGGACGGCATTGTCGAGCACGTCGGCCAGCTACGCACTTTGGGCATCCGCATCAAGATCCTGAGCGGTGACAGCCGACACACCTCCGCGCACGTCGGGCGCGCAATCGGCCTCGACCCGACCCGCGTCATGACCGGGGAAGAACTCGCACGAACAAAAGAGGAAGCCCTCTGGCATCTCGCGGAGCGCATCGACATTTTCGCCGAAGTCGATCCCCAACAGAAGGAGCGGATCATCCGTTCCATGCAGAAGCGCGGACATGCCGTCGGGTACATGGGCGACGGCATCAATGATGCACCGGCTCTCAGAGCAGCCGATGTCGGGATCTCGGTCGACGACGCCGTCGACGTGGCCCGCGAAAGCGCCGATGTCATCCTGCTCCGGCCGGATCTCGACGTCCTGCACACCGGCGTGCTCGACGGCCGTCGCACGTTCGCGAACACGCTCAAGTACATAAAGATCACCACCAGTGCGAATTTCGGCAATATGGTCAGCATGGCCATTGCCGTGTTGTGGCTGCCGTTCCTGCCGCTCGCGGCGACTCAAATCCTCCTCAACAATTTCCTGTCCGACTTCCCATCGCTGACGATTTCGAGCGACAACGTCGACAGAAGCGCCTTGGAAAAAGCCCAACGCTGGAGCATTCGCGACGTGCGATGGTTCATGATCGTGTTCGGCCTCGTGAGCACGATCTTCGACCTCGTCACGTTCTTCCTTCTGCAGAAGGTGTTTATAGCCGACGAACCGCTCTTCCAAAGCGCGTGGTTCGTAGTGTCGCTCCTGACGGAACTCGTCGTGGTGCTCCTGTTGCGCACGACGGGACCGAGTTGGAGGAGCCGCCCTAGCCGCCTACTGGTGTCCTCGACGATCGCCGTGGCGGGCCTCGCCGTTGCGATCCCGTTTCTCGGCCCACTGGTGGCGGCGTTCGGCTTCGTCCCTCTGCCGCTCACATTGCTAATGTCGATGCTGGCCGTCGTCGCCACTTACGCTGCGGCGACGGAAGCGGCCAAGGCCGCTTTCGAACGCATGAAGCAAGGGTGACGCGAGTCGCGGATCAATCAGGCATATCCAGCCGCGGCATGCGCGATCAACTCGGCGAACACGCGGAAACGCTCGACGTCCTGAAACTCCTGCAAGCGGATGATTTTGCCACCACGAACGTGAGCAATCTGGCGGGCCGAGCCCGTGATTTCGAGACCGGTGGCACGGTGGCGCAGGCGGTACTCGATGCGACCTCGCACTTCCTCGCCATTCACGGACAGCAGGATCGGCCGGTAAACCGGAATGCTGTACTGGGTCCTCAGCCGCACCAAACGATCATGAAATGCCGGCCGCCCCTCAAATTCTCCAGCAAACGGAAAAATTTCCGCGGGCAGATTACAGGAGTAGTCCAGATCCTCGTCGATGAGATCCAACTGGCTCGCAACGTCGCCACACTGACGAGCAGCCCACCTTGCTTCGACCACTTCCCAGGATTCCACGGCGACCTCTCTGCTACCCACAAGTAGAGTTAGCATCGATTGCTCGCAGATTTTCAACTCTCTTTTTCGCTGCAGACTTTGTGCGGACATTTGTACATTTAGTGTCCGGACAATTAGCTGAAGTCCGTCCACTACCACCGAGCGAGATCGCCGCTCGTCGAACCAGTGGATCGACCGAAAACGGCGCGATTGTCGAGTATGACGGCGATCAGAAACCCGAATGTCACGTAGATGGCGAGTTCATTGGCCGACATGGCAGCCCTCCCGATTCAGACGTAGCGTCAGGATTACCGGGCCGCCGATCCGTTTGCTGTCACCTATGGCACGGGCCACCGATCGCGATCGACGTTCGCCAGCCTAAAGCGCTGCAGCGTAAACCGCTCGAGCATCCGCGAGCGTGAGTTCGCGCGGATTGTTCACGAGAAGTCGTGTCTGCTTCATCGCATCGGTGGCGAGAAGATCGAGCGCATCGGCGGTGATGCCGACGTCGCGCAAAGTCTGAGGAACGCCGAGTTCGCGTGACAGCGTCGCCAGGGCCTCGATGAAAGCTTCGCCCCGACGCGCCTCAGCGACGCCGCTGAGTTCCGGGAACGCGTCTGCCGCGATCTCGGCATAGAGGCTGGCCGCGGCCGGAAGGTTGAAACGGAGAACGTGCGGCAGAACGAGCGCGTTGGACAAACCATGCGGAACGTGGAAGTGCCCGCCGATCGGATAGGCGAGCGCGTGCACCGCGGCGACTGGCGAGTTCGCGAACGCCTGACCTGCCAGCAGCGACCCGAGGAGCATGGCCCCACGCGCGTCTCGGTCGGTCCCGTTGAATACAGCCGCGCGGATATTCGCGCCGAGCAGGCGCAGAGCTTGTTTGGCAAGGCCGCGTGAGATCGGATTGTTGTTCGCCGACTTCGACGCATACGCTTCGATGGCATGCACCATGGCATCGATGCCCGTCGCTGCGGTGACCGCCGGAGGCAGGCCGACGGTTAGCTCCGCGTCGAGGATGGCGAGATCCGGAATCAGGAGCGGCGAGACGATCCCCTTCTTTTCGGAAGCGCCCGTCGTCACGATCGCGATCGGCGTCACCTCGGAACCGGTTCCGGCCGTTGTCGGCACGAGCACCAGAGGTAACCGCGGCCCTCGCGCCAGACCGACGCCGTAGGTCGACGCCAGCGCTTCTCCGGAACGGGCTACGAGCGCGATCACCTTCGCAACGTCCATGGGCGATCCACCGCCGACCGCGAGGACGCCGGTCACGCCCGCCGACTTCGCAGCATCGACGCCCGCGAGGATGTCGGCTTCCGGTGGGTCCGCATGCACCGCGTCATAGACGGTCGTGTGGATCCCAGCCTCCACCAGAGCCGCAAGGATCGGATCGATCAAGCCGATCGACCGCAATCCGCGGTCCGTCACCAGTAGCACGCGGTCCCCGAGGATCGGACGAACGATCGTGCCAATGCGCGCGATTGCGCCGGCCCCCGACACGATCGAACGCGTGGTGTTGAAGGTGAACATGGGCAACCTCTCGAGACGGCTGATGCCGGCACCTTAGCGACACCAGCGCTTCCGGCAATCGCCTCAGAGGTTCGCGGGCGGCTTACGTCCCGTCGCGCCTTTCCAGGTCTCGATCGCCTCCAGTACGGCGACGTGTGCCAGCAGCAGCGTCTTCAACCGGCCGCAGGCTTCCTGTTCTGCACGTTCCGCAAGTTGTCGCCGGAGAGCGTTGGTCACGGCTGCCGTCAGCCCCCCCTGCGGCCTCTGAGGAGCCGTCGGGCAAACGCGGCGAGCGCAGCGCGGTAGGACTCGTGAGCGGCGGCGACCGCCTCCGTTCGCGGCTCGGCGCCCTGCTCATTTTGCGTTTGCGCAGAAGGTGCGCCGTCGGTGGGCTCTTGCGTCATTCGTCCTGGCTGTCGCCGCATGGCCGTCCCCCGAAGGATGACCAAGCGTACCGCGAGCGCAGCGGACAGGGCGAGGGTCGGAGGTCCCGGACCATGGTCTGCCCCGAAAAGAAGCGGCGCGGAGCAGGCGGGCTCCGTCGCCGCTGGGGCAAACGCCACCGCCACATTGGCCCGTGCGTGCGGGATTGGGTATGACGGCAAGAAGCCAACTCGCGACGGCGGAAGGGAGTTGACCCCTGCGGCGGCCCGCCGCTGCGAGCCATCACGCGAGCGGTCCACATCAGACAGGACGTGCAGAGCCGCCGCGTCGATCGTTGGGTCGCGACTGCCTGAGCGCGTACCAGAAGAACAGCAGCATATCGATTGTATAGCGGCGGGCGAGCCGTCGCGGCTCACGCAAAAAACGGTAAAGCCATTCGAGCCGCACCTTGCGGAACGCGAGCGGCGCGCGCACGACTTCCCCAGTCATGAAGTCGAACAGCGCGCCGACCCCCATGATGACGGGGCCTTCGGCACCCGCCGGGTAATCGCGGATCCAGAGTTCCTGCGCCGGATTACCAAGGCCGACGAGAACGACATCCGGGCGCGCAGCAACAGCCAACTGACGCACGACAGCGGGATCGTGAGTGAAGCCGTCATAGGCGCCGACGACGTCATGTTCGAACTGCTTCGCAACGCACTCCGCCATGCGGGACACGACGTGCTGGCGCGCCCCGTAGAGGAAAACGCGCCGTCCCGGCGGCAGCCGTGACAGAAAGGCCGGCGTCAAGTCGGTGCCGTTGAGATTGCTCGGATACATGCGCCGATGAACGAGCAAGCAGGCCGCATCGGTCGCGAGCCCGTCGTTGAAAACTCGGAAGCCGGCGAGGATCGACCGGACCCCGCCATAACGCTGAAGCGCCACGACAAGATTCGAGTTGAGGAAGGCCACACGGGTCGTTTGGCCGGCCTCGGCGCGCGCGGCGAGAAGGTCGGCCGCCGCCTCGAACGTGGTCGCGGTCACCGGCTGGCCGCATAGCGGTAGCGCTTCAGGCCCCATGACCAATGAGATGGGCGTCGAGGGTCCTGCTGTTCGCCGGTGGCGCATCCGTGTCAGATGCCTCGCTATCGGAGCCAGACCACCAACGCTGATCTGCCGTCGAAGTTCGCGCGCGACGTGAGCCGGCGGGGACGGACGTTCCGCCCGTTACGACACCGCGCAGAGCGACCGGCGTGCGAATGGCGGCTGGTCATAGCGGGTCGAGGCGATAAAATGCCGGCCAAGCGATCAACGGGGAGTCGATGCAGCAGCCGTTCGTCCGCTTCGAGAAGGTCGCCAAGAGCTACGACGGCGTCCAATACATCGTCCGGGATCTCGACCTCGCGATCGCGCGCGGCGAGTTTCTTACGCTGCTCGGACCGTCGGGTTCCGGCAAAACAACGACACTGATGATGCTCGCCGGCTTCGAGACGCCGACATCAGGGGAAATCTATCTCGCCGACGCACCACTATCCCGCAAGCCCCCGCACGAACGCGGGATCGGAATGGTCTTTCAGAACTACGCGCTGTTTCCGCACATGACGGTCGCAGAGAACATCGCTTTCCCACTCGAGGTCCGCAAAGCGTCTCGCGCCGAAATCACCGGCCGCGTTGCCAAAGCGCTCGATATGGTTCGCCTCCCGGACCTTGGCGACCGCAAGCCTGCCCAGCTCTCCGGCGGACAGCAGCAGCGCGTCGCGCTCGCCCGGGCGCTCGTATTCGAGCCATCCCTCGTGCTGATGGACGAGCCTTTGGGCGCGCTCGACAAGCAACTTCGCGAGCAGATGCAGTATGAAATCCGTGCGCTGCACGAACGGCTCGGCATCACGTTCGTCTACGTCACACATGATCAGGGCGAAGCACTGACCATGTCGAACCGCATCGCCGTATTCGCATCCGGCCGCATCCGCCAACTCGCCGGGCCATCCGAGCTGTACGAACGCCCGGCAGACGCCTTCGTCGCCACCTTCATCGGAGAAACCAACTCGATCCCCTGCCGCATAGAGGCACGGGCAGGCGAACGGGCGGACGCCAGTGCTGCCGGGATAAAGCTCTCGGTGCGCGCCGCCGATTGCGGTGGCGCCAGTGCCGAAGCGGTCGTGATGGTTCGGCCAGAACGATTGCTAATTGATCCCGACGCCTCATGTGCCAACCGGTTCGAAGCCGAAGTGCGCGACGTCATCTATCACGGCGACCACTTGCGCGTGGCGCTCTCGGCCCTCGGCTCCAAGGAATTGATCGCAAAAGTTGCCAATTCCGGGCGACCGCCGCCTGCAGTGGGCGCCCGCGTCACCGTCGGGTTTTCGACTGATGACGCGCTTGCGTTCGCCCCGGAGCCGGCCAAGACTCCGACGGCATGACGAAAAACGGCCGCTACGATCGGCCGAAGTCTCAGGAGGACGGAATGCCGAGAATGACGAAGGTCGTGACCGGAGCACTGGTCGTCGCTGCGCTCGCCGCCGGAGTGGCCTACGCACAATCACGCAAACTGACGGTCATCTCGTGGGGCGGCGCGTATCAAGATGCCCAGAAGCTCGTCTACTTCGAGCCGTTGAAGGCATCGGGCGTCGACATGATCGACGAGAGCTGGGACGGCGGCGTCGGCGTGCTCCGCGCCAAGGTTCAGGGCGGCAACGCCGGATGGGACGTGGTCCAGGTCGAGTCCGACGAACTCGAGATCGGCTGCGAGGAAGGGCTGTATCAGCCGCTCGACTTCTCGCAGATCGGCGGCAAGGAAGCCTACCTCGACTCGGCCGTCCATAAGTGCGGGGTGGGGGCAATCGTCTATAACTTCGTGCTTGGTTACGACAAGGACAAGCTCAAGACGGCGCCGCAGGGTTGGGCCGACTTCTTCGATACGGCCAAGTTCCCCGGAAAGCGCGCGCTCCGCCAAGGTCCGAAGACGAACCTCGAGATTGCGCTGATCGCCGACGGCGTCCCGCCTGCCGAGGTCTACAACGTCCTGAAGACCGATGCCGGCATCGAGCGCGCCTTCAAGAAGCTCTCGACCATCAAGGACAACATCGTCTGGTGGAAGTCCGGCGCTCAGCCCGTTCAGATGCTGGCCGCCGGCGAGGTCGCGCTGACCTCCGTCTATAACGGGCGGATCGATGCCGCGAACACGAAGGACAAGCGCAACTTCGGCATCCAGTGGAACGGATCGCTCTACACGATTGACAGCTGGGTGATCCTCAAAGGCTCCCCCAATCAGGATGCGGCTTACAAGTTCCTGGCCTTCGTCGGCAAGCCGGAGAACCAGGCCAAGCTGCCGACCCACATCGCCTATGGCGTGACCAACAAAGCCGCGACGCCCCTGATCGATGCGAAGCGACTTGCCGATCTGCCGACCGCGCCCGACAACTTCAAGAACGCGGTCGAGATCAACACGCAATTCTGGCTGGAGAACAATGACAAGCTCACGGAGCGCTTCAACAAGTGGGCGGCTCAGTGAGCTGAGACTCGATCGAAAGACGCGGGCGGCAGGCCATGCCGCCCGCCGACCGGCGGACGCGGATGGACAAGATCGACCTCGCCAGGGACTTCCGACGCGCCGAACGGCGCCGTCGCATCGAAGCGTTCCTACTCGTCCTGCCGCTGCTCGCCTTTCTCGTATTCGCGTTCGTCATTCCGATCGGCGACATGTTGCGCCGGGCCGTGATGGATCCGGAGCTGTCGACCGTCTGGCCGGCGACGACGGAGATCCTTCGCGCGTGGGATGGCCGCGGCGAACCGCCGGCCGCCGCCTGGGCGGCTCTCGCCTCCGACCTCAAGTCTAGTCGCGAAGCCGGCAACGTCGCCGTCGCGGCTCGCCGCCTCAACTATCCGATCGCCGGCGGGCGATCGCTCGTGATGAACAGTTCCCGGCGAATTTCGTCCATCACCAACCCACCACCCGACGGCTGGAAAGCCGCTTTCACTGCGGCCGACGCAGCCTGGACGAAACCCGAGACGTGGATCGCCATGAAGCGGGCCTCCGGTCCGGCGACAGATTATTTTCTTCTCGCTGCTCTTGATATGCGCAAGATGCCGGATGGATCGCTCGCCTGGGCACCGGCCCAGGAATCGATTTATCTCTCCGTTCTCGGCCGAACGCTCTGGATCGCCGCCCTCGTGACGCTTGTCGCCCTCGCGCTCGGCTATCCCCTCGCCTACCTCATCAGCCATTCTGGAGCGACCGCGGCCGCCGTACTCATCGGCTTCGTCATGTTGCCGTTCTGGACGTCACTACTCGTGCGCTCGGCCGCCTGGATCGTTCTGCTTCAGGAGCAGGGCCTGCTCAACAAGCTGCTCGTCGCGATCGGCATCGTCGAAAAGCCGCTGCGGCTGATCTTCAACCGGACGGGCGTCGTCATCGCCATGGTCCATGTGCTCCTACCGTTCATGGTGCTGCCGATCCTCGCTGCCATGCGCAGCGTCAGGCCTGAAACCGTCCGCGCTGCTCGCTCGCTCGGCGCACCGGCCTGGATGGCGTTCCGCCGAGTCTATTTGCCGCAAACCCTGCCGGGCGTGTGGGCTGGGTGCCTTCTCGTCTTCATCAGTGCGCTCGGCTACTACATCACGCCCGCGTTGGTCGGCGGCGCGGATGATCAGATGCTGTCCTATTTCATCGCGTTCTATACGACCGAGACCGTCAACTGGGGCCTTGCCGCCGCCCTCGGTGTTCTGTTGCTGGCGACCACCGCAGCCCTCGGCCTTGTTTACGCGGCCATCCTATCGAAAGGGGCACGAGCGACATGAGCACCGGTCGCCAGCCGACGACGATGGCGGAACGTTGGGGCTGGCGCGCCCTCGTCGCCTGGGGCATGCTCGTCTCGATGTTGCTCGTCGCGCCGATCATCGCCTTGCTGCCGCTATCGGTCAGCGACGGGGAATTCATCGTCTACCCCATCCGCGGATACTCGACCCGCTGGTTTGAAGCCATCGCGGTCTCGGAAAAGTGGCGCCTCGCCATCAAGAACAGCTTCGCCATCGGCATCGCGTCGGCCCTGCTCGCCACAGTTCTCGGCACGCTCGCCGCCGTCGGCCTCGCCCGTGCCGATTTCCCCGGCAAGAAGATCGTCACCGGCATCGTACTTTCGCCGCTCATCGTGCCGATCGTCATTTATGCGGTCGGCCTTTACTTCTTTTTCGCCCCGCTCGGCCTGACGCAAACCTATACCGGCCTCGTCATCGCCCATGCCACACTCGGAGCGCCATTCGTTGTCGTGACGGTTGGTGCATCCCTGGCGGGGTTCGACAATAATCTCATGCGGGCGGCGGCGAGCCTCGGGGCGTCTCCGCCCCTCGCCTTCCGACGCGTGATGCTGCCGCTCATTGCGCCCGGTGTGATCTCGGGAGCGATCTTCGCCTTCGCGGCATCGTTCGACGAAGTCGTGACGATCCTCTTCCTCGCGTCGCCGGAACAGCGCACGATCCCGCGTGAGATGTTCTCCGGCATCCGCGATAGCATGTCGCCGATCATCGCTGCCGCATCCGTGATCATGGTTCTGACGGCGACGGGCCTTCTCGTCACCGTCGAATGGCTGAAGCGCCGGAGCGCCCGCATGAGCGGCGGACTGGTCTAGCGATCTGCCACTAGGGCATCGAGCAGACGTGTCAGCTCTGCCGCGTCCGGACCACTGACTTTCTCGCCCACGTGTCGCTGGATAGCCGCCTGGTAAACCGGCCACATTGCCTTTTGCAAGGCGAGGCCTTTGTCGGTGATGGCGATCACCTGCCCCCGTCCATCCTCGGCGCAGGGTTCGCGCCGTACGTGACCGGCCTTCTCCAACCGATCGATCAGTCTCGAGACATTGTGCTGCGCGATCAGCAGCCGTCCTTCGATTTCGAGCGGCCTGAGCCGCCCCGTCTCCGACCGCTTGAGTTCCAGCAGCACGTCGTACCAGCCAAGCGGCGGAAAGCCGGCCGCCTTGAGGTCGGCTTCCACCGCACCCATGACAACCTGCGACGCCGTCACGAGACGGGTCCAGGCGAGAACGTGTTTATCGGAGAGCTTCGTGGCCATACCCCCATCATAGCGATCCATGCAGCTGCATCAAGCTTGACAACATAAATGCACTCGCATTTATATTAATGCAATTGCATCTTCATAGGGCAACCCAGAGCCATGACAACCCCCTTGACACTCGTGTCGTTCGACCTCTGCCCATACGTGCAGCGCGCCGCGATCGTCCTCGCCGAGAAGGGCATTCCCGTCGAACGCATCGACGTGGACCTCGCGAACAAGCCCGACTGGTTCAAGGCCATCTCGCCGCTTGGCAAAGTTCCGTTGTTGAAGGTGGACGACGAGGTCCTGTTCGAAAGCGCCGTCATCGTCGAGTATCTCGAGGAGACACACGCGCCGGCGCTTCATCCGTCCGCTCCACTCGCCAAGGCGAGGCACCGCGCTTGGATGGAGTTCGGTTCATCCATCCTGGCCGACATCTGGGTGCTGGAGACCACCAAGGATCGCGCGGCGTTCGATCAGAAAATCGAAACACTCAAAGCTAAGTTCGCACGCCTCGAAGAGACCCTCGGCTCCGGTCCCTTCTTTGCGGGCCCGCGCTTCTCGATCGTCGACGCCGTATTCGCACCGGTATTTCGCTACTTCGACACGTTCGACCAGATCGCCGATCTCCCCGTCTTCGAGGGACTTTCCAAGGTGCAGGCCTGGCGCAAAGCACTGGCCGATCGGACGTCTGTACGGAACGCTGTAGTCCCTGACTACCCTGCCCGCCTCCTGGCATTTCTGCGCCAGCATGACGGGATCATTGTTCACGCCGATAGGGCCACCGAAGACCGGAGAAGCTGAGCCTTGACCGGCAACCGGCGCGCGACGATACGGGAGCCTGCCGACGCGCGAGGATTCCATGGCGAACTGGGACACGGTCTTCAGGTACGAAAGTGAAACAGCCGGAGGCGGCGATTTCGAAGAGTTGCAGGTGCGGCGCAACAGCGGTGGCTTGCAGTTCCGAGTGGTCGTTGCCACCGACGATGACGATGCCGACACCGAAACGCTTTGGACGAGTGACAAGGATCTCGCAGCCGGAGACATCATCGAAGCGCTCGAAGAGTTCGTGAACGAACGGGAGCTGCCGCCCGAAACCCTCAAAGAGGCTGCCGAAGAACTCGAGCCATTCCTCACCGCGGCCGAAGGCAAAGCCGTTGCCGCGCGGCTCGATGACTAGTCGGCGCGTCGTGTCGCTTTACGCGCGCAGAACGCGTCCTCGGGCCGTGGAATGCAGCGCCGACGCGGCCAAGGATCTCGCATAAGGGAATCATCTGGCGGAGGGAGAGTCATCCGAAGGCTTGTCCATGCCCGTGCAGCAGTGCCTCTGGTCTCCCACAATATCGGGCCCTTAGACCTAGGGGCATCCGTAGAAGTCCACGCTCATTGCCTGAGAGCCACGCACATCCTAGGGCGACTACTAGGGTGAAGCCGCCTCGGATCCGAAGCGGCGCCAGGGCGAAGTCATCCGTTCGGTCAGCGGTGGCGTCGTGCACGGTATGCGGTGCGACGAGATCGACACGCAGACACAAGTCTGGACAGTGCCGACCATCCGAATGAAGACGGGAGTACCTCACTCGGTACCGCTGTCCGCGCGAGCACTCGAGATCCTCGCGGACGTTGGCCAAGCGAAACGCGGGCCGTTCGTCTTGACTGGCGTCCAGTCATCCCAACCTCTGTCCGAGATGGCGCTGACGATATGCCTGCGCGGCAATTTGGGGACCCAAGCCGGCACCCGCAATTGCACGGTGCACGGTTCACGGTTCACGGTTCACGGTTCACGGTTCACGGTTCACGGTTCACGGTTCACGGTTCACGGTTCACGGTTCACGATCCAGTTTCCGTGATTCGGTGGGCGATCAGACGAGCTATCCCCGCGAGCTTGCCGAGATGGCACTGAGCCACGCGATCGAGAGCGACGTGGAGGCTGCGTACCGCCGCGCCCCCCCCCACTCAGAGGCGACGGGAAATGATGGAGGCCTGGGCACGCTTTGTTCGTGTCGAGGAGGTCACAAGACTTGCAGCGCCCGCCCATCGATCCTCTGGATGAAAAGCAACGCTGTAGCGAGCGGCAGAAACGTCAGCTGTTTATCTTCGAGATCTCTCCAGCAGACCTATGACAGCTGATAACGCGAACCAGACAGAAGTGATGGTGGCTGAGCCGAGAAATCCTCAGCACCATGCTGGGCCGCCCGCCAACCGAGACGGTCGCGTCGGTGAGCAGATGATTTCGTATGCGCACCTGGATCAGATTCACGCACCAAAGCCCTTGGACAAAACACAGCCACGCGGCACACTGCTCCTAATTGCTCAATGCTGTCACTGCTCCGGCCTGCCTATGACAGCATCTGATTGGCAGCGAGCTAACCCGCGCATCGCTGATTAGCTGTGTGCAATAGATTCCAACAGCAAAAGCTGAGTAATCTTACTATCTATGCCTTCCTCTTCGCTTTTACTGAAAAACAAATTCAGATTGAGAACGGTCAAGGAAGCATCAGCAATGGACGCTTAGGCTTAGGCTGGTAGTTTACAGTGCAGAGAGGGGTGTGCGTCATGGCAGTTACTGAGCTATTGGATGCCCAATTCAACTTCTCTACCAATGCTTACAAAAATCAAATCGCTTTCCCACCGTTCCTTGTAACGAACGGATCGGCGACCTACACACTGACGGCGACGCAGAATGACAGTTATCAGTTTGGGATTATCGATACGTCGGGAACTCCACTGACGTCCTCAGTGTTCTCCTACGTGGTCGCCGATGGGACGTCCGGCCTCATCGGCTCGCAACTTGGGTTCCTCGGCCCCACGCTTGTGGTGATTTCTGGGCAATCGACGAATATCAACTGGGCTAACGCAACGAAAGGACCGCTGATTCCCGTCGACCCCAACATCCACAAGGCCGATGCCGGCACCGCGAACCCAATCGTTACCCACCTACACGGTGGACATACGGCAGCAATCTACGACGGCCATCCAGACGCCTGGTACGCTGCAAATGCAGCCGTAAGAGGAATGAATTACTCCGGCACGATCTATAACTACGCAAATGATCAGCAGGCAGCAACACTGATCTATCACGACCACGCGCTAGGGTACACGCCGCAGAACGTGTACGCAGGGCTCGCAGGTTTCTATCTGATCCGCGACGCGAATTGGAGTTCCTTGGCCAGCCAGGGTGTGTTTCCGACAAGCGTTACGTTCGAAAATGGTCTGGCAATTCAGGATCGAGCTTTCGACGTCTCTGGCAAGATCTATATGCCGACCGAAGGCGCCGACGTGATCCCCGGCTCCGGCGGAATGACCGTCGCCAACATGTTCGGAGCGGCCTACGAGACGCCACCCGGCACGAATCCGACCGTTTCTGTCCCCGAATTCTTCGGCGACTTCATCACGGTCAACGGCAAAGCCTGGCCGAACATGGATGTCGCAAAGGGCGATTATCTGCTGCATCTGACCAATCCATCGGACTCGCGATTTTATATTCTGAAACTTGACGTTGCCTCCGTCGCCGCCGGTGCGAAGATGACGCTCGTCGGCACGGACGGCGGCCTCCTCAACAAAGGAATCGCGGTGAGCGAACTTATTCTCGCTCCCGGGGACCGCGCCGATGTCCTCTTCGATTTCAGTGCTCTCGACGTGGGAACAAAGGTCACCTTGCTCAACGCTGGCCCCAAATTCGAGCCATTCAGCGGCCTGGAACTGCCATTCGCCAATGCGCCGGACGCCATGGCCTCGGCGAGCGATGCGGTCGGCAATGTGATGCAGTTCACCGTCAAAGGTGGTCTGCCCGCATGGGAGTCGACGCTGGCTAGCGATACCGTCCTGAACAACATCGTCAAAATCAGTGAGGCAGACGCGAGCAAGGTGCGCAAAGTCGGTCTCTATGAAAGCACCGATGCGTTCGGACGCATCTTGCCGCTGCTCGGCACGGCGGAGGACATGGTCGACATCTACGGCAACCCGGTAAAGGCGGGCGGCCTCGGATGGATGGCGACGGTCACCGAGACACCGATGCTCAACTCGACCGAGGTCTGGGAGATCAGCAATTTCACCGCTGACGCCCATCCGATCCACATGCACCTTGTGCAATACCAAGTGATCGGACGGTACATTTCGACATTCGAGGACTTGAACCTTGATGGTGTGATCGATCAAGCGGACTACGCGGCGAACATCGCCGTCGATCCGGGCCGCGACGCGAACCACGACGGCCTCGTCAACGATGTCGGGGCCGCGACGGCGCTACGCCCGGAAGACACCGGCTGGCAGGATACGGTCTGGGTCGGACCCGGCCAGATCCTGAAGGTCATCATGACGTTTGACATGCCCGGCGACTATGTCTGGCACTGCCACATCCTCTCGCACGAGAACAATGAGATGATGCGTCCCATGACGGTCATCAATCCGATCGAGGGAACAGCGAAACGCGACGTGCTCACAGGCACTATGAGTATCGACAGCTTCACCGGCGGCAAGGGCAACGACCGCACTTTCGGCGACAAGGGTGACGACCGTTTCCTCGCCACGCGCTTTGACGGTAACGACACGTACGACGGCGGCGAGGGGCGCGACACGCTAGACCTGTCGCAGACAAGCTCAGGCACCTTCGTCAATCTCGGCACCCTCGCCGACTGGATGGGGAGCGGGATCTCGGGGATCGGCAAAACCGTGGCCGGCTACTCGACACCCACGAGCGGCTTTGCTGCCGGTTTCGACGTCGGGCTCGACAAGCTGGTGTCGGTCGAGAACGTCATCGGTTCCTCGGGCCGCGACATCCTCGTCGGCAATGCCGTCGCCAACGTGCTTTCCGGCGGGTCGGGGAACGACTGGCTCGCAGGCATGGGAGGCAACGACCACCTCTTCGGAGAGGCTGGCAACGACAACCTGCGCGGCGGGGCGGGCGCGGATGCCTTCCTTTTCTACCAGAACTTCAAGACCGGCGTTATCGACGTCGGCCGCGATACGATCTGGGATTTTTCGATCACCCAGAAGGATACGCTGGAGCTCGACAAGCGACTTCTCGCCGACGTTGATTTCGCGGTTGTCGATGCTCAAGGCGCGGTCGACACCTCCACAATTCTGCAGGACTTCCTCACGAAACACGTGACGCAGCAGAACAGCGACACGGTCATATCATTCGCAACCGCAAAGGCTGGCGGCGTCGTCAGCACCGATCCCGGACATTCCATAACGCTGAAGAACTTCAACGCCCAGACGCTGACTGCGGACGCCGTACACTTCGTGTGAGCTCCTCGGGCGGCCCCGAGATGGGGCCGCTCTCTTGCGCCGGCTTCGGAGCGTGCTCGAATGTTCCAGTCGAAATCCATCTTCGGCAGCACCGAAGTCGTTACCGCCCTGGCTAAGAGTCGTGGGGCGTGGACGGCTCTGCTCTTATTCTCGATACTGATCAACGTCCTGGCCCTAACCAGTTCCCTCTACATGCTCCAGCTTTACGATCGGGTCATACCGTCCCGAAGCGTCACAACCCTCGTTGGCCTGACGATGCTAATGCTGCTGCTGTTCGGGAGCTACGGCATCCTGGACGTGGTACGCTCGCGCGTTCTGCACGACGTCGGTCTACGTATCGACCGAGACCTCCGCGCGCGGGTATCAGGTCTTGTCTTGGCCCTGCCGCTCGTTCGCAGTGGCGTCGATGCTATGCAGCCACAGCGGGATTTAGATCAGGTCCGCGCCTTCGTAGCGGGGCCAGGACCCGTCGCTTTGTTCGACCTGCCGTGGCTGCCGATCTACCTGTTCCTCGTCTTCCTATTGCACCCGTCGCTCGGTCTCCTTGCGCTGGCGGGAGCACTGGCGCTCGTCGTGCTCACGGTCTTAACGGAGCTTCGGTCGAAGGGGCCCACGCGGGCCGCACAGACAGCCGCCAATCGCCGCCTCGCTGTCTTGGAGGCTGCGCGCCGCAACGCGGCGGCTGTCCGTGGGCTCGGGATGGCACCGCACATTCAGAGCCGGTTTGCAGCCGAAACCGAGCGCTATTTCGAGGCGCATACCAAGGCGGCCGACGTGGCAACGGTCTACGGGACGCTCTCAAAGGTCGGCAGGTACGTCATCCAGTCGGTGGTTCTGGGGCTCGGCGCCTATCTGGTCATTCACGGGCAGGCGACGGGCGGCGTGATGATTGCCGCGTCGATTCTGGTCAGCCGCGCGCTCGCACCGGTCGAGGTCGCGATCGCCAACTGGCATAACCTGATCGCGACCCGGCAAAGCGCGGTTCGCCTGGCTCAACTCCTAAACGCGCGTCCGGCGCCAGAGCTGTCCGTGGAATTGCCCCGCCCATCTAAGCGCCTTACCGTCGAAGGGCTCTGGGTAGCGGCGCCCGGAGAACAGACACCGACGATCAAGAACGTTTCCTTCGACCTCGTCGCTGGTGACGGGCTAGGCATCATTGGTCCGTCCGCAGCCGGAAAATCGACGCTCGCCCGCGCGATAGTCGGTGCCTGGGCGGCTCAGCGCGGGACCGTCCAGCTCGATGGGGTATCGATCGAACAGTGGTCGCCGGAGGTGCTCGGCAGGTTCGTCGGATATCTGCCGCAGGACGTCGAGCTCTTCGCTGGCAGGGTAGCGGAGAACATCGCCCGCATGTCGCAGACGGCGCTGTCGAGCGAGGTTTTGCAGGCAGCTGAGAAGGCCGGGGCCCACCAGATGATCGTCAAGCTGCCAAAGGGTTACGAGACGCCCATCGGAGAGGCGGGTCAGGCGCTCTCGGCTGGCCAGCGGCAGCGGATCGGCCTCGCCCGTGCGCTCTACGGTGACCCGTTTCTCGTCGTGCTCGACGAACCGAACTCTAACCTCGACATGGACGGCGATCAGGCGCTGGCGGAGACGGTGCGGACGCTCCGCGCCGCTGGGCGCATCGTCATCGTGATAGCGCATCGGCCGTCGGGGATCGCGGGTCTCAACAAGCTACTGATGCTCAGCGGCGGTGAAGTGCAGGCGTTCGGCGCGCGCGACGAGGTGCTGCGCAAGGTTGTGCAGGCGACTGGGGGCGCGCATCGCGGCGTCTCGATCGCCGCTGAATAAAAGAGCGAAGGTGCCATCATGGTAATGGACCGCGTCAACACGCAGATCACGATCGGTCTTGCAACTGCCCTCGTGCTCGTTGGCGGACTTGCGACGTGGGCGACAACGGTACCGCTAGCGGGCGCGGTCGTCGCCGCGGGAACCGTCGTCGTTGACGGCAATATCAAGAAGATCCAGCATCCAACCGGAGGTGTGATAGCCCGCATCGGGGTGAAGGAAGGTGATCGCGTCGAAAAGGACGACCTGCTCATCCGCCTAGACGATACGGTCACGCGCGCGAGCCTTGGCATCGTGAGGGGCCAGCTGAACGCCGTCGTGGCCCGTCAGGCCAGGCTAATGGCAGAGCGGGACGGCCGTGCCGCGCTCGCGACGCCGGACAGCGTTCCGATGACGGCCGAGCTTCGGGACATGCTCGCCGGTGAAGAGGCCGTCTTCGTCAGTCGCCAGTCGGCCCGCGAAGGGCAAAAGGCGCAGCTCCGGGAACGGATCGCTCAGCTTCGGGAAGAAATCCGCGGGCTAGCTGCCCAGCGCGTCGCCAAGGAGCGAGAACAGGAACTCGTCAGCCGCGAACTCGGTGAAGCGCAGAAGCTTTGGGCTAAGAACCTTCTTCCGCTCGCGCGTCTCATCACGCTGCAGAGGGACGCTGCGCGGATCGACGGAGAGCAGGCCCAACTCCAGGCCGCAGAGGCGCGGGCTCGTGCTCGCATTACCGAAACCGAGCTGCAGATCATCCAGGTTGACCAGGAACTGCAGACTGAGGTGGCGAAGGAACTGCGCGAGCTGCAAACGCGGGAGGCGGAACTCGCCGAGCGCCGAGTGGCGGCAGAGGACCAGCTCCGTCGCATTGACGTGCGTGCGCCGCTAGCCGGTGTGATCCATCAGTTGGGCGTGCATACCATCGGCGGCGTGGTTACGGCCGGTGAAGCGCTTATGATGGTCGTTCCGGACGAGACTGCCCTGATCGTCGAGGCGCGCATCGCACCGCAGGACATAGAGCAGGTGCGAATCGGCAAGACGGCCTCATTGCGCTTCGTGGCTTTCGCGGCTCGGACGACCCCTGAAGTCAGGGGTCGGGTCGTGCATGTATCCGCAGACCTGACACGCGATCCGGCGACGGGTCAGCATTACTACCTCTGTCGCGTCGCTTTCGAGCAAAGCGAACGGGAGGCCGTGAATTCGCTGAAGCTTCTGCCCGGCATGCCGGCGGAGGTGCACGTCAAGACGGCCGACCTTACCGCGCTAGCCTATCTCACCAAACCGCTCGCCGATCAGATGGCGAAGGCATTTGTGGAACGATAGCTTACCTTGGCTGATAGCCCGGTTGCCCCGAGGTGACGGTCGGTATGGGACCGATCGCGTCATAGTTCGCGATCCGTCCGCCGACGGTCACTCGTAGGTCCTAAGCTGTCCGGCTCTTCGCATCGTCAGAGTTGAGTCGTGACCCGCGGCTTCCGTCGTGTCGGAGGCAACACTCGTGTTGTCCTGCAGTTTTCAGCAGCGTGGTCGTTCACGCCCCGTCATACGCGCCATCGATTGCCGCAATGTACCGTTCCACCGAAGCTCGCAGGATTTTCTTTGCGCCCGATTGGATGACCCGTTCCCAATGGTGACTATAGACGCGATCGAACACGAGCGGCTCGAGTGCAGCGCTAATTCTGCGCACCGTCGCGACGGAAAGTGGAATGAAGTTGGGAATGCTACGCATGAAGGAAAAGGATTTCCGATCGAGGTTGGCGATGGCCATATCCGCAGAGCAAACCACGCCTCTTCCCTCGGCTCCAGCCGCCCAGTGCAGCATTGATCCACCTGGAAAATGGCCGCCCGCACGCACCAGCGTGATACCCTTCGCCAACTCAAACCTCTCGCCGTCCCAGAATTTGATGCAGCTGTCCGGTTGCCTGACCCAGCTGGCATCGTCAGCATGAAGGTGGACAGGCACGTTGCCGAACGCTCGGCTCCAATCCACGAGCGTCGTGTAGAAGTGCGGATGTGAAATCGCGATGGCACGCAAACCGCCGAGCCCATTGATCAACGTTACGGTGGCGTCGTCGATCAACGAGATGCAATCCCACAGGATGTTCCCCTGAGGCGTACACAGCAGGAGCGCGCGCTGTCCGATAGCGAACTTCGGTTGCGTGCCGATACCGATGAGGCCCGGCTCGTATTGGCGGAAGGCATTGGCATGCGAAATCCTGAGGCGCTCGAGAGTGGTCCAAGACTGCCCCTCGGGCGGCAGGTATTGGCGCTCGTCCTGACATACGGGACAAGTGGTTGGAGGCGTCTCACTGGGCGGGTATTGGGTGCCGCACGTTGAGCAGATAAACGCTGGCATAGCCTTCTCCGTTTCTCAGGGACAGCGTCAATTGAACACCCAGCCTGAGCGCGCATCGCGGCCAGATGAGCGTCAGGATAGCTACCACCTCGGAAATGATAAAATACATAATCAGCAACATCGGATAAATAAAAGCTATGAAGCTTGAAGCTCGTCTACGTGCGTTTGCGGCGTTTGCGCGGCAGCAGTCCTTCTCCGGTGCCGCGGACGAGCTACGCATCAGCCAGCCTGCGGTTTCGAAACATATTGCCGACCTGGAGACCGCCTTGGGAGTGACACTGGTCGATCGGAAGCGACGTGACGGCAAGCTTTCCGCCGCTGGCGAGTTCGTTGCCAACCACGTGCTTCGCGCTGAGGCACTTCTGGTGCAGGCCGGACTCGGAGCCGGTCAATACCGCGAAGTTGGAACCGGTTCTGTTGCGATTGTGGCATCATCGCTGACTGGCAGATATGTGCTTCCCGAAATCATCGCCGAGTTTCAGCAAGCGCATCCGGGCGTTCTCATCACCATGCAGGTCGGAACGGCTCAGCAGGCCGTTGAGCAACTCCGCTCCCATCGCGCGGAGCTGGGCCTCGTAGCTGGCAACGTCGGGGCGCCCGAAATCGAAGCAGAGCAGCTTCTCGAATATGAGGTGGTCATCGTCGGCAAGCCGGAACTCATTCCTCGAAAGCTGTCGCGTGAGAATCTGGAAAGGCTGACGTGGATCTCCCTCGAAAAGGGTGCTGCCACGCGGGCCTCATCGGATGCCGGATTGGCGCGGCTGAGCATCGTGCCACGGCGTCGTCTTGAATTGCCATCGATTGAGGCACTCGTCTACGCCGTGAAAAAGGGATATGGCATCGCCGCTATCAGCCGAAACGTCGTCTCCGGCGATCTCGACAGCAAAATGCTTGTCAGAATTCCGCTTCGCGGATGGGACGTGCGAAATACCGTTCACTTGCTTCGCGTCCGGGACGCAGCACTAACCCGCTCTGCAGAGCAATTCTCGCGTTTCGTGAGGGATCATCTCGTAAAGGAGCATAGCGCGAAGAGACGTCGTCGATGACAGGAGATGTGTCACGCAATGCTGTTTGCAATTCCTGAACCTTTCAACCGCATGACCTCATGGGAGGTTCCCTCGACGAAGGGGCCCGTGGAAGACATTTGCTGCAGGTCGAACGACGCGGGAGGGCCGAATCTGGTCACCAGCCCCGACGCGGGGATGTTCCAGTCCCTGATGAACTCTCCACTCTTTCATCACAGTATTCGTGATGACAGGCGGTAGTAAGTTTGTGGAGGATTTGCAGGCTCTCTATCAGGTCCCGTTCATGCCGAGGCCGGGCACCTACGGAGGGATATGCGGAGAAACGACGGGTCCGCGGGCCGTCCTTCCTGGCCCGGAGCAGGCTTATGGGGACGGGCGTCCACTCTACCGCTTCCGGCTTGGTTGATCTCTCAGCGGACATTCGATCATCTGAACCAGGCCTATATTATGAATGGCGCCTCCGCCACAACGCAGCGACCCGCAACGCTGATGACCGCTCTCGATCAATTATCAGTTAGCGCAGCATATAAAGTCGATTATTCGATCAGTTCGGTAGCGCGAACAAGTACCGCTGGCGGGATATCAAGGCTCAGGGCTCGCGCCGTGGCGATGTTCAAGATGAGTTCGAACTCGATTGGCCGCTCGATTGGGATCTCGGCGGCTGGCGTACCCTTGATGATCATATCGGCGATATCTGCAGCACGCGGAAACCAACTCTCCTGGCGAGGTCCATAGCTCGCGAGAGTACCGCGCTGCGCCGTCAGGCGGAGAACCGTGATTGTCGGAAGACGATTTCGGATGGCAGCGTCAGCGTAAGCCTTCGCGACTGTCTGCAGACCAGGAAACGTCAGCTGAATGAGGACCTTGTCCCGCCGATCTCCGAGCGCTTTGAATTTCTCGTGGAAGTCATCACACGTGTCGAGGGGTAGGACTTCGACTTCCATTCCAAAGCGTCGCGCGGCGGCAACGGCAAGGTCCAATTGCGCACGTCCGGCGGAGGGCTGCCAGGCAAAGACGACGCGCCTCAGTTCAGGCACAAGTGCATGTGCGAGTTCGATCCATTTCTCGGCAACGGCTGGCAGATCGAAAAACAGTCCGGTTACGCGTCCGCCCGGTCGTCCATGCTTTTCGATAAGGCCCGCTGCTACCGGGTCGGTCTCAAGATCTATCGCGACAACTTGGATCCTGGCAGGATGCTCGTATGCCGCTCGTACAGCGTCTGCCCCGACGGCGACGATGACTCTGCATCCCGCATCGATCAACTCTCCAGTAAGTTGAGGGAGACGTGACGGTTCTCGATCAGCAGAACGCGCGAAGAGGGTGCTTCCTGGGGCGTAGCCCAGCGTCCGCAACCGGCCATGCACAAGGTCAAAAGTTATGTGTCCGGGCCCTAAGGTAACAGGATGAAGATAACCGACACCGGTCGGGGGAACACTCGCGATTGAGCGCTCGGCGAGGCCCGCTGCAGCAGCCGCAACAATGAACCCGCGACGGTTGAACATCTTGATCCTCTGCAAACCGTGCTCACGCGAGGTCGGAAGAGTTCGCTGCTACCATGGCGGTGACTGGCGCACTGTGACAATTGCCACAAACTAGCTTTTGTCCCCTACTGGCCCCGAATACCCGTCGAGGTAACGGTCGGTTTTAGATCCATCGCGACCGACATTGGCTTGGCGGAGCACGGCAGCTCTGCCCAGGTACACTAGACCTCAATCTTCTCTACTCTCTCGATCGCGTCGTCCCTTTGCGTATGCAATCGACTGGAACGGCGGATTGCAACGGGCAGCCCGTCGCTCCCAATGTCAGGAGTAGCTCCGCCGCACGTGCAGTTTTGACCTCGATCAGCCATGATGGAGCCGGGGAAACTGGGCGGCGCTCTATAACCGAGCGGGCACATGATCACGGACTTCATCAACCAGGCTGCTTACATGGCGCATGGCTATTGCCTGCTGTGGAAGCCTTGGCTCGTTGCGCTGCACGCAGGGTCGGACGTTCTCGTCGCGACCGCGTACTTCGCTATTCCACTCGCGATATTTCAATTCCAGCGGCTCAAAAGGAACTGGGATTTCTCGCACCTAGGCTGGCTGTTCTTCGCCTTCATCATGTTCTGCGGCTTCACGCACTTGTTCAGCGCGCTGACGCTTTGGTATCCGGTCTACGAGACGCAAGCGTTCATTAAGCTCGCAACGGCGTTCTTCTCCGTGGCCACCGCGATCGTCATGTTCCCGCTCGTTCCGGCAGTCGCGGCGTTGCCGAACCCTGGGGACCTGCAACGGGCGAATGAGCGGCTCGCACGCGAGGTCGCGGCGCACCGCGAGACACTCGAAGAACTCGAGGCGGCGCGTCGTGATCTAATGGCGCGGGTCGAAGAGCGAACGCGCGATCTCGCTCTCGCCAAGGAGCGCTTCGAAGCACTGGTCATGGGGTCTTCGCAGGCGGCCTGGGCCATGTCGCCGGAAGGTCGCGCGGTCGAGGATGCGCCGAGTTGGCGACGTGCGACCGGTCAATCCATTGACGAGTGGCTTGGCTGGGGCTGGCTCGATGCTGTGCACCCGGAAGATCGTCCGCAACAGTTGGAGCGCTGGAAATTGGCCGCGTCGACGAAGACCCTTTACTCGGCTGAATACCGTCTGAAGTCGGCCGAAGGTGGCTGGGTCTGGTCGAGCGCACGAGCCGTTCCGCTCTTCGACGCCGACGGCGAGCTGCGCGAATGGGTTGGCATGAACGTCGACATCAGCGAACGCAAGCGCGCCGAGGAGTTGACGCTTGCCGCGATGCGCGAACTCTCCCACCGGACCAAGAACCTGCTGGCTGTGATCGGCGCGATGGCACGCCAATCGGCGCATCCCGGCCAGTCGACGGCCGAGTACGTGGCGCATTTCGGCGATCGATTGCACGGGATTGCCCGGTCGCACGATCTGTTAGTCCAGCGCGACTGGTCGGGCGTTCATCTCGATGATCTTGTGCGAGCTCAACTCTCGAGCTTCACCGACGTCGCCCGTCACGAGCTTTCGGGGCCGAACGTCGATCTGTCGCCGCCGGCGACCCAGGCAATCGGCATGGCGCTTTTCGAACTCGCGACGAACGCCGCAAAGTATGGCGCGCTCGGAGACAAGGGCGGTCGGCTAGCTGTCACTTGGCGGGTCGTCTCTGCGTCGGACGAGGCTGCGCTCGAGCTGACCTGGGACGAGGCTCCCAATCCGCCCGTCTATCCGCCCCAGCAGCGCGGATTCGGCCACGTCGTCGTCACACGGACGGTGCGCGATGCTCTGGATGCCGAGGTCGACTATACGGTCACCGCCGAGCAGATCGTCTGGCGGATGATCGCTCCCCTCTCCGCAGTTCGGTCGAGGGCAGTGTAGTAAGGTGCCTCCCGGCCGGGGTAGTGAGTGCGTCGACCGTCGACCGCCGATCACCGATATCGACGCTTAGCCCCGTAGCTCCAGCGGTCGCGGGACCGGGCAAAACTCGCCCACGATACCGTATCGCTTCGTCGTCGCACCGATGATGGACTAGGTTGATCGATCAATAGATACAAACATTTGTCGGCCATCGTGAGCACGACGTGAGCACATGATACGACGCTATCTGATGGCTACTGAGTACCCGCTCGCGCATGGAAGCGTCTGCTTCTAGAGATAAACCGACACTGAAGCCGCAGGTGGCAGCCCGCGACTTTTGACCCTAACGAGACATCGAGCAAAAAGAAGCGGGCATCCGAGGGGTGATGCTCATCACTGCGTCGTCCTCAGTTGCTCCATAGCGACGCGCGCTAGCGCATCAGCCGGCGCCGACGGTCTCTCCGAGCGGACGAGCGCAATCTCGAGCGGCGCTATTGTCGGCAACGCTTGCATCTCACCGAGGACCGCGAGTGTAGTCGGCACGGAGCAGCGCGCCAGCGCCGCGACTGCCAGACCCGCCTCAACGACCGAAAGGAGGCCAAGCAGACTCGGGCTTTCATAGGTAGCGCGGTAGCTGATCTGCGCTCGCGCCAATGCCTCAAGTGACAGTTTACGCGCGGCGCTGCCCGCCTCGTAGAGCGCCACAGGCAAGGGTCGCGCTTTGTAGAGTAACGCCTCGGGAAGCCCCACCCAGACCATCGGCTCGAACCGAACGAAGGTGCCGGAGATGCCTTCCTGGCGCGATACGAATGCGATGTCGATTTCCGATCTAGCCAGCAGCGGCAACAGCACTGTGGACTGGCTGCACACCACGGCGATCTCAATCTGCGGATAGAGGCGCGCAAAGCGCTTCAACACCTGCGGCAACAACGCCGCAGCATAATCGTCGGGTGCGCCGATTGTGACGCGCCCGGTCAGCGCTTGTTCGCGCACGGCATCTAGCGCCTCCGCTTGCAAGGCCAACAGCCGGCGTGCGTACCCCAGCAGCCTCTCGCCCTCTGGAGTGAGCGTGGTAGTGCGCGTGTCTCTGTCGAACAAGCGCGCGCCGACGGCAGCCTCCAGTCGCTTGATCTGCATCGACACGGCAGCCGGCGAGCGGCTGGTGGCGTTAGCCGCGCGCACAAAGCTCGCACTGTCGGCAACGGCGACGAAGGCGCGCAGCAGGTCAGGATCGAGCGAGCGAAGCAACATTCACATATGCTGAACAGTAAGTTCAAACCATTCAAATTCACTTGCGTCGCATCTGGTGGCTCTTTGCTCACCGGAGGGGCGCGACATGACCCGGCAAGATGGTGCAGAGGCAGGCGCAGCAGCGCAAATGATAATGGCCGGGGTACTCCTCGGCACGCTGGGCGTGTTTGTCCAGGAAGCCCAAATGGACAGCCTCTCCGTCGTGTTCTGGCGCTGCCTCATCGGCGCGCTTGCGCTTGCGCTGGTTCTTGCATTCAGCGGCCCGGCGGCGTGGAAGCTGCCGTCAACTCGGGCCCTTGTTCTGGCCGCGCTGACTGGCGTGCTGATGGTCGGCAACTGGGTTCTGTTTTTTGAAGCGATCAAGCGCACCGGCATTGCCGTTGCCACTATCAGCTTCCATGTCCAGCCAGTCCTGGTGCTGTTACTAGGCGCGGCCTTCTTCGGCGCTTCACTTAAGCTGCGCGATCTTGGCTGGGTGCTTGTGGCGCTGGCCGGCCTCGCGTTGGCGATCGGTTTATCTGACGCGCACATCGACCTCACGCGAAACTATCTCGTCGGCATTGCCTCATCGTTGGCGGGTGCGCTTCTATACGCTTGGGTCACGCTGATCGCCCGCTCGCTGAAGAACGTCGGTCCCTACCTGCTGACGCTCATCCAATGCGCGGTCGGCGTCCCGCTACTCGCCCTGCTAGGACCGGCCACGCCCGGCGGTATCGGCAGTGCTCAATGGGGATGGTTACTGGGGCTGGGCCTCATCCATACGTGTCTCGTTTACGTGTTGATCTACGACGCGATGCCGCGACTGGCCACACCGCTCGTTGCCATGCTGCTGTTCGTCTATCCGGCCAGTGCCGTAATTGTTGATTTCTTTGTCTACGGCAAACTGATCTCGTTCCTCCAAGGGCTCGGCTTTGCCGCCATCCTAATTGCGGGACTTGCTGTAGCGGACCTCTTACCGAAGAAGAAGACGGCGGCCTCATGAGCGGACGCGGCCGCGTAACGTACGCACCAATGGGGTGCTCCGTCACTAGCACAACGGCAGCAATTGGCCCGGGGGACGCTTCACGGAGACGACGGTCGGTGTCGGATCTATCGCGGGCCGGCACACCGGCTGGGGCAACGCGATACCACGCCTGGGCGGCTACAGAAGTCTCAGGCGACAGAGCCAAGGAGTTAACGATTTCTTCACTAACGCGGTCAAACGTTTCGCATATTTGAGAAAAGCTCACAGGTTGGCAGTTAGGCAATCGCCATGACACCTGCCATCGACGAGACCAAACCGTTTCGCATTGAACGTCCCTATCACGGACTCAGTCGCGTGCTCATGGCCGGAGCAGGCCTGCTTTGCATTGTCATGCCAGCGTGGGAGTTCCGCTTTGCTTTACGCGAGATCGGATGGTGGACGCTTTTCTTCGGCACGATTGTCGCCGGCGCGTGGTCGGTGGGCATTCCGTTCCTGATCAGCTCAGTCTTCGGTGACAGTGAGACATGGACGTTCCGGGAGGGCGAATTGCATGTCGAGCGCTCATCACCTTGGCGGGGGCGCAGGTCGGAGGTCGTTGGTAGCTCCGATGTCGCTCACATCGAGATCCGAACGATTGAGTGGGACAGCCGGCCGGACAGCTACAGCGTTATGCTGCATCTGCGCTCCAGCGGACGGCTCGAGACCCCCGACTACGGCACTTTTGCCAAGGCGAAAGCCATCCGCGCGGAGATACGACAGCGGCTGAGGATGGACCAGGGCGACTGACCTACGAGCATACCCTTGTCTTTTAACGCATCCGCCTCCGTGCCAGACCGAGTTTGTCCTCGACAGTCGGAATTGAATCCATCGCTTGGACATTCGCGATCCGACCCAATAACGGCCGCTCTGCGAGGCAGAGGGTGGGTGGTCCAATCATCTTCGGAGGGTCATCCTGGCCCGAAGCAGCGGACATGGTCGAACCGGCACCGCGCAGCGCTGTGCGATCTCCCGAAGGTTTCTGGCGAGGGAATGAACAATCTCCCAGCGGGACTGAAGAACTATTTTGTTGTCGCCTAATTGCTCGCCTTCGTGGAAAACTCGATCCGAAAGCTGATGCGCGGCGCACTCAAAGTTCTTGATTTTGCCGGCGAGCCTGCGGTCCCCACGGCAAAGAACACGGCCAAAAGTGCCGTTATTCCAAGTGCCGTCACGGCTTTCGGTGGTTTGAAAGTCTTGCTGCCGTTCGCTTTGCTTGATGCCTCAATTATGAGAGCGAGAGCGCGCCGTTGACTCCGATCAAACCAGTGGGATGTCGAAATGCTATTCAGAAAAAAACACATTGACCCACGGTGAAAAATGAAACGGCTGGCTCTCGCACTTTTGTGCATCGGGGTTGCAGGCAGCGCACTCGCGCAGGGTGGACCCGGGATGGGACCTGGAATGGGATTCGGCTGGAAACATGGCCCTCGCGGCTACTGGTCCGGTCAAGAAGTGCCCCGGGAGAAGATCGAGAGTGGTGCCAAGGCGCTTCTCGAGAAGGCGACTATCGGCCAGCGGTGGACCAGTCCGCGAGGTGTCGAACACATCCAGATCATGCTCGGTAGCGAAATCGTCGGCCACCTCTGGGAACCTGTCGATCTCAAGACGGTCGAGATCGGAGCGTCCTGGTCGGGGCGGTGGGGACAACACGTTCAACTCGAGAAGGACAAGAAGGTCGTCGGAATGATCTGGTTGCCCCCACAGGGCTAGCGCGAATTCCGATCGCGGCTCATCACTTCGCGGCCGATCGGTCGCCCGTCAGTTCGAAGTTCGAGACGTTGTCGGGTAGCTCGGCACCGTGTTCCTCCCCGGCACGGCCGGAGGCCTCGAAGTCATAGAGGTCCGGACGAAGGATGAGCCGGCTGACGCCCGTCACCGCTTCGACTTGGACGATCCGGTGGGATGGTACGCGCCGCCACGCGCTCACGGTGGGCTGCGACAAATCCAATCGTCGCGCCAATTCACTGACACTGCCGACCGCCGCGATGGCGGCTCGGAGTCCGCCGTCTCTGGTACGTGAAGTCGCCATGTCAACCGCTTAGGACATCGCGCGCAGGGATCATCCGTGTAGGTTCATTCGACCGCGTCGCCGGCACATCCGGCTCCCCGCGCGCGGCCGCGTCGAGCAGCGCCAGGACGTAATCTTCGTATGCCTTGTCGTGCCGACCGGTTGCGTGATGCGATCTGCTCGACATCAGGCGCGCGAGAAACACTGCGGTACGGTTCAGCATTTCGATCACCTCGGTTTCGAGGATTACGATTGCAGTATTCGCGACACAATCTGTCCCGTCCTCATCCGATCGAATGAGACGATTCAATTCTCCCAGTTCTCGGAAAGCAGAGGCCGTGGTCGCCACTCCGTATCATCCATTCGAAGGACGTCCGCGAGAGAGGAAGTCGCAACAGTGAAAGTCCGTGCGATACATGGAGACAGGCATGTTCTGGCTCAGAGTGATCGTTCCCGGCATTCTCTCCGTCTGCCTCACCGGCGCCGCCGCGGCGCACTCCTGGTACCCCAGCCGCTGCTGCGATGGTCGAGACTGCGCGCCGGTCGACAGCATGGAGACGTCCGCCGACGGAACCGTGTGGATGGAAGCGCAGGGAATTCTGGTCATGGTTCCCCGCTTCTTCCCGGCCGAGATCAGCCCCGACAATCGAGCACACGTGTGCGCCTACTACGATTTCGACACCGCTCTATTCCTCCCGCGATGCTTGTTCGTCCCGGGAACGTCTTGACCCGGCAGTCGGACGTCGTGTCCGGGCCGCTTTCCGGAATCTGTCGGGCGTCAGGAACGAGCCGAGCTGCACAGCCAAAGCACTCCTTCGATTGCGCCTGGCACGTCGCACGGACTAATCTTTCGCAATTCCAGCGATTGAGCCGACCGAGGCCAGCAATGTCTGATCCGGATGACATGCTCGACGTGGTTGGCGACATCTACGATTGCGCTGTCGAGCCCAAACGCTGGGAACCGACTCTCCAAAGGTTGTGTAAAGTCGTTGGCTTGGCTTCGGCAGGTATCGTCACCAAGGATCCGACGCGGAACGAGTTCATCATCCGGCACGGATGGGGCGGCCGGGACGAGTACCGTCGGCAGTATCGCGAGACCTATTTCAAGCTAAATCCGGTCAACGGGGTCGGTTGGATCAAGGAACTCGACGAGCCCTTCACGTGCAGCGAGATCAATGGACGCGAGAGCTGGCTTCGCTCGCGCATGTATCTCGAGTGGATGGCCCCGCAGGGCTGGCTCGACGCGGCGGGATTGAACATTGCCAAGTCGACGACACGGCGCTCGTCGCTGTCCGCCATTCGATCCCAGGATCAGGGCTGGTTCACGGACGGCACCCTCGATCGGCTGCGAATACTCAATCGCCATGTCCGTCGCGCGGTGTCGATTTCCGACATGTTGTGCGAGCGCAATGTCGAAGCCGCCATACTTGGAAAGACGCTGGATCTTCTGACCGTCGGGGTCCTCCTCGTGGATAAACACGGCCGCCTCGTCTTTGCGAACGCACTTGCGCGTGAACAACTCGACCGCGGGCAGCCGCTGCGTCGATCCGGAGATCTGGTCATCGCGTCCGACCCCGTGGCCGCCCGTGGGCTAACGGAAGTGATCGAGGGGTGCGCCCGGAAAGTGTCCGATGGGCACCGGCCTGCAGGCGCTGCTGTTCCGCTGGCCGGGCCTGAGGGAACCGAATTCGCAGCCTGGGTTCTGCCGCTCACCGATGGGTTGCGCGCCGAGATCGGGCAGGAGACCTCGGCAACCATAGCGATTTTCATCAAGCAGATCGGTAGCGACGATCACCTTCCGGGCGAACTCTTCGTCAAGCGCTATGGCGTGACGCCTGCCGAGTGCAGTGTCCTGATGCAGCTTGTGCACGGCCACACACCGAGCGAGGTCGCCGACGTGCTCGGGTTGTCACTCGCGACCGTGAAGACTCACATGGCGCGCTTATTCGCGAAGACGGGCACACGCGGGCAGGCGGACCTGATGCGTCTCGCCATGTCGTGCGTCGGCCCGGCGTTGAGGCGATGACATTACTGCTTTCGCGCCCAGAAGAGCAGCACCGAGTTATCGGCCCGCTGATGGAGCCGGACACGCTGCGTATGCCCCCAGACGATCGGCTGCTGGTGCAAGGGGATGTAGGCAAAGTCCGCCGTGGTCCGCGCGAAGGCCGCGCGGATCAGCTCGTTCCGGCGCGGCACGTCAGTCTCGACAAGGATCCGCCCGATGAGGTCCTCGACCTCCGCGTTGCAATAGCCCCCGAGATTGACCGACCCGCGCAGGGATCCCGGGCGCCGGCAACCATAGACCTGCTCGAGGGCCGGGTAAGGATCCACGGCGTTCCAGCCAAGGAGGTAGAAGGAGGTGTCGTAACCGCCGCGCTCCATCACCTTTGCGAAGAAACGAGCGCGCGGTTGAGCAACAACGGTCACCTCGATGCCGATCTTTGCCAGCATCACACTCACCGCCTGGCAGATTTCGTGATCGTTCAAATAGCGGTCGCTGGGGCAATCGAGGTCGACGCGAAAGCCGTCCGCATAGCCCGCTTCGGACAAGAGTCGCCTCGCCGCTGCCCCATCATGGCGAGGCCGCTCGAAGAGGTACGCAAGTGCGAAAGCCTCCGGAGCCACGAGAAGAGCGGTCGGACGCGAGAGCCCACCCATGACGCGGCTGCGGATCGCTTCCACATCGATGGCACGATAGAAGGCTTCTCTCACCCGAACGTCCTTGAACGGATTGCGGCCCTTGACGGAGGCGTGCAGGAGTTCCTCGCGCGATTGGTCGAAGCCGAGAAAAATGACGCGCGTTTCCGGGCGCGTCGCTACAGCGAGGCCAGGATGCGATCGGACACGATCGACGTCCTGGACGGGCAGCGGATCGATGAGGTCGACCTCGCCCGACAGCAGTGCCGCGACACGAGTCGCCGGTGACGCAATCGGGAAGACGTGAACCTCGTCGAGGTTATGCTCGGGCCTGTCCCACCAATCCAAATGGCGCGACAGAATGGTGATCTGGTTCGGCCTGTGATCCACGACCCGGAACGGTCCGGTTCCGTTGGCTACGAGGGACGCGCCGCCGGGCACATCGAGGCGCGCGGGCTCCGAGGCGCCGCGCTCCGTGGTCCAGCCCCGGCTCATGATGAACCAGCTGTGCCAAGCCTCGTGCAGAACAGGGTTAGGGGCCGGCAGCCGGAACTCAACCGTGTGATCGTCGAGCTTGACCACTTCCGTGCCGTTCGGCAGCCGGTTCTTGAAGTTTGACGTCGGGGCCTTGATGCGCTCAGCCGAAAACAGCACGTCGTCGGCGGTGAAGGGCTTTCCGTCGTGAAACCGGACCCCCCTGCGCAGGTAGAAGCGCCATCGCCGCGCCTCCGCGTCGACGTCCCAGCGCTCTGCCAGGGCGGGCTCGATCTCCATGTTCTTGCCGCGCCGTATCAGGCCTTCGTAGACATGCGCCAGATGCGCAATCGTCGTCGTCTCGTCGAGCACGTGGGGATCGAGCGACAGCAACGCACTTTGATTGGCATAGCGAAGGACGTTGCCGGCCGCGTGAGCCGGCGGAGTACCCAGATCTACAATCAGTCCACAAATCAAATACAAGACCGCGCGCCACCGCATGCCGCACTCCCTTGCATGAGGCGCCCACATTAGCTGAAATGGCATGGCACATCAGCCGTCCACCGAACTGCTGATCGGCAGCCTTGTCGCTGGCGTGGAGACGCCCCTGGCTGATCCGCACCGCGCTCGCCTCCCGGAGCATCACGTGGGCGCTGGCCTTCGCGTGAATGATCTGCCGCCGGGCATCGACCAAGAGCATGCCGAATGCCGTTGGTGGCGGCGGCCAGTGTGGCAGCCCCGACCACGAGCACCCGGAGCGACAAGCGGAACTCGCCGATCCGACGTATCGGGCGCGGGTCGAACGAGGATTGATCATCACGGTCAATGTTTTCGACTGGAATTGTCCCCAACACATTGCGCCGCGCTATACCGCAGAAGAGATCGCGGTCGCCGTCGAGCCGCTCAAAGCGCGTCTCGCCAAACTCGAGGCGAAGTTGGGCGCATCGTGGCGGCCGTCGTCAGCGAGTGGTGCCTGGAGTTCCCGCATCGGGCGCCGGGGACGGCGCCAGTTTCGTAACGCGCACGCGGCGGGACGTCCGCTTCGAGAGATCCAAAACGAACTCGTGTTTTCAGACGTGCCGTCCGCAGACGACCTTGAAGGCGAACGCGTCGGTGCCGCTCGTCGCGCCGGGTCGCGGCTCATAGGAGACGGTGATCCCCGCACAAGCTCGGACACCTTGGTTGTGTCCTTCACCTTGCTCCACGCGACACCAGCCTCGCCACCCGCGCCACGAGGCCCGCTCCTTGTCCCCCAAATAGTAGAGGTTCCTTTAAGGCATGCTGATCCCAAGGCACTTGCCGGCAGGCGTCGAGCATGACGATGTTCGTTTTGGACCCGCTCTCCATCGAGTGTTTCGAAATCGAGCGCCGATGCCATCGTGAGTTTCGCGTCGACAGGAACCAGGTCATTGACGCCCCCGACCTGACGTCCATGGCCGGCGCAGAAGTACAGTCCTAACTCCGCGCCGACGAGCCTTTCGGCGAACGCGCGGATAGTCCGATCCATTCCCGCCTTGTCGAGGTCGAGACCGTTGGTCACTTCGAACCCAAGCGCCGCGAGGGCGCGCGCGAGGTTGTCGGCGTCTTGCCGCCCTCATTGCCCTCTTGCTCATTCGATAGCCGGTCGCTCCACCGAGAGATGCCCTACTTCAGCACCTTCGCGACCTGACCCGACACGGCATCGGTAACGCCGAGGCCGTCGCCAAGCTCGTCGAGCAGATGGCGGAAGCTATTGAGCGTAGCGATCATCTGCGGGCGGGCGCGGGTAAGCGCATCGGTATCCTCCCATTCAGCGATGAGGCAGTACGTCTGCTCGCCCGTCTTGACGATGCTGGCGCGCCGCAAACCGCCCCACTCTGACGAGACGTTGTCGTGAGCCGTCAGGAAGTCGGCGTCTTGGCCGGATTTCACCTTGAAACGCACTACGTTGAAGGCGACCATTTCGAGCACTCCTCCGCATGCATTCGGCACGATAGCACTCAAATCCGCGGAGCGCCCGTCTACTGGCGAACAAAATGGCGCCACCGCTCCCGGTTCGCCGCGCGCCACCCAGCTGGTTTCTCCTTAGTCCACGACGCGCATCGGCCCGAAATGCTCCGCGACGACGCGCGCTTGCTCACCACGCCCTCCAGGCCATGCGCCTCGGCCGCGCGCAACAGCGCCTCGCCATCGTCGAACACGGCCGAGAGGGACATCGCCGGGCGATTGGATCGCGACAGAAGCTCGGCGAGGTCAGCCTTCCGTTCGATAAGCGGACAGGCTCGAAGATCGACGCCATCGAGGTACAACAGATCGAAGGCCCAGAGGAGAAGGCCCTCCCCTCGCCGCGTCGCCATCGAAGTCGTCAGGCCGGTGAAGTCGCAGCTATCATTTGCCCGTGGCATCGCAGTCGATGACGGCCGTCGTCGCGTCGAGCGTCACGAGGCCAGAAGCTAGAGCCGGCGCACGCGCCCCAAAACTGTGCCCGGTTCTTGTCAGATTCGGACGGCGCCGACGGCGATGATCACCTGGGCGCGCCAGGCGTCGAACTTGGGTTCGTGGAGCGAGCCACTACCACGGGGTGGCATCGGACGACTGACCAAATGGAGGGCTGGATAAACATCGGCATCGGTCGGCTCGACCGCCCCATCAGGCGCCAACCAAGGCATGGAATGCAGGTGCACAGGGAAAAGAGACAACCTTCACGTAAGCCTACTCGTGGATGCTCCGTCGGCTCGGGACGCCACACATCATCTTGGCGACGCAAATGATTGAACTGCGGCGAAAGCGTGATGTTGCGTTTTTTTGCTCTTTCGTCACGGGCTTTTCGGTTTTTTCCTCGTTCGGATCAACGATTATCCTCGGGAGTTATTTTCAAATTCCAATCTCGCCCATTGGATACAATATCTCCTGGCTTATTCCGCTCATCATCGCAGGGCCTGTTTCATATCTGATCGGCTCGGCGCTTCGCCGCGTCACAGTCATAAAGGAGCAGATGGAGCGGCTCGCCACCGTCGACCCATTGACCAACGTGTTCAATCGCAAGGGGCTCTTCGATCGATTGGCGTTGATGGATAGGGACGAAGGCCGTCAGCCACTCTCTCTCATTATGCTCGACATCGATCACTTCAAGGCGGTGAACGACACTTTCGGCCATATGGCAGGCGACATAGCACTCAGGGAAGTAGCGAACTTGCTTCTCCACGTCCAAGAGGACGAAGCTCTCGTCGGGCGACTAGGAGGCGAGGAGTTCTTGATTGCTATGTTCGGCACGCTTACTCAAGCTGCCGCATTGTCCGAGCAGCTACGCAGACGAGTAGCTTCGACACCTGTCGTCGTCGGCTCTGCCTCGATCTCGATCTCCGCAAGTTTCGGTGTCACGTCATGGCACGCGGACGAACCAATCGATGCCGCACTCCAGCGGGCAGACAAGGCCATGTATGACGCAAAGGCGACCGGACGTAATCGCGTCGTCATATCTGCAACCCAGCAGCAACATCCTTTGCCAGAGCGGTCGCGCTCATTGGTCCGAACCACGGTCAGGGGTGAAGCCGGGCAAGCCCTTGATGGACGTGATCGCCCAGCCCGCCTGTTGCGCAGTTGACGGGCCGATAGATCAGTGCAGATCGGCCGAGCCGCCGAAACGAGTGTATTTCAGGGACTGAGACGATGATCGTTTTCGACGCGGGGGGGGCTACGTCGTTGGCCCTTCCCACGTGCGTCCACTACCGAACGATCTCGCCATCGAACGCCGGACTGGCCACGATCCCTGTTGCACTTGCAAACGGCGCGGAGCTAGTTCGTTCTCGGTGTCGAGCCCACGCGCGATCTCGCGAACGTCATCTGCGCGCAAGTGCATCGAATCAGCCGCGAGCGCCTTCCGCGCATTGTTCCTTGCTGGTCTCGCAGAGATTGGCTTCTCGCTCTGTTATCGAGCTGGCGCTGACCTCCGAGGCTACGCGTTTGCCAGCATTCTTGATGGGCTGGTCCTCATCGGCAACGGACGCCAGCCATTTCATCTCCCAGGGCAATGCCTAGGGTTCTGCCCGGGTTTTTGCGGAGGAATACTAGCCAAATCAAAAAGTTGATTGGCATGCTTGGCGGAGGGCATGCTTGGCGGAGGGAGAGACATCCGAAGGACTGTCCACCTGCGTCCATCGATGTCGCCAGAGTCCCGGATTTATGGGCTCTTGTCGTAATGGCGTCCGGCGAAGTCCACGCTGGTTGCCTGAGAGCTACGCAAATCCTAGGGTAAATCCTAGGGTGAGGCCGCTTCGGATCCGAAGCGCGGATTCGTAGCCATGGCGAACAGCATCAATCGTCTGACGGACCGGCAAGTCAGGACCATCAAGAAGCCGGGACGCCGCGCCGATGGGGGCGGATTGTATCTCGTCGTCGACCCACCGCGACGAGCCAGCGGCGGTCACCCAGCGACCCGGCCCGGTGCCCGTCGGTGGGTCTGGATGAGCTGGCGGGGCGGGAAGCAAGTCGAGATCGGGCTTGGCGGGGTGACAGAGGTCTCGCTTGCAGCAGCACGCGAACGGGCCGCCGTCTGTCGCCAAGCCGCTGCGGAAGGACGTGACCCTCGGGCGGTGCTGGCGGCTAAACCGAAGCCGGACGTCGACCGGTCTTTCGGGGCCGTCGCTGACACCCTCATTGAGACGCACAAGTCGGGGTGGCGCAACGACAAGCACGCAGCACAGTGGCAGATGACCATGAAGGTCTATGCGGCACCACTGCGCTCGAAGGACGTGGCTGACATTACCGTCGACGATGTCCTCGGCGTACTGAAGCCGATCTGGCTCACCAAGTCCGAGACCGCATCTCGCGTTCGAGGACGGATCGAGTCGGTTCTCGACGCTGCCAAAGCCCAGGGCCTCCGCTCCGGCGAGAACCCGGCCGCCTGGCGGGGCAATCTCAAGCACCTCCTCCCCAAGCGGCAGAAGCTGTCCCGCGGCCACCATGCGGCCATGCCGTGGCGAGATGTGCCGGCCTTCGTGACTCAGTTGCGCGCACTTCCGTCAATGTCCGCGCTCTGCCTCGAATTCGTAATCCTCACGGCAGCGCGCCAGGGCGAAGTCATCCGTTCGGTCCGCGGTGGCGTCGTGCACGGTATGCGGTGGGACGAAATCGACACGCAGACACAAGTCTGGACCGTGCCGGCCATCCGAATGAAGACGGGAGTACCTCACTCGGTACCGCTGTCGACGCGGGCACTCGAGATCCTCGCGGAAGTCGGACAAGCGAAACGCGGGCCGTTCGTCTTTACTGGTGTCCAGTCATCCCAACCTCTGTCCGAGATGGCGTTGACGATGTGCCTGCGCGGCATTTTGGGGACCCAAGCCGGCACCCGCCATTGCACGGTGCACGGGTTCCGATCCAGTTTCCGTGATTGGGTGGGCGATCAGACGAACTATCCCCGCGAGCTTGCCGAGATGGCACTGAGCCACGCGCTCGAGAGCGACGTGGAGGCTGCATACCGCCGCGAAACCGCCATTGAGAAGCGACGGGAAATGATGGAGGCCTGGGCACGCTTTGTTGGTGGCGAGGTGGCCACAAGACTTGCAGCGCCCGACCATCGATCCCTTGGCTGAGCTTCCCCTATCAGGGCCGTCTCTGCTTAACGACACAGCAAACGGCAACGTCAGCTGTTCGTCTTCGAGCGACCACTCTAGCCAGCAGCTCCAATTACTGCCGATGACCCCAAGCGGAACCGCAGGCTGAGCAAGAAATGGGCGATTGATATCGAACCCCTCTTTTGGCGCGATCGTTCAAGAAATGCCCTGGCCCGTCGCCTAAGTCCTCCCCTGACCGGAGGACTGGCGCATGCCCTGGATTTTGAACGGACGATCTGTCGAACTGCCATTCAACCGGGCGGATGACCGCCTTCTGTGGGTGCTGCGCGACGATTTCGAACTCAACGGGCCGAAGTACGGATGTGGCGTCGGCTCTTGCGGAGCATGCCTCGCCCATGTCGACGGGGAGGCCCAGACATCCTGTACTCTCGCGGTCGCCGACGTTGATCGTCGCTCCGTGACCACCCTCGAAGGCCTGGGCCACGGCTATCCCGATGGCCTGCACCCCGTGCAGCAGGCCTTCATCGCAGCACAAGTGCCGCAGTGCGGCTTCTGTCAAAACGGCCAGATCATGATGGCCGCGGCACTGCTGGCCTCGCGATCGCAAATCACACCCGATGCTATCGCAGCAGCCATGGACCGGATCGTCTGCCGCTGTGGAACGTATGCGAGGATCGCAGCGGCATTGGCTGCGGCCGCGACAGGCGGATCTGGTCGATGAGCCTATCGCGCCGCCGTTTTCTCAAAGCGTTGGGTTGGACAACAGCCGGCCTCACGGTCGTGGCGGGCGGAGGCATGATGGTTCTGCCGGCCCTGCCTCATTTTCGAGCCCCGACACCTGTCGATGCCGCGGCCTGGCTATCGTTGCGACCTGACGGAACGATCGAACTCGTGTTGCCGCGCGCCGAGATCGGACAGGGGATATCGATCGCCCTTTGTCAGATCGTGGCAGAAGAAGTCGACTTCCCGCTAGAGCGCATTGTCCCTCGCCATCCGACGACGGAGAGACTGCCGCCCGTCCGCGCGACGGTCGGCTCGGACTCGATCACGATCTTTGGTCCGCTGCTGGCGCAGGCGGCGGCCGCGCTGGCGAAAGCGCTGCGAGCAGCGGGCATGGTCGCAGGTGAAATTCCAGGTGGCGACTGGGCCAAAGTTGCGGTTCCCCCGCGCCTGATCACGGCAGACGAGATCCGAGGGGCAAGGCCCCGCTCTTTCGAGCAGACCGCCAAGCGGAGGGTCGGACAAGACGAGCCTATTTGCGACCTCCGCGCCATCGTCAGTGGCGAGTCAAGTCTTTATGCCGACGACATACGGCTACCGGGGATGATTTTTGCCATGCTCGTGCCGACCGCGCGTCTCGGCGCGACCATTGCAGATGTCGATACGAGAGCCGCCCGCGACGTGGCCGGGTTTCTCGAAACGCGTCAGATCGACGGTCGTCTGTACGTCCTTGCCGAGTCTCGATCAGCTCTCGAACGATGTCTGTCTCGACTGTCGGTGGGATGGGCAGGTGGGACGGTCGCGCATGCGGATATCGATCGTGCGATCGATGTAGACGCTGCACTTGCGCAGGGTCTTCTGCAGCATGTTCTCGTGCGCGAGACGTTTGCTGCGACACAAGGCTTCGACATCGATATCCGTCTTGATGTTCCGATGGCCGCGCATGCTGCGATGGAGCCTCGCACCGCTGTGGCTGTACCCAGCAGCAATGGCGGCGTAAGGGTATGGACGGGCACGCAGGATGTATCCTTCGTCCACGCGACGCTCTGCAAATGGCTCGGGCTCTCCTCCGCCCGCGTTGTCGTTCACGGATGTCGCGTGGGGGGCGGTTTCGGCGGCAAAACGACGGTGGCGCTCGAACATCATGCTGCGCTTCTTGCGCAGGAGTTTAGCCGGCCGGTCAAGGTCCAGTGGACTCGCGAAGCCGAGTTCCGCGAAGGCTTCCACCGGCCGCCGTCGTCGCATCGAATCCGCGCCGCTTTAGCGGCCGACGGTTCGATTGCAGCATGGCATCACGCGTTTCGCTCGGGACATGTGATTTTCACATCTGCGGCCATGGGGCCTGTCTTGCAGGCTGCGACCAGCGTCGTAGGTGATCCGGGTGTGGCGCGCGGCGCGCGACCGCCATATCGGATCGAACGTCAGCGCATCGAGTTCGAGGACGTCCGCCTCCCGGTTCACACTGGCCCGTGGCGCGGTCTGGGTGCAGCTCCCAACTCCTGGGCCATTGAAACCGCCATCGATGCTCTGGCCCGCCACCATGGGTTGGATCCATTTGCACTCCGCCGACACCTTCTGACGGGTTCGGGGGATGACGCGGCCAGCAGCTTACGGCGTCATCGCCTCCGCACGTGCCTCGACGTCGTTACCGATCGAGCCGACTGGTCGACTCGGCAATCGGACCGAAACATCGGGTACGGACTGGCCTGCGGCATTTACAAGGAGATGTCCTATGCGGCGGTCGTCGCAGAAGTCGTGCGCGACGGCGCCCGCGCCAAAGTTCGCCATCTTTGGTGCGCGCACGACTGTGGCCAGATGATCAACCCTGGACAGGTTCGCGCCCAGGTCGAAGGTAATCTCGTGTGGGGTCTCGGCATGGCGCTGCATGAAAACCTTGAAGTCGCCGAGGGCCACATAGGCGCAACCAGTTACGCCGACTATCAGGTGCCGCGCTTTTCCGATACGCCTTCCATGACGATCGACCTTCTCGCCAGCGATGCCGCTCCCTCGGGTGCGGGCGAAACGGCGATTGTCGCAGCTACGGCGGCGATCACGAATGCGATCGCTGCGATGACCGGGCAAATTGTACAACGGCTGCCTTGCAGAACGTTGCCATGATGCGCCTCTTTTCCTACTTGGCGTCCATCCTGGCAGTGGGCTTATTCGCAGCCGGGTGCGCGACCCCTGCCGCAAACCCTGTCCGGCCGGAGACCCTCGCGCTCGGTAAACCTGTCGACTTGGGCAATGTCGAGCGTCGCAACAGGCGTCACCTTCTCGCACTGTCGAGCGGCGGCGCCGACGGGGCATTCGGCGCCGGTGTTCTGGTCGGCTGGACCGAAAGCGGTAGCCGCCCGGTGTTCGACATTGTGAGCGGTGTCTCGACTGGGGCGCTGCAGGCGCCTCTTGCGTTCCTTGGAGCGCGCTTCGATCCACTCCTTGCCGGTGTCTACACCGAGACCCGCACTGACGACGTGTTCGATGGCAACGGCATCGGGAGCTTGATTAAGGCCGGACTCAGCGATGCCGAACCACTGCGGCGCATGCTTGACCGGATTGTCACGCCGGACATTCTACACGCCATTGCCGCGGAGCATACTAGGGGACGCCGTCTGTACGTGACCACGACTGATCTCACGGAGGGCCGATCCGTAATGTGGGACATGGGGCGGCTTGCGGCGTCGCGCCGGCCGGATGCCCGCCGCGCGTTTATCGAAATCCTGGTTGCCTCGGCGTCCCCGCCGGGCTTCGTCGAGCCAGTTCCTCTCACCGACGCAGCCACCGGAAAGATCCATCTTCACGCCGATGGCGGCCTCGAACGTCCTATTGCGGTGGACGAAGGCATGCTCCGGCCCCGGCACAACGACACGCTATGGGTCATCGCGAACGGACATGTCAGCCGGTCGTCTGCGCTGCGGCTGGCTAGCACCGACGGCGTAACCGTCGCGCGACGCGGGGTAACGCAAGTGCTGCGCAGTCATCTCTACGGGACCGTCGAACGCGCAGAACAACTAGCCCGGCGACACCAAGCCGGCTTCCGCCTCCAGCGCATTCCCAGCAGCCAGCGCGAGGCTAACAATCCGCTTCGCTTTGAGCCTACGGAAATGCGCAGGTTGTTCGAGCTCGGACGAACGCAGGGGCGGAACCCGGCCACGTGGCTTGAGACAGTTGCGGCGACAGACCCATGAGTGCGCGCGACGACGATGATCTGACAGGTGCCGCACTGGTGGCGTTGATGCGCCTTTCATTCGGCGAGCAAGGCCTGCTGCTACCGGCGCCGATTCCGACGTTGACCGCCAATCGCCCCCATGCCTCCTTGCTTGGCAAGACGCAATTGGCTGACGCGGTTCTGGCGGCCTACGGACCTGCCGCCCTGCTGCGCGTTGGTCGGACTGTGCCTCGTCTTTCATTCGACCCCATCGGCGCGGCGCTGCTGGCGGCTCCTGACGGCCCTGAGCTTTTCGCCCGCTGGTCGCGCCTGGAACGATACGTTCACCTCCGCCATCCAATTCATATGGCCGATGTCACCCCGACATCCGCCAAGCTGGTTCATCGGCGTGCTGCCGCCGATCCTCCAAGCCCGGCGGTCGATCTTCTGCTATCAGGCGTACTCGCTGGATTGCTAGCCGCGATCGGTTGTCGGAACATTCGGTTGAGCATCGGCGACGACGACTGTCAGGTCATCGCGATCGAGGATGACGACATCGGCCTTAATGTGCTGCCGGCCCATCTGGCGACCGAGACTTGGTTCTACCGGTGGACGCAGCCGATCGGCGCTCACGCGGACCCGCCCTGCGCTGCGGATGTCGACCAACCTGATCGGCTTGCCAATCGGGTTCGGAAGCTCTTTCAAGATGATCTGTTGAAGCGATGGTCACTCGCAGCAGTCGCGCGGCGCTTCAACTTGTCGACACGAACGCTGCAGCGCCGCCTCGCCGACGAGGGCCTAAACCTGCAGGCCTTACGCTGCGCGGCGCAAGTCGAACGCGCGACCGAAATGCTACTCACCACATCGCATTCGCTGACGACCATCGGATATGCCTGCGGCTTTGCCGATAGCGCGCACTTCACCCGCATATTCAAGGCCGTCGCGGGCATGCCTCCTGCAACCTACCGGGCTGCGAGCCCAAGATCCGGTTGAAGCGAACAGACTGAAGGGAGCCCAAAAAATTTCAGGCTCACTTTAACATTCGCGGCTCGATGCACTGACACAACCAGGCTGGCATCTGCGATTTGAATTCGGCTCATCTTGGACCGAACCGGTTTCGCTCCTGGCTCTGAGGATGCGTCGACGCAACGGTTGCTGTCGAACCCATTGCGTCGCCGCTCGCGATCCGTGCCGCGGGTCGGTCACGGAGGAGGAGGGCCCCCATAGCCGACGCTTGGCCAACGGGCCAAAGTGACCCTTACCGGACCCAGCGGTCGCGGCATTAGCACCGAACCTTTTCAGCGTTGGATGACGATCCGGCATGCTTTTGGGCGTCCTGGTAACCCCGCACGCGCAGATAAAGGTGCTTCGAGTGCTGGATGTGTTGAACCACGAGATCGGTAAGGTCCCGGCGCCTCCCTTGGCGCACAGCTTCAATCATCGCCCAGTGTTCGAGGCGAAGAATGTCCAACATTCCAGCATCGACTAGCGGATAGAGGCGCATCGCACGCGATAGATACGCGTAATGACCGATCGCCTCTGCCAGCAGGTGATTGCCGCAAGCCGCGAACAGCGTGTGATGGAATTCCTCGTTCGCCGCGTCAACTGCATGCGGATCCCGCTTGGCCACAGCGGCATCGTGCCGGCGCTGGATATCCTCGAGCGTGACGGCGAGGTCGCGTTGCGGAAGCCGCATTCGGCTGACGGCCCGTCGGTGGAGGGTCTCCCTGAGTTCCGTAATTTCCTCGACTTCCAGCGCCGTAAAGTCGCGCACGGCGGCGCCACGGTTGGGCTGGCGAACGACGATACCCATCCGTTCGAGTTCGAGCAGAGCCTGCCGCACGACGTGCCGCTTCACGGCGAAGCGCTGCATCAGCGTGTCTTCGACCAGCCTCTCGCGGGGGCGCAGGTGGCCGAAAAGGATATCCGCTTCCAACGCGCGAACGACCTTGGCCAGCGCGTCCTCGCCGGTCTCTTCTGCGGCAGGTTGGTTGGCCTTTTTCAGCAGTGAGACGCCCATATCTCGCACTCCGTTCGTCGACGCCAGCATTATCAGGAGCGGCGTGAGAGCACTACAATCAGATTATCAATAATTTTGTTGACGATGGAGATCGCCAGCCACTACGTTGTCCTGAGGCCGCCCGGACGGCCCAAGAAGGCACGCGATCCAGGCTCGAACCCGTGCCGCGCACCTGGAGGAAACCAACATGATGATGTTGCTTCGGGCGGCTGTTGTGGCCGCCATCGGACTTGCCTGCAGCTGGACGCCGTCCCCCGTCCGGGCGCAGACAAAAGAGATCACCTTATGGAGCCATTGGGCGGCTGAGCAACCGAAGCGACAGTTCGTCGAAGCGGCGATCGCGGAATTCGAGGCGAAGAACCCCAGCGTCAAAATCAAGGTCACTTGGTACGAGAAGAACGCTCTCTATGCCGCGCTGAAAACGGCATTGCGGGCTGGCCAGGCGCCGGATGTGTTCTACGCCGAGCCTGACCAGGTCGAGTATCTCGACAATGGGTTCTTGCTCGATCTCAGCGGCCTGAACTGGGCGGCGATAGAGCCGTGGGCCAAGGAAGCCTGGACGTATAGAGGCAAGCCCTATGGACTGCCGCTCGAAGCCTGGACCGTCGAGCTTTACTACAACAAGAAAACCATGTCGGAGCTCGGCGTGGCCCTTCCCGCGAACCTGCAGCTGAAACCCGATGCGTTCGCTGCAATGGTCAAGGCCGCGAAGGCCAAAGGCGTGACGCCCATGGCGCTTGGAGCCGGAGATCGGCCATTTACGGGCGCCCATCTCGTGCACGAGGCTCTCTTGAAGCGGCTCGGCATCGAGGACTACGGCAAACTGCTTGCCGGTAAGCTGCCTTGGACCGATGCGCGGGTTACGGAGACGCTCGCCTGGATCCGTTCGCTGACTGAAGCAGGGCTGCTGCCGTCGACGTTCACCACGCTGAAGCTCGCGGAAGCGCACATCTACTTCCATACGAATCCCGGCTCGCTCACGTTCTTGAACGGAAGCTGGTACACGTCCCGCGCCTTCAATCCAGTCGACAAGGGGGGGCAGCCGGCCGACTTCCAGCTCGGCATCATGCAGTACCCCGCCGTCCCGAACGCAACATGCAACGAGTGCCGAACGATCGCGGTCGGTGGAAGCTATGTCGCGAATTCGGCAACCAAGAATCCGCAGGACGTGGTCGCCTTCCTGAATGCATTCGCGAAACCAGAGGTGGGTGCGCGCTGGCTCGAGAACGTGAAGGTGCAGACAGGCATCAAGAGTGACCGGTCCAAGATCGCCAATCCGCAAGCTGCCGACTATTTCCGGATGATCGCGACGACCAACGCTGGCGCCAAATACTTCTTCGGTTTGCCCATCCAGGTCATGGCGGGGAAGCCGAAAGAAGTCTTTACGCAGATATTCAACAACGCGTTCCCCGCCGGGAATATCTCGGTCGAGGATGCGACGAAGCAAATGACCGCGGCTTACTGAGATCGAGGTCCGGCGCGGCGAGCCTCACGGCCGCCGCGCCATCCGAAGTGGAGGACCTATGCCGCGAAGCAGCGAACTGACCGGGGCGGCAGACAGCCGGCCACCGTGGGGCACGATCGTCGCCTTCCTGCTGCCGGCGTTGACCTTCTACGTCGCGCTGACCGCGTATCCAGCCGTTCAGACCCTCTGGAATTCCTTCCATATCGTCCTGCCACGCAAACAGGAATTCATCGGTGGCGAGAACTACCTCCTCCTGATGCGCGACGAGATCTTCTGGAAGGCTGTCCGCAACACGATCATGTGGGCCGCGGTCTCGCCTCTGATCGAGGTCTCGATCGCGCTCGGTTTGGCACTCGCCCTCTATGCGCGCGTCCCAGGAGCTCGCTTTTTCCGTATCGCCTGGTTCACGCCCGTGCTGATGTCGTATGTCGTCGTTGGGATCCTCTGGATCTGGATCTACAATTACGACTGGGGCCCCATCAATTCAGCCCTCCGATTTCTCGGGCTCGGCCATCTGGCGCGCGCTTGGCTCGGCGACCCGGCTACCGCACTTCCCGCGCTCATCCTCGTCACCAGTTGGATGTGGGTCGGCTTCAACATGGTGGTCTTGCTCGCAGCCCTGCACTCATTGCCGCGCGAGGTGGTCGAGGCTGCGGAGCTCGATAATTGCGGCTGGGGCGGCAAGCTGGTCTTCGTCATCTTTCCGCTGGTGCGCGCCACGCTGCTCAATCTCGTCGTTCTGTCGTTCATAGGAAAGGTGAAGATCTTCGACTTGGTTTGGATCACGACCAAAGGCAATCCCCTTTGGTCGACGGAGACCGTGTCGACCTACGTCTATAAGCGCGCCTTCGAGTGGACGACTTTCGACCTCGGCTACCCGTCCACCATCGCAACCGTCTGGTTCGTGATCGTTCTGCTGACAGTCCTCGGCCTCAGCTGGGTGTTCCGAACCCGCCAGAAACTCGAATACTGAGGGCGCGTCATGGCCATCTTGCAGCGGAGCCTTGTCCTCCTCGTTCTCTCTGCCTACACCGCCTTTGCTGCAGGGCCGTTCGTGTGGGCCGCCATGCTTTCCTTGCGGACGACGACGGAAATACACAAGAACCAGTTCGCGTTGCCGAGCCCCGTGCACTGGGAGAAGTTCCCCGACGCATGGTTCAACTCGAACTATGCCGTCTACTTTGCGAACTCTCTTCAAGTCGTTGTGGCCGCGGTCGTCATCCTGACCGTCGTGGGCGCCATGGCGGCGCATTGTCTTGCGCGGTACCGCTTTCGCTTCAACCGCATCATTTACTTCGTCCTGTTCTCGACGATCATCTTTCCCCCGCAGATCACCATCATCTCCCTGTTTCAGATCCTCGTGAGTTACGGGCTCTACAACACGAAGATCGGTCTCACTCTCGTCTACGTCGCGATCCAGCTGCCGCTGACGATCTACATCCTCGAAAGCTTTTTTGCGCGGTTGCCGAGTGACCTCTTCGATGCCGCGCGGATGGACGGGTATTCGGACTGGGAGATCTTCTGGAAAGTGGCGCTGCCGATCGCGCTCCCCGCCGTGGCGACGACCGTCATCCTCAACTTCATTCTGCTTTGGAACGAATTCCTGTTCGCGGTCGTGTTGATCACGGATGAGGCCAATCGAACACTGCCGCTCGGTATCCAGCGCTTCATCGGCGACACGCAGGAAGACATCGGCATGATCGCGACCGGCCTGATGATCGCGATCATTCCCGTTATCGTCGTCTACGCTTTCTTTTCCGAGAAGCTCATCCAAGGCATGACCGCCGGAGCCGTCAAGTGAGGAACACTGGCCAATGGCCGTCGTAGAACTCGATCGATTGACGAAGTTGTATCCTGGTAATCCGCGGGCGGCGGCGGAAGACGTCTCGCTCTCCATCGCGGATGGTGAGTTCATGGTGCTGCTCGGACCATCCGGCTGCGGAAAGACGACGACACTGCGGATGATCGCCGGCCTCGAGACGATCTCGTCGGGGACCCTGGCGATCGATGGAGCGACCGTGAACGCGGTGCCTGCAAAGGATCGCGATATTGCGATGGTCTTCCAGTCCTATGCGCTCTACCCGCATATGACGGTCAAGGACAACATGGCGTTCGGCCTTCGCCGGAGGAAAGTGGCTCCAGGCGAGATCGAACGCCGCGTCGCCTCCGTTGCGCGTATTCTCGGGCTCGATGGATTGCTCGACCGTAAGCCGCACGCGTTGTCGGGCGGTCAGCGCCAGCGGGTCGCGCTCGGTCGAGCCATCGTGAGAGACCCCAAGGTGTTCCTGTTCGACGAACCACTGTCTAATCTGGACGCCGCACTCCGCGTCTCGACGCGTGCCGAAATCTCTGCGCTGCACCGGCGTCTCGGTGCGACCATGATCTACGTGACGCATGATCAGGTCGAGGCCATGACCCTCGGGACACGGATCTGCATCATGAATGGTGGACGGATCGCGCAAGTCGGCACGCCGCTCGACGTCTACAACAATCCCGCCGATACGTTCGTCGCGGGGTTCCTCGGCAGCCCGCCTATGAACCTGCTGCCCGCCGTTGCCTCCGGCGTTCGCAGTCTTCGTGTCGGGGAAACGGTCTTCGACGTTCCGGACGAGCGGATGCCGGCCACTCACGTCGGAACGGCCCTGACGCTCGGTATTCGTCCAGAGGATCTTGTGATCGGCGACGAGCCAGCGGACGCCAGCACACCCGGCTTTGCGGCCGAGATCGTGCAGGTCGAGCGGCTCGGTGCCGAGTCGATATTGACGGTTCGAACTCCCGAGGGCGCGCGGATGGTGACGCGCCGGCCGGGCGACGTTCGTTTGAGCATCGGCGATCGGGTTCGTCTCACGGCGCCGCCTTCGGCTTATCGCGTCTTCGATGGAAATGGCATGTCGCTTCAACCCCGCACCAACTGAGAGCCCCATGGCAGAACCTGCTCAGCTCAAGATACGCCGCCAGTTCACGCGCCCGACGCGGCAACAGATCGATCTCTTTGCGAACGCACCGACTGGATGGGTCGTCGATGCCCAGGGCAGGCGCGGAGCGCTACCGCATTGGATCCGACCGATGACGCGGAATGTCCGCTTCGTGGGGACGGCACTGACCGTCCGCACCCGGCCCGTCGATAATCTTGCCCCCTATGCCGCTCTCAAATTCGCGCAACCCGGTGACGTCTTGGTGGTCGCGGCCGATGGCGGGGACACGGCATCGGTTGTCGGCGACATTCTCCTTGGCATGGCGCGGAACGCTGGGATCGTCGGCTGTGTCACCGACGGTGTCGTCCGTGACATCGAGGGGATCAATCAGGTCGGCCTCCCGACGTTCGCGCGGGGGCTGTCGCCCAATTCGCCGTTCAAGGACGGACCCGGCGAGGTCGGCGGAGCGATCCAGATCGGCGGTCTGACGATCGAGGCCGGAGATCTCATTGTTGGCGATGTCGACGGCGTCGTCGTCGTGTCTAAGGCCAATGTCGCTGAGGTCGGACACGAACTCGCCGCGATCGCCGAAAAGGAACGGAAAATGGAAGCAGCCGTGGCTGCGGGCGCGAAGTATCCCGCGTGGCTTGACGCTGTCCTCGGCGGCGACCGCGTTCACTTCGTCGACTGAAAGGCGGATCCCGTGATGCGGCCGCGACTGCTCTATCTCAGCTATGCCGGTGACGATGTCTACGCGCTCATTCGAGAGGTTGCGGCTGACCGCTTCGAAGTCGTGACGCTCGAGAGCGATACCGACGAAGAACGTTGCCGACTGATCGCGGAGTGCGATGGTGTCATCTGCGCTGCGACGCCGTTGACCAAACGGCATCTCGATGCCGCTGTCAGGCTGCGGGTCGTCCACCATCAAGGCGTCGGCTGGCAGGATACGACGGACTGGATGGAGATCAAACGACGGGGGCTGCCGCTGGCGCTCACGCCGCAAGGCACCACAATCGGCGTTGCCGAGCATACGATCCTTTTGATGCTCGCCGCAGCCAAGCGACTGACATTCGCCGACGCCGAACTGCGACGTGGCCGCTGGCACGTGAATGCGCTGCGTGGCGTCTCCCGCGAACTGTTCGGCAAGACGGTCGGCTACATCGGGATGGGCAGGATCGGGCAAGCAGTGGCGCAGCGACTTGTCGCGTTCGGTTGCGCCGGTATCTATGCGGATCCCATGGTCGCTCTCTCGACTGAGACCGCGCAGCGGCTCGGTGTGCGCCCGGGAACGCTGGACGAGACCTTGGCACAGGCCGACATCCTCACCGTCCATGTCCCTTTGACGGCTTCGACACGAGGGATACTCGGAGCCGACGCCCTCCGCCGGTTGAAGCCCGGTGCGATCGTCGTCAATACGTCGCGTGGCGGTTTGATCGACGAAAAGGCCCTCGTCGCCGAATTGCGATCCGGGCACGTCCTGGCCGCCGGCCTCGACGTTTTTGAGAATGAACCGCCACCTCAGGACAGCCCGCTGCTGTCATTGCCGAATGTCGTTCTGACACCGCACATCTCTGCCGGAACGCGTGATGCGATGGAGCAAAAAATGACGGCCTTGTTCGATAATCTGGAGCGCTTCTTCAAAGAGGGCAAACTCGAGAACCAGGTGCGCTTCCCGTGATCGGCAGGCAGAAAATCATCGATACGCACGTTCACCTCTTCGATCCCGCTCGCTTCCCCTATGGCGACAACGTCGCCTACCGGCCACTGCCCCACGAGACGGCGACGGCCGAGCAGTTGATCGATCTCATGGACTGCTGCGGCGTCGATCACGCCGTGATCGTAACGCCGATGGCGGGGTATCAGTCCGACAATTCGGCGATGCTGGATACTTTGGCCCGCTATCCAGGCAGGTTTCGAGGGGTTGCCGTCGTCGAGGCTGACATCACGGATGCCGCTCTCCTCGATCTCAAAGCGCGTGGCGTTGTCGGCGTACGGGTCGACTTGATCGGGCGCGGAGCGCGCTATCTCGAGACGGACGGCCGACATCTACCCGACCGCCTGAAGGAACATGGCCTCATTTTGCAGCTCCAATGCGAGAATGATCAGCTGGCAGATGTCGGGACGACGGTTCGGTTGCGCGCGGGGCGCATCATCATCGATCATATGGGACGGCCGAATCCGCGCCAACCGATCGACCAGAAAGGGTTCAGATCGCTGCTTACTCTCTCGGATCGGCCGGATGTCTTCGTAAAGCTGTCGGGTCCCTTTCGGTTCTCGGCCGAGAGTTGGCCGCATGCCGATACGTTTCCCTTTGTTGCGGCAATCGTGGGGGCTTATGGGCCCGACCGTTGCGTTTGGGGATCCGACTGGCCGTTCGTCCGAATGGGGCACAGGATGGATTATGCGCCGACACTGTCCGTACTTGAGCGGTGGGGCCTCACGGACGAGACACGCGCAGCGATCCTGTGGCACACCCCCGCCCGCGTTTTCGGGTTCATCGCGTGAGCTTCGCGATCGATCTTCGTGTCGGAATGATCGGCGCGGGCATGGTCAGTCGGCATCACCTCGAGGCTTGGGCCGAAATCCCCCGCGCCCGCGTCGTCGGTATCGCAGATCCTGACGTCGCTCGAGCAACGGCGCGCGCAAAGGAGTTCTCGATCGACGCGGTTTTCGACGACGCAGCCGACCTAATGGCGAGCGGCATAATCGATGCGGCCGACATCGCAGCTCCTGTGGAGTTTCACGCCGGACTCTGTCGGATGGCGGCCCGGAATGGCCTTGCCATCCTCTGCCAGAAGCCGCTCTGTCCGAGCGTGGACGAGGCCGTGCGACTGATCGACGACCTCGGATCTAGTGTCCTGATCATGGTGCACGAGAATTGGCGCCATCGCCCACACTACCGCGTGGTCCATGGCTGGCTGGCGCACCGGTACATCGGCCGCATCGAAGACGTCCATATGACGGTGCGCTCGCGCGGACTTGTGACAGACGAGAATGGTCGGTTCCCGGCACTCGAGCGCCAGCCGCTCCTCGCGAACTTGCCGCGTTTTCTAGTGTTCGAGGTGCTGATCCACCACCTCGACGTCCTCTCCTGGTTGCTCGGCCCCCTGCGAGTGGTGAAGGCGAAGCTTGGATCACACAGCGGCGCTATACGCGGCGAGGACCGCGCGGACATTCTGCTCCACACGGACGACGGCGTTTCAGTTCACTTGTCGGCCGATTATGCGGATCCCTCGGCGGAGGGGCATGTGCAGGACACACTGACGTTGGTGGGGAGCGCGGGGATCGTGCGCGTCAGAGATGCAGAATGCGAGATCGCGGGATCCATCAATGAGCACCGCCGCTGGAGCTTCGACGATCTCTACCGGGCTTCCTACAATGGAGCCATACAGCAATTCGCAGATGGCGTCGTCGGCCGCACATCGTTTGAGACAACGCCGAGTCAGCATCTCGAGGTCCTGCGGTTGATGGAAAGCGTTTACAACGTCGCAGGCCGGATGAGTAGTTCGCCTGGTGGCTAGGCGGATAGGCTCATGATCAAACTTCGCACATGCCGAACGACGCGTTTAAGCGACGCTCGCTATTGAACCTATCACGTCGGCTTTCGCTGACTGTGCCGCCGACGGGTCGGTTATGGGCGGCGAGCGGGCCGACGACCGGCAGACACCTCAGGCCGAACGGGACGGTAGGGGCTCATCATTGAAGCCATTGCATCGGCATACTACCTAGGTGCCAGTTAATCGAACTCACTACCCAGCAGGGGATCTCTGATTGAGGCTGAGCGGCAAGATTGCGCTTGTGACGGGAGCTGCGCGCGGCATTGGTGCCGCTATTGGAGAAGCGTTCGTCGCCGAGGGCGCGCGCGCTTGGCTCACTGATGTGCTCGACGCCGAAGGATCAGCAGTCGCCGCGAAGCTCGGCAGTCAGGCGACCTATCGCCACCTCGACGTGCGAGAAGAGCGGGAGTGGACGATGGTCATGGATGAGATCCTCGCCGTGGACGGTCGTCTCGATGTGCTGGTGAACAACGCCGGCATAACCGGCTTCGAGCGCGGGGCTGAACCGCATGATCCCGAGAACGCGTCTCTCGATTCCTGGAGAGCGGTGCACCGCACCAACCTCGATGGTGTGTTTCTCGGTTGCAAGCATGCCGTTCGAGCCATGCGCGCGAGGGGAGCAGGATCTATCGTCAACATCTCGTCGCGCTCGGGCCAGGTCGGCATTCCTGGGGCCGCCGCCTATGCGTCGTCCAAGGCCGCTGTGCGAAATCACACCAAGACAGTAGCACTCTACTGCGCCGAGCAAGGTTTGCAGATCCGCTGTAACGCCATCCTGCCGGCTGCTGTGTTGACGCCAATGTGGGAGCCAATGCTCGGCGACGGACTCGAGCGTGAGCGGAACATGGCCGACATCGTCGCGGACACTCCGCTCCGCCGCTTCGCTGATCCATGTGAAGTCGCGGCACTTGCGGTGCTCCTAGCATCCGACGAGGCGACGTACATGACAGGCTCAGAGCTAACTATTGACGGCGGTCTCCTGGCCGGAAGTGCCGCTCGACCACGGTGACCAAGCGGCGGAGGCCGACGGCTGCCTCAAGGCGGCTGTGCTCAGCGAGTGACGCCTGGAGTTCGCGCATCGGGCGCCGGTGAGGGCGCGAATTTTTTGACGCGCACGCGCCGGGACGTCCGCTTCGAGAGATCGACGACAAACTCGTGCTTCCAGACATGTTGACCGTAGACAACCTTGAAGGCGAACGCGTCGGTGCCACTCGTCGCGCCAGGTCGCGGATCGTAGGAGACGGTGATCCCCTCGCCCGTCACGCCGCGACATTGACGACTGTTGGTACCGAGTGGCTGCGTGACAGCAGCCTCGCGCCGTTCCATACCGATACGGCCGTGGAGCGGCTGTTGGACAACCTGGACGGTCGGAACGTCCAGAACTTTGCAGTCATCGTCCACACTGATGAAATTCCAAATTCGGATGCTGGCGCGCAGCCGATCGAGTGCCCAGAGCCCGCGCAAGATTTCTGCCCAAAGGATTGTCCCGGCAGGCGTCGAGCATAATGACGTTCGTTTTGGACTCGCTCTCCATCGTGCGCTGTACGAGGTCGAGCCGTGTCATCTCGAAATCGAGCGCCGAGGCCGTCGTGAGTTTCGCGTCGACTGGAACCAGGTAGTTGACGCCCCCGATCTGAAGTCCGTGGCCAGCGTAGAAGAACAGTCCCAACTCCGCGCCGACGAGCCTTTCGGCGAACGCGCGGATGGTCCGATCCATTCCCGCCTTGTCGAGATCGAGACCCTTGGTCACCTCGAAACCGAGCGCCTCGAGCGCACGCGCGAAGTCGTCCGCATCGTGCCTTGTATTCGTCAGCGAAGGCGTATGCTCATAGGCCGAATTGCCGATCACCAGCGCGACGCGACGGCCCTGTGCATCGGCCGGCTGACCAACGGCGAGCGCCAGGATCACCAGCGCCGTGTAAATCAAGCACACTCGGGTTGCGGATCCTGCCAGATGCATTGCAAGGACACCGATGGAAGAGCCCGGCCGACTTAATAAGTAAGTTGCCGCGTGCAGGTCCGGATAGCTACGAGAATTTTTTCTGGCGCCGAGCTTCGGGCTGTCGACGGCTGGAAAACTCGGCGCTCTCTGTCGGCCGCTAATCCTGGGATTTTCGGGGCCGGCGCCGCCCAGCCAGCCGCGGCGTCTTCAACCGATCCACCGTCTTGCGCGCGACCGACAGAAAAGCTTCGGCGGCAGGGCTCAGTGTGCGGTTGCGCACCGTCAGGACACCGATGACACTTTCGGTCCGGGGCAGGTCGACCGGGAGCGGGGCGACGCAGTCGCGCGCCGGACCAAACGACAGCATCGAACTCGGCAGCACACAGAGATACGGCCCGGACTGAAGAAACGCCAAATTCAGGTGAAGCGAAAGCGTGATGATATCTGGCTTCGGCGGGGCAAGCCCTTGCGTCCTGAAGAAATCGCGCACCATGGCGCCCGGAAGACTTTGCTCCGGCGGCAACAGCCATTTCTCTGTGGCGAGGTCGGCAAGGGCCATCCGCGATTTCCGGTGCAGCCGGTTCTGCTTTCCGGCAACGATCACGAGCCCCTCGCTCGCCAGGGCTTCGGCCTCCAGTTCCTCGTCGGCGAAGGGCGCGCGGATGCGACCGATGAGAAATTCGACTTCGCGCTCACGTAGCTCACGGAAGTTTCCGGCGACGGTGTCAGCGGGGACGATATCGAGCGTGACGTCCGGATGCGCGTCGAGAAAGCGGGCGATGATCTCCTGCATCAAACCGCCGGCCATCGCTTCAGGACACCCGAAGCGCAACTCGCCCTGGTTCGGATCAGCCAGATGCTCAATGCGACGAATGCCGGCGCGGATCTCGTCGAAGGCTGCCATTCCAGATTTCACCAGAGCCTCGCCGTAACGGGTCAGCGTCACCCCCCGCGGCGTGCGATCGAACAGCGGAACGCCGACCGCGTCTTCGAGCAAGGTGATGGTCTTGGAGACAACGGGGTGAGAAATTGCCAGCCGGACCGCTGCCTTGGCCATGCTGCCGCTCTCGGCAACCGCGATCAGCACGTGCAGGTCACGCATTTTGATACGGCGGCCGATACGCTTGTCCCAGTCCATGCCACGGCCTCGCGGGGGTTAGCCGAAAGGCTACACCAGTACTCCACCTCCGAACTTCTCGAAAACACGGCGGCGAGGCAACCTGCGTTCATTCGCAAAGACCCATTAGCCTTCTCCCTTGCTCAGGAGGACCCCGTGTTTAAGCCGATTTCCTCGCTGATTGCTGCTGCGGCTTTCTTAGCCGGCCTCGCTCCCGATGCGCCGGCGCAAGCCTGTCCCGGCCCCATGAAGATCATCGTCGCCTATCCGCCCGGTTCACCCGACGACATGGTCGCGCGATTGCTCGCACAAAAGCTGGGGGAGCCCGGGAAGCCGGTCGTGGTCGAGAACCTGCCCGGCGCAGCCGGCCGGATCGGAAACGCCGAAGCAGCGAAATCGTCTGCTGACGGATGCACGCTGCTGATCGTCAACTCGAGCGTTTCAGTCCACGCGGCGGCGGGCAGCAAGACGCCATATGACATCCAGACGACGTTCTCACCAGTGGCCTTTTTGACCAAGGCGCCCGAAACGATCGCAATCCATCCGTCCATTCCCGCCAGGACGATGCAGGAGTTCGCGGCGCTCGTTCGCGCGAACCCTGGCAAGTACAGTTACGCGACACCGGGGTTCGCTTCCTCGCCCCATCTCGCGGGCGAACGGCTCTTTCGGGTCACGCTCGGCCTCGATGTCGCACACGTGCCTCACCAGGGTGGCCCCCCTGCGGTGAATGCCACCATCGGCGGCCATACGCAGATCGTCCATCTGACGCTTCCGGTCGTCGCCGCCGCCGTCAAGGACAACAAGTTGCACATGCTCGCCGTTGCCGACGCTGTCCGTCACCCGATGTTTCCAGATGTGCCGACGCTCGGAGAGAGCGGCATACCGGGTCACGAGATCGGTTTCTGGAATGCCGTCATTGTCGTCGCCGGCACGCCACCCGCTGTCCTCGATGCGCTGCACGCCCGGGTCACGGCTATCATGACGTCGGGCGACGTGCGCCAGCGTCTCGATGCCATCGGCTTCACTACAGTCACCGGCTCCCGCGAGGATGTCGCGAAGCACATCGCCGCCGACATCGCCCGACTAAAAGCGACCATCGCCGAAACTGGCATCAAGATTGACTAGCGGAAGAACAGAGCGGTGGAGGTGAGCGAGGACGCACAAATGACCGCACCGGACCAACCCGGCAACCGAGCCGCGATGCAGGCGACGTGGGACGCCGCCGCAGCGGGTTGGGACGAGAACGGCGCACTGATCCGTCAGTGGCTTCGCACCCCAACCGCCGCCTTACTCGATGCGGCCGCCATAGGGCATGGCGATCACGTCCTGGACATCGCTGCGGGCGCCGGTGATCAGACAATCGACGTGTCGCGCCGCGTCGGACCCAGCGGAAGCGTAGTCGCGATCGATCTGTCGCCCGAGTTGGTCGCCCGCGCGCGCATCAATCTCGAGCGTGCCGGGTGCTCGAACGCGGACGTCCGGACCGGCGATGGCGAAGCGCTCCACGTCGGCGAAGGTTTCGACGCCGCCATCTGTCGACTGGGCCTGATGTTCTACGCCGATCCGTTCGCGGGTCTCGCCGAAATGCGCCGCGTGCTCAAGCCGGGCGGGCGCGCTGCGGTGCTCGTGTTCAGCGGACCGGAGGACAACCCTCTGATCGTTGAGCAACTCGCAATTGCGGCTCATCACGCTAGGGTCCCACCGAATGACCCTCGTCGCCCGGGCGGCTTGCTGAGTCTCGGCGATCCGGCTGCTCTCACCGCACTCTTCGATCGAGCCGGGTTCGGCGTAATCAACTGCGAACTCGTCCCCGCCCCGCTGCATCTTCCGACGACGAAGGCCTACGTCGACTTCCTGCGCGGTGCGGCCGGCCCTATCGTCAGACTGGCAAACCAGATGGCACCGGACGTGCAGACGAGCTTCTGGGCGAGGCTCCACTCAGCTTTTGCGCGCTTCGAGCGGGAAGACGGATGGTGTGGACCACATACCTTGCTTCTGGCAAGCGGCAGAGCGTGAACTCCACAGAACGTGCCATACCGGCATCCACTCTAATTTGACAACGTCGCCGGCTAGTTTCCGGCTGCCCGCCACCGGGCATGGCAGTTTCTGGCCTCGAAAGCGTCGACCGACGTCGGTGGCTAGTTCACGCCGCCGCAGACGCCTGGCGGGGCAGCTCTGTTAATGGCTTCACGAACCTGGTTCCAAATGCGGTCGGGCTTGTCCAGGCGACGATGGCGCGATGTACCTGGCCGTCGAGGATGATATCGATCGCTTTGCCATCTCCCACGCCTGCGATCCGCTTGAACTTCATGCCGAAGAAGCTGAGGTCCGTGGCAACGCTCTCAATTTGCCGACCGTCGATCCGTATCGGCACCGTCCAGTTGATAGCCTGTCGCCACGCTTCGCGCCGCTCCTGCAAATCACTGGAGATCGCGTCCTGGAATTGTGCCAGGGCTCGGGCAATCGACTGGCTTACAGCATCGATTTGCATCGAGGCGTCGGCGACGCGACTCGCTTCAGACTGTGTCCGCGATGCGACTTCGGCGAGGCTCTCGACGTTGCCTGCCGCCGACACGCTGCGGTCGGCCGCCTGCGCGACGTTCTCCGCGATTAGACGCGTTGCGGCGCCTTGCTGCTCGACGGCAGCCGCGATGCTGACGGCCAGACCGTTGATGTCGTCCAGCGAACGGAAGGCGCCTCGGATTGATGCAACGGCTCCGTCCGTGCTGCCTTGTACGGTTTCGATCTGTCGCGCGACTTCTTCGGTAGCCTTGGCGGTCTGATCCGCCAGCGCCTTGACTTCCGACGCGACGACCGCGAACCCGCGTCCGGCTTCGCCGGCCCGCGCCGCTTCGATCGTCGCATTGAGCGCCAGCAGGTTCGTCTGCTGAGCGATCGTCCGGATCAGATCGATCACCGACCCGATCTTGGCGGCCGCTTCGGAGAGCCCTGCTATCTCGGCATTCGAGCGCTCCGCCATAGCTAGAGCGTTGCCGACAATGGTCCGGGTCTTAGTCGCCTGCTCGGCGATTTCGCTCATCGAGCCGCGGAGTTCGTCTGTCGACTGCGATACCGTCCGCGCGTTGTCAGCCGCCCCGGTTACAGCGTTGACCGCACCGGTTGCCTCACGCGATGCCGTCTCCGTAACGTCGGACAGCGACTTGGCGCTCGACCCGAGTTGGGCGACTTGTCCCGCGAGTTGCGTAACGGTCTCGGTAATGTTCTTTCGGAACGTCTGCAACTGATCCGTAAGCTGTCGCTGCCGCTTCAGTTCTCGTTCCGAGTTCGCGCGCTCGGCCTCTTCCAGCCGGCGGCGCTCAAGCAAGTTTTCGCGGAACTGACGGATCGCCCGGTTGATGCTGCCAACCTCGTCCGTCCGGCGATCATCGATGTCTGGCACATTGACGTCGCCATCGGCGAGCTTGTTCATCACCGAAATGCTACGCTTCAGCGGGCCGGTGATTGAATTGGCCGCCACCACCGCCAGCGCGAGTCCACCGAGCGTCGCGGCGACGGCAAAATAAAGGGTCCACTGCAGGGTTGTCTCGGCAGACTGTGCGATCTCGGCACGCGCAACAGCTGCTTCGTTGAGCGCCCGGGAGACGAGCTGACGCAATGTACCATCGACCTGCAATTCCCGCTGCGCCATCACATAGGGGGCAGGGATCGATGTCGCAGACGTTTCGCCAAGTAGCACGAGGGCTCCTTTGGTCCAGGAGAGGACGTCGGCCGCCGCCTGTCGGGCTAGCTCGCCCACCGGACCGCTACCCCCGGCGGTCATAAGGCGCTTCAATTCGGTCTCGACCAAGCCGACATGCCGGCGGAGCTCCTCGATCGCGATGCGGCTGTCGCTGTATTGGTCGCCACGCAGCTCATCCGAAAGCTTTTCACGTGCGTTGCGAAAATTGTCCCAGGCCGAGCGCGCGGCATCGACCAGCGCCACCGGCCGCTCGGACGCCAATCCGATCTTTTCGCTCAGCTGACCGACGTTTTGCCAAGTCAAAACGCTTTGGACGAGGCCGACGCCGATGACAAGCAGGAACGCGGCAAGAATGCGAGTGAGGATCGACATGGGTCAGCCACTCAGTTCGGGAGGACCGGGAGGGAGACGACAGACTTGCTGGCGGTCAGCGACTTCATGAACTCCACGAGGTCGGAGACTTCCTCCGCGCTGAGGTCCACGGGTCGCATCAGCGGCGATCGCGACGGGCGGTCGATCCCGCCGGCGATGTAATGGATCACAACGTCTTCGAGCGTCGCCCACTCGCCATTGTGCATGTAGGGAGCCCGAAGCGCGATATCACGAAGCCCCGGCGTCTTGAAGGCGAACTGCGCCATAGGATTGGTGGGCTCGAACGCTCCGCGGCCGACGTCAGTGGTGGTGACGCCGATGTCGTGGAACTTGTTGTCGGTAAAGTTCCAACCGGAGTGGCAGGCCGCGCACCGGGCCTTACTGTCGAACAACTGGAAACCGCGCTTCGCTGCCGGGCTGATGGCGTCTTCACGACCATCGATCCAGGCATCGAACGGTGCGTAGCCGGAGACTATGGTTCGCTCGTACGTCGCGAGTGCCATTACGATTGTATCCGGCGTGACGCCCTTGCCAGGGAACACCTTTTCGAACCACCGCTTGTAGTCCGGCACATTGGAAAGACGCTTGACCGCTTCCGGTAGCGGTAGGTTCATTTCAACCGCCGCTTCGATCGGTCCCTTAGCCTGCTCTTCGGCCGTCGTCGCGCGGCCATCCCAGAAAAAGGGATGGATGAAGGCCGTATTCATGACCGTTGGTGCCTGCCGGCCGAGGCGCGTGTTCAATGCACCGACAGCCGTCTTGACGGGCACTTCCCAACCGAACGAGGGGTTGTGGCAGGAGGCGCACGTCATATTCTCCGCGCCCGAGAGCCGCGGGTCGAAAAACAAAGCTTTGCCGAGCGCAGCCTTCTCCAACGTATAAGGATTATCGCTCGGAAACGGGATGTCGGCTGGACGCTTATACTTGGCCTTAATCGTCTCAAGGCTGACGGGATTCGCGTCGATGGGTGTGATGGCCAGTGCGGCGGCCACTCCAAAGGCGCCGAGAATGGCAAAGACAAATGATCGAGCCACTGCGGATCTCCCTTCGCGGAACGATGCGATGAAGCCGCAGCAATTTGAATAAAGTTCTAAAAACATCATCGAAATCGGCAATTTTGGCATGATTGGATTGCTCGGGACCGTGCGGGCCACTGACGCAGCGGGCGCCCCCCGTGGGCCCTTCAACAGGATTGTCCGCTGGCACTATTTTTTTACCGAAACATGCGACATCTGCTCGAACCCTTGGATCGCGTCGCATGTCCGTACGAGCCCTGATCCATCAAATGGCTGCACATTTCCGCCTGGGCACCACGCGGCTCGCGGCCGGCATGCTGGTCATCATCTGGACGGGCATCTATTTCCATCACCAGGAAAACGTCGCCAACGACAGGAGAAATGCCGACCATCAGGTGACCGTTGCGGCCAACCTGGTCGAGGAGAAGATCGTCCGTGCTGCCCAAGAGGCCGACAAAGCGCTGCTTTACCTCCGCCGCATCATCGAGACGGAGTGGCCGGGTCGGTCACTGACCGATCTCATCGAGTCCACTGAACTGCGCAGCAGTCTGATCATGCAACTGGCGGTCACGAACGCGCGGGGCGACATGCTGGCCTCAAGCACGAAGGTACCCGAAGGTCCTCCCATCAATCTTGGGGACCGGCATCATTTCCTAGCCCACGTCGGGAGCCAAACCGACGAATTGGTCATCGGTGCGCCCGTGGTGAGCCGCCTCATGCATCGGTTGATGATCCCCTTCAGCCGCCCGCTCCGCACCCCGAGCGGGGAGTTCGCGGGCATCATCACGGCCGCCGCCAACCCGGAACGCCTTCTTGAGCTCTACGAACGCACGACCAGCCTGCAATCGAGCGAATTCGTGGTGGCCGGGGACGACGGCATTGTCCGGCTAGCCTCGAGGGGCGCTTTTGCCGAGTCGGGGGCGTATGTTGAGCTGGCGTCCGTGCACGGCGACCTCGCGCAGCGGCAAGCGCCGAACTGGGCGGTGGGTAGGCTGAGCGTGTTCAAACGGCCTGTCGGCGAACTCCCGCTGCACACCATTATCACCCTGCAAGCCGATGAGATTTACGCCGCCTCAACTCTCAGTTTGCACCGTGCGATCGGCTACGGCGTAGCTTTCAGCGTGGTAATCTTCGGGGCGGCCTGGCACTTTGCCGGCAACCACCAGAGATTGCTGGCTCTCCAGGCAGAGCGTGAGGCTGCGGCCAACCGATTGTCGTTGGCCGTCACCTCAATGTCGCAAGGCCTCGCCATGTTCGATCGCAATGGGCGTCTGTTGCTGCGCAACCAGCAGTTCTGCGAACTTTACAATCTCACACCCGAGCAGGTGCCGCTCGGCATGGCAGTTGAGGAGATCGTCGCGCTACGGGTCGCCAATGGGATCCATGCGGGTCCGTCGCCGGAGCAATACCGACAGACGGTGATTGCGAACAGCAGGCTTGGCCAGCCGCGCATTGATTGGCTATCGAACGGGCGGGCCATCGTCGTCTCGAATGTGCCGACTGCAGATGGTGGTTGGCTGACGACCCATGAGGATGTCACCGCCCGGGAAACCGCAGCGCGCGAGTTGGAGCGGCTGGCCAACGTCGACCTCGTCACCAGCCTAGCCAACCGCCGCGCCCTCACGGAGCAGATCGCGGCGTGGTGTGCGGACGAACGGCGGTTTGCGCTGCTGTGTTTTGATCTCGACGATTTCAAGCCGGTCAACGACACCTACGGCCATCATGTAGGTGACGAACTGTTGCACGCGGTGGGGCGACGCCTCCAGGAGGGTGCCGGTGACGGGTGTGTCACCGCACGCCTCGGTGGTGACGAGTTCGCCATTCTGCTGCCGCTGCCGCACGGCCTTGCCCTGATCGCGGACAAGGCGGAGCAACTGCTCGCGGTCCTCAAACGGCCCTTTGAGATCCACGGCCACCGGCTGGCGATTGGCGCCAGCCTTGGGATCGCGGTGTTCCCGGAGCATGGCCGCAACCGCAAGGACCTGCTCAGAGCAGCAGATCTGGCCCTGTACGCCGCGAAGGATGCCGGCCGCAATACGGCGCGCCTCTTCGTGCCTGAGTTGGCGACCAAAGCCGAGACGCGGCACAAGCTGGCCCGCGATCTAGATAAGGCGCTGGCCGATGATCAGTTACACCTCGCCTACCAACCAGTGATCGATCTTAAGACCGGGCGGACCGCAGGCTACGAGGCGCTGCTGCGGTGGAACCATCCGCAGCAAGGGCCGATCGGACCGGCGGAGTTCATTCCGCTGGCCGAAGAATCCGGGCGGATTCATACGTTGGGCGGCTGGGCCCTGGCCACCGCTTGCCGGGTAGCCGCGGCCTGGGATGACGAACAGACAGTGGCTGTCAATATCTCGCCCGTGCAGTTCACTGCTGGCGACGTGGTCGGCGCTGTCCGGCAGGCCCTGATCAGCAGCGGGCTACCGCCGCATCGCCTCGAGATCGAGGTGACTGAAAATGTGCTCCTTGAGGAAACCGAGCGCAACCTCCGTACCCTCGAGAACTTGAAGGCCCTTGGCGTGAGCCTCGCCCTCGACGATTTTGGGATCGGCTATTCGTCGCTCAGCTATTTGCGCAAGTTCAAGTTCGATAAGATCAAGATTGACCGCTTCTTCATCGCCAGCCTGGCACAGGCCCCCGATGACGATGTGATTCTACGTGCGATTCTCGACATTGCGCGGACCATGAACCTCAAAACCACGGCTGAAGGCGTCGAAACGGCCGCACAGCTCGAAAAGCTCCAACAGCTGGGCTGCACGCAGGCCCAGGGCTATCTGCTCGGGCGGCCGGGCCCTGGTCCGCGCGCGGTGGCCCATGTGGACGCGGCCTAAGCTGCCGTCCGTCGCGTCCGTGGGACACCGGCTTGAGCCAAATCCGCATTCTGTGCGGCAAGCCGCAGGGGCGCCGGGAATGAGCGGGCCGCGCTGCCGTTGACCCCTTGTTCGCCGACTGCCGATAGAGTCTTTTCATCAATCGTTCAGAGCCGCACGCCATGTCATGGGTCCGCAGCTGGATAGCGCGGTGGGCGCCGCCGAACGTTCATGCGGTTCCGGATTTCTTCAGCCTGTCTGGGGCGTCGCCGCTGCGCTACTCTGCATACCAGCCAGTCTGATCGCGGAAAACGTCAAGCAGACCCTCAGCAAAATCGATAAGTCGTTTCCGCACCTGCGCCGCGTGGCGCTGCTCGCGCCCGCTGCGGGCCTTGGTGCCTTGGTCCGCCATCCGAATCATCCAACCGCCGGCGTCGTCGACCTCGCGCTGACCGATCGGACCGGACGTAGTGGCTTTGGGCAAAGCTCAGCAGAGTCGGATTGTTTATTGTTCATTTTGCTGAATTTCCGTGCAGTCACAATGCCTTAACTGGCTGTGCCTATGTTGCCTTGCAGACGTGAGGCCGCAACAATGCGTTTATCCGTTTTTCTGCTCATTCTGTGTTGGCCGTGGCCGGTAGCAGCAGAGCTGGTCCAGGTGGTACCCCGGGACAGCCGGCCCGACACCCTGTGGATTTTGGTCTCGGCCGCGTTGGTGTTCTTCATGCAGATCGGCTTCCTCATGCTCGAAGCCGGCATGGTCCGCTCCAAGAACTCCATCAATGTAGCGCTCAAAAACGTGCTGGACTTCGTATTCGGGGCGCTAGCCTTTGCGGCGGTCGGGTTCATGCTAGCCTTTGCGGCGCCGCGGCTCCCCTTGCCGTTCGGCACGGATCCCGGTTGGTTCCTGCTTGGAGCCGTTAGCAGCGAACTCCTTGTCTTCTTCATCTTCCAGGTGATGTTCTGTGCCACCGCGGCCACCATCATCTCGGGCGCCGTCGCGGAGCGCATGCGTCTATCCGCCTACGTGGTGACCTCAATGGTCGTCTCGGCGCTGATCTATCCGATTTTCGCCCATTGGGCGTGGGGGGCCAGCCTCGCCCCTTCGCCGGCCGCGTTCCTGGCCAACCTCGGGTTCGTGGATTTTGCCGGTTCGACCGTCGTGCATGCGACCGGAGCATGGGCGGCACTGGCGGCGTGTTTGGTGCTGGGTCCACGGCTCGGGCGGGCTGACGCAGCGGGCAACTTCGTGCGCATGCAGGGGCATAGTCCCGTGCTGGTGGCGGCGGGCGGGCTGATCCTGTTCGTTGGTTGGCTCGGCTTCAACGGCGGTTCGCGGCTGGTGGTCGACGACGCCGTGCCCGTCATCCTGGTCAACACCATTCTGGCTGGGGCCGCCGGCGCATGCGTGGGGTTCCTGCTGGGTGGGAGCCAGGTCATCAGACCCGAGGCGATCATCAACGGCATGCTCGGTGGGCTGGTGGCAGTCACCGCAGGGTGTCACGTGCTGGCCCCCTGGGGCGCGATGCTGGTGGGCGCGCTTGGCAGCGCATGTGCCGCCTTCGGCAACCGGTGGCTCGAGCGGTTGCGGATTGATGACGCAGTCGGCGCGATCGGGGTGCACGGCTGCGCCGGGGTAGCGGGGACCCTGGCCCTGGCTTTGGTCGCCCCGGTGCAGAGCCTCCCGGCCGGCGACCGGCTTGCGCAATTGGCGATCCAGGCGACGGCGGTGGCGGTCCACTTTCTGTGGGTGTTCGGCACCGCCTGGCTGTTCTTCGCGGCGCTGAAGCACTTCATGCCGCTGCGGGTCTCCGCCGCTGCCGAAGAAGAGGGCCTCAACGTCGCCGAGCACGGGGCGCGCCTCGGGGTCGGCCATGTGGAGGCAGCCCTGGATGCCCTGGTTGACGGACGCGCGGACCTAGCAGCCCGGTTGCCGGTCGAACCGGGTGACGAGGCGGAGCGGTTGACCCGGTTGTTCAACCGGTTGATGGCGACCCTTGAGGTCACCGAACGGCAGAAAGAACAGCAGAAGGAGGCGTTACGGACAGCGGCGGAGGCCGGGCGCATGGCGGCGCTGGTCGATGCCACGTTCGAGGGGCTAGCGATCGCCCGGAACGGCACCATCGTCGATGGTAACCGGCCCCTGTTTGAGCTGCTGGGCGGGACCGCGGACGAGGTGCGTGGCCTGCCCCTGCACCGGTTCGTGGGGCCGCATGACTGGTCGCGTCTCCGGGTCGCCATGGCGGCGCAGGATGCAGCGCCGCTGGAGCTCGAACTGCATAACCTGCGCGGAGAGCGCATTCCCGTTGAGGTGCGCGTGCGGGACTTCGACGTGCAGGGGGCCCCCTCCCAGGTCTTTGCAGTAGCCGATCTGCGGGCGCGGCGCGAGGCGGAGGCCACCATCTACCGGCTGGCACTGCACGATCCGTTGACCGACCTGCCGAACCGCGCGCAGTTCAACCGCAGATTGCCCGAGGTCTGCGCCATGGCGACGCCGGACGCCCGCGCCGCCCTGCTGCTGATCGACCTCGACCGCTTCAAGGAGGTCAACGACATTTACGGTCATCCGGCGGGAGACACGGTGATCCGGGTGACCGGTGAGCGGTTGCGGGCGCTGCTGGGGCCGGCCGACTTCGTGGCCCGGCTCGGCGGCGATGAATTCGCGGTGATCCAGGCCAACGTGGCGTTCAACGCGCAGGTCGCGGATCTGGCGTTGCGCATCATCGACTCACTCAACCTGCCGATCGAGATCGGTCCGGAGTGCGTCGTCAGCTGCGGGGCGAGCGTGGGGATTGCACTGGCGGGAGAGCATGCCCATCAGTCCGACCAATTGTTCAGCCGGGCGGATACGGCCCTTTATGTCGCCAAGAATGCCGGGCGGAACCGCTACGCCTGCTACGAGCCGGGGATGGACGAGGCCTTGCGGGACAAACAGCAGCTGACGGCGGAGCTGTCCCTCGCCATCGAGCGCGGGGAACTCGAGCTCTACCTGCAGCCGCGGGTTGGATTCAGCAGCTGCGAGGTGACCGGCTATGAGGCGCTGGTGCGCTGGAACCACCCCGGCCGCGGCCTGGTGAGCCCCGGCGTGTTTATCCCGTTGGCGGAGCAGTCGGGGTTGATCGTCCCGTTGGGCGCGTGGGTGCTGCGGCAGGCCTGTGCCTGCGCGATGCGCACCTTGGGGGAGGTCGCCATCAGCGTGAACGTGAGCGCGGTGCAGCTCTACCGGGCGGACTTTGTTACTGCCGTGGCGACCGTGCTGGCAGAAACCGGGCTGCCGCCTGGGCGGCTGGAGCTTGAACTCACCGAAACCGCCCTGTTACACGATGCCAAGCGCGCGGCCACCATCCTGTTGGCACTCCGCAAACTGGGGGTGAAGTTGGCCCTCGATGATTTTGGGACGGGGTATTCGTCCCTCAGCTATTTAAGTCACTTGCCATTCAATTCCATCAAGATTGACCGCGCCTTTGTGCAGGGTGCGCACACCAATGAGCGGGATGGACTTATCATCCAGACCATCGTCCAGCTCGCGCACGGACTGGGGATGAGCGTTACGGCTGAAGGAGTGGAGCTGCCCGAGCACATCGACGTGCTGCGGCGGTTGGGCTGCGACGAACTGCAAGGCTATCTGCTGGGCAAGCCAGCACCGGTGGCGGCCCGCACGGTGACCGTCTCGACCGAGGTGCGTGTGCGCATGCGTGGTGCAAATGGCGTGGCGGCCCTGCGGTCGGTGGCGGCTGACATGGAGCGGTTGGCCGGCTAGGCGTCGTGTGGCGTTGCCCGCCAATGCGGCGCTGGCTCTCGAGCCACACAGCAGGCGTTCACCGGCCCGCTGTTGATCGGCTGCCGGCAAGCGCCAGCTTCACTCTGGGCCGTGATCATCGTGAGTTCGCCGAGCCACCCGAAGCCGGCCATGGCGCAGGTGGCGCAGGTCCGTCAGCGACCGTCGGGTGCGGCTTGCCCGGCGAGGCGGATGGGGCTTGAATGGTGTGGGCAAGGAGACCTCCCCATGGCCGACATCGGATCAGTGGCAGCCGCCTTCTTCGCAGCCTGCGAGACCGGCAAGGGTTGGGCTGCATGCAAACAGTATTGCAAACCGGACGCCACGTTCGCGTGCCAAGCGGATGCGCTGGCGGGAGTGGCAACCCTGGAAGAGTACGTCGAGTGGATGCGGGGGTTGTTCACCCCTATTCCCGACGGGCGCTACACCGTAACCGCCTGGGGTGTTGACAGCACACGGAACGCGGTCGTCGCCGCCGCTGTGTTCGCCGGCACCCAGACCGGCCCCGGTGGTCCCCTCGTCGCAACCAATAAAGCCGTGACGGCTGATTACGCCTACGTAATGCAGTTCGAAGGTGACCGGATCGGGCACATGACGAAAATCTGGAACGCAGATCATTCGTTACGGCAACTGGGCTGGGGGTGAACGTGGCCGCCTGATGCGACAAGAAGCGGCTCGACGCTATTGATCTGGCGCGCGAAGGCCCGGCTCCCAAGTCCCTGGGACAGGCCGCGTACGAAGCGCACCTCGCCCGTTGCGAGCGCGATGTCGCGAATGCCCGGAACGACCGGCGAGAGGCCGATGGCGCGCTTCGAACGCGACGAGGCACACCGGCTGAATCCACTCGGCGGCCAGCCGTCGTTTGGAACCCTGTGTGAGCTAACGCGGGTCTTCGAGAACGACTTCACCTTGGCGGCTGGCATCCGGCACGGTGCCCGTGAAGTTGCCGCGCACTCGTTCCGGATCCAGGATACCGGCGACAAGGAGCCCGCCTCGGTTCGCGCCAAGCAACGGCTACTCGTCCCTCCCCTCCGCCGCGGCCGCGGCCGCCAGGCAGGTGGACGAGAGTCCGCACACAACGTAGTATCCGTCCGTGCGCCGCGTTTGAGCAGTGATGTCAACCGACCATCACCACTTCAGCAACTCGATTGGTAACGCAGCGATGGAAGACCAGGAAACCGCTACGGCAGCTAACAGCGCTCAATCAGCCCCACTGCGCCCGATCGGTCGCCCGTTCGTCAAAGGCCAGTCCGGTAACCCGCGCGGCCGCCCCCGTCGCGACTACGACCTCGCCGAGCTCGCCCGGGTGCAAACCCCGGCGGCCCTCGCGACGCTTGCCGAGATTATGTCAGACAAGTCTGCGCAGCCCTCCGCCCGCGTGGCGGCCGCCTCAGCGATCCTCGACCGCGGATGGGGTAAAGCACCGCAGTCGCTCGACCTCAAGCACTCGCTACACATCGCCGACGAGTTCGAGGCCCTCATCCGCGAAATCTCCGGCCATCGGGAACTCAAGGGCTCTCTCCGGTCGGCGACGTGCGACGCCATCATCGACGTCGAGTAGCGGTTACCGGGCCTCGGCCGCCAGGACCGAAGTGGCCGGTTCCGCTTCGAGCGTGTCAGCAGGTGACGGGCGACGGCGGAATCCCCTGTTCCACCTGGCGGCCAAAGCTCCTCGAGGCCTCTCGGGAGCCAAAAGAGGGACATGTCCTACCGCGGTCGCTGTCTGTGACGATCCTAACCCATTGAGGCAACTGGGAGGTCCATGAAGTCCAGGACGTCCAACTCATTATTGAAGCAGAAAAAAGAGGAGAAAGAGAAGCAGAGGAACAAGCAAAGTAGATAGATGCAGCTGGATAGGTCGGACACCGTGGACCTATGCGGCAAAACAACGACTTATCTGCCAGTCGGCGATCAAACTTTTCCCTCGCCCCCCTCAGCACACGACACAAGAGCAACACGCTCAGCCGACGGTTTGCCGCCTGGCACCTAGATCTGAAGTGCAGCCCTCACAGTTATTCCTTTGCTGAAGACTCGCTTGCGTCGTGCCCTGCAGACCCCAGTCACAAGTTCGTCGAAGTGGTGATGGATTGTCATTCACTCTGATGTTCCGAAATCGGAGGAGCAAATGCACGATAGCACAAGGATAAGCGTCGAAGCTTCGGGTCCGATCAAGCGGATCAGGCGGAATATCGTCAACTCTGCAGTCTGGCCGCTTGAAGCGGTGGTCGGATGGCGCTACGCACAGCTCGCTGGACTGGGCGACCGCGACCGGGACGCTCTGATGCGCCGCGTAGCCGAGTGCGGCTGCCTTGCGATCGACGCCACGCGCCCCGACTGGTACGAACTGCTTCGGCAAGCGCTGAACGACATTCTCGAGAAAGCGTTCGAGCAGAAACTGACACTGTTTGATCGAGCCGGAACCGCCGTGACCTTCGGGGCGTCGGCCGAACTCGATGTCGACGGCTTGTCGTTCTCCCTGTACCGCGACAAGCCGCGCTGCCTAGGTGACCGCATCGACGGGCTGTGGTGTGGTGCCAACGAGGCAAAGTCGTGCCTTAAGCCGGACAATCGCATTTCGGCGAGGAAAGTGGACAACCTCACGCGGTGGCTTGAGCAAAAAATGTACGCCTCGCCTTTTGCGAACCCGTTCACAAAGGAGGAATGGCGCGAAAAAGCGAATGAAGCTGGGTACCGCGTCTCTGAGAGACAGTTCGATAGGTGCTGGCTAGACGCTGTCCGGAACACGCGTAGCAACTGGTCGAAGGCAGGACGTCCACGCCGGCGCTCACCCGAAAATCCTGTCGATTAATCGACGCACGAAATAAATCGCGCCGACTATTACCACCGGTCACGGCCTGGCAGGGTTTCCTCGTCATGTACGAGGAACAACAGCAGTGACCGAGAAACCGGCTACCAAGTATCTCCGGCGCGATGACGCGGCACACTATGTCCGGACCCGGCACGGATTGAGCTGCACGGCCGGATATCTGGCGAAGCTGGCCTGTCAGGGCGGCGGCCCGTGCTTCCAGCGCCTTGACGCTCGAGTCCCTGTCTACACTCCCGAGGATCTGGACGACTGGGCTGCCAGCCGCCTCAGCGGCCCATCCCAGCGCCAGCGCGGGGCTGGTCCCAACCGGGAGGACGCAGCGTGAAAGCTTTCGTTCGCTCGCATGCAGCGGCGTTCGCGCCGTCTCCCACCCCTAGCGTTACTGCGCTTGCGGAGGGCCTCGCGGCCATCGCGCGGCTCAGCGACATCACGCATCGCCTGGAGGCGGTTCTGCATCGCCTCGAACAGGATGCGGCTCCCGCGCGGTCGCAGCAGGGCCCCGCCGACAACTTCGCCATGTCGGTCGACGAACTCTGCCGCCGCGGTGGCTTCTCGCGGTCGCTTGCCTACCACCACATCAAGCAGGGCACGCTGCCGTCGGTCACCGTTGGCCGGCGCCGGCTTATCCCCAGCGCCGCAGCGCAGGAAGTGCTAGCGCGCGGCCTGCCCAATGCCCCACACCACGCCGACGCTCGACGGCGTTAACCGGCCTCCCTCGACCCCCGTTAACGAACTCAGCAACTCGCAAAGCAACTGTGAGATCGACAGTTCATGCCCGACACTAACCCGACTGACCGCTCGGACACTTCTGAGGCCTCTGCCGGTGTGGAGACGCCGGACGAGCTTCCTTCGCCGGCAGCTAATCACGAGTCCGAACAGTCCGCGCCCTCGGTTCCGCTGGGCACGCCCCCCGCGGTGACGCCGCCTGATGACGACGCTTTTGAGCAAGCGGCCAATTCGATTCCGGACGAGGGTCACGACCTCGCTGCCCAGGACGTCACCGACGCCGAGAGGGAAGCCCGGGACGCGCTGGCGCGACTGAAGCGGACCTGCGCCTACGTCGAGCGCGGTGGCTTTAGCGGCTACGCGACCGAGATGACCGAACAGTTTGCGATGCAGATCGGCCCGGACCACCGGATGACGACGCAACTGCGGTGCATCCGCATCGTCGATGGAAAGACGATGGCCGCCCGGTACGAAAACCAGAAGATCACGCACAACAAGAAGAGGGTCTCCATCTTCGCGGTCTGGCGTGCCTGGCCTGGCCGCCGCCAGTACGACCGTGTCGTCTACCGCTACCGCGATCCCGTCCCGGCCCGCGCGCTGAACTTGGCGACCGGGTGGGCGGTCAAGCCGCGCGCAGGTGTGTGGACTCGAATGCAAGAACACATCCGGCAGATCGTGTGTCGGGGCGACGCGCGCCTCGCGACCTGGCTGCTCGATTACATCGCCGACATCTTCCAGAACCCCGACCGGAAGCGGTCCACTTGCGTTGTTCTCGTCGGCCAGCCCGGGACAGGGAAAACCAAGCTCCTCGAATGGATCAGGTGGCTCGTTGCGCGCGCCGCCCTCAAGCTCGATCGGTCGAGCCAGTTGATCGGCCGGTTCAACGCGCACCTCGAAGGCAAGCTCGTGATTGCGGTCGAGGAGACCGCCTTTACAAGTGGCCGGATTGAGGCCGCCGTGCTCAAGGACCTCATCTCGTCTCCGACGCTGACAGTCGAGGAAAAGTTCGGCGGGATCCGCGAGTGCGAGAACAAAGCGCGGATCTTCGTTTGCACAAACGATGTTCATGCTGTCGCTGTGGAGCCCGGCGACCGCCGGTATATGGTACTCGAGGTGTCTGCTGAGCGGGCACGTGACTACCAGTATTTCCGTGCGCTTGATGACGAGATGGCGAACGGCGGCGATGCCGCGATGTTGTACGATCTCCTCAACCGCAAGATCACGAGCAACCTCGACGACCCTCCGCAGACGGACTCCATCGCCCGGCAAAAGTTGTTCAGCCTAGGGCACATCGAACAGGCCATGCTGAAGGTGATCACGACGGGCGTGCTGTACACGCGCGACGGAGTGCTGGTGATCACGCTGCCTACGGGCAACGAGACGACACCGGTCGACCGCGCGCTCTTCGATAAAGCGCTAGAGGATTCCGCGGGCGCCCCTAAACCAACCGCGCAGCGTTTGGCGGCCGCGCGACGCATGTTCGGCATCCGGGATGTTCGGCCTACGGCAGAAGACGGCTCGCGCCCCCGGCAATATGCGATCTGCTCCGCGGAACGCATGATCGAGAGCCTCGGACGCTCGCTGAAGATCGAGCCATCAGTGATCTGCGATTTTCTCGACTTGTAGCTCGCGCACGACTTCGAAGCGAGGAATGCGAAATGTTGCATGATAACGCAGAACGGGCATCTGCCGGTTTCGGCATGATCGCTTCGGCCGTATGCGAGCGTAGGGCGCTGAATGCACTGGCCACTGCGCATGGCGGTGCGATCGAGAGCATTCTTCCCGAACCGACCGACCCTGTGACTGAGAAGCTCGTGAGGTTGACGCGCTGGTTCGTCCAATCTGAGTGGTTCGAGAAAGCGCTGCGGTGCGGGTACTCGCTTCGTGAGCTGTTCGGTGTCGACTGCAACAGCCCGAAAGTAAGGGTTGAGGCGATGGGTCTCGTGAGCGGTATGGCACTATCAGCCTACCCTCAATTGGAACTCGTCGAACTGGACAGATCCGGCGCGACGACGCGAGTCTACTCGTCCGGGGCTTTTCACCGCTGGCGGCGAGGACATCCCGCTATCGAGTTTGCCGAGGCCTGGTGGGAGGTAGCGGCGCTGTCCCCGGCACTTGAGACGGTAGTTCTCGATGCGGAAAGCCCCCCTGCGGCTAGGGTCTGCGAGGCGATGAAAGGCATGCCTGTCGTGGAGCGGCCGAGTGCACGACCCGCCGGGTGAGCAGCAATCAGGCCCCCAGCAACCCGAAGCTCCAATAACCCTGCCACAGAGGTGCCGTCGTGATCACGTCCGTTAGCTCCCACAAAATTCCTCTCGCCGACATCGACGTGCTGCCTAAGCGGCGAGCACTCGTTGAAGCACGGGTGCTCGCCCTGATGGAAAGCTTCTTGATTGTCGGGCAAACTGTGCCGATCCTCTGCTGGCGCCCGGATCCTCAGAGCCGCCATCAGCTCGTCGCCGGTCTGCACCGGCTGGAGGCCGCAAAGCGCCTCGGCTGGGAGTTCATCGACGCGCGGATCATTGAAGGCGATGAGATCGGCGCCAAGATCGCGGAGATTGATGAGAACCTCTGCCGGTCGGACCTTTCGCCAGCGGAGGAGGTGGCCGCGATCAAGCGCCGCAAAGAACTCATTGAAGCGAAGGAGCGGAAAGTCGGGGTAGAAAAGGAAATCGGCACGGCGTCTGCTGAGCATAACGGTGATTTATGTAGATCAGCGTCAAAGCGCCAGCAGCGGCGGCGGGCCGGAGAGAAGACCGGCCACGATCCAGGCTCGGTGCGCGACGTCGCGCTGAAAATGAGAAAGACCTACGCCCGCGTTCAGCAGTCCCTGCATTTCGCAAAAATTCTCGGTGATACGGCGTTGGAGGAAGTCATCGGCACGCCACTGGACACGCGCCGAGGGCTTGCTGCCCTGTGTAGACTGACAGAAGAGGAGCGCGCGGCCTGCTTGCAGAAGGTCCGGGCGGGCGAGAAGATTTCTATCCGCGCCATCGGTTCGCGGCGCGCTTCGGCACCGAGGCTTCAGACCGCCTGGCAGCGAGCCAAACAAGACGAGCGCATTGTCTTCCTCTCGGACCCGCAGACGTGTCGCGAGATCGAAAAGCTTCTTTGTGAGGCCCGCAACAGTTCGGATGCTAATTGATAACCATGCAGCCAGACGCTCGGGGTCAATCTGGCTGCATGGCCGACGTCAGCATAGCGTCGTGGCCCGCCGGAAATGGAAATTTTCCGAAGCTGGATGCGGACGAGCCGGCGCCTCTGCACTGATCCTTTCTCTGAGCCGAGCAACGTTCCCAAGGCAGCCTGACGCGGCTGGGTGTCAGGAAGTCAGGCCGCGCGGCAGGGAGGGAAGTGCAGGAAGTTGGTGGTCTGGCAAAGGAAACTGCGCCGAGCCAGCATCTCGACGATGCTTTGCACATAAAAGATCGGCTGCTGCTAGTTCAGCGGCCCGCCCCCTCGCCCACGATCTGACGCAGCATTTTCAGCATGGCTCGCTCGTAGCCAGGGTCGTCTGGTGTCGGAAACACGTCCCAGATCACCCCTCGGGAATCGGCGATCTCGGAGAGGCGCGCCATCTCCTCGCGCTCGGCTTCCGTCAGCGGCGTTTGATCGGTCACTGGCTGATCTCCTGCGCGAGAACGCGGCCTACGACGGCACCGTCGACCTGCAGCTCGAAGTGCTGCGCCTCGAGGTCGACCTGGCGGGCGGCGCAGGGGTCGCTGGCGCCCGGCAAGGGCACGAGGCAGACGATGCCCCTCTGGCGGCCGTTGACGGCCCAGCGCGGCGCTACAGTTGAGCGGTAGCCGGTCATCGACATCAGGCGGCCTCCTCGGTGTCGCCACCCAGGCCAACGCCGGGCAGGTGGTGAACAGAGTTGCGCTTGGCGTCGGCGCGCTTCGAGTAGCGGATCGACATCGCCGGGCTCGCGTGCCCGAGCGCGGTCATGATGCGCGAGACGTCGGCGCCAGCATCGGCTGCCGCAGTCGCGAGACCCACGCGCATGCTATGGCCTGAGAAGGCGTCGGCGCGTTCCTTCGCGGTCGCCGGATCGACGCCGTCGAACTCGACGAGGAACTGCTTCACGCGCCGCTTCAGAAGAGGGCTCACGGTATCGCCAACGATGCGCTTCGCGGTGATGTTTCCGTGCCGATCAATGCGCCGGAAGATCGGTTCACCCTTGTGGACGGAAGCCATCTTCAGCCAGCGATCAACAGCCGCGACTAGAAGGCGGTTCGTCTTGCGGAGGATCGGGAAGACGGCGGGCTCGCCGCCGGCCACGGCCGTCTTGTGGCGGACGAGCACGACGTCAAGCCGGTCGTGATGGCGTCCCAGGAAACCGTCGCCGGTCCCCTGCTCATCGAGATCGAGACCGACCAGTTCCGATCGGCGGCGAGCGGCGGCGTAGCCGAGCGCCAGCATCGCGGCGTCGCGCACCGACCACGGATCGCGACGCTCTGCGAGCCACCCCAGCATACGAGACAGCAACGTCGGATCGAGCGGCTCGGCCTGAGCCGGCGCCTCGGCACGAACGCGGGAGATGCCTTTGAGCACATAGGCGATGGCTCGATGCTTCGAGTTGAACTCGTGGCCGGCGGCGCGATGGTGATGCAGTGCGGCGGCGACGTGGGCGCGCAGCGTCGAGAGGCTCTGGCCAGTGCGTCCCCTGCTCTTGCGCTTCCCGCCAGCCTCGCCGTGGACCGCCACGTGCGACAGGAAGTTCGCGAAGGCCGTCGGGTCGGCCGGCATCGGCTGGTGGCCGTGCTGCTCGGCCCAGGCGCTCCACAGTTGGAACTTGATCGCGTAGGCCCGCAGCGTTGCCGGGCTCAGAGCGTGGCGGGCGAACTCGATGGCGTCGGCCGACAGCTCGGGCCGGGCGATGTCGAGGTCCGTCGCGGTGACCGGCACCAGGGCGCCACCAGAATGATTGTCAGTGTGCATTGAAATCCCCAACTCTTGATCCGGAAACAGTCTTTCTCGTCACCTGCTCACGCGGCGTCTTTTCGGGCCAGCCAGGAGGCGCGGATCGGCACTCCGCCATGGCGGCGAGAGAGTTGCGATGCAAAGGACATCGCGCGGGTGCGGGCCTTCGACTCTTCGCTCACGTCGCGAAGCGGGCCGCGCGAGCGGAAGACGTAGCCGAACACCTGCAAGGTCTCGCGACGTGAGCCGGTCAGCTCCAACGCGTCGTCGACCTGCGCCTCGACGGTGATCCAGCTCTGGCTGTCGTCTGCGAGCGTGATGTGGGTGACGGTCATGCCGACCTCCTCTGAGCGGATGCGCTACTCGGCGCCGCCGCACGGGCCTCGCCGTCGCGCGTGGCCAAGAACTCCTCAACCAGCATCGTCACGACGGCCGTTCGCGTAACGACCGGACGTTGCCGATCGCACCAGCTCTCAAGTCGATCGAGGAGGTCCGCTGGCAGGCGAAACCCTGCGTGTCGCGTTCTACGTTCCATGTCGTGTGCCCCTTCGTTTTACGTGTTTTACGAACGTAGTCTCGTGCATCATCGTTTGCAAGGGCTCGACGTGTTGCACAGAAGGATCTATGGCGAGCGGCATGGATGAGAACCGGAAGATCACGGGCGTGCGCCTGCCGCCTCGCCTCCTCGACACGCTCGATGCGTGGTGCAAGTCGCAACGGCCGCCAGTCACCCGCACGGCCGTCATCGAGATGCTCGTGACCGACTTCGTCGATGAGCAGGTCAGGAAGGGCTGGAAGCCGCCGAAGACCAAGTGAGCGCCGCCCTGGCGACGACGCCGCCGACCACCACGCGGCAGCCGGCGGCATCCGGTTAGTCGAGGTCGAGCGCGAAGCGGTAGCTGTCGCGCGTGAAGATCAGCGCCTGGATCGATCGGGGATCGCCGAAGTGATCCAGCAGCACGGTCGCGCCAACCTTGTACGAGGCGTCGATCAGTTCGCTGATTTCCGCTTCAAGTAGGGGCTCGAGTTCGTCGCCGATCCGACGCTGCAACACCTCGGCCTCAGCAATCTTCGCCGGGATGTCAGGCCCCTTGGTGTCGCGGAGGGCACGCAGCCAGCAGCCGAGCGCCGCGTGCACGTACTCCAGATCGCGCTGAGGCATGTCGAGCCGAACGCGATGCACGGGCTCCTCACCGAGGATGTCTTCGAGATGGATCGGGCAGCCGATCTCCTCCTCGACCTCGACATCGTCCTCGTCGTCGTTTTCGACGGCCTTGCGCTTCGGCGCCTGTCGCGGCGGCGGATTTGGCTTGCCCACATCTGGCTCGGCGAAGAGGTCGTGGAGTAGGCGCAGAAACCCGAGGCGGACACCGGCATCGATCACCCGGTTGTCCGTGGCCTTGGCCGCGTCGAGCTTTGCCAGCAGCTCGGCGGACAGGATCTCCGAAAGAGCCGCCCGCAGCTCCTCGCCCTTCCGCTCGACAAGTTCGCGGCGGAACTCAGAGACGGCGAAGTCGAGTTCGCACTTGGCGTCTGCGTGCGGCTCACGCAGGCCGCTGACCGGATCCGGCGGCAAAGCACCGAGGTCGCGGATCTTCTGATGCAGACGCTCACGCTCAGCGTCGCACCGAGCGATGTAGGCTTCGTCGCGCATGGCTCAGCCCTCCACCGAGAGGCCGTCGGCGCGGGCGCCGTCGACGAAGGCCGCGAGATAGCGCGGCTCGATCACGACGCCGTCCCGTCCCCATCTGAGCGCGTCGTCAGGCAGGTGCGTCGAGGTCCAGTCTCGGGCTTCGGCGGTGAGGACGTGAGCGATGGCGATGGATCCGTGGTTCGTGACACGGATGTCTGGTTTGGTGGTGTGCATGATTGCAGCTCCCGGTTTGCCCGGCCGACCATTCGGCGGGGCCGCATCGTGGAGACAGGCACCGATGCCAGGAGGCCGGTTGCCGGGCGCCGTAGCGCCGCTCTGGATGCTTGGCCTATGATGGGTGCGTTCTTCCGAGGGTCAAGGTTGCTGAACAATGATTAGACGAGCCATTCGCTTTCTCATTCCGTCGGCGATGCTTCTGTGGGGCGCATACGAATTAAAGCTGATCTGGGACGCTGGCTGGCTTTGGAAGGGAGCGATCTCGACGATAGCGTTCTGGGTCGCCGTGTTCGGTTTGCTTTGGCTCCTGGAAGAAATTCGAGAGGCCGTGACCGGCAGACCGACATGAAGCCCGTCCGGTAAGGGGGCGGTGCAGGTCTTGGTAGACGGGAAGTCTTCAACGGAGCCTTTTCATGCGCTTACTTTTCGCCCTCGCCGTATTCGTCCTGTCGACCGCCTCTGCGCAGGCACAGCTCATCACGAGGTGTGGCGCGTCCGCCGGCTACTCCTACTTTTTCGAGAATAGGCTAGCCCCCGGTCAGTCCGGTTGGCAGCGAGACGGCATCTCCACCGGCAATCTCCAGCTCATCAAGTCCGGTGACGAGTACGACATCGTCTATCAGGATACTGTCGGAGCACGGAGCGCTCGCGCCGACGGGTTCAAGTTTGTCCATGTAACGCCCAGCGCGGGCTTCCTCATGCTGATAGGCGTCAGCAACGTGGGCGTTCTGGACCATTACTTGTTCCGGCTGGACACGCACGGTCGTGGCGAAGTCCTCTGGGGCACATCGCGTGGGACGGGCCTGATCCCAAAGGCAACCATGATGCGCGCCGAGTGCACGGGGCGGTAGAGCGTGAGCTGGCACCGCACCCCGACAAACGAAGCCTGGAGTCAGGTGACGCCCGCGAGCGTCGCCGCGCTCGGTCAACGCTTATGGCTGCGGTGCAATTCGTGCGGCCGAGATCGGTTGGAGGATCCGTTGGCATTCGCCGAGCGACACGGCCTGGACGCCGCCAGGACGCCGCTGCTCAGCATTGCCCAGCGCCTGCGCTGTACCAGCTGCGGGGCCAAGAAGGGGCACGCATGGCCGGAGCCGCACGCGGTAGGTGAGACCAGTCGGGACTAGGAGGAGCGGGCTGCGGCCTCGGATAATCGGATGAAACTCGGAACACCAACTTTCCTTGCTTTGCTGACCACTGCCATCACCGTGCCAGCAGCAGAACCTTTTGCTCAGCAGCAGAAGAAACCGGCAACGTGGAGCTGGCGATCACACTTCGGAGTGACGTCGCCGCAGCTGGCAAACACAGGAGACTGGGAGCTTGTTAGTTCAAGTGGCAGCTCTCTGCCTGACCGGACGCTAGTCCTCGTCACCTTCTGGAAATCACGGAAAGATCAAACGTACGTGCGGTGCTTGGCATTCCTCAAGCCCAACAATGGCGATCTATCGGACGACGGAGAACGTTGTGAGAAACCCGCCTACGATTAGGCAGGAGACGAGCCGCCAGCGCTGTCGTGTCGCCATGACGTAGGGAGCGTGGTGAGGTTCTATTTTCAGAGGTCGAAACTCAGACTTCTCGTTCCGCCGGGAACAGCGCGAAGCTTCTCCATTCGGTCAGTTGGGAACATGCCAGACACGGGTCTGGCAGCAATGGTGGAGAGAACAATGTCGACTTCGAAGATTTGGCTTGCCGTAGCAGGCGCCATTACGCTGTTCAGCGGCTTGGCCGCGACCATGGACGAGGCTTCCGCACAAACCCGCTGTAGGCAGGGGTACGTCTGGCGCGAGGCATACCCAGGAGACTTCGTGTGCGTCACCCCTCAGGAGCGCACGATTGCTCGCCAGCAGAACGCGGGCGCGTCCAGCAACCGCCAGATCGGCGGCGGCGTCTACGGTCGAAACACTTGCCGCAACGGCTACGTATGGCGCGAAGCCTTTCCCGGCGACGTTGCCTGCGTCACTCCCTACGAACGCGACCAAGCTCGCCGACAGAACTCGAAAGCCGAAGACCGGAAGGTCTGGGGCGGCACCCCGTTCCGGTTGCGGATGTAACCTGATGCGCCCTCTACTTCAGACAGCCGGTTTCACCTGTCGCTCCGACGGTACAGCCGTCGGAGCGAAGGCGGTGGCGGCGTAGTCTGCGGGTGGCGCCGCAGCCGGTCACCAACGATGGCGTGGTGACGGCCGTCATCCGGGAACAAGTAAAGCTAAGATGGAGCGGACCGCTTGAAAAGCGATCACGCCACCACGAGCGAGCGCTCGGCTCGCTGCTGTTGATCACGAGCGAACGGGGTCTGCCATGACACGATTTGCGATCCGTTTCGTGCTGGATGACCTGGCCCACGTGGAGCCCTGGGGTGATGGCGAAAATGCACAGCTGCACTGGTTTGGGCTAAGCCAGGGATGCTACTGGATCGAGACACCAGAAGGGGACATCTTCCGCTACTCTCCAGCGGCACCGTCCGATCAAGACGTGCCTGGCGCGGCGGCGCACTACTACGTCGCGAGGATGTTCGAAGACCTTCAGGAAGTCATGCCTGCCGCCCTTGAGCCGGTGCCGCTCGACATCGCCGAGCGCTTCACAAGCCGCGACTGGCATGAACGTCTTGATCGGTGGACTGACGAGACGGCAGCGACCGAAGAGCCCGGCTCGACAGCTCTCTGGGACCTCAGCCAGGAAGCCCTTGCGTGGTGGGGCGCACGCACGATTTACACTGGGTACCTTCGCTGCGGCCCTCTTATTACGATTTGGCGCACCGAGGAGAAGGTGCACTTGCGCTGGACTAGCCGGTCGAACGAGATTGACGGCATCTCGGTCTTCGCCCTGCCCACGGGGGACATCACCTTACCTGCGGAGACCTTCGATTGCGCGGCCGAGGAATTTTTGGATGCCGTTCTCGCAGCGATGTCGGAGCGCGTGTGCCAAGTTGTAAGGGGCGCGACGACACGCCGCCCGTACCGCATCGACCTCGCCGGCCTTGCTGCCGAACAACGGCGCCGTGCGGACGAGCGACGCTCCTCCGCAATCCCGGCGCGGACCAATTGGGAGCAGGTGCGGGAGAAGCTAGAGGCTTTGGCGCGCGAAGTCGGGAAAGCATAGTAGAGCCGAGGACGAGCCCATGCCACGCCGATGCGCAACCTACAAGCTGCCGGCCCCGCTCGACCGTCTGGTAAAGCTCTGCGAAATCAGGTGCACGGGCGAATGCTGTGGTCTCGAAGCGTTTGATTTCTCGGCAGGAGAAATTGACCGCGCCACGACAACGATGGGCGCCGCGACGGACGCGATCATCTTCGCCGATCTCCTCCGCGCCCTCGACCGCGTAGATGCCGAAGTGGCTCGTCTTTACCCAGATGCACGCGGCTGGATTTGCTCGATAGAGGGTATCAACCAGTACCTCACGCTCGACACGTTTAAGCAGCTTACGGATAGCCTGCGTGTCGGCGTCCAGACAGCTCGCGACCGGCGCACCACGCGACCGCCGCCGCCAAACATCCCGAAACGGCGCCGCTGACGCACTACCCTGGGCGGCGTATTCGCGACAGCGACCTATGCTGTCGGGTCGAGGTCTTCCGGGTGAGCGAGCCGATGCCGGGCGAGCAATTCGCCGACATCGGGTCCTCCAATCGCAGCGAGGGCCTTGACGGCCCACTGGCGGACGTCACCGCGAGGATCGCCAAGCTCGCGCACCAAGTGGTCAATCACACCCTCGTGCCCCGTCTCTCCAAGCAGTTCGATGAACTTGCCCCGCGTGTACGCATCTTCAGCCGCATGCATTTCGGTAACAAGCCTTTCGATCAGCGCAGGATCGTCCGGCCATTGATCATGAAATGCGTCCTCGTACACGAGTGGGTCGCGGCTCTTGATGCGCGCGATCCACTGATCAAGCGCAGTGCTCACGCCTGCCTCCCAAGTCATCCCTCAGCTTCGTTGCGGCCCGCTACCCTTGCCCGAGGTAGCGAGCATAGTGAGAGTGGGTCACACGTTGAAGCGCCGCTAAGAAGACCTTTTTTCGCGACCAGAAGTGGCGGCCAGCACGCCTCGGGGCCGTCGCCGTCTTTACCGACCTGAAACCGCGTAACTGATATAGATCAGTTGCTGCGCCGAACTCGTTTTCCCCTTTGCTGGTGCAGCACGGTCGACGTCGCGGCGCCTATCTGGGCGTCGCGACCCGTCCCCCATCTTCTCTTGGGTTCATTGCGATGGGCATTATTGACGACCTGCGCCCCCGGCCGGCCTCGACGCGACGGGGCATACGCTACGTGCAGCTGGCAGCGTGGACGTTAGCCGCCGCGATTACCGCCCTCGTCGCCTTCTTGCTCTCGCGATAGGCTGCCTTACGGCGACCCTACTTCAACACCTTCGCGACCGAGCCGGACACCGCATCGGTAACGCCCAGGCCGTCTCCAAGCTCGTCGAGCAGATGGCGGAAGGTATTGAGCGTCGCGATCATCTGCGGGCGGGAGCGCGTGAGCGCATCGGTATCCTCCCATTCAGCAATGAGGCAGTACGTCTGCTCGCCCGTCCTGATGATGCTGGCGCTCCTTAAACCGCCCCACTCTGACGAGACGTTGTCGTTAGCCGCCAGGAAGTCAGCGTCTTTGCCGGATTTCACCTTGAAACGCACTACGTTGAAGGCGACCATTTCGAGCACTCCTCCGCATGCATTCGGCACGATAGCACTCAATCCCGCCGAGCGCCCAGCTATTGGCGAACGAAATGGCGCCACCGCACTCGGTTTGCCTCGCGCCAACTCGCCGTCTTCACCTTCGTCCATGACGAGCAACGGCCTGAGACGTAGGGCGACGATGCGCGCTTGCTCACTACGCCCTCCAGGCCGTGCGCCTCGGCCGCTCGCAGCAGCGCCTCACCGTCGTCGAAGACGGCCGACAGGGACATCGCCGGGCACTTGGACCGCGACAGCACATCGGCGAGGTCGGCCTTGCGCTCGACGAGCGCACGCGCTCGCAAGTCGACGCCGTCGAGGTACAGCAGGTCGAATGCCCAGAGCAGTAGGCCCTCCACTCGCCTCGTCGCTATCGCTGAGCTGAGCCCAGCGAAGTCACAGCTGCCGTCGGCGCGCGGCGCCACCAGTTCGCAGTCGACAATGGCGGCCTTCGCGTCGAGCGCCAGGAGGGACGCCGCGAGCGCAGGCACGCGAGCGCCGAGGTCGTGGCCACTTCTCGTCAGGAGGCGGACGGCGCCGTCGGCGACGATGACCTGTGCACGCCAGCCGTCAAATTTGGCTTCATGGAGCCAGCCAGCGCCGCGCGGCGGCGCGGGGCGACTGACAGGGACGCAGGGCGAAACGAAGGTCGGCATCGGTTCGCTGTTACCGCCCGCCTAAGAAACCCGCTAGCCGGGCGAGGTCGCAGGGCTACCGCAGCGGTCGGTTGCTCAGGCCGGCCGATCCATATCAGTCTTCGTATTTCAGGCAGATCGGCTCTTTCCATTCGGTCACTTTTATGCCGGACGGCCCCTTCACCGCGCGGATGACGTACGTCTGGCGGTATGGATCAGCGGCCGCGCACTTTGCTTTTGCCAACATGCCCGTTGGCCCCGACAGGCCAGCCTCATCGCCTTCGCACACTTCCTCAACCCGGATCACGTCGCCTTCCCTGAAATCAAGGACAACGCTGTCTGACTTGCACTGCGTATGATCCGGGGCGGCGGTCGCTGGCGCGCAACCTGCCAAAAGTGCTAGCCCAAAAACATAGTTTCTAAGCATCGCATTTGCCTTCCAAGAAGGAACCACCAAGGCACTACCCGAGGAATACGACGTAATTGAGCGCGCCCTGCGAACCTTGCAATTAACAAACGCCTGCTCTCACCCATTCATAGCGGCGCTTAGGGACCACTGCAGCGGTCGGTGGCTCGGCAGACGCTCACGCCCCTGTGATGCGTGAAACACCCAAGAAGCCGGGCTTCCCCCGCACCTGGGCACGCCGGGCTGGCCTCGTCTTCACGAGTGGCGCACGTCCGTTTGCGAAGGCGAGCGCGCCTTGTGATTTCATTCTGCAAGCGGATCGATCTATCTCCTGGTCATCGGACACGGCCAACACGACCGGCCCGACCAACAACAACCAACTGCTAGATGATCACGGAGACTACCATGAAGAACATCGTCCTCGGCGCCATCCTTGGCGTCATCGTCGCCACGACCGGCGCTGTTTCGGCTTCGGCCAACCCCTACGGCGGCTTGCCGACTTGGGCTCAGGAAGTGCTGGCTCCGAAGAACTAATCTCACCAGGAGCTTGTGGGTGGCGCGCCCGGTCCTGCCGTGCGCGTCACTCGTTTATGGAGCCCGCAATGCCCGGATTTATGATTGTCATCGCCGGTACCGGCGCGCTGCTGCTCGCGACGCTCATGTGCGTGCAGATCAACTGACCCGATGCTGCTGCCTCGGGCGCTTTGGGTCAATCTCACTCGCGCGCTCGATGAGACGGCGCCGCAGTGGCCCTTCGGGAAGCTTCGCAGCCTCACGAAGGAGAGCGATGGCGACCATGAAGTCGTCCTGCACTTTCTCAGGCTCCCCGTCTTCCTCCATACTGGGATGATCGGCAGGGCGTGCGGCTCCGCATTGAGCCACCGCAATAGGTCCTGGAATGAGTGTTTTTCAGGAATTGAAACGGCGCTCTGCTGCCTACCTGGCACTACCGGTTGCCACGCCGCACCAGCCGAACGGTCCCCGAGCTTATGATCACGTCGAACCGAGACAGGAAGCTCATGCCGAGGAGCCCGTCGATGCCAGGGCCGTACCCGCCGACCCCGTCCTGAACGATCACCTGCACCTGCCGCGACTTCAAGCTGCGCACAGATACTTCTGTCGCCCGCCCCAGCTTACCCTTCGCCGTCCCGTTGGCCGTGTGGAGCAGGAGGGAGCTGTTCTCGTCGATCTCCACGCCCGCCTGTGTCGCGAAGCTCCGAGGCATCGAAACGAAGCTCGCCCCTGTGTCGACGATGAAGCGGCCTCGCACCCCGTTCACCGTAACCGGCACGACGGCGACGTTGCTGTCGCTGACGGCGATGATCTCCTTCTCGCCGGAGCGATTGGCGGCGCAGTTACCGCGCGCCTCATGCTTGGAAATCATCGCGCGCGTCTGTGGTGTGTCACGGGTCGCGCGGTCGATGCCGACCCACGTGTCGATGGCCATGGCCGCGTCGCATGGCTGACCGAGGGCCTCGTAGCTGCGCGCGAGGTCGGTGAACACGCCGCTGTGCAGTCGGTTGCGGAAACCCGCCAACTCTACCGTACTGACGAGGTCGTCAACGACGAGCTTGTGGGCGCCGAGCTTGGCGTTCGCGAGCGCGCGGAGGTAGTAGCCGGTCCCGTCGTGCGGCTGCAGCGCGATCATGCCGTCGGCAGCCGCGAGGACAGCGGCGTTGTCGTTCAGGTTGAGGAGCGTATTCGCCGCGTCGTAGAGAAAGCCCCAGTGCCCACCGCACTTTCGAGAGAAGGCCATCTGTGCCCTCGCGGCGTCGCGGCGGTGGTCCGCCTCCTTTAGAGCGGTGGCAAGCTGGTGCAGCGCACTGCTATCGCAGGGCTCTCGCTGCAGCACGGTCAGCGTCCGCTTCACGTCAAATTTGTCCAAGCGGGCGGCCTCGGGAGACAGGTCGTAGGCGCCTGCCGCCGGATGGGGCGGCGGTGGTATAGGCTCGCCGCGAGGCACAGTGAGGACCTGCGAGGCGCCGCCGCCTGACGGCGTGAACACCACTATGCGCGGCAAGTTCATGATCTGCGGCGAGAACAGAACGCCGAGGCCACCAAGGAGTAGAACGACCACGAAGAACGCCGGCACGAACCAGACGTATCGCTCGCGGTCTTTAGGCTTCGTCGCGACCCGCTCCGAGCCGTCAACCTGAAGCTTTAGCGCGGTGCCTTCAGCGGCGCTCTTCTGGGCCCCCGCCTCAGCATCTTCGGCAGCCATTGTCCGCCCGCCCCTCGTAACCGTGTGCCTCGATGCGCGAAGAGTGGCTATCCGCGCCGCCAGCTCGCGCCCATAGGCGTGCAAGTCACTCGATTTTTGGACACTCGGCAATCGCGGGTCACGCCGTTGACATCGTGGAACTTGAAAGTCGTCGGGCTGGTGCGCGTGATGCTGCCGCTATGGGCGGCGTAGTTCCTGCCGGCGTACCCCATACCGGACCAAGAGTTGCCCGAGATCAGGAGAGCATTGCCGTTCGACATGATCCATTTGCCGCTGATCTGGTCTGCGAAGGCGGCGGACGACGTAACCGAGACAGTGACAAAGAATGCAATCACAATCCTTAGCATATAGGCTCCTCAGCAATATACCGTTGTCGGAATAATGATTGAAATCTGCACCAATCACCTGCGGCAAAACTGGCCCCGAGCCACCCGTCGTAAGCCTAGACGCGCCGACCGAGCCAAACAATTACGAAATGGCGTTCGACGACGGAAGCGCACGCCTTCAGCGCGCGGCGCTGAGAGTTGACGTTTTCGGAGGATGTAACGGCGTTCAATTTCGACGGCTAGAAGGCTGCGTCGTAGACTTCGCGCATGCCCCTCGACTACCGAAACATCTCGCACCGTAACGCCGCACTGGCAGCGCACAGCATCGTTCTGGCGAACGGCGCCGAGCTGGTCGTGCTCGATGTCGAGCCGACGCGCGATCTCGCGAACGTCATGTACGCGCACGTCCATCGGATCAGCCGCCGCGTGTACATCGGCGTGACTGTGCTGCCGGTGTTGAAGCGGTGGCGTCTCGGCTTCGGGTATGGCGACAACATGCGGTTCGGGCGCGCGGTCGCCCGGCACGGGTGGGACGCCTTCGAACAGCACATCTTCGTCCTGGCGGACGACGGCCAGCAGCTCCTGGATGTGAGGTCCGCGCGATCAGCGACAGAGCGTTCGCCGGACGCACTACACTCACAATCTCCGCTCACGCGGAGATGCTGCGCTGAGGCTGAGAGCCTATTGCTGGGGTAAACCTGCCGACGGGGAGGAGGCGGCGTTCCCGCACGCAATGGCGGCCGCGCAGGAGATTGGATTTCGCCGACCGTGATGGCCGCCGAATCACGACCCCAGACGACACCACCCAGTAGATAGGGGCAGTCTATTTTAGCCGAAAAGATCGGGCCGTAGCGTTACTCGGTCGACTCCAGTCAGTCGCTCTACGTCCCGAACGCGGTGCGATGGAACCCGAAGCCACTGCGAGATAGACGGCTGCTTGACCCCAAGCAACCGCGCAAGAGCAGAGACACTCCCAGCAGCATTGATTGCCGCTTCGAGCCCCGGCTCGCGAACTCTCTCCTTCCTCGACATGCCGGCCACCGAACGGCTACCGCTGACGCTAGTGTTTAGTCTGACCGAAGAGCTCGGCGAATAGCTGATCGCAGACGCGGTGCCGATGTATGCCAAGCTGGCGCAACTGTGCGTCACTCATATGCCGAAGCTCTTCATATCGATTGAAGGCGTTGCAGCTGTCGCGGAGCAAGTCGAGAAATTCGAACAGGCTAAGCCGCTGAGCCGGCCTAATCGGCCGGTCAAGTTGAACATAAGCCATTTGCCACCCAATTTGGCCAATGAACAAGCGAAAGAATAACCGCAGTTTCTCGTCTGCGCACCCGTCGCAAACACAGCGCGCCATGACACGGGCAGACGAACCTCTGCAGGTAATTTGCGAGCGGCGAAATACTTTTTGCTGGGATACCAGACCCTACCATTGCACCTTTTGCATGGCAGATATTCCAGAAATTCTCGCCTGAACTAAAGATGGGGCGACCTGAGCGATTTTGCGTTGGTCACTCAAAACTCGCGATGCCAGCGCACGAGACCATCCGGGATGCCATGAGGCCACCCCCCTCAAGTTCATTGGGATTGTCATTCTCTGAACGCTAGAACGTGCAACCCGCTATGGCCGCGCAATGATTCGAATGCGGGGAACTGACATCTCAACAGGCTGTCGCGAATTCAACGACCAATCACCGTTTTGCCTGGACGAACAACCCAGCCTCCTTAGATTTGTCCCTAGATTTCCTTTCGTTGCGATTCATCTTCTGGGCTGCCAATGTTTTTCACCACCGAACGCATTGCGATCGACTTAATATTTTTTGTGGCCGGAGCAATCAAAGGCCTAATCGGCCTTGGCTTACCAGTGGTTTGCATGGGCCTGCTCACAATCATCATGACGCCCGGCGAGGCGGCGAAAGCGATCATCGTCCCGGCGTTCGTGACAAACATACAGCAGGCGTTTGCTGGGCCGCACCTGCGTGCAGTACTGCTGCGGCTCTGGCCCATGCTTCTCGCCACGGTAGTGGGAACGCTCGCTGCCGGCGGCCTTATCCTCGTCATCGAACCGCGGCTAGCATTCGGCCTCCTCGGCGCGGCGCTGCTAGCTTACGTCGCGTTCGCTTGGAGGACCGTTCACTTCGCGGTCCCCCGCTCATCAGAGAAGTGGGTAAGCCCCCTGGTTGGCTTCTGCACCGGCGGCGTCGCAGCGACTACCGGAGTACTCTCCATTCCGTCGGTGCCCTATATGCAAGCGCTCGGGCTCGACAAGCACGCGCTCATGCAAGCGCTTGGGATCTCGTTCCTAGTGTCGACCGCTGCTCTCGGATACTCTCTTGCGCCATCCATGACGTTCGATGCGGCGCTTGTCGTTCAAAGTGGTGAGGCGCTCGCCGCCGCTGTGACCGGAACGCTGGCCGGGCAACAGTTTCGAAGTCTCGTAAGCGCGCGCGCCTTCCGCGCGCTGTTCCTTGCTGGTCTCGCAGGGATTGGCTTTTCGCTCTGTTATCGGGCTGGCGCTGACCTCCCAGGCCAAGCGTTTGCCAGCGCTCTCGATGTGCTGGTCCTCATCGGGGACTGAGGCCTGCTATTCAACGGCCTAGGGTAATTCCTGGGGTTCAATCAGGTCCCCACCGGCGGAAAATTCGTCAAATCAACGGGTTGATCTATTTTCTTGGCGGAGGGAGAGGGATTCGAACCCTCGAGACGGTTGCCCGCCTACACGCGTTCCAGGCGTGCGCCTTCAACCACTCGGCCACCCCTCCTCGCCAGAGCGGCGGACTATACTCAGCGCCGTCCGTCACGCAAGCCAGAACACGAGCCGTTGCGCCGCGACGCACTCGTGCTACCTCTCCGATCAGGGGGATCACTTCGATGCCGGTTCTACGCTTCCTGGCAATGCTGTTGTTCCTAGCTGCCGCGATCGCGCTGGCGACTGACGCCACACGCGCTTACTGGGGCGGCGGCCAACTATTCACTCCCCTGGCGCAGCATTGGAACGACCTCGCACCGAATGCGCTCGCCGGCGCCCGGCGTGCTGTCTCCGGCAGTCTGCATCCTGCGGTCTGGGACTGGCTGATTGCGCCGCTGCTCAAGGTGCCGGCCTGGATCAGCTTCTCCGCCCTCGCCATCCCGGCGGCGTGGTTCGGGCGGCGGCGCCGGCGGGTCAATATCTACGCCAACTGACGGCTAACCCTTGCCCTTGACCGGCGTGACCGTCGGCGCGCGCTCGCCATGGTCGGCGTGGACCTCCATGAGATCGCGAACCATTCCCGCGCCGACGAGGACGAGGAGGCAGCAGATGAGAGCCACGACGAACCGGTTGTGACCCTTGTTGAGCACGCCGATATCGGCGTCCGACAACGGCGCATTCTCTTCCGTGCTCGATGCGATCTTCATCATCTTTTTCCGGAAGGTACGGCGGACGGCTCCGCGATCGACCACCGGCTTGCCGATCCGGAGCGCGAGTTCGGTCGCGATCTCCGGGAACGGAATGACGGCGTCCTCGTTCGCCTCGCTGACATAACCGAGCGGGATCTTCTGGCCGTCCTTCGTGACGACCCGTGCGCCCTTCAGAAGCACTGGTGCAAGGCGGCCGCCGTAGACTTCTCGGCGAACCTCGACGTAGTCGATCTGATCATAGGGGATTTCGTGCGTCGCGTAGGAAAACGCCGGCACGATGCCTCCGCGGGCTGGCAGCGTGAAGCGGAGCGCAGACGTATCGAGCACCACCCGCGAGCGCACCGAGAGAATGAGCTCGAACAGGATCAGCAGCATCAGCAGCGCGAAAGCGGCAGCCATGGCGACGAACCCGACCATGTCGGGCACAGGCACCGCCCCGAAACGCTGAACGAACATCGGCGCGAGGCTACCGAAGAACGGCAACAGCAGCAGGAAGATGAAAGACAGCATCGTCTTGCGCAGTGCACCCGCCGAGTAGACACGCCGCTGGAAGAGTTGTGCCGGCAGCGGCTTCGCCACGACGCCCGGTTCCTGCGCGGCGGGAGCCGTAACCAACGGAGCAGTCGGCGCAGGAGCCGGTTCCGCCGCGGGCGGCGAGGCCGTCACGGTCAGCTCAGCGGGCGTCGGGCTCGCCGTGACGACCGGCGCCACCGGAGCCGGGTCTGGTACCGAGGCCGCGACGGACGCATCGATCGCCTCTGCAGCTAGGCGTGCGGCGGGCACGACATCGCCCGCAGGCGGCGCCACGCCCAAAGGAATCGGCGCATCAGGGGCCGGTGGGGCGGAGGCAGCGGCTGCGGGGGCAGGCGGAGCACCGGCAAAACCGCCGTCGGCACTGCCGAGCGCTGCGGAGGCTGCAGCGGCGGCAGCCGATTTTGCAGCGTCGTCACTCATCATCACCTCTCCGTGAGACCGAGCCTCGAAGCACGGTCTCCAACTGGCCGCATACGCCCGCGCAGATTATATCATCGGCAACCGAGTTCTCCAGATGGATCGCTTCGCCATGCTGTTCCGGAAGAAGACTGAAATGCCGAGCCGCGAGACGGCGTTGCCCGGGCGCACCACGCCAATGCGCACCGCCCGCGACCATTTTCTGTTCGATCGCCCGCTCGCCGGCCCGTATCCGGCCGGCATCCGCACCGCCGTATTCGGCATGGGGTGCTTCTGGGGCGCGGAGCGCAAGTTCTGGGAACTCGGCGACGGGACCTGGATCACGGCGGTCGGCTACGCGGCCGGCTTCACGCCGAATCCAACCTACGAAGAGGTCTGCAGCGGCCGCACCGGCCACAACGAGGTGGTGCTGGTCGCCTACGATCCGGCGAAGATCAGCTACGAGCGACTCTTGAAGACGTTCTGGGAAAACCACGACCCGACGCAGGGCATGCGCCAGGGCAACGACGTCGGCACCCAGTACCGCTCGGGCATCTACGTGGCCGATGCGACCGAGCGCGCCGCAGCCGAAGCCTCACGCGATGCCTTCCAGCAGGTGCTTTCGGCCAACGGCTACGGCCGCATCACGACCGAGATCGTCGATGCGCCGGAGTTCTTCTTCGCCGAGGAGTACCACCAGCAGTACCTCGCGAAGGTGCCGCACGGCTATTGCGGCCTCGGCGGCACCGGCCTCTCCTGCCCGGTCGGCCTCGCCAAGGCCGGCTGACGTCCCTCGCCATTGCGCGCAGGATTGACCGCGCGCAATGGTTCGACTCGCCGCTCCGACTAGCGATGCAGTGAGCATCGAGCAGCGGAGCGGACTCATGGCCATCGCATTCTGGAAATCGATCGCTCTGGCGGGCGGGGTGTCACTCACTCTGTCGGCCGGGATCGCTTCAGCCGACGGCCTCGACGACTGCCGCCGGGCGCGCGTCGCCGAGATCAAGTTCGCCGCGTGCGCGGCCGTCATCGGCGACAGGGCCGCCCCAAACGAGATCCGCGCCACCGCTTACCGCTACCGGGCCGAAGCCCGCAGCGAAGCCGGCGCGTTCGCGGACGCCATTACCGACTTCACGGCCGGCCTCGCACTCGCGCCCGATAGCGTCGCGCTTCTGGCGGGCCGCGCCCGCGCACGCCTGATGGCCGGCGATCGCGACGGCGCCGTTGCGGACTACTCGGAAGCGTTGCGACGCGCGCCGCGCAATACGGCCGTCCTCCTCGAACGCGGCCATGCCCATCTGGCGCGCGGAGATGCGAATGCGGCCATTGCGGACTTCGACGATGCCGCGAAGGCCGACCCGAAGAACGCCAGCGTCTTCAACAGCCGTGGCCTCGCCCAGCGCCGCCGCGGCGACCTCGACAAGGCCGAGGCCGACTTCACGCGTGCCATCGCCCTCAACCCGATCTACGCGCTCGCCTACGCCAATCGCGGCTACCTAAGGGAAGCACGCGGACGCAAGAAGGACGCGGTCGGCGATCTCGAAACCGCGCTTCTGCTCGACCCCTCCATGACATCCGTCTCCGACGCCCTGAAGCGCCTCGGCGGCGGCCGTCCGACTCTCGCCAAGGAGAGTGAGCGGCGCATCGCCGAGGGCCGTCGGCTTGTCGAGAACAATTGCAGCCGCTGCCATGCCGTCGGCGCCGAAGGGTCGAGCTCCCACGATAAGGCCCCGGCCTTCCGTGATCTGCAGAAGCGCCATCCCCTGCTCGAACTCCGCGAACCGCTGACGCGCGGCATCGCGGCTCCACACGACGAGATGCCACGCTTCAGGGCGTCCGACAGCGACATCGATGCCATCGTCGCCTACGTGAATTTCCTCACCGGCAAGCGGTAAGGCCCGGGCGGACGACGCCACCCGGGCCTCCATCAATGCATGACGACGATTATTTAGCCTTCAGCAACGCCTCGACTTCGATCAGCACCATTTCGTTGTCGTCAGCCTTGTTCGGGTCGCGGCTGCTGGAGAACGGCAGGTTGTTGTCGTTTCCGACGACGATATGCCGCGCATCGACGACATCGACGTTCTCGATCGTGAAGAACGGGAACGTCAGCACACCGTCGTTCAGCGGCTTGCGTGCCTTCTTGGCGGGATCTTCGATTTTCATCAGATCGACAAAGCCGATCTTGCGAACGGCCTGGCCGACGGTCGCATCGGACAGTTCGACCTTGTAGACCCGCTTGAACTTCGCGAGGTCGTGGAAGCAGGTCGGCGCCCGCTGCCCCTGCGGACAGCCCTTGTCGGCCGTGCCTTCCCCGTTGTCGCGCTCGATGATCAGGCCGGTCGTGCCATCGATCATGTTGAAGTCACCGATGGCGTTGTTGTTCTGCTCAAAACGATAGAACCAGAAGCGGCCCGTCCACTTTTCTGCGGCCACGTCGAACTCGAGAATGCGCGCGGCCTCGTTGCCGTCGACCTTTTCCCAATCCTTCTTCTCGGCGTCCCACAGCGGACCTTCGAGGAGCCCGTAGATGAATTTACCATCTTTCGACGCCCCAAACCCTTCGTAACCCTTCGAGCGCCGCAGGTTGACGTTCGTGTAGGTACCGCTCGGCGTCGGCGGAGACGCGACCGAGAAGTGATCCGGCGAGCGCACCGGCTTGCCGTCGGCTTGTGTCTCGAAGACGGCCAGGACCTTGCCGCTTCGGTCCACTTTGATAAGGTAGGGGCCGAACTCCTCGCCGATCCAGATCACGTCGCCGATCGGCTGAAAGCCTTCCAGGTCGAAATCCGCACCGGTCAGATAGCGCTTCTCGGTTCCCTCGTTCACGATGCGGAACGGAACCTTCTTGTCGGGATCATGCAGGAAGATCGTTTCGAGCCGTTCCCACGCGCCGCTCGACCAGTCGATCCGCCAGCGGTTGAGGAAGAGCATCGCGTCCGGAGAGTTCGCCTTCGAACCGAACCCATTGTCGGTGAGCACCCAGAACGTTCCGTCACCGACGGCTTTGATACCCGAGTGCCCCTGCACCGGCTGCCCTTGGAACGGCACTTTCACGCCCGTATCGCGATCCGCGGACTTACCCATGATCGTGCCGATCGCATCGACACGCCGGCCCGTGGTGTATTTGCCGGACACCCGGAGGTCGGCCGGCGCGTCGGCAGGAGCCGGAATGAACGTTTCAGCAGGCAGAACGGCATGGCCTGCGAGTGTCGCCTTGAATTCCTGTTGAGCCACAGCCGGCATCGCCACCAAGGCCGCAGCAAGGCCAGCGGCCACTTGAAGTGCGTAACGCATCGTCTCTCCCTTCGTCGAAAAGGCCGTGCGTTATGCCCGAAGAGAGATGTAGAGCACGTGACACTTCGACGACGGAACGGTGACTGTGGGCGACGGTGGCGGGCGCAGCGCCCCTCCCTTCACTCCGCCCGGAACTGCGCCTCGCGCGCCTTCGACTTCACCTCGTCGAGCAGGCGGGCAGCCTCGCTCCCGCGGATGCGGGCGATGTCGTCCTGGTATTTGAGCAGCGTACCGAGCGTCGAGTCCACCTTCTCTGGATCGAGCGCCACCGCGTCGAGCGCCGTCAGCGCCTGCGCCCAGTTGATCGCCTCGGCAATGCCGGGCGTCTTGTAGAGGTCCATCTGGCGGAGCTGCTGCACGAACGCCACCACCTGGCGCGTCAGCTCGGCCGGCGCCTCCGGCACCTTGAGACGCAGGATTTCGCGCTCACGATCCGCAGGCGGAAAATCGACCCAGTGGTAAAAGCAGCGACGCCGCACGGCGTCGTGCACCTCGCGGGTCCGGTTCGACGTCAGGATCGTGATCGGCGGCACCGCCGCCTTGACGACACCGAGTTCCGGAATGGTGATCTGCCAATCGGCGAGGATTTCGAGCAGGAATGCCTCGAACGGCTCGTCCGCCCTGTCGAGCTCGTCGATCAGAAGCACAGGGGCCGTTCCCGCCACCGTCAGTTCGAGCGCCTTCAAGAGCGGGCGCTTCAGGAGGTAGTCCGCCGTGTAGATGTCGCGCTCCAACCCCTCTCGGTCGACGGTGCCACCGGCAGCCTCCACCGTCCTCAAATGCATGAGCTGGCGCGTGTGGTTCCACTCGTAGGCCGATTGCCCGAGATCGAGCCCTTCGTAGCACTGCAGCCGAACGAGCGGCCGGCCGAGCGTTTCCGCCAGGACCTTCGCGACTTCCGTTTTCCCGACACCCGCCTCGCCTTCCAGAAGGAGCGGCCGTTCGAGCTTAATGGCGAGGAAGATCGAGGTCGCGAGCGCATCCCCGGCCACGTAGCCGCCGGAAGCGAGCAGCGCACGGCTCTCGGGCACGGTTGTCGGCAACATGGGATCGATCTCCGGTGACCGAACGAGCTTATCCTCCGCGGGGAAACGCGGTGCAAGGGTCGCCGCGCAACCTTCGAGCAACCCGAACCGATAGGCTGGCGCTTGTCGCCGTCGCCCGCCCGTTGCCGCCCAGCGGCGTACCGCGCGGGGTGGGGTGGTCAGAACACGCGGTTCCTGCTAAGTATCTGCCAGGACGCCGCGCAAAACGTGCCGGTCGTCCGAGCCCGAACGATACGTCATCGGCCTCACGCTCGGCTGATAGCATTCGACCAAACGAGCCTTCGCTTCCGGATCGCTCGTCCACGGCTCGATAACGCGCTTCGCCGACACATCTTTAGCGCCTGCCGACTTTTTGCGCCTGACGCCAGGGCAACCTGCGCCACCACGGGTTTACGGCCGCCGCCGCAGGAGGCGTGGGCAGCCAACCCGAGCTCCACGTTCGCTGCACTCGCGGCCGAAGACCACGAGACGACGAGACACGAGACGACGAGACACGAGACGACGGGGCCGCCATCCGGTGCAGCCCGCCTGCGCCCTCGGCGCCGCGTCCCAATGTCCCGCACCGGAAACCGGGCCCGGGCGACAAGGAACAGCAGCGATGAACGAGAGCATACTGGGCATGAGGCAACTGCTCGACGACGCACAGTCGCTCCTCACGAGCGGCTCGCAACAGGATCGCCGCCTCGCCATTCGCAAGCTGCAAAATCTCGCAGCCATCGCATCGACACTCGCCTTCACTCTGATCTGCAGGAGAACATGATCATGACGGCCTCCATGACGACCCTCGAGATGCGAAAAGCGCGCGGCGTCAAACGCGTTTGCCAGTCTGCGGAGTGTCAGTCGCGATTCTACGACCTCGGACGCGAGCACATCGCCTGCCCCGTATGCGGCGCTGCCTACGAGCCGCCGGTCCAGGTCGCGCCCGTGGCACCTACGCGACGCAGGTCGACCTGGTCGCCGCTCGCCGCGCGCCCGGAACCGATCAAGCCGGTCGAGGCCGAAGCCGAGATCGAGACCGAAGCCGTCGAGGAAGTCCTCGAAGACGCGGTCGTGGGTGCCGACACCGACGACGCCGACGTGACCATTCAAGACATCGATGATGACGAAACACCCATCGTCGCCGACCCGGAAGACGTGTGACCCTGATCAACAAGACGAGGACCTTGGCCATGAAGCACCGCTACAAGAAGGGCGAGAGCGTCACCTTCCAGCCTGTCAAATCGGCCCAGCAGGCAGCGAACGGGACCTACAAAGTCATTCAACTGATGCCGGTCGAAAACGGCGTACCCCGCTACCGGATCAAAAGCGGCCTTGAAGCGTTCGAGCGGATCGCGACCGAATCGGAACTCTTACGGCGCGTGTGAACGAACGCTCGGCGCAACGCCGCGCCGATCTCGTCCCGGGGACACCGCGAGAGGTGTCCACCGTTCATTGCAGGCCGAACCGGGTTCTGCTGTGGACCGATGATCTTCCGACCGCTGCCGGCATTGTTCCGTCAGCCGTCTTTGCGTACCCGTCGAAGAGAGACGCGGATACGCTCAAGCGCAGCGCCGGCTTCCCCATTCCGAGAAGCCTCGGCACCATCGCCATCCGTTAGCGGACATTGCCCGCCGGTCCGTCGTCTCGCAGAGAGGCGAGGACAGCGATGCGCATTCGATTTTTTCTGACAGTGGTGGTGGCGGCGGCAGCGGTCGCGGGGTGTGCGACGTCGCCACCGACGCTGGAGTTCAGCAAGCCGGGCGTGGCGCCCGCCCAGGTCGACGCCGACCACGAAGCGTGCTGGCAGTACGCGTTGAACACGCCGGAAGGCCAGAGCGCCGCTAAGTCGGTCAACGATGCGCGCGCTGTTGGCTCGGTCCTCGGCGGGCCCCTTGCGATGGCCGTCGTTGCAGCCGAGCAGTCGGCGCACGCCGAAAACCGCAAGAAGGACCTCGGATACTGGTCCGTGCGCAACGATTGCATGCGGGAGAAGGGGTATTCGCAAAGGATTGCGGGATGGTGAGAGGGCAATTTCGAAAACCTCAAAAACATGACGTCACGACATGTCCACCGGTGGCGTCCAACAGCGACGCTCACAAAGAATGCGACCTCCAATGAAGAAAACACGGAAGATCAAAGGAACCGCTTCTCCAAAGCATCTCCCCCCGCAAGAATCTTTAGACCTTATCGTCGACCACAGCCATAGCCAACCGAGACCACTAGACGTCAACATCGCAGCAGTACATCTCCGGACACCATCCAATCAACTCAGCGAGGGTTACGATCTTTTGCTTTCGGCATCTTTCGGGAGAGAGCGCGTCACGCTTATGTCGGAAGACATGGAAATTGACGTAGATTTCTCAATCCAAAAATCAAATGTGACAATCCATCCCATCAACTCAACATGCGAAATTATCGAAACCACTGACGGGGAACGAACACCAGAAACCACAACTACAATAAAGGAGAGAACCAACAAAGAGAGCACGCGCATGACCGAGTCGGGTGGAACCATAGGCGCAAGGTCGAGCGAATTAAGCATACACGGCAATGTCACAGGCCGCCTCTCGGAATATTCACGCTCAAAGCTTTCTATCGAACACAACATAACAAGACTTCCATGGCATCGCATTGACCAAACGGTCATAGTTGGTCCCATTGGAGAACAAGATCTACATGGACCACTAATCACCGACTTTAAAGGCTGGCGGATCACACCGGCGGATAAACAAAAAACCTCAGGAGTACTGGCGCGAGTAAACGTGCGAGAAGACTGGATTTCATTTAAAAACATCCGCGTCACAAAATCGCCGCCAGATATCGCAAGTCGCATCGCAAACATATTAAAGTCGCCCAGCAAACGAAAGTGCTTCGAGATACTCCTACGTCATCTGGCAGCAAAAGAACTCGGAAAATATCAGACATCGTCCCAAGAGGGGACTATTGCCGCCCATACACTTGTCGTTAGACCGATCGCAGACAGGGCTACATCCCTACCGGCCGCCGCATCTCTCACACATATTCCGATAGATGGAGCCATCGTAAAGCGCTACGTCGCACTTGATGGCTTTGAAGTTGGCGCGCTACTTAGTCTAGGAGTACGCGATGAAAGCATTCGACGCGCGAACCTAACAGATCCAGATTTCAAGCCGAAACGTAGAATAGCTTTTGTTCCCGAAGGCTCTCCTATATCCGCTCTAAGTCTCTATTGTGTCATTTGCGGAGGAAAGCCCGTCTCAAAGGAAGCTTCAAAACTGAGCGCGAAAAGAGATCTACTCGCACTCGGATTGATCGCGCATACAAATAACACCACTCGAGTATTTCGCGACGAGGATTTTCCTCCTGAAATTAAGTTTAGGCGCGCCGTAAGTCAAAAAGAAAGCATTCGCATTACTCGAACTATTCTGCATTTCAACCCGTCAGCTAGTGGACCTGAAGTTGCCCGCGCAGTAGCGGCAGAACTCGGCGTCGAGTGGCCCAAAGCGTCGACCCAAAAAAGAAACGGAAATGCCTTGAGGCGTTGGACGGTTTGGCTTGAACCGCAGCTGATGGATCCCGAGGTAAGCAGCGAGCAAGCGGCCTTGCTTGCTTATGCCATGGAAGAAAGCGTGCCAAAAGGTGGTCGCCCAGATTCGCTACGCAGACTATTGGAAGATAAGGTTGCGCAACTGACACGGGAAGGTCTGACAGTCACGCAGATTGCAAAAATGCTAAACCTCTCGACCGGAACAATCTATAATTGGATGCGGAAAAGGAAGATACGGATAGAACACATTTGATTTTGCCGAACTATGCTTGGCTCCTCCTGTTGCTAGCAGACGGCTCCGCCCCTCACTCACCACCCCCCAAGTCACCACGCCGCCACGAGCTTGTGGATGCGCCGCCGCACCTCCTGGTTACGATTGTTTTCGCATAGTTGCCGGGGCGTGCCTCTCTATAACCTCAGGGTGGGTGATGCGGCAGGACGTCGGCACGAGACGCGCGAGGGAGGTTGCAATGAACGAAGAGATGGGCCGACAGGCCCGTGGACCGATGCTGAGCCGTCGGACCTTCGGTGGGGTCGTCGCCGGAGCCACGCTGCTCGGCTTGCGACCCGCCCTCGCACAACCGGCCGGCCCGCTCATGCCGCATGTCGGCGGGCAGATCACGACGGCATTCAGCAACACCTTCGGCGCCGACGCAGAGAGCACCGTCACGTTCTCGGCCGTCAACAGCGAGATGCTGAGCCTCGAGTACGTCAGCACGCGCGGCTTGCGCGTGGCCCGTAACATTCTAGCGAATGATCGCGCCAATGCCCGCCTTTACGTCATGGGGTATGCGGAGCAGATGCCGCTCGTCATCCCTGGCAGTACGTCGCTCGGGATATCGGGCGAGGTTTTGAGGGAGCTGCGAGACCGTGGCCGCACAGGCCTGTCACTGGCTTACGATGCCCGGCTGTCGAGGATCGACGGAGAGCTGCAGCTCGTCGAAAGAAGCGTGCGCGTACCGCTGATCGTCGAACAGCAACTCGTCGATGTGCCCGCCGTTCGGGCCACCGGGAGATTTGCGTCGGGCGATCGAACAGGCACGGGCAACTTCCTCTTCCTCGACAATCAGAACAACCCGCTGATGATCGAAAGCTTCGTGCGCTTCTCGTGGGAACAGCAGCCACGCCTGGAGCGGATCATCCGGGTCAGCGCGGGCGCTTCGATGAAGAGCGCCATGGAGCAGGCGCTCGCGACGTTGCGGAAGTACGACCTGTACGGTCTCCATTTCGCCTTCGATAAGGCCGACCTGCTGCCGGCAAGCGCGCGTCTGATCGACGATATCGCCGTCACGCTGCGTAACAATCCGAGCTGGACGATCCGCATCGCCGGGCACACGGATTCGATGGGCGATGCCGCCTACAATCTTCGTCTGTCGCAGCAGCGCGCTGCGAGCGTCGCATCCGAGCTGGAGCGCATGGGCATCTCGGCGACCCGGCTGACGACCGCAGGCTTCGGCGAAACGCAACCGATCGGCGACAACGCGACGCTCGACGGCCGCGCCACGAACCGCCGGGTCGAACTCACCCGCACCGATCGCTGATATCGGCCTATCGGAGATGGGTTGCCCGCTGGCACCGGTCAGTCGGGATAGCGACACATAACAGAAAGCCCACGCCTCGAACGGCGCGGGCTGCCTGTGAGCCGTCTCTGTGCTGGCGCCAGCATCACCGCACCAGCGGCACCACGACCACCAACCACAGCAGCATGGGCACCCATCGCAGCAGACCCGGTGTTTCACCGCGCCGGGCACTGCGCATGACGAACACGGCCGTCACAGCGGCGAGTGCACCAAGGATCAGAAGGCCTGAAAAGAACCCGCAGAGGCCGTCGCCGCAGCCGCGATTCATCCGATCGAGCAGCCAGAGGGCCGGCCAGACGAGCAGCGCGACGCCGATCGCGACCATCGCATTGACCGGGCGTCCCTGCATTTGACCCGTCTCGCCAGAAAAGCACCCCGCGCGGAGTTACCGCGCGGGAGCCGAGCCTGCCATCACGCCATCTCTGCGACGGCGCGCTCCGTCAGCACCGCGATGAGATTGGCGCGGTAGTCGGCACTGGCGTGGATGTCGCTCATGAGGCCGGACGCCGAGACGGACTTGCCGGCGATCGCGTCGGGTGCGAAGCGGGCCGAAAGTGCCGCCTCGAACTCCGGTACGCGGAAAACGCCGCTTTCGCCCGCACCCGTCACCGCGACGCGGACGCCGCCCGCCGTCTTCGCGACGAACACGCCGACGAGCGCATAGCGCGAAGCCCGCTGCTCGAACTTCACGTAGGCCGCCTTCTCCGGGATCGGGAAGCCGATGCCGGTGATCATCTCGCCGGGCTCCAGCGCCGTCGAGAACAGCCCTTGGAAGAAATCGTCGGACTTGATCTGGCGCTTGTTCGTGACGATCGTCGCGCCGAGGCCGAGGACGCCGGCCGGATAGTCCGCCGCCGGATCGTTGTTGGCGATCGAGCCGCCGATGGTGCCGCGATGGCGGACCATCGGATCGCCGATGCCGGAGGCGAGCTTGGCGAGCGCGGGGATGGCGCCCTGCACGACCGAGCTCGACGCGACGTCGGCATGCGTCGTCATCGCGCCGATGCCGATCGCGTTACCGGAGCGCTCGACGCCCTTGAGCTCGCGGAGCCCCGCGAGGTCGACGAGCTTGCCGGGCCGCGCGAGGCGCTGCTTCAGCGTCGGCACCAGCGTTTGGCCTCCGGCCAGGAACCGCGCGTCCATGGACCCGCCGAGGGCGGAGACCGCTTCGGCGATGCTCGCCGGGCGGATGTAATCGAAGCTGTACATCGTGGCCTCCCTTATTCCGCCGCCTGGCGCATGCCGCCGTTGATCGATCGCCAGATCTTCTCGGGCGTCGCCGGCATGTCGATGTGCGTGACGCCATACTCGGCGAGCGCATCGACGATCGCGTTGATGACCGCCGGCGGCGCGCCGATGGCGCCCGCCTCGCCGCAGCCTTTGACGCCGAGCGGGTTGTGCGTGCAGGGCGTCGTCGTCGTCGTCACCTTGAAGTAGGGCACGTCGTCGGCGCGCGGCATGCAGTAGTCCATGTAAGAGCCGGTCTTCAGCTGACCGTTCTCGTCGTAGACCGCCTGCTCGAGCAGCGCCTGGCCGATGCCCTGCGCGAGCCCGCCGTGCACCTGACCCTCGACGATCATCGGGTTGATGACGTTGCCGAAGTCGTCGGCCGCCGTGAACGAGGCGATCTCGACCGCGCCGGTCCGCGGGTCGATCTCGACCTCGCAGATGTAGGTGCCGGCCGGGAACGTGAAGTTCTTCGGATCGTAGAACGCGGTCTCCTCTAGCCCCGGTTCGATCTTGTCGATCGGGTACTTGTGCGGGACGTAGGCGACCAGCGCGACCTCACCGAACGTCTTCTTCCGGTCGGTGCCCTTCACCTGATAGGCGCCGTTCTCGAAGACGATGTCGCTCTCGGCCGCTTCGAGAAGGTGCGCGGCGATCTTCCGGCCCTTCTCGATCACCTTGTCGAGAGCGTTGACGATCGCCGTACCGCCGACCGCGATCGAGCGCGACCCGTAGGTGCCCATACCAAAGGGCACCTTCGCAGTGTCCCCGTGCACGATGTCGACCTGATCGATGCCGATGCCGAGCTTTTCGGCGACGACCTGGGCAAACGTCGTTTCGTGGCCCTGGCCGTGGCTGTGCGATCCCGTCAGAACGCTGACCGATCCGGTCGGATTGACGCGGATCGTCGCCGCTTCGTAGAGGCCGGCGCGCGCACCGAGCGCACCGACGAGGCTCGACGGTGCGATACCGCAGGCCTCGATGTAGCTCGCGACACCGATCCCGCGCAGCTTGCCTTTCGCCTTGGCGGCTGCGCGGCGTGCCGGGAAGCCTTTGTAGTCGGCGAGGTCGATCGCCTTGTCGAGGCTCGCACCGTAGTCGCCCGTGTCGTACACGACCGCGACGGGCGTCTGGTAGGGGAACTGGTTCGGCTGAATGAAATTCCGCCGCCGGATTTCCGCCTGATCGAGGCCGAGTTCGCCCGCCGCCTTGCTCATCAAGCGCTCGAGCAGATAGGTCGCTTCGGGCCGGCCGGCCCCGCGGTAGGCATCGACGGGCACCGTATTGGTGAACACGGCCTTCACGTTGCAGTAGATCGCGGGCGTCGTGTACTGGCCGGCGAGCAGTGTCCCGTGCAGCCACGTCGGGATGCAGGGCGCGAAGGTGGAGAGATAGCCGCCCATGTTGGCGAGCGTGTCGACACGCAGGCCGATCGCCTTGCCGTCCTTGTCGAACGCCATCTCGGCATGGGTGACGTGATCGCGGCCATGAGCGTCCGAGAGGAAGCTCTCGGTGCGCTCGGCCGTCCACTTCACCGGACGCCCGACCTGCTTCGCGGCCCAGGTGACGAGCGCCTCTTCGGCATAGTGATAGATCTTCGAGCCGAAGCCACCACCCACGTCGGGCGCATAGACGCGGAGCTTGTGCTCGGGAATGCCGAGCACGAAGGCGCCCATCAGCAGCCGGATGACGTGCGGGTTCTGGCTCGTGGTGTAGAGCGTGTAGTCGCCGGTGCCGACCTCGTAGACGCCGACGGCAGCGCGCGGCTCCATGGCGTTGGGGACGAGACGGTTGTTGACGAGGTCGAGCTTGGTGACATGGGCCGCCTTGGCGAACGCGGCGTCCGTCGCAGCCTTGTCGCCGAGTTCCCAGTCGAAGCAGAGGTTGTCGGGCGCCTCGTCGTGGACGGCGACTTTGCCGGTGAGCGCCGCCTTCATGTCGACGACGGGCGGCAGTTCGGCGTAGTCGACCGTCACGAGTTCGGCCGCATCCTTCGCCTGCTGCAGCGTCTCGGCGATCACCGCGACGACCGGATCCCCGACATGGCGCACCTTGCCGGACGCCAGGATCGGATGCTTCGGCTCCTTCATCGGCGAGCCGTCGCGGCTCGTGACAAGCCAGCCGCACGGCAGGCCTCCGACGGGCCCGGACGCGTCGATGTCCGCCTGGGTGAAGACCGCGACCACGCCCGGCACAGCCTTCGCTGCCGTCGTGTCGAGCTTCTCGATGCGCGCATGCGCGACGGGCGAGCGCAGAAGATACATGTAGGTCTGGCCCGGCACGGAGATATCGTCCGTGTACTTGCCGATACCCTTAAGAAAACGGAAATCCTCGCGGCGCTTCACGGCTGCGCCGATGCCGGATGACGTGGAGCTCATCTCGATTGTCCTTCGGTGACGGTAGCGACGTCAGGCGGCTTTGGCCTGCTTCAGCATCTGGGCGGCCGTTTCGACGGCCTTCACGATGTTGTGGTAGCCGGTACAGCGGCAGATGTTGCCTTTGAGCCAGCTGCGGATCTCGGCCTCGGTCGGGCTCGGGTTCTTGGCAAGCAGGTCGGCCGCCGCCATCACCATGCCGGGCGTGCAGAAACCGCACTGCAGGCCGTGCGCTTCCTTAAAGGCGGCCTGGACGGCGTGCAGCTCTGCGCCCGCTCCCAGCCCCTCGATGGTGGTGATCCGCGCGCCGTCCACCTGGACCGCGAACACGTTGCACGCCTTCACCGAGTTGCCGTCCACGTGCACCACGCAGGCGCCGCACTGCGCGGTGTCGCAGCCGACGTGCGTACCTGTCAGAGCGAGCTGCTTGCGCAACAGGTCCACGAGCAGCGTGTTCGCCTCGACGGCGGCACGCACAGGCTTGCCATTCACTTCCAACTTGATGTCGGGCATCCGGCCCTCCCCTTTCGAAATCTGCGTCATTTTTGTTCTTGGTGGAGAGCTTGCCTCACTGCGGGCGGCCGATCAACCACGCTGCGCCATCTGGCCCGCCGACCCGGCCGGCCCATCCGTTCCCCAGGTGCGGGAACTGCCATGCAGCCGCAGCCGGTCGATGCATCTTGCAGTGCAAAACCCAGCCAACTACGGTTCCTCGGTCGACGGCGGGCCGGGCACACCCGCCGAAAGAGGAAGCCGCACAAGAGCATGACCCGATATTCGGTCTTCAGCCTGTTCCGCGAGGGGCTCAGGGGCAACACCGGCTGGGAGCGCGCCTGGCGGGACCCGCAGCCGAAGGCGTCTTACGACGTGGTGATCATCGGCGGCGGGGGGCATGGCCTGGCGACGGCCTACTACCTCGCCAAGGAGCACGGCGTCACCAACGTGGCGGTGGTCGAGAAGGGCGCGTTGGGCCAGGGCAACGTCGGCCGCAACACGACCATCGTGCGCTCGAATTACCTGCTGCCCGAGAACAATCGATTTTACGAAAAATCCCTGCAGCTCTGGGAAGGGCTGGAGCAGGACCTCAACTACAACGTCATGATGAGCCAGCGCGGCGTGCTCAACCTGTTCCATTCGGACAGCCAGCGCGACGCCTACGCCCGTCGCGGCAACTCCATGCGGCTCAGCGGCATCGATTCCGAGTTGCTCGACCGCGAGCAGGTGCGTGAACTGGTTCCCATCCTCGACGTCGACAACGCCCGCTTCCCGATCCACGGCGGCCTCATCCAGCGCCGCGGCGGCACCGCTCGCCACGACGCCGTCGCTTGGGGCCTCGCCCGGGCAGCCGACAAGCGCGGCGTCGACATCATCCAGCACTGCGAAGCGACGGGCATCCGCCGCGAGGGTCATCGCGTGGTCGGCGTCGAGACGACCAAGGGCTACATCGCCGCACGCAAGGTCGGCATCGTCGTGGCCGGCAACACGTCACGCGTGGCAGCCATGGCCGGGCTCAAGCTGCCGATCGAGAGCCATGTCCTCCAGGCATTCGTCAGCGAGAGCATCAAGCCCTTCGTCGACTGCGTCGTCACCTGGGGCGCGGGCCACTTCTACTTCAGCCAGTCCGACAAGGGCGGCCTCGTCTTCGGCGGCGATCTCGATGGCTACAATTCCTACGCCCAGCGCGGCAACCTTCCGCTCGTCGAGCACGTCATGTCCGCCGGCGTCTCAATGGTGCCCGCAGTCTCGCGCGTCCGTGTTCTCCGTCAGTGGGCCGGCATAATGGACATGAGCATGGACGGCTCGCACATCATCGCGAAAACGCCGATCGACGGGCTCTATCTCAACACCGGCTGGTGTTATGGCGGCTTCAAGGCCGTGCCCGGTTCCGGCTGGTGCTTCGCCCACACGATCGCCCGCGACGCGCCGCACGAACTCAATGCTCCGTTCACGATAGAGCGCTACCGCGAAGGCCGCCTCTATGACGAGAAGGGCGCCGGCGCCGCGCCTTGGAGTCACTGATCGTGGTGACACAGGGGAAAACGCGGCCTTATGATTCACACGTCAGCCGATTTGATGCCCGGCCCTCGCGCCGGGCGCCGTTCGGCGCCTCGGGCCTTCGGCCCGGACCGTTGCGGTCGGCCACTCCTTCTCGGCCCACTCAGATTGGCAGACAAAGCACGACGGCGATCCGCCATCAGACTTCCACCTCTCCACTCGTGTCAGCACACAAGAACGGCGGCGGCAGCAGCCAAGGCGCCGAACGGCGCCCGGCGCAAGCGCCGGCCATCAGCACGACGGCGATCCGCCGCCTGATCTCCACCCCTCCACTCGTGTCAGCACACAAGAACGGCGGCGGCAGCAGCCAAGGCGCCGAACGGCGTCCGGCGCAAGCGCCGGCCATCAGCACGACGGCGATCCGCCGCCTGATCTCCACCCCTCCACTCGTGTCAGCACACCAAAAATGCACATCATAAAATGCCCGTACTGCGGGCCGCGCGACGAGATCGAGTTTCATTATCGCGGCGATGCCACCGTGCGTCGGCCGGAGCCGGACGCGGGCCAGGACGCGTTCTACGACTACGTCTACACGCGTGAAAATCCGCGCGGCTGGCACGTCGAGTGGTGGCACCATTATGCCGGCTGCAGACAGTTCGTGAAGGTGGTCCGCCATACCGCCACACACGACATCGCCGCGACCGGCACGGCGACTGAGACGCTCGAGGTGCCGTCGTCATGACGCAACCGAACCGTTTGCCGACCGGCGGTCGGATCGATCGCACCAAGCCGCTGATCTTCAAGTTCGACGGCCGCGCGCTGAGCGGCTTCCAGGGCGATACGCTCGCCTCGGCTTTGATCGCGAACGGCGTGCGTCTCGTCGGCCGCAGCTTCAAGTACCATCGCCCGCGCGGCATCTTTGGTTCCGGATCGGAGGAGCCGAGCGCGCTCGTGGAGTTGCGCCAAGGCGCGCGCCGCGAGCCGAACACGCGCGTCACCCAGGCGGAGTTGTTCGACGGTCTCGTGGCGCAGAGCCAGAACCGCTGGCCGTCGCTCGCCTTCGACGTCTCCGCCATCAACGGTCTGATGTCGCCGTTCTTCGCGGCCGGCTTCTACTACAAGACGTTCATGTGGCCGGCGAAGTTCTGGGAAAAGGTCTACGAACCGGCGATCCGGCGCATGGCCGGCCTCGGCCGTGCCGCGCGCGAGCCCGATCCCGACCATTACGAGCAGAAGCACGCCCATTGCGATGTTCTCGTCGTCGGCTCCGGCGCGGCCGGATTGGCAGCGGCACGCGCTGCGGCCGAAACGGGCGCCCGCGTTATCCTGGCGGAGCAGGATTTCGAATTTGGCGGCGGCCTGCTGATGGAGCCGCACCTCGAAGCCTGGCGCCGCGAGCAGCTCGCGGCCCTTGCCGCGGCGCCGGAGGTAACGCTCCTGCCGCGCACGACCGTGTTTGGGTTTTATGAGCATAACGTGCTCGGTGCCGTCGAGCGCGTCGCCGACCATCTGCCGGTGCCGCCGGAACATGGCGTTCGCCAGCGCACGTGGGTCATCCGCGCCAAGGAAGTCGTTCTGGCCACGGGTGCCGACGAGCGGCTCATTGCTTTCCCGGACAACGATCGGCCGGGCGTCATGCTCGCGGGCGCCGCACGGACGTATGTCACGCGCTTCGCTTCCACACCCGGTCGCCGGGGCGTTCTTTTCACGAATAACGACCACGCCTACACGACGGCGTTCTCGCTCAACGATGCGGGCATCGACGTAACCGTCGTCGACGTGCGGACCGAAAGCGATGCGGCGGGGCGCGCGAAGGCCCGCGGCATCGAGGTCCTGCTCGACAGCGAAGTGGCCGGCACCGTCGGCAAGGCCGCGATCGAGGCAGCACTCGTCCGCAAGCGGAGCAGTGAGAGCGGCTGCAACATCGTCGCCGATTTCGTCGCCGTCTCGGGCGGCCTCAACCCGGCAGTCAATCTGGCGAGCCACACGCGCGCCAAGCTCGCCTGGGACCCTTCGATCGCAGCCTTCGTTCCCGGTACGCCGGTGCAGCGCGAGCGTTCGGCCGGCGCCGCCGCCGGGCACTTCGGCCTCAAGGCAGCCGCCGAGCATGGGCACGAGGCTGGCCGGGCGGCGGCCGAAGCGGCCGGCTTCGCAACCCGCTCCGTGACGCCACTCGCCTTCCCCGGCCGCGCAGACGAGCCCACGACTGCCATCCTCCCGTTCTGGGAAGTGAAGGCGCATGGCAAGGGCAAGGCTTTCATCGATCTGCAGCACGACGTAACGGCCGACGACATCCGCCTTGCCGTGCGCGAGGGCTACGTCGACGTTCAGCATGCGAAGCGGTACACGACGCATGCCATGGCGACCGATCAGGGCAAATCGGGCGGCCTCGTCGGTGTCGCGATCCTCGCATCGGCGCGCGGCGAGCCGATCGAGAAAGTCGGCCTGCCGACATACCGGCCGTACACGAGCCCCGTAACCTGGGGCGCCTTCGCGGGCCGCAGCGTCGGCAAGCACGCCTCTCCCATCCGCCGCACGGCGATGCACGACTGGCACGTGCGTCATGGCGCGATCTTCCAGGAGACCGGCCTCTGGCTCCGGCCGCTCTATTACACGACGACTGGCGAAACGGGTTGGGATCCGATCCTGCGTGAGGCCCGCGCGGTGCGGAAAGCAGTCGGCATCTGCGATGTCTCGACGCTCGGCAAGATCGACGTGCAGGGCCCCGACGCCGGCAAGTTCCTCGACCGCCTGTACATCAACACGTTCTCGACACTCGCCGTCGGCAAGGCACGCTACGGCGTCATGCTGCGCGAGGACGGCTTCGTCTTCGACGACGGCACGGTAACGCGGCTCGGCCCCGAGCATTATTTCGTGACGACGACAACGGCGAAAGCGGCAGAAGTCCTCGAGCTGATGGAGTTCGCGTCGCAGGTTCTGTGGCCCGACCTCGACGTTCAGTTCTGCACGATCACGGACCAGTGGGCGCAGATGTCCGTCGCCGGACCAAAGGCGCGATCGACACTGGCACGCTGCGTCTCGGGCGCCGATCTCTCGAACGAAGCCCTGCCGTTCATGGGCACCGCGACCGGGACGATCGCCGGCTGCCCCGTGCGGCTCTATCGAGTGAGCTTCTCCGGCGAACTCGCCTACGAAGTCTCGACCCCGGCGGGCTACGGCGAGCAGGTTTGGCAGGCGATCATCGACGCCGGCCGGACCGACGGCATCATGCCCTACGGCCTCGAAGCCCTGGCGGTCCTCCGTGTCGAGAAGGGTCACGTCGCAGGTCCCGAAATCAACGGCCAGACGACCGCTCGCGATCTCGGCTTCACGAAGATGATCAAGAAGAAGGGCGACTTCATCGGCCGCGTGCTCGCCGAGCGGCCGGCGCTGCTCGATCCCGATCGCCCATCGCTGGTCGGCATCCGGGCCCTCGGCCACGATTTCGACAAGCGGCTGCGCGGCGGCGCCCACCTCGTCTCCGATCCGGACGGGCGCGACAGCCTCGGCTGGGTCACCAGCGTCACGCGCTCGGTCGAACTCGACAAGTGGGTCGGCCTCGCCATGCTGAAGCGCGGGTCAGACCGCATCGGCCAGCGCCTGTTCGCCACCTTCCCCCTCAAGAACGAAGTGGTCGAGGTCGAGATCACCTCGCCCCATCACGTCGATCCGGAGAACGCCCGTGTCCGTGCCTGAGCCCCGATCGCCCCTGACCACCTACGGGAAGCGCGGCCGCCAGGGCGCCGCCACCGATCATCCGCTCGGCATCGCCGAAGCGCGTCTATCGATCGTGCAAATTCAGGCCCGCAAAGGTCGCGGCGCGGATGCGTCTGCTGCGTTCGAAAGCCATTTCGGCGGGCCGCTGCCCCCGCCCGGCCGGTTCTCCCGGACGGCCGAAGTGTCGGCCGTCTCTATCGGCCCGGACACCTGGCTGGTCACGGCGCCCTTCGTCACCGAGGGCGCCCTCGCGAGCCGGGTGGAAACGGCCCTCGCCGGGCTCGCCGCGATCACCGACCAGTCGCACGGCAAGACGGCACTGCGCATCTCTGGCGAGAAGAGCCGCGCCATGCTGGAGAAGGGCTGTCGCGTCGACCTGCATCCCCGCAGCTTCGGCGTCGGCAGCGCCGCGGTGACACCGATCGACCATGTGACGGTCGTGCTCGCACAAACGGACGAGGCGCCGACGTACTACCTGATCGCGCCGTCGACGCTCGTCCGCTCGCTACTCGATTTCTTGACCGCCAGCGCCGGTGAGTACGGCTACACACTCGGCTGATGATTAGCTTTCGCTGCGTGGCGTGAGAACGAACCGGCGCCCTTCGGCCCCCTCGATGATCCGCGTCGCACGCGCACCGATCAGAACCAGCGTCCGCATATCGATCATCGACGTGTCGACGGTTCCGAGCGTCGCGACCGTCGCGCGCACCTCGTCGGTTCCGGCGGCCCGCACGAGCGCGACGATGGTCGCCAATTCTTTCAGCTCACGGAGCAGATCGAAGGCGCGACCGATCTGATGTGGCCGGGCCTTGGAAGCCGGGTTGTAGAGCGCGATGACGAAATCGCCGTCGGCCGCCGCGCGGAGGCGCCGCTCGATCGTGCTCCAGGCTTTCAAGTTGTCGGAGAGCGAGATCGCGCAGAAATCCCCGCCAAGCGGCGCACCTATGGCTGCCGCCGCGGCGAGCATTGCCGTAACGCCGGGCTCGACCCGGACGTCGAGCCCCCGCCACGCCGGTGGACCACTCTCGAGCGCTTCGAAGACGGCCGCCGCCATGGCGAACACGCCGGCATCGCCACCAGACGCGACGACGACCCGGCATCCCTCCGCAGCGAGCGTGAGCGCGTGGCGTGCCCGGTCGAGTTCCACCCGATTATCGGACCCGTGCCGACGCTGTCCGGGCGCGAGCCCCACGATCCGATCGAGATAGGGGCCATAGCCAATGAGATCTGTCGCCTGATCGATCGCCGCGCGGACCGCCGGAGTCATGTGCCGTGGATCGCCGGGCCCGAGGCCGACGACCGTGAGCGACCCACGCGAAGTCACAGGCGCCTCCCCTGGCCGGGCACCAGGATCATGGCAAAGTAAGCCGTCCGCTCGTCCTGGCACTCTGCGAGCGGAAGAATACGCTCGCCTGCCATGGTGCCGCGCTCGACATAGATCGCGCGATCGATCAGCCCGGCTGCCATCACCGCCCGGCGCACCTTGCCGAGATTCTTTCCGATTTTCATGACGACGGCCGCATCCGTGGCCGCGAGCCGGCGCGCTAGTGTGTCCTCGTCGAGCGTTCCGGGCAGCACGGTCAGCACATCGTCGCCCCAGGTGATCGGCGCGTTGGCGCGTGTCCAGCAACCAGACATGCCGGTGACGCCCGGAACGACTTCCGTCGGGAAGCGATCCGCGAGCCGACGCCACATGTGCATGAAAGATCCGTAGAAGAACGGATCGCCCTCGGCGAGCAGACCGACGGAGCGGCGCTCGGCGAGAAGGCCGGCGAGCCGGTCCGCCGTCTCGGCGTAGAACGCCACCATCTGGCGCGCGTACGACGGATCGCTGACCGGGATCTCGTCCGTCACCGGATATTCGAGACGTAGCTCCTCACGACCTGGTGCCATCAGCGGCGCGACGATCGTACGGGCATTACCGGCACGTCCGCGCTTGGCGAAGAAGGCGACGACATCCACGGACTGCACGAGCGCCGCCGCCCTCAGCGTCAGATAGCGCACGTCGCCCGGTCCGACGCCGACGCCGTAGAGCGTCCCGGGTGTCGCGCCGCCTCCGATGTTTTCGAGCAGGCTCATTCGATCTCGCTGGCGAGGGCATTCACGGCGGCCGCCGTCATGGCGCTTCCACCCCGCCGTCCGCGCACGATGAGGTACGGCACCCGGCCGTCGGCCGCCAGTGCGTCCTTCGACTCGATGGCGCCGACGAAGCCGACGGGAATGCCGATCACCGCCGCTGGACGTGGCCCACCCCGATCGAGCAATTCGAGCAGGCGGAAAAGTGCCGTCGGCGCATTCCCGATGGCCACGACCGCCCCAGCGAGACGGTCGCCCCAGAGGTCCATGGCCGCGGCCGAGCGGGTATTGCCGATCTCCCGCGCGAGCGCCGGCACGCGCGGATCGTCGAGGGTGCACACGACATCGTTGCCGGCCGGCAGTCTCGCCCGCGTGACGCCGTTCGCGACCATCTTGGCGTCGCAGAGAATGGGGGCGCCGGCGATGAGCGCGGCTCGCGCCCGATCGGCGAAGTCCTCCGACATCTGGATGTCGCGAGCCACGTCGACCATGCCGGAGGCATGGATGATCCGTACCGCAACTTTTTCCGCGAGCCCCGAAAACCGGGCAAGATCCGCCTCGGCCCGGATGATCGCGAACGAGCGCCGGTAGATCTCCGCTCCGTCGCGGATGTAATCACGCGGATTGGACATCGAACTCTGCCGATTGGAGCGCCTTGGCGACGGCCGAGGGCGCCAGCCACGCGGTGGGCTGAGCCGCCGCCGATCCGCGGTGGACGACGCCGAACGTTCCGTCACGGCCGACGAGCGTCAGATCGGCCGCCTCGGTGCGGGCGCACCCCTTGGCGCATCCCGAGACGTGGAGCGAACGGATGCCGGCCTTTGCGAGAAGGGGCGCGAGTGCGAGCGCGGCAGACCGCGTCTCGACCGTGGCGGACGGGCAGGACGGGGCGCCGGGGCAGGCGTCGATCCGAAGCCGAGGATCGTCAACGTCCGCGACCAAGCCGTACTCAAGCCCGGCAGCCAGAGCCCTGTTCGCCGTGTCGGCATCCGCCGCGGGAGCGTACAAGGCACGCCAGGGCGCAACGCGAAGCTCGGTGATCCCGATCGACTTGAACCGATCAGCGAGAGCCAAGAGGTCGCGGGCATGCATCTGCCCGAACGGCACCGCCAGCCCCACGGCAAACACGCGATCATCGCTCGCCAAAACCCCGAACGGCTTTCGGGCATCTGCGGTTTCCGCATTAACGCGGGGCTTCGGCCGAATGCCCAAGGCCTCGGTCAACTCGGCCTCCGGAAGATCGCGCGCGCGCCGAACGTGGGCACCGAGACGGCCCGCGAGGCGGCGTGCCACGTCGGCCGCCTTTTCGGCAGCGACGTCCGGCGCGACGATTGCAACCCGCGCCGAGCCGTCCGGCCGCAGGACATCGATTGCGACTTCCTCCGGCGCAACCACTGTCAAGCGGACATCCGCGACAGCAGCGGGCAGCCGAGCCGATGCACCGCTGTCGACCGCGAAGCCGAATTTTCCGGGCAGCGATTGCAGGACTTCATCTGACGCCAGCAACTGCTCGAGCCGAAGCGCGATCGGGCGGACGTCGACAGACCCCCCCGGATCCAATCCAGCCAGCGGATCGACGAGCACGTTGCGAACCGCTTCGGCGGCTGGCGAACTATCAATGTGGTGGTGTCTCGAGACCGCCGCTATGAGGCCGGCCAACAGCGCCGGGTTTATGCCGCGGACCTGCAGGTTCCCCCGCCGCGTCACGTCGATGAGGCCATTTCCGGCGGCGGCAGCCCCCTCGGCGACGGCGGCGATCGCGTCGATCGAGAATCCGCCTGCCCGCGGCCGCACACGGACGATCAGCCCGTCTCCGCTGGCCATGGGACGCAGGGCGCCGGGACACCACCCGCGCACGCTGTGCCGTTCACTCATGGCCTCGACGCACCCATCCGGGCAGCACCCTCGACATGTTGACCGCGCACATTCCGCTCCGATCGTTGCGGCAGCGCGCGCCCGGAACCCCGACCGGCCCGACACGTTGTCGGAGCGAAGCCGTGTTGGTCCCCGCATGATCGTTTTCTCCAACATTCTCATCGTCGTGGCAACCGTCGCCCTCACCGAGGTGATGACTTGGGCGATCCATCGCTATGTCATGCACGGCTGGGCATGGCGCTGGCACGCCGGCCATCACGCCGAAGACCACGAAGCCCGCCACGCGGGCATCCAGAGCGGTCCCCAATGGAACGATCTTTTCGCCCTCGGACCGGCCTCGATCTCAGTGGCGCTGATGTGGCTCGATGACTGGTCTTATGGGCCGCTGTTCTGGGTCGGCACCGGGATGGCTGTCTACGGCCTTCTTTATCTTCTCGTGCACGAAGGTCTGGCGCACGGCCGCCTGCCGCTCACCTGGCGTCCTCGCAATCGCTACCTCAAACGTCTTGTACAAGCGCATCGGCTGCATCACGCCGTTCGCGGCCGCGACGGGAGCGTCTCGTTCGGCTTCCTCTATGCGCCACCGATCCGGCACCTGCGCGACGAACTCCGGCGCCGTCGCGCCATCTCAATCGGCGACTAGGTCCTCAAGCCGCAGCGCTGCCTCCGCCGCCCCGCCAGTGGCCGCTAGTTCCACGGCGACGTTGCGTGCCGTCGCCCGATACGCCGGCAGCTCCGCGAGCAACGTCCCGAGCGCCGTCCTTAGTCGCACGACAAAGCGCAGGCCCGGCGGGACGACCAACCCCAGCCCGGCGTGGGCAATCCGGGCCGCAATCCCCGGCTGATCGAAGGCGACCGGCACCGCGACCATCGGCACGCCGGCCAGCGTGGCGTCGAGGGTCGTGTTCATGCCCGCATGGGTGATGCAGACCGCAGCCTCGGACAGAACCGCCCGCTGATCGACCCAGGAGGTGATTTCGAGACCCGGGCGCGAGGGGCCAATATCCTCGGCCAGGAGCTGCCGGCCGTGAGCGAGGACGACGTCGACCCCGAAATCCCGCGTCGCTGCGACAATCGCCGCCAACAGATCCGTCCGACGCCCGAACAGGGTCCCGAGCGAGGCATAGATGAGAGGCCTCCCCCGCTCGGTCGCAGTCCTCACTGGCTCACCAGTCGAACGCTGCAGCGGACCGACATCCTGCCGCCAGCGTGGCTCGCAACCAAAGTTGAGCCGCGGGGTCAATTGCCCGATGTTGACCAAGGGCGAGAGGAGATCCGCCGGCGTCGTAACGGGTCCGACATCGAAAGCAGCGGCGTGCCGTGCGATCACGGTGCCAAGGCGGCGCATCATCCAATCGGCCACCCGCTCGGCCCCTTCCGAGCGCTGAAATTCCCAGCGCGAGCGCGGCGGACCCCAGCCGGTGAAGAACGGGGCCTGCCCCTCGTCCCGATCGATTGGCAGCGCATTGGCGATGGTGGCGTAGGGGAGCCCGAGCCCACGCGCGACGAGACCTCCGGCGGCTTCGAGCTGGTCCGCTACGATCGCATCGACGCCCGTCGCCTCGACCACCCCAGGCAGATCTCGGCAAAGACTGTCCGTCATTGAGGCCATGTCGGCGATCACCGGTCCGAGGCCGGCCATCGCACCGGACCGCGCCATCCGGTCTTCGGCAGCCGCGAGAAACCCCGGCGCATACGACGTCCGGCCCACCTCAATCGACGTGTGGCCGAGTGCCTCGATCCGAGCGCGAGCATCTGGCACGGCAGCGAACGTCACCCGGTGGCCGCGAGCCGCGAGCGCATGCCCGAGCGCCGCCATCGGACGGAGATGGCCATGGAAAGGCGGAGCGACGAATAGAAAATGCCCCACGATCACCCCTCTGCCGGATCCGACCGGTCTGCATGGCTGTGCGCCGCGATGCCCCCTGGCAAAGCGAGCCACGCTCGCTAAACGGAGGACGGCAACTCCAGGTTCGCACCATGCAAAAACTTCCAGCCCGCTTTCATGGCGTGGCGCTGCCGTTCGTCCTATCGGTCTTGATGTCTTGTATTGTCTCGGGCGTCTCGACAATCCGCATCGCCGGCATTGGATCCGGGTTCTTGTCGAACTGGATGTCGGCCTGGGGTTGGTCTTGGCTGGTCGCCTTCCCGGCGATCCTCGTTGTCTTGCCTGTCGCGCGGCGCATCGTCAGCGTTTTCGTTCAGCAGCCGGGCCACCGATAGGAGTTCCGATGTCGCTACCCGAAATCCGCCACAGCACCGCGGTCCTGAACGGCGTCCGTCATCACGTGGCCGAGTGCGGTCGTCCCGACGCCCCGCCGCTGGTTCTCCTCCATGGTTGGCCGGAGTTCTGGGCGACGTGGGAGCCGGTGATGGCGCGGCTCGCAGACCGCTGGCGTCTCGTGGCGCCAGACTTTCGCGGCTTCGGGGAATCCGAGAACCCCAATCCAGGTCCCTCCGCAAACGTAACGGCCGACGTCCTCGCCGACGACATGGTGGCCCTGCTCGACCACCTGGGCATCGCGCGCGCCGGTTTCGTCGGCCACGACGTCGGATCGTTCGTACTCCAGCGCCTCGGGATCCGCCACGCGGCACGGGTGACCGGCCTCTTCTTCGGCAACTGCCCGACGCACGGTGTCGGCACTCGCTGGCGCGAGCCGGCTCAGATCCCGGAGATCTGGTACCAGACTTTCCACCAGATGCCCTATGCAGCCGCGATCGTTGGCGCCTCGCGCGAGGCCTGCCGCGCCCACATCGGCCATTTCTTGAAGCACTGGTGCTGGCGCAAGGATGCCTTCGACGCCGTGGTCGAACGATGGGTCGACAACTTCATGCGGCCCGGAAACCTGCAAGGCGGCTTCAACTGGTACATCAGCGCGGCGCCGATGCGGCTCGCCACCATGGCCGGCACCGCCCCGAAACCGCCCATGATCGACGTCCCCACGTGCGTCCTGTGGGGCCGCCACGATCCGATTTTGAAATCCGCTTGGGCCGACGTGCTCGACCAGTACTTCTCGAACGTCGAGGTCTCCTTCGCGGAGAACGCCGGACACTTCGTCCACTACGAAGACCCGGACCTTGCAGCAACCGAGATCGACCGGTTCTTCACCCGGCTCGGCATGCGCCGCTGATCAGGCCGCGCATTGGAGACGTAAACGAAGACGGATGGCGTACCGATCAGCGACGGAACAGAACACCTCGCCAGTGGCCCCGACACCTTCGGCGGCTACCTGAATGAAACCGGGATTCGACCTAATCCTTTGATCGAATTGGCCAAAAAACGGTCTTCCTCGATCAGGGCTTTGGTGTAGGATGCCGGCGCATCGAGACCAGGGGACTTGGAGCATGACGGGCGCAGACGCCGGGACCGACGTTGCCACGGGCACATTGATGGCTGGCAAGCGCGGGCTCATCATGGGCGTCGCCAATAACCGGTCCATCGCGTGGGGGATCGCGAAAGCGTGCGCCGCTCAGGGCGCCGATCTTGCCTTCACCTACCAGGGCGACGCCTTGAAGAAGCGCGTCGAACCGCTCGCGGGCGAAGTCGGCTCCAAGCTCGTGCTGCCGTGCGACGTCACGGACAACGCGTCGATGGACGCGGTATTTGCGACCCTTGCGGAGACGTGGGGCCAACTCGATTTCCTGGTCCACGCGATCGCCTTTTCCGACAAGAAGGAACTCGACGGCCGCTACGTCGACACGACGGAAAAGAACTTCCAGCAGACGATGCTGATCTCCTGCTACTCCTTCACGGCGATCGCACAGCGTGCCGAGAAGCTGATGAAGCCCGGCGGATCTCTGGTGACGCTGACCTACTACGGCGCCGAAAAGGTCATGCCCCATTACAACGTGATGGGCGTTGCGAAGGCTGCCCTCGAGGCGAGCGTTCGCTACCTCGCGGCCGACCTCGGGAAGAACGGCATTCGCGTCAATGCGATCTCGGCGGGGCCGATCAAGACCCTGGCCGCCTCCGGCATCGCCGACTTCCGCTACATCCTGCGCTGGAACGAATACAATTCCGCGCTGCGGCGGACCGTGACGATCGAAGAAGTCGGCGCGTCCGGCCTCTATCTCCTGTCCGACCTGTCGCGTGGGGTGACCGGCGAAGTCCACCACGTCGACGCCGGCTATCACGTTCAGGGCATGAAGAACGAAGAAGCGCCCGACATCACCGTCGCCAAAAGCGACGAGTGATCCGCCGCGTCTAAGGGACGATCTTCTCTTCTCGGAATTTCCTCAAGAGCCGCACGAACATGCGCTCGCTATCCACGACGTCGTGGAAGCCGTGCAGCCGGCACTTCGTGACGTCAGACATGATGTCCCAATCGCAAGCGAAGACGTAGTCGGCGAAGGGCCAGGCGACGAGATCGGTGAACGCGAACGGCGCGAGCCCGTGACTCTTCTGCAGGCGCGACCAAAGCTCCGCCTTGTCGGCCATATGCTGGGTCAAGCTGATCGTCTGCACGTCGCCGACCTGCATCTCGAAGACGTCCGCGATGTGGGGCCAGACGTTGCGCCAACGGAAGTAGTCGCCGTTGGTGATGTTGTAGGCCTCGTTCCGGCAGCGCGCGTCGGTCGCGGCCCACAGTGCCGCGCTCGCGAGATGCGTCGACTCGGTGACTTGGTACAGAGTGCCGAATGCACCCGGTTTTCCGGGGAACTTCAGCGGCAGGCCCAGCTCCTTAGAGATCGCAGCGTAGACGGCGATCGCCGGCAGGATGCTCATCGCCGTCCCGGGCGCAAATCCGCAAAGCGTCTGCGGCCTGAGTTCGACCCAGTCCCAGGTCTTGCCGCGCTGGTGCTCGACGAGCCAGTCGATCTGATCGAAGTAGTAGTTCGGCGGCATGTGCCGAGGATCGGTCTCCTTCATCGGCGTCTTCACGGGCCCGAGATGCGAGCCATAGTACTTGGTACCCGTGACAAGGACGACGCGGCGGAGCGCCGGCGAAGCCGCCGAGACCGCCATGACGGCGTTCGCGAGCATGTCGCGGTTCGGCAGAATGTTCTGAGCGTAGCCCGACGCTGCGCCGCTGCCGGCCTGGAACGCGGCATAGAAGACGTGGGTGACGCCATCGAATGCGGCCAACGCCCGTCGGGTCGCCTCTGCGTCGAGCAGATCAACGGAGACATGGCGATAGCCGCGCCGCTCCGTCTCCTGCCGACGCGACACCCCGATCACGTCCCAGTCGCCCTCCGCCAGCAGCCGCTCCACGATGTAGCGTCCGATGACGCCGAGCGCGCCGACGACAACCGCTGTTTTCTTCATATTCGTCTCCGGGGCATCACCGCGCCCCTGTTTGCCCCAAAGCCGTCGTCGAGCCAAGTGGTTGCGGTCAGCCGGACGTTGCAGTAGAGCCCGGCATCTTTGTTATCGGGCATGAGGCGCGACCAATGACGAGCGACGGCAAGCAGAAGGCCTTCCCCGTTTCGTGGGACCAGTTCCACCGTGACGCCCGCGCCCTGGCCTGGCGCCTCGCCGATCGCGGCCCCCACCTCGGCATCGTCTGCATCACCCGCGGTGGCCTCGTCCCGGCGGCAATCGTCGCCCGCGAACTCAATCTCCGCATGATTGAGACGGTCTGCATCGCCAGCTACCACGACTACAAGACGCAAGGGCAGCTCGAGGTCGTTAAAGACATTGCGCCGAGCGTGAAGGCTCTGGGCGACGGCAAGGGCAAGGGCGTGCTCGTCGTCGACGACCTCACCGACACCGGCAAGACCGTGAAAATCGTCCGCGAAACCCTTCCGAACGCGCACTACGCCACCGTCTACGCCAAACCCCAGGGCGCGCCGTTCGTCGACACCTACGTGACGGAAGTGTCCCAGGACACCTGGATCTACTTCCCCTGGGACCTCGACCTCGCCTACGTCGAGCCGATCAAGAAGGGATCGGGCGGCTGATCCCGTCGCCCGGCATGGCTGGGGGCGATGGACCGCCGGCACGTCTCGGCTAGATTGGCGCGGTGAAAGAGGGAGACCGCCAATGACTTATGATCTGGTCGTGCGCGGAGGCACCGTTGTCGCCGGTTCCGACGTCGTGGCCTGCGATATCGGCGTGCGGGACGGCCGCATTGTCACGCTCGGCCATGACCTGCCGCGCGGCCAGGACGAGATCGACGCCCGTGGCAAAATCGTGCTGCCGGGCGGGATCGACAGCCACGTCCACCTCGCGCAGCCGAGCGGCCCCGGCATCGTCATGGCGGACGACTTCGAGAGCGGCACCCGATCGGCCGCGTTCGGCGGCAACACCACCGTCATTCCATTCTGCACGCAGGAGAAGGACAAGCCGCTCCGCGCCGCCGTCACCGACTATCACTCAAGATCGGACGGCCGCTGCTACACCGACTACGGCTTCCATCTGATCGTCACCGATCCGACGCCGCAGATCCTCGGCCAGGAGCTACCGGCCCTCATCGGCGATGGCTATTCCTCCTTCAAGGTCTTCATGACGTATGAGGGCCTGGCCCTCACCGACGAGCAGATCCTCAAAGTGATGACTGTCGCACGCGAAACCGGCGCACTCGTGATGGTGCACGCCGAAAACTACGACATCATCCGCTTCCTGACGAACCAGCTGGAGGAGCAGGGCAAGCGCGCCCCGAAGTTCCACGCTACCTCGCGACCAATTCCCGTCGAGCGCGAGGCAACGCATCGCGCCCTCACACTCGCTGAAATCACCGACGTCCCCATCGTCATCGTCCACGTTTCCAACGGCGAAGCGATCGAGGAAATCCGCCGCGCACGTGCTCGCGGCCTCGATGTCATCGCCGAGACGTGTCCGCAGTACCTCGTCCTGACCGAGAAAGATCTCGACGGCCTCAACATGGAGGGCGCACGCTACGTCTGCTCGCCACCGCCGCGGGATGAAGCGAGCCAGCAGGCCTGCTGGGACGGCATCGTGCGCCGCGACTTCCAGCTCTTCTCGTCCGACCACTGCCCATTCCGCTACGACGACGAACAGGGCAAACTCAATCCGAAAGGCCGGACGAGCTTCCGTTGGGTGCCGAATGGGATCCCCGGCATCGAAGTCCGTCTGCCGATCCTCTTTTCCGAAGGCGTGATGAAGAAGCGCATCGACCTCGCGCACTTCGCGGCGATCACCGCCACGAACCATGCGAAGGCCTATGGGCTTTATCCGAAGAAGGGCTCGATCGCGATCGGTGCCGATGCCGACCTGGTGCTGTGGGACCCGTCGATCACCAAGCCGATCCGCCATGCGGAGATGCACGACGGCGCCGACTATACACCGTTCGAGGGGATCGAGGTCACCGGGTGGCCTGTGACGACGGTCCTCCGCGGCCGTCGGATCGTCGAAAATGGAAAGCTGCTCGCGGACAAAGGCGTCGGCTCGTTCTTGCCGCGTGGACGCTCAGCCCACGTAAAGAGCAATTAAGCGCCACTCGGAACATCAGCCTAACATCTCGTCGAGCAATCGAAGCGCGCGCACACTATGTCGCACGCTGCGGAACAGGCGTTTGGGCTGGATGAATCCTACGAGGTGTAGGTTTGTCTCGAAGTACTTGGACCGCGGACGCGAGTCCTCACGAAGTCGTGACGAAGTTCCACGACTGAACGAGTACTTCCGGGCCGCGAAAAACAACTGCAGCTGGCCACATTCCGCGTTTCCCAAGCACGCGCGGGAATCGACAATTTCGTCGGATCTTCTCGCGTTGACGCTGCAGCCTGTCGAATGCTGTTTTCGCGCGGCTCGAACGCGTTCCGCAGCGGCGGTGGTGGGTTCGAGCATGTCGTCCGACGTCCCTGCGTCGACAGGCGGTCCAAGGAACGCCTCGCCGGGCCGGCAACCGTAGCGCGACCTCCGAGGCGTGTGCGGGGCCGGCGGATCTCGGACAGCCGCCAATACGAACTGGAGGTTCAGAGATGAGAGCATCTTTGCGCGCGGCGCTCGCCGCGTTGGCACTTGGCGCGTTTGCAGTCCCATCGGCTCAGGCCGACTGGCGCGATAGCATCTACGGCCCGGGACTCGCACCTGCGGCCCAGCCGACGAGCTACGTCGCGGCGCCCGTCGCCCAAACGCCTGCGAAGTCGAAGCAGGCGAGCAAATCCAAGTCGAAGTCGAACTCGAACTCGCTCGTTCAAAAGACGAGCCTTCCGTCCACGAGCACGTGGAGCAGCTCGATCGGTGGCACACAGAGTGGCATCGCCTCTTACTACTGGCAGCCGCAGCGCGTCGCCTCCGGCGGCTGGTTCAATCCGAACGCCATGACGGCCGCTCACCGCACGCTGCCGTTCGGCACCAAGGTGCAGGTAACGAACCTCAACAACGGCCAGTCGGTCGTCGTGACGATCAACGACCGTGGCCCCTTCATCAAGGGGCGCATCATCGACCTGTCGTCCGCCGCAGCCGGTGCGATCGGCATGAAGGGTGCGGGTCTCGCCCGCGTCAACGTCGCGGTGCTCGGCCGCTGATCTCGACTGGGGAAGCGGGTGTGGCAGTCCTGCCCGCTTCCACCACTTCGATCCGCATCGCCCCAGCGCTGCCGCAATCCGGGCGCACCCGCGCTGACATGGCGGTTCGTCGATCTGCTTTGATTCTCTTCGGCCTTTTCGCCACGTCAACGTTGGCAGAGCCTGCCCGCGCGGCGGGTGATCTCGGCCGCAACGTGATGTGGAGCCCCGTGATCCGGCCGGCTCCCAGTCCGCCGTCCCTCATCACCGGCTGGGCCACGAGTGTGGTCCGCCTCCCGGTCCCCGAGCCGCCACGCGGCGACATCCGAGCCGCGACCGGCGACCATGCGCTCGAAGGCATCGCCTCGTTCTATTGGCAGTTCGCCATGACGGCGAGCGGCGAGCGCTACGACCCCCAGAGCCTGACGGCCGCCCACAAGACGCTGCCGTTCGGCACGCGCGTCCGCGTCACCAATCTTGCCAACGGCCGCGCCACCGTCGTGCGCATCAACAATCGGGGTCCTTATAGACCCGGACGCGTCATCGACCTTTCCGAGGCCGCCGCCGACGCGATCGACATGCGCGCTCGCGGAATCGTGCCCGTGCGCCTCGAAGTCGTCGAACCCTGAGCAGGACATTTGCTCACGGCGAGCCGAACCGGTAAGTTCCGGCAATTGGCGGCAAGTCGATCAGCGGGTCATCGGGAATGTCGGGTCAGTCCCCTGGGTTGCGCGCGCGGGCCCTGGTGCGGCTGCGCACCGCAATGATCGAGAAGAAGCTGACGCAGGCCGAACTCGCCGACGCCGCCGATTGCCACGAAAAGACGATCCAGAACCTGCTCAACGGCCGTTCCGTCCGCGACCAGACCCTGTTCGACGTCTGCATGGTGCTGGGTCTCGACTTCGAGACCGTAAAGAACGAGTTCGGCGGCGAGCGTAAACCGGGCTTCCTCGAAGCGCCGCCATCGCCAATCGCACAACCCGCACCGCCGGCCCGCGGCGAGATCGCACCTTTGCACATGGGCGCCTATACGCGCCCGGCCGTCGACCACTACGTCGGCAGCTACGTGACCGTCCGCCCCTCGTTCCGCGACAGCCGCATCCTTCACGCCTATCGCACGGACATCACCTGGGACGAGAGCACCTGCTGCCTCGCGTTCGCCGAGCGTGACCGGCCGGACGCGGCTTACGCCCACCGCGGCCATCTCTACATCCCGGCCTCGTCAATGTTTCTTCACCTGGTCTCGCTGACCAAAGGCGCGATGCGGATGGTGCTGCTGTCGCAGCTCGATCCCCTCGGTCGGATGCGCGGCCTCATCACCACGCTGACCCGTACGCAAGGGGCGATGTTCATGCCGGTCTCGGCGCCGATCGTTTACGTGAAGGCCGAGGTCATCAACACCGCCGACCTCGGCGAGGTTACCAGCGGGCACGCCCGCCATGGCGAATTCCGCGAGCTTCTGACCGAGACGCTCGAGCAGAGTTACGCGCGGCTTCAGGGTATCGAAAGCAACTGAACACCGATGGCACGCGCCCAGATGCCTTCGTGGAAGCCCGACCGCCAGCCATCCCAAACCGAATGTTGACAGCGCTGAACTGGGGCAGGACCGTCCCCCGAACGCGATGGGAGCGAAACGATGCCGACACCCAAAATCACCCGTAAGGACAAGATCCGCGTCACCACCTACGCCGGTCCCGGCGCCGAGCCGGAGATGCGTGAGGTGCCGTGGCCAAAGATCCCACCGAAGGGCGCGCTCATGCAGATCGGCGCCTGTGGCGTCTGCGGCACCGATCAGCACATTCTCAAGGGCCATTGGCCGAAACCGCTGCCGTGGCCCTTCACACTCGGGCACGAAATGGCTGGCATAATCGTCGAGATCGGCTCGGAACTGAAGACCGATCACATGGGAAAACCGCTGAGCGTCGGCTCGAAGCTGATGATCCCGCCGCTGCAGCCGTGCGGCTTCTGCGACTGGTGCAAGAAGTATCCCGAGCAATCGAATAAGTGCCTGACGCCCGTCTACTACGGTCGCTATCTCGGCTTCGACAAGCCACCGCACCTGTGGGGCGGATGGGCCGAGTATGTCTACGTCGACCTCGGTGAATTGCCGGGCACCAAGATCTACAAGCTGCCTGACGACATGAGCCTGCTGCTGGGCTCACTCTCCGAACCGTTGACCTCGTGCATCCGCGCCTTCAACCGCGCGGCGAAGGCTGGCGGCTTCAAGTGGAACGATACCGTCGTCATCCAAGGCACGGGTCCAATCGGCATCCTCGCCATCGCCGCCGCACAGGAGATGGGGGCCGGCCGCGTCATCGCCGTCGGCGCACCCGAGGAGCCACGCCTTCGGCTTGCTCGCGAGTTCGGCGCCGAGGCGACCGTAGATATCAGCATGCTGAAGACTCCCGAGGAGCGCATCAAGGCCGTTCGCGATATCGTCGGCGGCTATGGCGCCGATCTCGTGATGGACTGCTCCGGTCACCCGACGGCCGGCCCTGAAGGCATCGAGTTCCTGCGCGATGGTGGCACCTACGTCGAGATGGGCCAGTTCACGGATGCAGGCTCGATCATGACCAACTGGCACCGCATCTGTACGAAGGACATCAACCTGCTCGGCTCGTGGGCTTTCACGGCCAACGATTTGGCCCTCGGCGTCGAGATGCTCTACAAGGCACGCGACAAGTACCCTTGGCGGAAAATGCAGACGATTTTCCCCTTCACGCGAGAGGGCGTGAAGGACGCCGTCGCCCAGGCGATGGCCATGAAGACCGTGAAGTCCACCATCGTCCCCTTCCCCGAACTGATCGACGCCTGACGCTCTGTGTCTTGGGCTCGCGACCCTCTCGCGGGCCCTCCTCCCCCCACCTTGCAGAGCCATCCGTTAACGGACAGAGCTCCACTTAAGCCTTCGTTAACCATTCCCGTTCATAAACGAGCCCAACGGTGACCAGGAAACCGCCATGTTCCTGCGTCAGAAGTCGTGACCGTCGGAAGTGTACGCGTTGAACGAGGGTTGCTCTATGGCCTTTGCCGCCCGCCGGGGTTTTGCAGTCCACTACATTATGGCTGCAATCGTCCTGGTGCTCTCCGCCATCGCCCCCGCAGCCGCACAAGTCGTGCCGGCGCGATCCGAAGGCACCGCGTGGCAGACCCAGATCCGGCAAGACGCTCTCAACGGTGACGACCGCCGTACCCGCTTTGTGATCGGTCTCGACCGCGAGGCCAAGTACAGCTTTCTGACGCTACCGAACCGCGTCGTCATCGAATTGCCCGACATTCGAATGCAGCTTCCCGCTCCGACGGCGTCCCCCGTCGGACTCGTGACCGGCTTCACCGGCGGGCTCGCCGGCCCCGGCCGATCGCGGGTCGTGATCGACGTCGCCCAGCCCGTCGCCATCGAGAACGCACGCATGGAGCGGACCGGCGACAAGGCTTGGCGCCTCGCCTTCGACATGGTGCCGGCCGAGACGGCAACAAAACCCGAGACGAAGACCCGAACGTTGCCGAAGCCGAGTGCGCTCGGCGCAGCTGGTGTCGAGCCGCCGCAGCCGCGTCCGGCGGTCACCCGCAACGCCGCGTCGTCGAAGACCTTCAAGCCGACGATCGTGATCGACCCCGGCCACGGCGGGCACGACAGTGGCGCGATGAAGCACGGCACCGTCGAGAAGGACGTCGTGCTCGCCTTCAGCCTTGCGCTTCGCGACAAACTCCGCGCGACCGGTCGTTACAATGTGCTGATGACCCGCGACACGGATGTCTTCGTGCCGCTCGATGACCGCCGACAGTTCGCCGAGAAGAACGAGGCGCATCTTTTCATCGCCGTGCACGCGGACTACGCCAGCACGCAGGCTCGCGGCGCGACCATTTTCGCTCTACGCGACAGCATGTTCAATTCTTTGAAACGGAGCGCGAAGAGCCAGGTCGCAGACGTCTCGCTGCCCGACTCGCACCAAGCCGTGCTTCGGCAGGTCGGCGACGACGCGAAAGCGATCGCTTCGATCCTCGGCGACCTCGCCCAGCGCGAAGTCGAACACGTCGACAATTCGACAAGCCAGTTCCGCACGGTTGCCATCCAGCACATGGACGCCGCCACAACCATGCGCGACAACCCTGAGCAGTCCGCGAACTTCCGTGTGCTCCTGACCGCCAAGGTTCCGTCTGTGCTGATCGAGCTGGCCTTCGTCTCGAACGCTCAGGATGCCAAGCTGCTGAAGTCCAACGAGTGGCGCGACAAGGTTTCGGATTCGATCTTCACGGCGATCGAGAACTACTTCGCGAACCAGCTCGCACGCCTCCCGATGTGAACGGGCGAGCTGCTCCGCTCACTCCCAGACGTGGGCCACGCGCCCCGACGCATGCCGGCGCTCCGTGACTTCGATGTGCTCTCCGACCTTCGCCGCAGGGTGCGTCGTCGTGCCGGCATCAACTTCGCGACCATCGTCCAGGCGCACGTGCACGGTAATCAGCTGGCTGCCACCCGACTGGCGAGTTTGAGCGTAGCGCCACTGCGTGACCGTACCGCCGAGAAGGACGCGCGCCACCACCGGATCGTCTGCTGAGCGCTGGCGCAGCACGTCTTGCAGCACGAACAGCCCTCCGACTACGGCGACGACACCGACCACTGCAGTGATGTTCGCGAACCGACGGCGGACCAATAATCGGTCGAGCTTCTTGCTAGTTTCAGCGCGCATGTGGCCTCCCCCTTCAATGGGAGTCACTTACTCCTTTCGACGCGTTGCCGCCTTCCGTCCTTGGTTGCAGCCCGAAGACGAGAAACCGACCCGCAAGGGTCGGTTTCGAGAGTCTGGCCGGCGTTACGCCGGCGGGGGCTCAGTCAGCTCCTACATGGAGGGTTGGTGTGTTTGACGCGCCAGAAAAGCATCTCCGGGAATTCGAGAAGCAGGGACCTACGCGACGCACGACCAGGACGGACGGACAGCTCGTTGCCAACTCGGACGAAGCGCTGCGCGAGGCTCTTGATCATGGGGGCCACACCGTCGTCTGAATGAGCCGCATCTCTGGTCCATCGTCCCCGGCGGACGCGCCCGCACACGTGCGTCACCGGAGGGAGACGACGCAGCGGATCGGAGAGTATGGGAAGCGGCGGTCGTGGACAGGAGCGTGCTCTCGGCACGCGGAAAATGGGGTCGACGCTCGAACCGGCGGTCCCGTCCTTGTCCGCCTCGCGTCGCACCGGCATGAGGTGCCGGTTGATCTATCATCAGTGGCTTCAACCCTTGGGCCTCGGCACTGACGCGCACCTTCCGGTGAACGGGCGTCCAGCCGTTCACCGCCGGATCTCGTTGGATCCATACCTTGAAGGTAGGTGATTCGCGTGTCGGCTCACCAACCAGGAGAGGCCGCTCGAAGCGTCACACTCCAGGCGTGGCCCCTCGGCGACACTTGTGCTCCTCAGTCCACTTCGGCCGGTTCGGAAGCCCTCGCGGCCTTCTGGACCGCCTTCTGGATTTTCTCGAAGGCGCGAACCTCGATCTGCCGGATCCGTTCGCGGCTGACGCCGAACTCAGTCGACAGATCCTCAAGCGTGGCCGGCTCGTCTGAGAGACGCCGCGCTTCGAATATCCGCCGCTCGCGCTCGTTCAGCGTTTCGAGCGCCTTGCTCAGGAACGCACGACGCTGGCTGAGCTCTTCCTGTTCGGCGAGCCGCTCCTCCTGGTCCGGCGTGTCGTCGACCAGCCAATCCTGCCACTCACCCGCCTCGGAGTCCGCGCGCACCGGCGCATTCAGCGAGGCATCACCGCCGAGCCGCCGGTTCATCGAAACGACGTCTTCCTCGGGCACGCCGAGCTTCGTCGCGATGGCCTTCACCTGATCGGGGCGCAGATCGCCTTCTTCGAGCGCCTGCAGTTGGCTCTTGGCTCGGCGCAAGTTGAAGAACAGCTTCTTCTGCGCCGCCGTGGTGCCCATCTTCACCAGGCTCCACGAACGCAGGATGTACTCCTGGATCGAAGCGCGGATCCACCACATGGCATAGGTGGCCAGCCGGAAACCCTTGTCGGGCTCGAACCGCTTCACCGCCTGCATGAGGCCGACGTTGCCCTCGGAAATGACTTCACCGATCGGCAAGCCGTAGCCGCGATAGCCCATGGCGATACGCGCGACGAGCCGCAGGTGCGAGGTCACGAGCTTCTGCGCGGCTTCCGCGTCGTGGTGCTGCTGCCACCGCTTCGCCAGCATGTACTCCTCGGCCGGTTCCAGCATCGGGAACCGCCGGATTTCCTCCAGGTACCGCGTGAGACCGAGCGAACCGCTCGCGATCGTGGGAAGCGACTTGCTGTTCATCGTTGAGCCCCGCCGGGAGACCGCCCCTCCCGCATTGCTGCGTGGATAGTTGCCGAACCGTAAGGCTGAACCGTGGCGTCGGCCTTGAGTACACCCACCGCAGTTCGATACGAAATCACTTTACTGTGCGCCTCCTGCAACGCCTTGCTCTCGTTTTTACGCCTTCAGCGGGTGCCTGGATCGCACACCACCGGGCCTGCTGCGAGAACGAACGAGAGGGTGGGTTTCCGTCGAATGAACACCGCCCGCTCAGCGCAAACTCTATCGGTCCCTGCCGGTTCCGGCCCGCCTCAAGCCGCCCCGCCGCCGTGCTCCTGCCTGAGCGCCGCTTCGAGCGCCGCAAGATCGGCCGGCAGGGCACTTTCGAACCGCAGGCGCTGCCCACCGATCGGATGGACGAAACCGAGCAATTCGGCGTGAAGGGCCTGTCGGCCCAGGGCGAGCAAGGCGGCCTGCGACTGCCGCCCGAGCCGGGCGAGGCTCGCCTTATGGCTGCTACCATAGGTCGTATCCCCGAGAAGCGGGTGTCCACGATGGGCCATGTGAACACGAATCTGATGCGTGCGCCCGGTTTCCAAGTTCACGGCGAGGTCACTGACCAGAACGTGCCCGGCTGACCCGAACTCGGCGCGGACGCTCCAGTGCGTGACCGCACGGCGTCCGCTCGCGACGACGGCGATTTTCACCCGGTTTGACGGGCTGCGGGCGAGCGGAAGATCGATCCGGCCGGACGACCGCTGCATGTCGCCCCACACGAACGCTCGATAACGCCGTTCGAGCTGCCCGTCCGCACCGTGACTGGCGAATTGGGCCGCGAGGCCTTGATGCGCCCTGTCCGTCTTCGCGACGACCAGCAGACCGGACGTATCCTTGTCGAGACGATGCACGATGCCCGGCCGGCGCACGCCGCCGACGCCGGACAGGCTGTCGCCGCAATGAGCAATCAGCGCGTTGACGAGCGTACCGGTCCGGTGCCCGACGGCCGGATGGACGACGAGACCCGCCGGCTTGTCGATCACTATGAGATGATCGTCTTCGAAGACGACCGCGAGCGGGATGTCCTCGCCTTCGGGCTCGGCCGGGGCCGCGCGTGGCACCTCGACTTCGACGATATCGCCCGGTTTGACCCGTGCCGCCGGGTCACTTAAGGTCCGCCCCGCGCTCTGGACCCTTCCCTGGCGGATGAGGTCCTGGATCCGGGCCCGGCTGAGGTCGTCGAGCGCGACGGCGAGAACGCGATCGAGCCGTTGGCCGGCCCGCTCTTCGTCGATCTGAACCCGGCGTCGGTCGCCCCCGCTCATGCGCCGAACGTCGCCTCTCTCGAGCACCACTGATCCAGCAGAACCGACCGACCCGCCATGGACGCCAAAGCCGACACGACGAGCCGCTCTGCCCCGACACCCGCCCGCCAGCCGGGCGAACTGTCACCCGGAGCGGTCAAGGCACTGAAGATCGCCATCGTGGTGATGGGCATCATGATTGTACTCGGCGTGCTCGCTGTCATCGGCCGCATCGTGTATCTCGCGGGTAGCGGCGGGCAGCAAGGGGCGGTCGTCTCGAAACCCGGCCCCGATGCCCGCGTCGGCCTACCGGCCGGCGCCCAGGTTCGACAGATGGTGCTCGAAGGCAATCGCATCGCCGTTTACCATGATGGCACCGGCGGGCCGGGCATCACGGTCATCGACCTCACGACCGGACAGGTTTTGAACCGGATCGTGCTGACACCCGAAGCGCCGCGACCCTGACGGACGGCGAACGCGCCACGGGTCATCGAGCCCCGAGCATCTTGATCCCGCTGCCGGGGTCGCCTATACGTCCTGGCCTCCGCCCCGTTCGTCTAGTGGCCTAGGACACCAGCCTCTCACGTTGGTAACAGGGGTTCGAAACCCCTACGGGGCGCCATTTCGTCTTGACCGACGTTGGCGGTCAGCCTGCTGAGTGAGCCGCTCACTCGGATTCCAACAGCCGCCGCCAGTTGAAAAGTCGCGGCACTGCCGAGCAGTAGGCGCGATAGGCCGCGCCGTAGCGAGCGGCGAGCCACGGCTCCTCGAGCAGGATCATCAGCCAGTAGACGAGCATCGTCGCGCCCGCGAGCACGTAGGCGGCGCCGCTGTCCGCCGTGATCGCTAGCGCCGCGTAGACCAGGATCAGCATGGCGTTCTGAGGATTGCGCGACCACTGATAGATGCCGCCGGTCACGAGGCCGTCGGTGGCGCCATAGCTATTGTCGCGGCCGAGCATCCGAAAAGCATAGACGAAGACGGCGACCGCCACCCCGAGCACAAGCGCGGCCATGGCCCGGAACCACGCGGGGAGTCCGAGTTCGCCACCGGGCCACGTCGACGCCGCAGCCAGGAACGCGAGCACGTTGAGGCCACGAAACAACGGCCAGAACACGTAGCTCTGCCAGGTCTTCTCACCGGGTGTTGGCCAAATGCGCAGTTCCGGACGAACGAGCGTCGCGAGCAACAGCGCCACCAGCGTGCCTCCTACCGCGACGCCGATCGTAAAGATGACGCTTGCCAATCCGCCCATTCTGCCGCCCGTCCCCAATCTCTTCCGCCGCAGCGTTAAGGTGCCGGCCCCGACCGAGCAAGTCTTCGTGAGCGGCAGCGACGGCGTGCGGGACGGCGCTATGATGCCGAGCCTGACGTAGTGACGAGGAACGACCTGACATGAGCCAATCAGACGAGTATGTGCCGCCCAAAGTCTGGACGTGGGACAAAGAAAACGGCGGCCGCTTCGCCAACATCAATCGGCCGATCGCCGGCGCGACCCACGAGAAGGAATTGCCTGTCGGCAAACATCCCCTGCAGCTCTACTCGCAGGGCACGCCCAATGGCGTGAAGGTGACTGTGATGCTCGAGGAACTACTGGCCCTCGGTCACGCAGGCGCGGAATATGACGCCTGGCTCATCCGTATCGGCAATGGCGACCAATTCGGTTCGGGCTTCGTCGCCGTCAATCCGAACTCCAAGATCCCAGCACTGCTCGACCGGTCGAACCCGGCAAAGCCGCGGCGCGTGTTCGAATCCGGCGCCATACTGCTGTATCTCGCCGAGCGCTTTGGCGCTTTCCTGCCGAAAGACCCGGACAAGCGCACCGAAGCCCTCAATTGGCTGTTCTGGCAGATGGGGAGTGCACCGTATCTCGGTGGCGGCTTCGGTCACTTCTACGCCTATGCGCCGGCCAAGTGGGAGTACCCGATCAATCGCTTCTCGATGGAAGTGAAGCGTCAGCTCGACGTCCTCGATCGCCACCTTGCGGCCAACCCCTACATGGCGGGCGACGAATACACGATCGCCGATATGGCGATCTGGCCCTGGTACGGCGCCCTGACGAAGGGCCTCTTGTACGGCGCCGCCGAGTTCCTCGACGTGACGAGCTACAAGAACGTCGTGCGCTGGACCGAAGAGATCGCCGCCCGGCCCGCCGTGCAGCGCGGCCGCATGGTCAACCGAATCCAGGGTGAGCCGTCGAGCCAGCTCCACGAACGTCACGACGCGAGCGACTTCCAAACGAAGACCCAAGACAAGATCGGCGGCTGACGTAACACGCCGGCCTATCGGTCGAACCAGCCCTCGACCGACCCGAGATCGAACCCGGCGAGCGCAGCGATGGCGCGTCGCCGGAGTTCTTTCAGGCTTTGGGCGTCGACCACCCCTAAGGTGAATCGCTCCGCATACTGCACGGCGACCAGCCCGCCCCCTTTGGAGGCACGCCGATACTTGAAGGCATTGAATTCGACGGTTGGTCCGTCGAACGCGAGGAAATCGATCAGCACCTGCTCCGTTTGGGCATGCTCGGAAATCTCGAAGCGCGCCGATGGATCCCGCTTGCGCAATTCCGTCGCGACGGCGATCGCCGCTTGCTTCGGCGATTGCGTGCTCTGGCGGAAGCGATGGAGGCCGAGCAACTTTTTCCACGACGTCAAGTCGTCGCCTGACCTCAGAAGTTCGATGATCGCGTGGTGGCCCGCATCGGTCTTGCGGAAGGCGATGCCGTAGGACTCACCCAGAAAGATCAGCTTGTCATTGGCCGAGACGGCCGTTGCCGGCAGCGATAGCCCTATCATGGCCAATGCGACGAACAACGTCAGGTGTCGCCGCATCGATCCCCCCTCCCCAGGTGAATGGCACCATCGCCCGTTACCATCGCGTAGTCCGCTTGACTCCTCGATGGCGCAAGAAACGTTAACCCAGCGCGAGCGCCCGCATCGCCGCGCTGGTCGGGCTGACCAGCCCGAGCGTATGATTGGCTCCGAGCGAAGGCCAGAGGCACGGCCCATGACGATCGGCATCGGCATCCTCTGCAAGCCGCCACGGCCGGGGATGGCCAAGACAAGGCTGGCGCTCGGCGTGGGCCCCGCCGCGGCAGCTCACCTCGCAGAAGCCTTCCTCAAGGACGTGGTGACCACGGCGGCGGGCTTCGCCGCCACCCACGACGTGCGCCTGTTCGCTTTCTGCCGCCCGGCCGACGCCGTCGACGAGATGCGCGCCTACTTTCCGGCAAGCGTCACCGTGCTGCCGCAGCAGGGCGACGACCTCGGCGCCATGATGCTGAACGCGATCGCTCGGATGCTGCCGGACTGCCGGGACGGTGCATTCGTGATGGGCTGCGACGTCCCTCACTTGCCTGCTTCGGTGCTCACAGAAGCCGAAGCGACCTTGCGGATGCAGAAGCCGACCGCCGTCATCGGCCCCTCGGAAGACGGCGGCTATTTCCTGATAGGCATGACCGACCTGTCGTTCGCCCACCTGCTCGAACCGCTGCCGTGGAGCACCCCGGAGGTCTACCGACTGACGGTCGAGCGCGCGCGCAATACAGGTCTGGCTCTGCATCCACTGGCGCGACTGTTCGACATCGACGAGCCTGCAGACCTCGAACGCTTGCGAACACTGCTGGCCGAGGCGCCGTCCAATGTCGCTCCGGCCACGCGAGCGGCGCTCCGGGACATCTGAGCGTAGAGTCGCGCGGACAGTCTGCCCTCTCGACGGCGCCACCCGCGACACGGTACGACCGACCGTGAGCCCCGAGGCATATCCCCATGGATGACGTCGTCGCCGCATTGATGTCGCTCCGTTTCATGGTCTTCGCGGGCGTACTGCTAGCGCTCGTCGGCCTCGAGTTCGCGTTTCCGCGCCGAGCCATCGTGTCGCCACGCCTGCGCCGTTGGCTGACGAATTTCTCGATCGTCGCGCTCTCGGCCGTCGTCATGCGCGGGCTTAGCGCCGCTGCCCCAGCGCTCGTGGCGGTCGGCGCCGCCTTGCTGGTCGAACAACACGGTATCGGACTGTTCAACAACCTCGGCTGGCCGACGATCGTCGAAGGCGTGCTTGCAGTGCTGGCACTCGATTTCGCGATCTGGCTTCAGCATTATCTTTCGCATCGGATTGGTGCCCTCTGGCGCATTCACCAGATGCACCATGCCGATCCGGAGATCGACGTCTCGACTGCGCTGCGATTCCATCCCGTCGAGATCGTGCTGTCGTCGCTATACAAATGCGCCTGGGTGGTCCTGCTCGGACCGAGCGTCGCTGCAGTCGTGGCATTCGAGATCCTGCTCAACGCGTGTGCAATGTTCAATCACGCCAACCTTCGCCTGCCCGCTGGCGTCGACCGCGTCATCCGTCTCCTGATCGTGACGCCGGACATGCATCGCGTGCACCATTCCGTCATCGCCCGCGAGCACCACTCGAATTTCGGCTTCAACCTTTCGATCTGGGACTACCTTTTTCGGACCTATACCGCCGAACCCGCCGCCGGCCATCTCGGCATGCGCATCGGCCTCGACGGTTACGCGGCGGAGGACGCAAGCCGGCTGGGCTGGTGCCTGAAGCTGCCATTCACCCCTCGGCGGAGTTCCGCATCGGCTGCCCCGCGGCAAGGCCATGTCGAGCCATCCTAGGCGGCGACCAACGGTGTGGCGGCTAGTCCACTCCAGAAACTCTCTTTGCTCGAATAGTTGAAGCACGCCGTTTGCCGGCGCGATCATCGAGGAAATCGATTCGCGCGAGGCACGGCATGGCGCTGGCAGAAGCCTGCGAAGCTGCTCAAGACCCGGGTCGCATCGGCGCCGAGGTTGCGGCCCTGAAGAACGCGCGCGACAACGTTACAAACTTCATTCACATCGCCCGCGTTTACGCGATCATTCTCGGCACCGTCGGCCTCGCCGTGACGTGGTTCAACTTTCGCGCCGAGAGCGGAGCCTCGCCGCTTTGGGATCTGCCGGTCGTCGCCTTTGCGGCCCTGCTGATCGGCGCATCCCAACACCAGCTCGGCGGCGCGGGCCACGAAGCGACTCACTTCTCGCTCTTCCGCAACCGGAATCTCAACGAGCTGGCGTCGGACTGGCTGTGCATGTTTCCGCTCTACGCGACGACCTATCAATTCCGCCTGCACCACCTAGCCCATCACCAGTTCGTCAACGATCCGACCCGCGATCCCGACATCTCGCAACTGCGCGACAGCGGCCACGATCTCGACTTTCCGATGCCGCAGACGGACATCCTGAAAGCGCTGCTCCGTCAGCTCTGGCTGCCAAACTTGATCCGCTACGCTCTCGTGCGGGCGCGCTACAGTGCCATCGGCGTCGACCACAACCCCTATCACCGCACTGCGACGACGGCCGGGCCTGGCCCCGAGGTGATTGTCGGTCTCAACGCCGTCGTCATTCCTTTGATCCTCAACACCGTCGGTCTGTGGGTCGGCCCATCCGCCACCGCGGCGGCCTTTCTCATTGTCGGCGCCGTTGCAGGTGCCGCTCTCGCGATGTGCCGTGAGCAGAGCTTCAAGGCTTCGCTGCTCCGTCCCGTCGTGTCGCACAAGACGACGGCGATCGGCCGCGTCGCGTTCTTCACGCTGCTCTACGCGAGCCTCAGCGCTACGGAAGCAGCGACGGGAGCGCCAGCGTGGGGGTACTTCGCCGTCCTCTGGATCCTCCCACTGTTCACCACCTTCCCGTTCTTCATGATCATGCGCCAATGGGTGCAGCACGGAAATGCGGACCGCGGTCGACTGACCAACACGCGTATCTTCGTGGTCAACCCGCTGCTCCGCTATGCCGTCTTTCCGTTCGGGATGGACTATCACCTGCCGCACCACATTTACGCGGCCGTTCCGCACTACAAGCTGCCGGACCTGCACAAGCTTCTCGTGAAGCGCGATGCGGCCTACGCGCGCGAGGCGGTCGTCGTCGATGGCTATTTCTGGTCGCAAAGCGGCGAGCACCCCTCCGTGCTCGACGCTCTCGCCGCCGGTCACACGCCGCACACGCAAGATGTCTTCATCGCCAGTGATACGCTCGACGATGCGGACATCGAGGACCCGACGAAGATCCGCCTCGCCGAAGCTGCGAGCCGCGCCGCCGCCAGGCACGCCTGATCAGCCGGAAGACCGGGCATCAAGCCAGCTCCTGGTCGTACCAAGATCGGCGATGAAGCCGCGCCACTCTGGTTCGGTAGGCTGACAGCGGCCGGCGGCTCGGTCGCGAAGTGGCATGGTCGAGCAGAGCACTCTCGTGAGGCACCATCGCCACGAGCATACGGAAAGCGGCCCCGCGTTCCCATGCCTCGTCGCCGGGGCCTGGGCACCCGCTCTAGCATGCAGCCCCATGCCTCGCTTGCCGCCAAGGACGCACAACGGCGGACCGCCGCTCGATCACGTGCCGGAATGGGGAACCGCTCCGATCGGCGTTTACTTCGCCTGGAAATCGTCGCGCCGACAGGCCTTCGCTGCACCGCCCGGGCTCGCCGCGATCCGTGCGCGGCGGGCGGACGCGTGCGGGCTGACCTATGACGAGTACACCGCGCACCTTCTCGATACCGGTCGCTATCTTCAGCCCGAAGACGTCGACGCCCTCGCACGCATCAAGGCGACGCGCCGAACCTGACCGCCAACTGAAGCGAACAACTTGAGGTTGCCGGCTCCTACCGATAACGTGCCCCCGTTCTCGTGACCGGAAGCCCGTATGCCCCACCGCCTCGGCCTCGGCCTGACCTTCTCCGCCGCCGCGCTCTCTCTCACCCTTGCAACGGCCCAAGCCGCAGCCCCCGAGGTCGGCAAGGCCGTGGTCGTCAAGAATGAGGTGGTGCTGCAATCGCCCGCCGAAGCGAAGCCGCTGAAGCGCGGCGCGAAGGTGCACCAGGACGAAAGCCTCATCACCGGCAAGGGGGCGAGCGCCGAGATCGAGCTGCAAGACAAAACCAAGCTAGCCGTTGGCCCGGACTCGACCATCGTTCTCGACAAGCTCGTCTTCGACGCATCGGCCGGTCAGTCCATCACCCTCAATCTCTCGAAAGGTGCCTTCCGCTTCGTCACGGGGCTAAGCCCCAAGGAGACCTACGAGATCAAGACCCCCACCGCGACGATGGGCGTTCGCGGCACCGTGTTCGACGTCTTCGTTACGCCGGAAGGCGAAACGGCGGTGTTGTTGCACGAGGGCGCCGTCGACATCTGCCCGACCCCGTCGAGCTGCCAACGGCATGATCGCAAGGGCCGTGTCGTCCACGTCAGCCTTGCGCGGGTTCTGACGTCTCCTCTCAATTGGGATGCCACCCTGTTCAAGGGGATGGCCTTCGCGGCCGCCTTCCCGTTCGTCGGCAAGCGATTGATCGTCGATCCGGTCCGTCGTGTCGCGCACGCATCGTTGACGACCGCACCGCGCACCGCGCGCAAGATCGTCGAGACGCCAGCCAAGGTCATCAAGCGGGTGATCCCGCGGTTCTGAAGACGGTTGCCCGCTATACCACCCACCAAGTCGTCGCCGTGTTCGCCTGCCAGCCGACGTCGTGAAGCAGTGGCATATCGCTCGTGGTCTTCGCATATCCGAGGCAGAGATAGGCGACGAACGACCACGATGCCGGCACGCCGAGCAGCGACGTGAGCTCATCCGGCCGCAGAATCGAGACCATGCCGAGCCCGACGTTCTCCGCGCGCGCGACGAGCCACAGCGTGTGAATGGCCATGACCGTGCTTTGGGCGAGCGTCTCGGGCATCGTCTGGCGGCCGAGGCCGTGACCCTCTGGCGGGTCCCTTTCACAGAACACGGCGAGTTGCAGCGGCGCCGCATCGACGCCCGCGAGCTTCAGCCCGTCGTAGCGGGCCTTGCGCTCGCCACCGTAGCCGACGCCGGCGCGATCTTTCGCACCGGCAATCTCGTCGGCGATCTTCGCGCGGAGATCGCCACTCGCCACTTCGACGATGCGCCAGGGCCGCGCGTTGCCGACCGATGGCGCGAGATCGAGCGACGACTTGAGGCGTTCGACGACGTCGGCCGGAAGCGGATCGGTCTTGAAGTGACGGACGTCCCGGCGCCAGGTCAGGATCGCCCTGAGCGTCGCGGCATCGTCTGGAGTGAATTCCACCGTGTCGCCTCCCGGTTGAAGGACGAGGCGGGAGACTAGACGGTCGGGCGTGCGGCGAAAACCTCCGCGGCCGCGCCGGTCAGAGGACCTTCAGCGGACCGCGAGTGCGATGTTCCATCCATGCGCTGAATGCGATGGCGAGCACGAGAACCGGCCAGATTGGCGCAGCGACGAGCGCGCCGATGACGACGGGCAGAATGGCCGATTTCTGCGTCAGCGCGTCACGGCCATCGGCTCGGACGATGCCGGTCATGAGCGTGACAGCGACGATCACGACACCAGCCAGATACCAGATGAGGAACCACACGGCGCACCTCGAAGCGGCGATACTCCATGTTCTATAGCGTACCCGCCGGCGACCGCGCAGCGGTTCGCGACGCAGAAGATTAACGATTGCATCGGGCGACTAGGGGGCGGCTTCCTCGAGCGCCGCCGCGACGAGCGCACGGACATCCGCCGCGAGCCGCTGTCGCGTCGGGGCCCTGAGATACATCATATGCCCGCCACGATAGGTCCTGACCTCGACGGGCACCGCCCCGGCGATCGGGCGCAGTTGATCCACCATGAAGCGTGCCGCCGCGAACGGCGTGACGAGGTCGGTGAGCCCGCTGGCGACGAGCACCCGGAAGCGCGGCCGCTGCGTCCGCAGTTCCTGAAGCTCGTCGAGCGCACTGGCGAACCCTTGACGTTGCGGGCTCGTGCCGAAGTCCCACTTCGCGCGGACGTCGCGGTTCAGGAGATGAAATGGCAGATCGCTGATATAGCCGACGTGGTCGCGCGCATACGCGACGAAGGCAGGACCCAGCACGACGACCGAATGATCGAGCAAGGGATCGGCGGAGTGTCCGTCGGTCGCCTTGGGGACTGCGCGACTAAAGCTCCCGTCGTAGAGACTGAGCACGCGATCGTTGGCCCTCTGAAAAGCCCGCGCATAGTCTCCTGCGTTGATACGCGCGAACCGCCGCGCTACCTCGGGAAGCGGCAGCCCCGTGAGACGCGCGACTTCGGTATTGATCGCTTCGTTGTCGCGGGCGCCGCCCGCCAGATGAAGAAGATAGGGCCCCCGGGCGAACGCCTCCGTAGCCTCACACGTCGAGATGTCCGCTTCGACACCGACGCGACGCTCGAGCTCCGAGCAGGCGATCGACGGCAACGCCAGCGCAGGCGGCAGCAGCGTGATACTCGCACCCCAGATGAGCGAGAAGTCGAGCGCCGGCGCGATCAGAATAGCACCGCGCACATCGAAGCCGCTCTTCGCCAGCCGCTGCGCCACGAGCGTCGACCGAAACGCACCATAGCTGGCGCCGGCCACGAAGACCGGATGCGCCGTGCGTCCGAACCGATTGAGGTACGTGCGGACGAACGCCGCCATCGCATCGGCATCCTTGTCGATCCCATAGAAGCGGGCCGCAGCGTCTTCATCGCCGGCAACGCGACTGAACCCCGTACCGACAGGATCGACGAAGACGAGATCCGCGAAGGTCAGCCAGGTATCGCGATTGTCAACCGTGTGGACGGGCTCGCGCGCGACCGCGCCCTGGGCATCGAACGGAACGATCCGCGGCCCTAGGCCGCCGAGATGGAGAAAAGCGGACGACGCTCCCGGCCCGCCGCTGAAGACGAACAGCACGGGCCGCGACCCGCCGCTCTCCGCCGAGGTATACGACGTGAAGAAGACGTGAGCGGTCGCGCCACCCTTGTCGTCGACGAGCGGCAGCGTCCCCATGGTCGCCGTGTACGACAGAACGCGGTTGGGGAGCGCAAGCGTGTGCTGCCGGCTTGGAAGGTCGCCGGAGCGCTGCGTCGCGGCTGGCGTGGTTACGTCGGGCCGGGCCTCCTGCGAGCGCGCCGGCCATGAAGCCACGACGAGGGCGAGCGGTCCTGCTGCGATGAGGAGCAGACGGAGAAACTTTGCAACTGCGGAAATGGTCGCCTCCCTGCGCCGAAGAGCCGTTTGCGTGATTGGCCTCGCTCAACCAGCAGCCAGTCCAGCGCAGCCATAAGCAGGAACCTCGGCAAGCGCGTGGCGTTCCGGCAGGCTCCCCAACGGACCGCCTCGCTTTGGATCGCGACTGCGGACTTCCCGACCGGCCCCGAACTGGCCGAAGATGTCACCGGCTCGCCGATGCTATACGGCCGTTAAACTCCGTATCGCTCCGTTGGCGAATTCCAGGCGGTCGGACAGCGTACGGATCAGGAAAACGAGCAGCGCACGGGCGATGGCCGGATCGGACGTCTGCATGCTCTCAAACGCCGCGCGGTCGAGCGTGTAGACGGTGACGGGCTCAATCGCGAGGACGGTCGCCGAACGCGTCTGATTGCGGAAGAAGCCCATCTCGCCGACGACGGTTCGCTGCTCCATGCGCCGCACCTCTATGCGTCGGCCGCCGATCGAGACTGTGATGGCGATCGAGCCGTACGCAATGACGTCGATCGTATCGGCCGGCGAGCCCTCCTCATAAAGTGCCTCACCGGGCGCGACGGTGCGCGCCTTGAAATAGGACAGTAGCCGCCCGGGCTCCGTCGTCCCGATCTCGCGGCCGATCCAGTCCTGGAAATCTTGCACCTGGGAAACGGTAGCGGCATCGGCAAGCACCCGCTCCTCGGCGAAGGCAAGCGCCGCATTATGGTCCGGGAAACTTTTCTCCGCATGCGGGAGCTGAAGGAGCATCGAGGTTGAGATCATTGGAGCGACCGCCGGAGACACCCCCGCACAAAGCACCGTGATACTGCGATCGGCGCACAATCGCGCGAGACCGGCGAGGCTCTGGACCGCAGAAGTGTCGATTCCGCTCACGCCAGAGAAATCGAGAACGAGATATCGCACGGGCCGGGGAGCCTGTTTCTCGATACTCCGCCGAACGATTTCCACGACACGGTGCGAGGACCCGAAGAACAGAAAACCCGAGAGCCAATAGACGTGGATGGCATCACCCTCACGGCTCAGTCGCCGCTCGTCTTCCGCCGAGCGCGCGACGTGGCTAGCGAAGGTCTTGCGCGTCATCTGCCGACGGATGACATCGACCTGACTGTATTTGACGACGAACAACAGGGACGACACCGCGAAACCGACCACGACAGCGGCGAAGAACCCGGCCTTCAGTGACACGATGACAATGAGCCCAATGACAGCGAGCTCGCTCCAAGCCCTTTGGCGCACAGGCTGCTCGAGCGCCGCGCGCAGGATCGACCAACCGACAAGCAGCAAAAGCCCCGACAACAGGGGCAGCGGAAAGACGGCAGTAAGGTCCACGCCGAAGAGCAGAAGGACGGCGATCACCCCGGCGACGATATAGCTCGGCAGCACCGTGCGCGCCCCGAGCTCGTCCAGCAGTCGGATCGAACCTTGCGCAGCCGCAGCCATCGTGCCGCCGAATATGCCGGCAACGAGGGCCGCAAGGCCGTGCGCCTTGAATTCGCTATTGAAGTCGGCCGTCCGGTTGAACGCGGCTTCGAAGGCGGACGTCCGCACCACCAGAGACACGATCAAAACGAATGGGACCGCCACGATGTCGGCGAGATTGGATCGAACGACGTGCCAATCGACGGCCAAGAGCGCTCCCTCCGCCAGCGGCACCCAGGGCCGAACCTGCCGCATATCGGCGGCAAACCAGTCATCAAGTCCACCGGGCACCAGATGCGTTCGATGCAGCAATACGACGGCTGCCGAACACGCAAGAAACGCCAGCGGCAACAGAAGAGGTGATTTGATCCGTTGTCGAAGGAGGAGGATCGTGACGAAGAACGCGAGGCCGACCGAAAGCCGCACGAGCGTCGCCGGATCAGACGCGATGTGAGCGACGACGTTGGAGATCGTATCCCCCGTCGCCATGCGGAGACTGGCCATCCAAACGACAATGCCGGTCGCGCATAAAAATCCGCCTGTCACGGCAGACGGGACGAACCGCAGCATCTGACCGATGCCGAGGTGGCCGACAAGCAGAAAGCAGATACCGGCGGCGACCGTCGCGACCATAATGCCGGCCATGACATTGACGACCGTCTGATCGGGCGTGGCGCCCACAGCCTGCGACCCGGACACCATCGCCAGCGCCACGACCTTCAGCATACCGATCGCGATTGCTTCCTGGGTTCCGACCGTCGGCGGCAGCGAGGTCAAGAGACCGAGCGCAATACAGGCGATCGCTGTTCCGACAAGCATCGACCAGAGACCCGTCGGCAAACCTTCGGAGATCGAACCTTCGAAGATGAGCGCGGCGAACCCGACGCAATAGGCGACAGCAACGGTGGATACGATCAGTCCCGCGAGGACCTCGGGAATGGCGGCGCGCAGGCTGGTCGGCAGTCGGGCTTGCACGGCACTTAACTTGTCGGTGGTCATGGACGGAAGAAGTCCTCGGCAAAAGATATCTGCGCCTCGCGGATGCACCCGTGACGCACGAAGCGAGAAACGACCGTCACGATGCCAGGACCCCGCGCCACGACCCCGTCACCCGAACGCTTTCGCGGATCCAACGACCAGAAAGGCCGCCAAAGCCAGATAGCAGACTTGATGAGCCAGTTGGTCGAACCCCAAGTAGACCCAGAAGAGGTGCGCATCGGGTCCGACCTGCGAGCGCCGCGTCACCACCTCCTTGAGGTAGTCGATATGATAATGGATCACGAACTCCGCGGCAGCGAGCACAGCAATGGTCCGGTACGCGTCGCCGAGTACGGCATAGAGCACCGGCAGCGTCAGCACGGCGTGGATCGCGGCGTGCAGCAGTCCGCCGGCATGGCCGTAAGTGCCTTTGTGGCGAACCTGATAGGACGCCTGCAGACAAAAATCGGCAACGAAGTGCTTGACCAGGAGATAAGCCAGAATGCCGAGAAGGAGCTGGACAGCCATCGCCCGACCTCACCGAGATGAGTGGGGGGTGACGTCGAGCGGGCAACGATCGGAGCCAGCGCACGGGAACATCATGAAGCGAGGCCGAAAACCGATAGTTCGTTGCCAACCTGGGAGCCACGTGGCGTCCCCGACAGAATGGCGACCAGGCCGCTCCGCTGGCTATCCTTAACCCCCGAGCCGACCGCTTTCCAAGATGAAATGTGTTAAATCGGCGACACGACTCATGACCCCCTTTGTTCACGAGCGGGAGCAATGACGATGTTGCAGCGCACTGAGGGAGCGCTTCGATGACGGTGACGCTAGCTCTCGATCTCCTCGCAACGATTTCCGCTTTCGTGGCAGCTTGGTTCTGGTTTCGCGCCAGCAGCAGACTCCTGAGGCGCGTCTCCCACCATGAGGAACTCGACGCTCAGGACATCAACCGGATCATCGTCGCCTACAATCGCTCGCAGCTTTACAATGCGCGCGCCGCGGCGGCGACCGGGGCCTCGGCCCTCGCGATCGCCCTTCGCTTCGTCGTGTCGCTCCTCGGTGGCAGCTAGACGTTTTTCGGAAATCGTCAGTGTGCGCTGCGCGCAGCCTGAGCGCAGGCCCGGACGGCGAGCATGACTTCCATGTCCTTTTCGCCGCCGAGTGCCGTCTTGTCGAGGCACCCGAGCAGATGCGCGGCGAGCTCGCGCCGATCGATCGGGAAGCTCGGATCGTGGATCTTCGCTGCCGCCTCGGCCGCCGTCGTAGCGCGAACGGCCTGCGGCATGCGCTGCCAATCCGCTAGCGTTTCGGCTTGTGCCGGAAGAGTGACCGCCAAACCGAGGATCAGAGCGGCTACGAAACGGATCATGGCGAGCTCCTCGGAAGCGGTGATATGTGCGGCGAGGTCGGATCGTCTCGCGACCCATCTTCGGCCCAACACGTTAACAAGCCGCAACCTCGGCCTAGGATCGCCGACTCCGCATCAGAAGGATGAACGGGATCGCCGCGGCCGACGCGACGCCGTACATCACAAATGCATTGAGGTAGCCGATCATCGCGGCCTGCCGGTTGATCTCTTTGGCGAGCTTGGCGAGATCGGGCAGCGTGCCAACGCCCCAGGCGCCGACGACCCATGGAAGTTCGAGTGTGCGGCTGTGCACCGAAACCGATTCCGCGAGGCGACTGTAGTTCGCCGTCGTCGTCTCCACGATTTCCGCGACGGATAGCGAAATGAAGAAGCTCGAACCGATATTGCGCACGAGGTGATAGATCGCCATCGCCTCCGCACGCGAATGTGCCGGCAGCGTGTGGAATGCAGCGAGCGACATCGGCACCCAGATGATCCCGATGGCGAAGCCCTGGATGAATCCGTTCATTGCCAGAACGGACGTTCCAACGTCGAGACCCAGCGTCGCCATCCAGGCGCCGGAGATGGCTTGCAGCGCAAACCCCGCCCCGACGGCGATCCGGGCATCGAGGGCCACCAGCCAGTTCGACAAAAAGAAGCCGACGATCGCGCCCGCCCCCCGCCACGCGATAATGGTGCCAATCAAACTGTCCGGATAACCGGCGTGCGCTTGCAGCAGCTGTGGCAGCAGCACCATCGGTGTGAAATTCAGCATCCCGTAGATCGTCACGAGGACGAGCCCCAGCGCGTAATTGCGGTCGCGCAGAAGGTTGACGTCCAGAAACGGCTTCGACGCGGTCAGACTGTGCGCGACAAACATGTAGAGCGCGATGGCCGAAAGCACCGTCGCCGACACGACGATCGGCGACTCGAACCAGTCGAGGCGCTGCCCGCGGGAGAGGACGAGTTGCGCGAGGGCAAGGCTCGCCGACAGCGTCAGGAAACCCATCCAATCGAATGGCCGTTCGGCCGGGTTGCGGTCTTTCGGCAGCGCGAACCAGCAGCACACGAAGGCGAGTAAGCCGACCGGGACCGTCAGGTAGAACACCCACCGCCAGCTCCAGAGCTCCGCGATCGTTCCGCCCAAAGCCGGCCCGATGACCGGCCCGGCCATGTTCGCGACGCCGAAAACGGAAATCGCAAGGCCGTGCTGATAGGGCGGAAAGATATTGAGGAGGATCGTCTGCCCGAGCGGCACGACCGCGGCGCCGCCGCCACCCTGGAGAATACGCCAGAGCACGAGGCTCTCGAGCGAATGGGCGAGCCCGCAGAGAAGTGTCGCCAGCGTAAACAGCCCGACGCTCCACACCATCACGAGACGGCTGCCGTAGCGGGAGACGAGCCAGCCGGTCATCGGCGTGACGATGGCGGTCGCGAGGATGTTGAAGGTGACGGTCCAGGCGATCTCGTCCTGCGTCGCGCTCATCGCCCCCTGCATTTGCGGCTGCAGACCGGACGCGATCAGCACTGTCGCGTTGTAGATCGTGGAAGCGAGAACCACCGTCACCATGATCAGCCATTTGCGCGTCGTCGAGACGACGACATCGGCAGGCTGGTCGGACATGGAAGAGGTCATGGTCTCAGGGTTCGAACGATACGGAACCCGAGCTTAGCGGTCGCCTGTGGCCCAGGCCCCGCGAAAAACGCAACGGTTCCATGACGCACGAGCGGCGGTCGAAACCCCTGCTTTCGCCTCACGACCGGCGCGAGAGCCGGTCTTGCAGCTCGTACCAGGCGAACACCGCCGGCATGAACCACGGACGGCCATCGTAGAGCGGGATGGCGCGCGGCGGTCGGAAGTCGAGCGCTGAGCGGCCTTCCGGCAGGCCCAGGACCTTGAGCGCCACCTTCTGTCCCGCCCAGCGCGCCCAGACGACGCCGGAACCGCAGTAGCCCGCAGCGTAGTGCATCCCATCATGGCTGAAGATACGAGGAATAAGGTCCCGATTCATCGCGACGTTGCCGGTCCAGCTATGGGTGACGTCCACACTGTCGATCTCGGGGAAGACGTCCGCCAGCGCCCGGTGCAGCCGCGACGTCACCCGATCGCGACTTTCGGTGAGGGAAGCACCGCGCCCCCCGAAGAGGATGCGCGTCCCATCAGGCGAGGGACGGTAGTAATAATGCAGCTTGCGCGTCTCGACGCACATGAAGCGCTTCGGCATCAGTGTGGCCATCAGATTGGCCGACAGCGGCGCGGTCGCGATAATCGAACTCGCAACCGGCACAAGGCGCCGCTGCAGCCAACGGTTCGACCGATCGGTATAGCCATTGGTGCCGACGATGACCTCCCGCGCCAGCACGGGGCCGCGCGCGGTCGTGACGCGAAAACCTCCAGCGGGCAATCGCTCCGTACCGAGAACAGCCGTACCGCCGTGTACCGCGGCGCCGGCGGCCCGCGCGATACACCACATGCCCGCATGCAGCTTCGCAGGATCGAGCCCGCCGATATCCATCCGCACCATGCCGCCCCAATAGTAGTCCGTGCCGAGCGCGTTCTTCTGGGCGTCCCGCGGCACGGCATACGCTTCGATGCCGAGATGCTTGGCCAGCAGTTCGGCCTCGCGTGCGAGCCCATCGTACTGGCCAGGCGACGATGCGCCCGAGAAGCGGCCCGAGAGGTGGAAATCGCAGGCGATCCCCTCGGCGGCGATGAATTGTGCGAGGTCTTCCCGCGCCGCCTTCGCCTCGGCCTGGATGGCCTGGGCGCGCTCCATCCCGAAGCGGCGGATCATCTGGGCGAACGAAAGGCGGAGGTTGCCGCTCGCGATGCCGCCGTTGCGTGTCGAGGCGCCCTCGCCAGATCGCATCTTGTCGAATACCTGCACCGATCGCCCGGCACGTGCCAGCGTGATCGCCGCGCTCAGGCCGGTGTAGCCGGCGCCGATGATCGCCACATCGACCGACGGCGCGACCGGCTGCACGGGTTCCGCCGCCGGCGGCGTGGCGTCCCACCAATAGGGTTCGCTTCGGATGGTCATTTTGCAACTTCCTCGAACGACGCCTTCTCACGCGACCGATCGGCGGTAAGATCACAGAGACGAACCGCGGACGACAGGGCGGCGATGGCATACCGGACCAGCATCAGCGGCGAAACCTATGTTTTCGCGACGCTCAAGGACTTGATGGCCAAGGCGACTCCGCCACGTGCCGGCGATCGGCTCGCCGGTATCTCCGCGACCTCGGCCGCCGAGAGCGTCGCCGCCCGCATGGCACTCGCCGACGTCCCGCTGAAGCGCATCCTCGCCGAACCCCTGATCCCCTACGAGGAGGACGAGGTCACCCGCCTCATCCTCGACACGCACGACGCCGTCGCGTTCGTTCCGGTGTCGGCGCTCACCGTCGGCGAGTTCCGCGACTACCTTTTGTCGGATGCCGCGACCCCGGAACAGCTGGCAGAAATCGCGCCCGGCCTGACGCCCGAGATGGTAGCGGCGGTCTCGAAGATCATGCGCAATCAGGATCTCGTGCTCGCCGCACGGAAGTGTCGCGTCATCACGCGCTTCCGCAACACCATCGGCCTGCCGGGCACCATGTCCGTCCGCCTGCAGCCGAACCACCCGACTGACGACCGGGCCGGCATCACCGCAGCCATCGTCGATGGCCTGATGTACGGCGCCGGCGACGCCGTCATCGGCATCAACCCCGCATCCGACTCGCCGCCGGTGATCTCGGCGCTACTCTCCATGCTCGACGACCTCATCAATCGCTTCGAGATCCCGACGCAGTCTTGCGTCCTCACTCACGTGACGACGACACTCGACCTGATCGGTAAGGGCGCGCCGGTCGACTTGGTCTTCCAGTCGATCGGCGGGACCGAGGCCGTCAACACCTCGTTCGGCGTGTCGCTCGCGCTCCTGCGAGAGGCGCGTGAAGCGGCCCTTTCACTCAGCCGGGGCACCCTCGGCGACAATGTCATGTATTTCGAGACCGGCCAGGGATCGGCCCTCTCGGCTGCAGCCCATCACGGTGTGGACCAGCAGACGTGCGAAGTGCGGGCCTATGGCGTGGCCCGCGCGTTCGCGCCATTGCTCGTCAATTCCGTCGTCGGATTCATCGGCCCAGAATATCTCTATGACGGTAAGGAGATCATCCGGGCGAGCCTCGAGGACCATTTCTGCGGCAAGCTCCTCGGCCTGCCGATGGGGGTCGACATTTGCTATACGAACCACGCCGAGGCCGACCAGGACGACATGGACGTTGCGCTCACCATGCTCGCCGCCGCTGGCGTAACGTACATCATGGGTATTCCGGGTGCGGACGACGTGATGCTCCATTACCAGTCGACGTCGTTCCACGACGCCTTGTATGTCCGCGAAGCCTTCGGCCTCAAGCGAGCGCCCGAATTTGAGGCATGGCTCGCGACGCATCGCATCACCGCTGAGAACGGAACGCTTCTGCCCGCGCGGCCTCGGCATCCGCTCATCGCCGCAGCGGGAGCGTGAAATGGCAGGCCAGCGCGATCCCTGGGCCGAGCTCTCACGCCTGACACCGGCGCGCATTGCCCTGGGCCGCACCGGCCGCTCTCTGCCGACGACGGAAGTCCTCACCTTTGCAATGGCGCACGCGCGCGCTCGCGACGCCGTCCATGCCAACCTCGATGCAGCGAGCTTGACCGCCGACCTAGGTGATCTCGGGTGGCCGATCGTCGTGGTCTCGAGCTGCGCCAGCGACCGCGAGGTGTATCTGCGCCGCCCGGATCTCGGCCGCCGGATCGACGATACATCGAGGGATCAGTTGAAGGCGCACCACAGCGCCTGGGATCTGGCAATCGTCGTTGCCGATGGTTTGTCGGCAACCGCGGTTCATCACCAGGTGGCCCCACTCCTGCGAGCTTTTCGCCCTCACATCGACCGCCTCGGCTTGACCGTCGCTCCACTCGTTCTGGCCAGCCAGGCCCGCGTCGCAATCGGCGACGACATCGCCCAGACCCTCGGTGCCCGGATCGTCGCCGTCTTGATAGGCGAGCGACCCGGCCTGTCGTCACCCGACAGCCTCGGCGTCTATCTGACGTATGACCCGGAGCCGACCACGACCGACGCTGGCCGCAACTGTCTATCGAACATCCGCCCAGCCGGATTACCGCATGAGGCGGCAGCGGCAAAACTCGGCTGGCTTATTGCGGCCGCCCGGAGCCGCCGTCTGAGCGGTGTCGCCCTCAAGGACGAAAGCGACACCATTGAAGTCGTCACTGCCCCCGGGCAATTGCCACCTATCTGAACACGGCAACCATCAGCATCAAGCCGAATGCTTTGTGGCCCGTTCCGCCGGCACACGTCCCGCCGGACCCACCAGAACATCCATACAAGTCTTTGATAAAATTGGATAATTAATAGAACATTGTTTAGCTTTCTAGGTTAACTGATCGGCAGCAGTTGCCGATTATCGTAACCATGGAGTTCGTAGGTGTCTTGGAGTTGGTATGAGTGCGGCGGAACAGTGTGCGGAGGGACGTCCTGCCGCTGACACGCCGTCGCGCAACGCCGCCGGACCGGCGAACTTGTCGTTCGCGCGCCTTCTACGCGACATCGCATGCCTGCCAGGGGAAGTCCTCGCAGCATCCATCTGCATGAACGTGTCGAGCCTGCTGCTGCCGCTCGTCGTCATGCAAGTCTACGATCGCGTCATCCCCAACCAATCCGGCAGTACGCTACTGGCGCTCGCGAGCCTCGCCGTCCTGGTCTTCGCCATCGAAGCCGTGCTGCGATCCGCCAGGGCCCACGTCGTCTTCTGGTCGGCCACCCGTACGGCCTGGCTCAAACAGGACGACGCTGTCGCGCGTGTCCTCTCTGCCCCGGGACACTGGTGGGCGAAGGAAAGCCCGAGCCGTGTCGTTGACCGCCTCAGGTCGGTCGCTGCCGTCTGCGAATGGCAGGCCAGCCCCTCGCGCCTCGTCCTTCTCGATCTCCCGTTCGTCCTTCTCTTCCTCGGCCTCATGGCTCTGGTCGCAGGGCCCTTGGCTCTCGTACCGGCCCTCGTCTTCGCAGCCATGGGTGCTGTCGTGGCACGGCACGGGCTGGCCCTCAGACGCGCTGGTGAAACCAGTGCTCTGTCCGAGATGCGGCTGCACGACTTCCTCGCCGAGTGCCTCAGCAGCATCCTCACTATCAAGGGCAATGCGCTCGAAGAGCAAATGCGGCGACGCCACGAGCGCCTGCAGAATGCAGCCGCCCACGCGACCGCGACCCACATCCGCCTTGCCGAGGAAACCCGTTCGTTTGCTGATCTCCTGGCCGGTGCCACGCAGGTCGTGACAATGACTGCCGGGGCAGCCGCGGTGATTGCCGGCTATATGAGCATCGGAACGCTCGCCTGCTGTACCTTGCTCGCCGGCCGGGCGGTTCAACCGCTGCTGCGCTGTATCGCCATGTGGAGCGAGATCCAGGGCCTCGCCGTCGACATCGCCCGCGCCGAGCCGGTCCTCGCTCTACCACCACCGGGCCATAGGCCATGCCAGAAACCCTGCTGCGACGAAGCAGGCGGACCGCTGGCGGTCCGCCTCGCAGCCGTAACGACACCGGCCACGCCGGACTTTGAAGATACCCTTGACAGCGCCGACCTCTGGCTGCCGGCCGGCGGGATCGGTGCCATCGTCGGCAATCGGGGTCCTGGAGCCTCGCCCGTCATCGGTATTCTGACCGGCCGCCTGCCGATCATTGAGGGCCGGATCGAGATCGACGGAACTCAGATGGAGGCGGAAGACCTACAGGGGGCGCGCCGCATTCGCTATGTGTCCGCGCTCCATCGCCCGATCGACGGCACCTTGCTCGACAATCTGACAGGCTTCCAGCGTGGGCGTGCGGTCGAAGCCGCGCGTGAGGCAGCACGCCTCATCGGCCTCGAGGAGGACATCGATCTCCTGTCCGCAGGCTATGCGACCCGCGTAGGCCTGACCGCATCGAGCGACGTCCCCGAGGGTGTCCTGCGTCGGGCGGCCATCGCCCGCGCCATCGCAAGCGAACCGGGTCTGCTCGTGCTCGATTGCGCCAACGAAGGGCTCGATACGCCGGCAGAACTCCGCCTCATGGAAGGCCTGCGCCGCCTGCGTGGCCGCATGTCCATTCTGATCCTGACGAACAGGCCGTCATTCGCCGCCGCCGCCGATCACGTGGTGCGCTACGATGCCGGTTTCTTCCGCGACGTCGGCCGGGGCCCTGGGGGCCACCGCCCATGACCCGCGCACTCGACCCCGGCAATGCCGTCCACCAGTTCATGGCAAGCCTCGCCGCTGCATTCGCGCACCCGGGCGACGAGCGCCCGTCGGCAAATGGCGGCCTCGACTCTCTCCTGGTCGCGGCGCTCGATGCGAGCGGCTGGGTTGGCACCACACGCCAGATCGCAGAGGCTTATCCCTATCTCGAGCGGATCGATAATCTGGCCAAACTCCGCGCGACGTTGCATCGGCTTGGGGTCGAGACGAAGCCCGTCGCTCTCGCCGCGGGCCTGCGGCCATCGCACGTCCCGTGCTTCGTACAGCATGCCGAGACCGGAGACGTCGTTCTGATCCTCGCAGTCGGACCGGCGATCGCCCATGCCATCGACCGGCAAGACCGCGTCCTAGAACTACCAGTGCATGCCTTCCGCGGATGCGCCTGGCATATCCATCTGCCGGCGGAACACACCGGAGAATTCAACCGCGGCAGCTGGGTCTACCGCTTCCTGACGACGTGCACGCCGGACCTCAGCCGCATTCTCGGCGTGAGCCTGCTGATCAATCTCCTCGGGATGGCGAGCGCACTCTTCGGACTTGCCGTCTATGACTTCGCGATCGCAGCCGAGGCCTACGGGACTCTCACGATGCTGCTGGTCGGCACCGTCGCAGTCCTCGCCGGCGAACACGCGTTCCGGCGCCGTCGAGCGGATTCTGTCGCCCGTCTCGCTGCTCGCTTCGACGCCCGCACGGCAACGGCCACTTTCGCAAAAGTGCTCTCATTGCCGCTTGCGCTGACCGCAGGCGCCGGCCTCGGATCGCAGCTCGCCCGCTTCCGCCAGTTCCGCCTCGGCAGCAATCTCTTCACCGGCAATCTCGCCGGCGCGATGTTCGATCTTCCGTTTACGCTGCTCTCGTTCGCACTCCTCTTCATTCTCGGCGGCAGCATCGGATTCGTGCCCGTTGCTCTTGCCGCCGTACTCGCGATGGTTTTCATCGTAGCCGCGCCGCGCACGGCCGCCCTTGCCCGTGAAGCAGCCGAGAGCAAGGCAAGGTCGGATACGCTGCTGGTCGAGATTGCGACCAAGCACGATACCATTCGCGAAGCGGACATCGCCGACGCCATGCGGCGACGGGCCGGCGAAGCCTACCAGGCCTATCTGCTGGCCCGCTTTCGCGCGCAGCACTCCGAGGCGTCGTTGCTGGCCATATCGCAGGCCATCGTCGGTCTCGCCGGGGTCGGCGTCCTTTGCCTCGGCGCACGCGCCGTCATGACGGGCTCCCTCAGCACCGGCGCATTGATCGCCATGATGGCGGTCGTCTGGCGGGTCCTGCATCCGATCCAAACCGTCTGTATGTCCCTGCACAAGCTTCAGCAGTTCGCGTCGACGGTCTACCAGATCGACCAGTTGATGAAGCAGCGCGGCGACGCGTCCGAAGCGAAGACCATGGTCGCGCCGCGCACCTTCCAGGGCCGTGTGCGTCTGCGCGAAGTTTCGATGCGCTATCCGGGCCGCCTCGATTTCGGCCTTCGCGGGATAGACCTGACCATCGCCCCGGGTTCGCTTGTCGCGATCACGGGCAGCGGCGGGTCGGGCAAATCCACACTGCTCAAATCGATCCTCGGTCTCTACCCTGCACAAACGGGACGCGTGACCATCGATGGCGTCGATCTTAGGCAGCTCGACGCCAGCGAACTTCGCCAAGCGTCCTACTATCTGCCGCAGAGCCCCGTCCTCTTTTACGGCACGATCACCCAAAACGTGCGCCTCGCGGCTCCCGAAGCCACCGACGACGACGTCGCCCGTGCGCTCGCTCTGTTCGGGGTAAGCCCCTCGAATCCTCTGCTTCCGGACGGCTTCGAAACTCGGGTGGGGGGCTGGGCGCGTCAGCCGTCAGCTGCAAGTCTCGTCCAGCGGATTGCCCTCGCGGCCGCGTTCATTCGGACCCGGCCTCTCGTCCTGCTCGACAATCCGGCCCAGCATCTCGACGCAGAAGGCGACCGCGCCCTCATCGCGACGCTCTCTGCCCGCCGTCAGCGTGGCACGGTGATCCTCGTCACGCAGCGCCCGAGCCACATGCAGATTTGCGATCGCGTTGTCCTCATGAACGAAGGCGCGATCGCAGCGCAGGGCACACCCGCCGAAATTCTCCCCTTGATCGTCAACCGTCCCGCCGCCGGACAGCGCGCGGCGTGAGGCTCGTACCATGCGTCCAGAGACCGAAAAGACATCGCCGCCAACTCCTCCAGCCGCCGTGCCGGAGGACTTCACGCTTCCGCTCGATCTGCAAGACAGCCATACCGAGCGCCGCGCGCGTCACATTTTGTTTTCCGGCTCGGCCGCTGTGCTAGCTGCCGTGGCGTGGGCATCGTTGACTCCGATCCAAGAGACCGCCTACGCGCCGGGCGAACTCGCACCCGCGGGACAGACCCGGACCATCCAGCACCTCGAAGGCGGGGTGATCGCCGAGATCCTGGCTCGTGACGGAACCCTCGTCGAAGCAGGCCAGGCGATCCTCATGCTGGCCGCCTCCGGCGCCGCAAGCGACCTCGGGATGCTCCGGGTCCGGCGCGATAGCTTGGTGCAGCAGCTCGCGCTCGTCGATGCCCTGCTCGACGGTAAGGAACCACCCGCCGCCGAAGGCCCGAACCGCAGCGTCTTCGAGGCGCGCACCCGGTCCCGCGACATGGAACGCCGTGCCCTCAGCGCGCGGGCAGAGCAGCGTCGCGCCGAACTTCAGCTTCTCGAAGCGGATGCCGCGCACCTCGCGCGTCTGGTCGCCATCCATCGCGAACAAGTGGATATGCGCAACCGCCTCGCCGTTTCCGGGTATGCGTCCCGGCGGCAGGTCCTCGAGTCCGAAGCACAGCTCGAACTCGCCCGTCAAAACCTCGCAGCCAATTCGGGCCGCCAGTCAGCCGCCCGCGAGGCGCTCTCCGAAGCCGAACAGCAGCTCGCCGCCGGTGACGCCGACGCACGTCGTCAATGGTCCGAGGAACGAGCGAAGATCGCTGCCGAGCTCAGCGAAGTGGAAGAAGGACTGCGCAAACATCAGGATCGCTTCGAGCGGCTCGTCGTCCGCGCGCCCGTGCGCGGCACGGTCCTGCAGATGCTGCCCCGCTCGGCCGGCGAGGTCGTGAGGCCGGGCGACACGATCGCCCGCTTCGTTCCCTCGACCGAACCGCTGATCGCCGACCTGCGTCTAAAGCCGAACGACATTGCCCACGTCCGGGCCGGCGACACCGTTCGCCTCACGCTCGCAGGCACCGATCCGCGTGTCGCCGGGACGCTGTCAGGCCGCATCTCGGCGATCTCAGCCACGAGCTTCAAGAGCGAACAGGGCGAGCCCTATTTCCGCGCCGAGGTGTCCCTCGATATGCGATCGGCATCGCCGCAGATGCCACACCTCGTGCCCGGCATGGTCGTCAGAGCGGAAATCGTCACGGGCGCCAAGACCTTGCTGCGTTACCTGCTTCGCCCCGTGTTCGACACCGTCGAAGTCGCGTTCAGCGAGAGGTGAGCACGATCACGGCGAAGTGATAAGCGCCGGCCGGTCCCCGCCGACTTGTTCGACCAATGTGCCGTTGTCTTGTCAGTGCGCTGCAACATACTGCGCGGACGGGGTACTCGGTTCGGGACGCGGCATGCTCGGTCTCACGCGGTTCATTCTCTGCGCGTTGGTCATCGTCAATCACGTTTGGCAGCCGGCGGCCAACATGTTCGGCTTTCACGCCGTCGCCGCGTTCTACATGACGAGCGGGTACCTGATGACCCGCATCATCCAGGAGGTTTACGGGACGAATGCGGAAGGCATCGGCCGCTTCCTGGTCAACCGCGCACTGCGCATCCTCCCCGCCTATTACGTTTTCCTGGCGCTCACGCTCCTGCTCATTCTGCTGATGCCCGCGGGGTTCGGCTTCGGCCGGCTGGTCGCGTGGCCGCATACCGACCACGACTGGTTTGCGAACCTGACGCTGATCGATCTCGTGTGGGCCGAGACGATCGTGATCCCGCCGGCTTGGTCACTCGGCATCGAGCTCCTCTTCTACGTCCTGATGCCGCTGATGCTCGCCCGTACGGCAGCCGCGGTTCATGTCTGGTTCGCTGTTAGTCTCGCCATCACGGCAGCCCTGCTGATCAACGGTCTCGACTTCGGATACCGGTACTATCCGGCTTACGCCGCCTCGCTGTTCTTCAGCCTGGGCGCTCTCTGCTATGTCCAACGCCACCGGTTCGCCGCGATCCGGCTCGGCGTCGTCGGCTTCGCAATCATGCTGGTCGTGTTCTCGGTCACGCCGCTGGTGTCCGAAGCCTTGGGAGTGAGCCACCTCACGTGGGGCTTCTATGCGGCCGCCATCCTCTTCACGGTCGTGCTCATCTCGGCCGACCGCAGCGATGGCCTTCCAGCCGGGCTGGACAAGTGGCTCGGCGACCTTTGCTACCCGATGTATCTCGCCCACTTCCTCGTCGCCGCATTCATTGCCGCGGTTTCGAATGGAAGCCTCGCGTTCGGCTCGACCGAGTTCCTCATCGTCACCTTCGCCGTGACGCTATTCGTCGCCGGCACGTTCGTCGTCGTTCTCGATCAACCGTTGCAGAGGCTTCGAGCCAGGTGGCGGCCGGCGAGCGCGCTTCCAGCGCGACCGCTCGGGGCCTGACTTTACCGTCGGCCACCTTGACCAGTGTCAATTGCATTGGACGATCAATCTGTATGCTTTGCCTGACAGAATGGGAGGCATCGCATGCGGGTCGTATTCGTCCATCCCAATTACCATTCCGGCGGCGCCGAGATCGCGGGTAATTGGCCACCTGCCTGGGTGGCCTACCTCGCAGGCTCGCTGAAGGCTATCGGATTCACCGACGTCCACTTCGTGGACGCCATGACGAACGATCTCACAGAGGAACAGCTGCGCGACCGCCTCGCGGAACTCCAGCCGGACGTCATCGGCTGCACCGCCATCACACCATCGATCTACACGGCCGAGCGCGTGCTGGAAATCGCCAAGGAGGTCTGCCCCAAGGCCGTCCGCGTCCTCGGCGGCATCCATGCCACCTTCATGTACAAGCAGGTGCTGTCGGAAGCTCCGTGGATCGACGTCATCGTCCGCGGTGAAGGCGAAGAAATCTTCGCCGAACTCGTCAGGTCGATCGCCGACGGCCGGTGGCCCGCCAATCGGGCCAGCATTAAGGGCCTCGCCTATCTCGATGGCGAGCAGATCATCGCGACGCCGGCCGCGCCAACCGTCAAGAATCTCGACGCGATCAATCCCGACTGGTCGCTGCTCGAATGGCAGAAATACATCTACGTACCGCTCGGCGTGCGCGTCGCGATCCCGAACATGGCGCGCGGCTGCCCGTTCACTTGCTCGTTCTGTTCACAGTGGAAATTCTGGCGCGACTACCGCATCCGCGACCCCAAGAAGGTGGTCGACGAGATCGAGACGCTGGTCCGTGATCATCAGGTCGGCTTCTTCATCCTCGCGGACGAGGAACCGACCATCAACCGCAAGAAGTTCATCGCATTCTGCGAAGAACTCATCGCGCGTGGACTGCCGGACAAGGTCAAGTGGGGCATCAACACGCGCGTCACCGACATCATCCGCGACGAGGCGTTCCTGCCCCTCTATCGCAAGGCGGGTCTCGTCCACGTCAGCCTCGGCACGGAGGCGGCGGCGCAGCTCAAGCTCGATCGCTTCAACAAGGAAACCAAGGTCGAGCAGAACAAGCGCGCCATCCAACTCCTGCGTGATGCCGACATCTTCACCGAGGCCCAGTTCATCGTCGGCATGGAGAACGAGACGGCCGAGACGCTCGAAGAAACTTATCGCATGGCCCGCGATTGGGATCCCGACCTCGCCAACTGGTCGATGTACACGCCATGGCCGTTCACGCCGCTGTTCCAGGAACTCGGCAACAAGGTCGAGGTGTTCGATTTCTCGAAGTACAACTTCGTCACCCCGATCATGAAACCGGAGGCGATGGACCGCGGCGAATTGCTCGACCGCGTGATGAACAATTATCGCCGGTTCTACATGATCAAGGCGCTGTTCCATTACCCGTGGCGCGGCACCGGGTTCCGCCGGCGCTATCTGCTCGGATGCCTGAAGGCCTTCCTGAAGGCAGGCTTCGAGAGGAAGTTCTACGACCTCGGCAAACACAATTACTGGGGTCCGCAATCGAAGAAGAACGTCGACTTCCACTTCGATGCCTCGCGCCAGATTGCCAAGGCGCAGACCGATGACTGGCAGGCTGCCGCCGATCGGGCGTCACAGGCCCGCGCCCGCCGCCAGGGCGAGGCCGTACTCGCTTGCGGTGGGGGCAGTCAGCAGATGCCGGACGACAACCAGCCGGCAGCCGCGGCGCCGTCCTGACATGGCCCGCGACGTTCCTGCCGGCCGCGGCGGACGGATCGGTCCCAATGCCGTGATCCAGACCGCGGCCGCGCTTCGCGAATTAGTGGGAGCGGCGAAGACCGAAGAGGTTTTCGCCGCCGGCGGCCTCGGGCACTATCTCACGGCGCCTCCCGGAGACATGATCGACGAGCGCGAGGCCGCAGACCTTTTCACCGCCGTCTACAAATTGCTTCCGCGGCAGCAGGCCGATGCCGTCGCTCGCGATGCGGGTACGCGGACCGGTGACTACATCCTTGCCAACCGCATTCCCAAGGCAGCCCAGACCATCCTCCGCCTGCTGCCGCGCGCGATCGCAGGCCGACTGCTGCTGGCGGCCATCGCCAGGCACGCCTGGACCTTCGCCGGATCGGGAACGGCCACGCGCCCAAACCCGATGACGCTCGCCATCGCCGACAACCCGATCGCGATGCCCGACTGTATCTGGCACAAAGCCGTGTTCACCCGCCTTTTCGCGCGGATCGTCGACCCTCGGGCCGAGGTCAACCACGGCTCCTGCTGCCATACGGGCGCACCGGCGTGCGTCTTCACCATATCGGTGGCCCCGCGCGGGCAATGAAACGGACGTGTTGCATCCCCTGCCGCGACCTTCTAAGGCACGAGCAGGAGGACCGACGCCCGCCATGGCGACCCGAGCGATCCGCCTCGAACATGCGCTCGCCGCAGCCATCACGCTGCTGGCGGTCACTCTGACAGGCATCCTGAGCTACACGCTGGGGCGCGCCGCCGTGTCGCGCGTCGAGGCTGAAATTGGCGGACGGCTTGCGACCCTCGCCGCGCAGATGCAGGACAAGCTCGACCGGGGCCTGTTTGAGCGCTACCGCGAGATCACCAACGCCGCGAGCCTGCTGCCGCTCTTCGACACATCGGCTTCTCCCGACGCGCGCGAACGCCTCCTCGATCAGCTGCGCGCCACCTTCGGCGAATACGCCTGGATCGGCTATGCCGACCGGAACGGCCGCGTGGTCAGCGCCACGGATGGTTTCCTCGTCGGCTCCGACATGTCGGGAACCCGCACCTTCCGAAACGCGATCCAGGCCCCCACCATCGGCGACGTGCACTCGGTCCATGTTCCTCAGTCGGGCGAAGATGGCATCGGCCGCGTCATCGACGTTGCGGCCCCGGTCGTCGACCTCGAGGGGGACACTATCGGCATCCTGCTGGCGTACCTGAGCTGGAATTGGGCCGAGGAGATCAAGGACAGTCTGTTCGGCAGCAGTCCCAAGCCCGGCGTCGAAGTTCTCGTCCTCGCGCCCAACGGTGATGTGCTGATGGGCCCACAGGCGTATGCGGACCAGAAACTCAATCTGCCGAGCGTGCGCGCGGCAATGGAGGGCCAGAACCGCGCCTCGGTGGAGACCTGGCCGGATGGTCACCGCTACGTCACGGGCTTCGCCAAGAGCGACGGTTATCGATCGTTCCCCGGGCTCGGCTGGATGGTGCTGGTTCGCGAGGATGCGGAACTCGCGCTCGCGCCGGCTGCGCATCTCCAACGCCAGGTCATCGCGCTGGCCTTCGGCGCGATCCTGCTGGCCTCCTTTGCGGCATGGGTGCTCGCTGACAAGCTAGCAGCGCCGCTAATCCGGCTTTCCGTCACCGCCGAGCGGTTGCGGCGCGGAGAACCCGTCGAAATCAAAGAAGAGCGCGCTTATTCGGAGGCGAGCGTGCTTGCAAACTCGCTCCGGTCTCTCGTCGTCGAGCTCCAGGCTCGCCAAACCAAACTCGCCGAGCTCAATGCCTCGCTCGAGAACGAAGTGCGTGAGCGGACGTCCGAACTCGCGAGCCAGAACGTCGCTCTGGCGAAAGCCAAGGAGACGGCGGAGCAAGCGACCGCCGCGAAATCTCGGTTCCTCGCCGCCGCCAGCCACGACCTGCGCCAACCCCTGCACGCGCTCTTGCTGTTCGCCCGCGCGCTTTCGCGCCGGGTGCAAGGCGAAGAGGCGACACGTCTCGTGCGCCAAATGGAAGAAGCGCTCGCATCGCTGCGCGGGATGTTCGACGGCCTCCTGAACATTTCCCGCCTCGACGCCGGGCTGGTGACGCCGGACGTCAAACCCGTGCCGCTCGGCGACATGACAGCCAGACTCGCCGCCGGCTTCCAAGCCGAAGCGCAGGCACGCGGCCTCCGCTTCCTGAGCCGGCCGCTCGACGTGACCGTCGAGACGGACCCGGTGATCCTCGAAACCATGGTGCGTAACCTCGTCGCCAATGCCCTGAAGTTCACCAAGGCCGGCGGCGTCGCACTCGCCGTGAGGTCCGTCGACGGCCGCGTCGCCATCGAGATCACCGACACCGGACCTGGCATTGCAGCAACCGAAGCGGAGGCCGTGTTCGACGAGTTCCACCGCGCGCGTCATCAGGCGACGGGTCCGAACGAGGGCCTCGGTCTCGGTCTGTCCATCGTCGCGCGCTATGCGCGCCTGCTCGGCATCGAGGTGCGGCTCGCCTCGCGGCCGGGACGTGGAACTCGCATCCGCCTGCTGATGACGCCCGCCGCCTGTGTAGAGACGCCTGAAGAACCTCGCTTTCAGCCACCGTCGCCGACGCCCCCTGCCCGCATCCTCGTGGTCGATGACGAACCTCTCATCGTGGCCGCACTGGTCCGGGAACTGACGGACATCGGTCATCGCGTGGTCGGCTGCGAGACGACGGCAGAGGCCGAGAAGGCTTTGCTGACGGGCGGCCAGTTCGATGCTGCCATCGTCGATCATCACCTGGGCGGCCCGGAAACCGGCGACCAGTTCATCACCCGACTGGAAGCGTCGCTGGCGACGACCCTGCCGACGCTCATCCTGTCGGGTGGCACGGACGCGGCGACGCTGGCGGCCCTTGCCCGGAGCGGTCGACCGTACCTGACCAAGCCCGCGGACGCGCGCGCCATCACGGCGGCCCTGTCTTCCCTGCTGCGCGAGCGTACCGCCACTTCGGCGGCGCGTCCCGCAGCCTGAGCGCGGAGAGAAAGAGGTAGCCCATGGCAAACACTGCGCGCGGCAAAGCTCTGATCGCCGACGACCACGGTCTCTACAGGACCGGCCTCGCGTACCTGCTGCGCGATCAACTCGGCTTCCAAGACATCCTCGAAGTGGGCGACTTCGATGCGGCCTTGGACCTATTGGCGCTCGAACGCGATTGCCAAATCGCCCTCTTCGATCTGTCGATGCCGGGCATGGGTGGTGCCGACAGTCTCGTGATTGTGCGCGAGACATACCCGGCGCTGAAAGTAGCTGTCGTATCGGCCTCCGAAGAACGTGCCGACGTGCTCGCCGTCCTGGCGGCTGGCCTCGGCGGCTATGTCCCGAAAAGCCTAGCCGACGACGAGATCGTTGCCGCACTCGAAAGCGTGATGGCAGGACAGGTCTATGTTCCACGGTTCATGACGCAGCATGTGCCCGGCCAGCGCTTTCTACCGCCGGTCCCTCAACCCGCCCAACAATCCGAAACGCTCGTCGCCGACCTCACGCCCCGCCAGCGCGACGTCTTGAAAGGCATCCTGCGCGGTCTGTCGAACAAGGAAATCGCCCGCGAACTCGACATCGCGGAGGGCACGGTGAAGATCCACCTGTCTGCCCTCTTCACCCATCTCGGCGCACGCAACAGGACGGATCTCGCAGCCCGCAGCCGCGCGCTTTTCGGCGCAGACCTCGACCGCTGACGGACGATCAGCAGCCCATCGCGTCGGCAACACCGAGGAAGCTGTCGGCGACGACATCCCAGGCCCGATCAGCGTGGAAGTCTTTCGTCTGGAGCGGTCCGTACTCGGTCGGCCGCGAAACGAAGGCCGTGCGGAGACCCACTTTTTCGGCGGCTGCCAGATCGTCGTTGTGGGCCGCCACCAGCATCACCTGCGACGTCGGCAGATTGAGCAGCTCCGCAGCCCGCAGATAGGCTTGTGGCTGCGGCTTGTAAGCTTGCGCCGTCTCGGCGCCGAGGATGACGTCCCACGGCAGACCGGCGTGCTTTGCCATCCGCGTCAACAGACCCACGTTACCGTTCGACAGCGGACCAATGATGTAGCGCGACTTGAGGCGCTGTAGCCCCGGCACAGTGTCGGGCCATGGCTTCAGCCGGTGCCACATGGTGACGAGGTGATCGATCTCGTGCGGCGCAAGGTCGGCGATGCCGTGCCGATCGAGCAGCGTGAGCAGACTCTCACGATGCAACGTGTCGAGGATGGTCCAAGGCCGCCGGCCGGCCCGCACTTCTTCCATCGAGGGCTGATAAAGACCACGCCACTCGTCCGTGATCCGCACCCAATCCGCGGTGATCCCGCGCGCTTTGCCGAACGCCTGGAATTCAGCGATGCAGCTCGATCGCCAGTCGACGACCGTTCCGAAAACGTCGAACAGGCAAGCCTTCACGCCATCCTTGCCCGCCATCATACGCCTCCGTTGCCCGTCTGCCCGCGGTGGCGGAGCAGGTGATCGGCCAGCACCAGCGCCATCATCGCTTCTCCGACCGGGACGGCGCGAATGCCGACACAGGGATCGTGGCGCCCCTTGGTGAGGATTTCCGTTTCTTGGCCGAACCGATCGATGGTCCGGCGCGGTGTCAGGATCGACGATGTCGGCTTCACGGCGAACCGGACCACCACCGGCTGGCCTGTCGAAATGCCGCCGAGGATGCCGCCCGCGTGATTGGTGAGATAGAGCGGCCGGCCGTCGTTGCCCATGCGGATCTCGTCGGCGTTGTCTTCGCCGGAAAGCTCCGCAGCCGCGAAGCCGTCGCCGATCTCGACGCCCTTCACCGCATTGATGCTCATCATCGCCGAGGCGAGGTCCTGATCGAGCTTTCCATAGATCGGAGCACCGAGCCCTGCAGGCACACCCTGGGCTACGACTTCGATGATGGCTCCTGTCGACGAGCCGTCCTTGCGCACGCCGTCGAGGTAATCGGCCCACCGGGCGGCCGCCTGCGCGTCGGGACAGAAGAACGGATTGGCCCCGATCTGATCCCAATCCCACTTGGACCGGTCGATCCGGTGCGGCCCCATCTGAACGAGCGCACCGCGGATCGTGACCCCGGCCAGAACCTTCCGGGCCACGGCACCGGCCGCCACCCGCATCGCGGTCTCGCGCGCCGACGAGCGACCGCCGCCGCGATAGTCGCGGATCCCGTACTTTTGCCAGTAGGTGATGTCCGCGTGCCCGGGGCGGAACTTGTCCTTGATGTCCCCGTAGTCCTTCGAGCGCTGATCGGTGTTCTCGATCAGCAGGGAAATCGCTGTCCCGGTCGTCACCTGGCGGCCGCTGTCGTCGGGAAACACCCCCGACAGGATTTTCACCTCGTCCGCTTCCCGCCGCTGTGTCGTGTAGCGGGATTGGCCGGGTTTGCGGCGGTCGAGATCGGCTTGTATATCGGCCGCATCGAGAGGGATGCCGGGCGGACATCCGTCGACCACGCATCCGATCGAGGGGCCATGGCTTTCGCCCCAGGTGGTGACGCGGAAGAGATGGCCGAAACTGTTGTGCGACAAGGGGCACCCGCCGAGAATTGAGCGGCCGCACTTTGACCGCTCGGACGGCGCCACGCAACCCGCCGGGGCGCGAGCAGGCCCGGGTTCCACTGCACATCCCACCCGCGACAGTCAGGCTGTGCGCTTCCGGGCATCACCGCCCGCCCGATGGAACGCAGGTCACCAAATCGATGGTGACAACCCCGGGAATAGCCTCGTAAACCTTGTGGACTGCGTGAGTCGCGACGATTGGCGCTTCGGCGGCCGTGTGCACCCATTTGCCGGATGACCTCAGCCCCTTGGAAGGCGATAATGGTTCCGGACGGGAGGACCCAGAGGGTCCAGCACCGGATTACGGCGAGGCGCGGGGCAGCCCGACGGTTCAGTGAACCGGCAACGCCGCACGAGTTCCAAGTTTCATCAAGCGTCACTGCGGACTTCAAGCTGGCAGCCTGAGCAACTGCCAGGGCGAAGTGCGGCAGGCATCGGGGGCTGGAGCAGCCGCTTGCTCCAGCCCTTTTTTCTGCTCAGAGCCAGCTGTGCTCACCCGCGCGCAGGATGAGAATCCGGTCCTGCGGCACTTCCAGGAACGGCACTTCCTGCGGCGCAAGGCCGAGGATCAGGCGACGCAGGATGCGACTCACGCCGCCGTGGGAGACGACGACCGTGTCCCGGTCGACCTCCGCCAGCCACGCTCCCGCCCGATCGGCGACGTCGGCGTAGCTCTCACCGTCGACCGGCCGCCAGTTCCAGGGATCACGCTTGCGGGCCGCCAGACCTTCGGGGTCGATGGACTGCAGATCCGTCCACAGCGTCCCTTCCCAGGTCCCGTAATGGACCTCCTTGAGCCGGGCATCGAGCCGATAGTCGGCGAGCGGCAACGTAAGTTCGCGCCGGACGATTTCCATGGTCTCGCGGGTCCGACCGAGCGGGCTCGCCACGAAGTCCATGCCCGTCACGCCGGGGATGGCGCCCAACGCTTTCCCGTTGCGCGCCGCCTGCGAGCGGCCCTTGTCGTTCAGCGGAATGTCCGTCTGGCCCTGATAGCGGCCCACGGCGTTCCAGTCCGTTTCGCCGTGCCGGATGAAGTAGAGCGTCACACCTGGCCGCATGGATCCTCGTCAAACCTTCAGCACGAGCTTGCCATTATTGCCGCCCGTATAGAGCTCGCTCAAAACGTCCGGGTACGCGTCTAATCCGCCCGTGCGGATATCTTCGCGGAAGACGAGCCCCCCTTCTTTGTACCAGGAGGCCAGCTGCGAAATCGCTTCCGGGACGCGATCCTCCCAGTCGAAGACGATCAGGCCTTGCATACGAAGGCGCTGCGTGAGCACAACGCGAAGATTGCGCGGACCGGGCGGCGCTGCCGTCGCGGCATAGGCCGAGATCAGCCCGCAGACGGCGATCCGCCCGAACGTATTCATTCGCGTCAGCACGGTGTCGAGAACGTCCCCGCCGACGTTTTCGAACAGGACATCGACCCCCGCGGGGCAGGCCGCATCGAGCTGTGCGCCGAGATCACCCGACTTGTAGTCGACCGCGGCGTCGAACTTGGCGACGTTCGTCAGCCAGGCGCACTTGTCCGGCCCGCCTGCGATCCCGACAGCCCGACACCCCTTGATGCGCGCGATCTGGCCGACGATGGCGCCGACCGCTCCGGATGCCGCCGACACGACGACGGTCTCGCCAGGCTTCGGCTGGCCGACTTCCAGCAGTCCGAAATAAGCCGTCCAACCCGGCATGCCGAGTCCGCCGAGCCAAGTCGGCAGGGGCGCAAGCCCCGTGTCGCACTTGACCACGCGCTTGCCGTCGGAAAGCGCGTAGCGCTGCACCCCGAAAAGGCCCTGCACCGCATCGCCCGGCTTGAAATCCGGATGTCGCGAGGCCTCGACGACGCCAGCCGAGAAGCCGCGCATCACGTCACCCAGCGCGACCGGCGGAACGTAGGACTTGCCTTCGTTCATCCATCCGCGCATCGCCGGGTCGAGCGAGATGTAGTCGATGCGGACGCGGAATTGTCCCTCGGCCGGCTCGGGCACCGCGCCATCGCTGATCTGGAAGATGTCTCGCGTAGGCAATCCGGGTTTCGGACGCTTCACGAGCAGTACCTGGCGGTTCGTCATGCCGGCCCTCCTTTCAGGCGAGGCGCGCGAGCGAGAAATTCGTCACATCACGCAGCAGTTCGATGAACGCAGTCGCTTGGAACTCGGCCGTCTTCCGGCCCTTCTCCGCCGTTGCGGATGCCGCATCGCCCGCGGCGCCGGACGGATGGATATCCTGGGCGAGCCAGCCGAACGCCGTGAAACCGGTCGGCCTGAGATGCTTGAAGGTCTTCGCAATCTCGATCGACGTCGGCGCGAAGTTCTGGGCCTTCTCCATGCGCACGAGATCAGGCCTGAAATGCAGCATCAGCGACGTCTCGATGTCGCCGGCATGGATGCCGACGCTCGCTTCGAGGTCCGTATAGAGACCCGGCGGCAGACCGAACCGGCGCCACGCCGCAACCACCGCCAACATGCCGTGCCGGACGCGGAGTTCGCGGGCGACGATGCCGAGCGGATCGACGTTTCCACCGTGGGAATTGATCAGTACGAGTTTGCGCAGTCCCGCCCGGTGCACGCTCTCGCCGATTTCCGTCCAAGCGGAAAGCGCCGTGGCCGCCGTCAGCGTCACCGTTCCCGGCGAGCGAAGGTGTTCGTTGGATTTGCCGACCGCCTGCGTCGGCAGGACGAGGACGGAGAGTTCGTCCGGAAGCCGCTTCAGGGTCTCGGCGATCATGCCGTCGGCGATGACGGTATCGGTCGAAACCGGCAGGTGGGGCCCGTGCTGCTCGACGGCCGCCACGGGGAGGATTGCGATGGTGCGCTCGGGATCGAGCGACTTGAAATCCTCCGTGGTCAGATCCGCCCAGAAGTACCGCCGCATGCCCCGCTCCGTCGCCCGCCAATTCAACCCGAACTGCCGGCGACCCTACCCCGACCCATCCGCGGCGAACAGGTGGCGCTACGCCCCGGTCGGCGGCGAGCGACGCGGCGCCCCGACGAGGTCGGTCGGACGGAGCGCGCCGGCCTTCTCGGCCTCTTCGAGCGCGATGGCCAACTCTTCCCGGGCCTTCTCCGCTGCCCGCTGACGGTTCCACAGGCTGGCGTAGAGCCCACCTTTGGCGAGCAACTCGGCATGCGTGCCCTGCTCGACGAGCCGCCCCTTCTCGAGCACGAGGATCGTGTCGGCGTGCACGATGGTCGACAGGCGGTGCGCGATCACCAGCGTGGTCCGATCCTTGGCGACGCGGTCGAGCGCGTCCTGGATCTCCTTCTCGGTATGGCTGTCGAGCGCGCTGGTCGCCTCGTCGAGCATGAGGATTGGCGGCGCCTTCAGAATGGTGCGCGCGATGGCGACGCGCTGCTTCTCGCCGCCCGAGAGCTTCAGCCCACGCTCTCCGACCATGGTTTTGTAGCCCTGCGGCAGGGTCTCGATGAAATCGTGGATCTGCGCGAGGCGCGCCGCCGCGAACACCTCCTCATCCGTGGCGCTCGGTCGGCCATAACGGATGTTGTAGAGGATGGTGTCGTTGAACAGCACCGTATCCTGCGGCACCACGCCGATCGCCGCGCGCAAAGTCTGCTGCGTGACCTCGCGGATGTCCTGGCCGTCGATCGTCACCCTCCCGGCCTGGATGTCGTAGAAGCGGAACAGGATCCTGCTGATCGTCGACTTGCCCGCGCCCGAAGGTCCGACGATCGCGACCATCTTGCCCGCCGGCACCTCAAATGAGACGTCCTTCAGGATCTGCCGCTCGGGGTCATACCAGAACGAGACGTTTTCGAAGCGCACCGTGCCCCGGTCGACCACGAGTGGAACGGCACCCGGATTGTCAGCAATCTCGGGATGCTCGTTCAAGAGCGAGAACATCGTCTCGAGATCGACGAGACCTTGCTTGATCTCGCGGTACACCATGCCCATGAAGTTGAGCGGCATATAGAGCTGGATCAGCATGGCGTTGATCATGACAAAGTCGCCGACCGTATGCCGACCCGTCATCACGCCGTGCGCCGCGAACAGCATCGCGATCGTCATGCCGACCGAGAAGATGAAGGCTTGTCCGGAGTTCAGCACGCCGAGCGACTGATACGTTTTGATCGCCGCCTTCTCGTAACGCGCCATCGAGGCATCGAAGCGCTTCGACTCCATGCCTTCGTTGCCGAAGTACTTGACGGTCTCGAAGTTCAGCAGGCTGTCGATCGCCTTGGTGTTGGCTTCCGTGTCGCTGTCGTTCATCTCGCGGCGGATGGAGATGCGCCACTCGCTCGCGACGAACGTGAACCACAGATAGGCAGCGACCGTCAGCAGAACGATCGCCACGTAGATCCAGTTGAAGAACCAGACGAGCACGGCGCAGATCAGCAGAAGCTCGATTGCCGTCGGCACGACGTTGAGAATGCCCATCCGCACGATGAGCTCGATCCCGCGCGTGCCGCGCTCGATAACGCGCGAGAGGCCGCCGGTGCGCCGTTCAAGGTGGAAGCGCAGCGACAGCCGGTGCAGGTGCTCGAACGTCCGCGTGTTGAGTTCACGCACGGCGTACTGGGCGACGCGGACGAAGAAAAGGTCGCGCACCTGGGTCAGCAGCATCATGAGGATGCGCCCGATCCCATATCCCAAAATAAGCGCCGCCGCGGTGAAGCCGAGCCCCTGGACGACGGCCGCCCCTCCCGACTGCGGCTGATTGGCCGTCAGCCAGTCGGTCGCCTCTTTGAAAAAGATCGGCACCGATACCGTCACCAGCTTCGCGACGAGCAGAACGCCGAACGCCGCCATCACCTGCAAACGGAGATCGGGGCGCTCGGCCGGCCAGACGAGCGGCAGCAGCCCACGGAAAACGGACCAGTGGTCGGCCCGGTTGGCGAGCTTCAAAGGGTCCGGCTTCCCGGAGGCGCTGCTGGCCTGGCCGGCAGTTTGGACGGTCATGCGTCGGCTCGATCTGTTGCGGCGCCAGGGGCGCCGATCTCTTTTGGGCGGCCGTTATAGACGCCTTTCAACCCGGCGCGAACCGCCGCGATCAATCTGGCCGTCCTGCCAAAACGTGAAAGAAAGTTCCCGTCACCCGTTCCCGCCGGGAGCCGGCCTCCGGCACTGGCCGGCCGGCGGCATCAGTGACCGCGGCGAGCGGAGCATCCGGACTGGCGACGACGCTGGCGTAATGGAACTCGTGGCCGACGAGTTCCCGCCCGGTGGGCCCGAGTGACCCGTCGCCGAGCAGGCTGGCCCTCCGGTACCCGAGGTGAAGTCGCCTTGCCTCAAAGGACGTTTCGAGCCCGAGCAGGCCGATCATCGGATGGTGAGCACCATCGGCGTCGACGAGGCCGGCCCCGAGCGTCATGTAGCCCCCACATTCACCGTGGATGGCGGCTCCGCGCCGAGCGGCGGCAACCATCCCCGACTTGAAGCGCGCGGCGGCTGCGAGAGTGCCAGCATGCAGTTCCGGGTAGCCGCCGGGCAGCCACACAGCGTCTGCCGATGCATCGGGGGCCTCGTCGGCGAGCGGGGAAAAGGGAACGACTTCGGCGCCCGCCTCGAGCCAGCCGCGGAGGAGGTGCGGGTAGACGAACGAGAAGGCGGCATCCCGCGCGAGCGCGACCCGCTGACCCGGCGGGGCGATTTGCCGCTGCGTTTCGTGTCCGTCTGAGATTTCCGTGAGCGGCCTCGCCGGACGGACCAGAGCCGCAACCGCCGCGAGTTCGACCCCGTCAGACACCGCGTCCGCGAACCGATCGAGCCGCCGGTCGAGATCGTCCGTCTCGCCGGCCTGGACGAGACCCAGGTGCCGCTCCGGCAAGGTCAGTTCATCGAGCCGTCGGAGCACTCCGAGCACCGGCAGACTGCTGCGCGCGAAGCCCGCCCGAACGAGTGCCTCGTGCCGATCGCTGGCGACCCGGTTGAGGATGACGCCGGCGATGGTCACGTCGTCACGCCAGCCAGCGATGCCCTGGGCGATCGCTGCTGCCGTTTCCGTCTGCCCCGAAACGTCGAGCACCAGGACGACCGGCCATCCGAGCGCCGCTGCCACGTCGGCGGTCGCCCCCCGACCGAACGGGCCGTCAGCCGCGGCGCCGTCGAACAGCCCCATCACGCCCTCGACGATGGCGAGATCCGAGCCCGCGGCCGTACGCGCAACCAGACCGCGGACGGCTGCCGGCCCCATCGCCCAGAGATCGAGGTTGTAGCTCTGACGCCCCGTCGCAGCGGCATGAAAGGCCGGGTCGATGTAATCCGGGCCACACTTGTACGGCTGCACGGTTCGCCCGGCCCGCCGGAATGCCCGCATCAGGCCGAGCGTGACGGTGGTCTTGCCCGCTCCTGACCGCGGGGCGGCGACGATGAAGCCACGGGGGTCCGATGCCATCGGCGAACGTGCTAACCTCGGATCGAAGCAGAGCTTTTCCCCGACCCTACACGAACCAGCGCGCCGTGAGCCACGCCGACCTCGACGACGACAAGCCTGCCGGTCCGCTGCGACGCGGCTGGACCACGGGTACCTGCGCGACGGCGGCCGTGCGGGCCGCCTACGAATTGCTCGTGACCGGGCAGTGCCCGGCGACGGTCGAGGTGACATTGCCGGGCGGCGAGCGGCCCTGCTTCGCCGTCGCCATGTCGGAATCGACGACGGGAAGCGCGACGGCCGGCATCGTCAAGGATGCCGGCGACGACCCGGACGTGACCCACGGCGCGCTCGTGAAAGCGACCCTCTCCCCGGCATCGGCGGGTAGCGGCGTCGTCTTCAAGGCCGGCCCGGGTGTCGGCACGGTCACCAAGCCCGGTCTGCCGATTCCGCCCGGCGAACCGGCGATCAACCCCGTCCCGCGCCGGATGATCACGGCCGCCATTGCAGAGGCCGCGGCGACCTTCGCCGGTCCATCGGACGTCGTCGTCGAGATCTCCATTCCGGGCGGCGATGTCCTCGCGCGCAAGACGTTGAACGGCCGGCTCGGGATCGTCGGCGGCCTGTCGATCCTCGGCACGACGGGCATCGTGGTGCCCTACTCGTGCGCTGCCTGGATCCACTCGATTCACCGCGGCATCGATGTGGCCCGGGCGACCGGCCTCCCGCACGTCGCAGGTGCCACAGGTTCGAGTTCCGAAGCCGCCATCCAGAAGCTTTACGGCCTGCCCGACAGCGCCCTCGTCGAGATGGGCAACTTCGCAGGCGGTATGCTGAAGTACCTGAAGCGCCAGCCGGTGCCGCGCGTCACCGTCGCAGGCGGCTTTGCCAAGATGGCGAAGCTAGCGCAGGGTCTCCTCGATCTCCATTCGAAGCGCGGCACCGTCGACCGGGACTGGCTCGCGGAGCTGCTGACCGACGCCGACGCGGACCTCCGGCAGCGGATCGTTTCGGCGAATACGGCACAGCTCGCACTTGAAGAAGCTCACGCGGCCGGTGTCCCGCTCGGCGATCGGGTCGCCGCAGCCGCTTGGGAAACGGCGGCCACGGCACTCGACAGCGCACCCATCGACCTCGATATAGTCATCTTCGATCGCGCGGGAGCGGTCGCAGGCCGCAGCGCCATACGTCCCGCTCAGTCCGCCCGCCCGCGGAACCGCCGCTGATAGCCGGGGTCGTAGAGCGCGCTTTCCCGGAAATCCGATGCACCGAGAGCCGGTCCGACGAGGATCAATGCCGTCCGCTCGACGGGCCCGACGGCGGCAACGTCGTCGATCAGCGTGCCGAGCGTTCCCCGAACCACTTTCTCGTCCGGCCAACTGGCCCGTACGACGACAGCGGCCGGACACGTCTCGCCGTAGAACGGAGTGAGTTCGGCCACCACCTCGGCAAGCACGTGGATGGAGAGATGGATCGCGAGCGTCGCCCCGGTCGCCGCATAGGCCGACAGTGTCTCGCGCGGCGGCATGGCGGAGGCGCGGCCCGACGTCCGCGTCAGGACAACCGTCTGCGCAACTTCCGGCAGCGTAAGCTCGCGCCCGAGCGCCGCCGCGGCGGCCGCGAAAGCCGGAACCCCCGGCGTGACGGTATAAGGAATGCCTTCCCGCTTGAGCCGCCGGATCTGCTCGCCGAGCGCGCTCCAGATCGACAAATCTCCCGAATGGAGACGCGCAACATCGAGGCCGCGTCGCGTCGCATCGCGGCAGAGCGCGACGATTTCGTCGAGCGACAACGGCGCCGTGTCGACGATCTGCGCACCGGCGGGACAGTACGTCAGCAGAGCCGGCGGCACCAACGATCCCGCATAGAGGCAGACCGGGCAGGCGGCGATGAGATCGCGCCCACGAACGGTAATGAGATCGGCGGCTCCCGGGCCGGCCCCGATGAAGTGAACGGTCATGCCGGCAGCTCCCCCGCTGCAATGGCGCACGTCGCAGCCCCTGCCACGACGCGCGGCACGACGATGCGTGCCCCGGGGCCCGCCGCGGCGAGTGCCGCCGTCTCGGCGACAGACGGCAAACCCTTGAGCGCCAGAACGCGTGCGGATCGCGTCACGGCCTTGTCGGCAACGTCGCTCAAGGCCGCGTCGTCAGCGCAAAGCAGCGGCAAGCCGAGCAGCGTGGCCGCCGCGACGACGCCCTCTTCCGCGATCTTTTCCCGCGTCGTCGCAAGGGCATCGAGGGGCCCATCGACTTGTGACGCGGCAAGCCGCACAGCGGACACCACGTCCGTCGTCGTAACGCCGCGCCGACAGCCGATCCCCGCGACCTTCATGGCTTCACGACCCTCCAGTGCAGGATCGGCATTGCCGGTCGCCACCCATGTCGTGGCCCAACGGCCTCGGCTCGGGCCGTCTCGAGACGGACGAGTTCACCACCGTGCTGCGCATGAAGATCGAGGAGGAGAGCTTCCGTCTCGAGCGTAACGGCGTTGGCGACGAGCCGGCCGCCGCGCGCAAGCCGCTCCCAGGCGATCTCGAAAACGGGTCGCCCCATTCCGCCGCCAATGAACACCGCATTGGGCGTAGCGAGACCCTCAAGCGCCTCGGGCGCCCGGCCGATCACGACCTTGAGCGCATCGGCTCCCAGCGCCTCGGCGTTGCGGCGGGCGCGCTCAGCCCGGTCGGAACGCGCCTCGATGCCGATGGCGCGGAGGGAGGGATGTGCGAGCAGCCACTCGATGGCGACGGAGCCCGCCCCGAGGCCGATGTCCCAGAGAAGTTCTCCCGGCCGCGGTCCCAATGATGCGAGCGTCACGGCACGAATGACCTGCTTCGTCAGTTGTCCGTCATTTTCGAAAAAAGCATCCGGCCGCCCGGGCGTCAGTCCGAGGACGCTGGCGTCGGGCTCGGCGACCACCTCGATCGCGATCGTGTTGAGCGGGTCGATCCCGTCGAGATCGAAGGCGCCGGCGGCGACCGTTCGCACCGTTTCGCGAGGCCCGCCGAGCGCTTCGAGCACGGTCAGTCTGCTTGCGCCGAAGCCGCGCTCCACCAGCAGGTCGGCAACGGCCTTCGGCGTCCGGCCATCCCATGACAAGGCAAAGATGCGTGTTCCACCGGCAAGGTGCGGCACCAGCCGACCGAGCGACCGGCCGTGCAGTGAAACCAGCGTCACGTCCTGCTGCAACCAGCCGAGGCGCGCGGCAGCGAGCGAGAAAGCACTCGGTTGCGGCAGGCAGCGCCATTCCCCCGCGGTGACGAGAGAGGCCAGCTGTCCGCCGACGCCGTAGTGGAAGGGATCGCCGCTCGCCAGCACGACGACCGGCTGGCCACGCCGCTGCAGGATGTCGGGAAAGGCCTCCTGCAGGGGGCTCGGCCATGCCAGTCGCTCGCCGCGGATGAGATCGCTCGCGAGAGCCAGATGGCGTGCCCCGCCGACCACCAGCGCGGCCGCAGACAACACCTGCCGCGCTTCCGCCGACAGCCCCGCCAGACCATCCTCGCCGATGCCGACGATCGACAGCCAGCAGTCGGCATTCGCCTCGCCCGCAGTTCGTGCGATATCGGCAGCCATGGGCAATCCCAAACGTCTCCTGCTTCTCGGGGGTACGACCGAGGCATCCGAACTGGCCAGCCGCCTGGCGAGCGACCCGCGTTTCGACGTGGTGCTCTCGCTGGCAGGCCGCACGGCCTCCCCCAAGCTGCCGCCCGTTGCCTACCGCATCGGTGGATTCGGGGGCGTCGACGGGCTGGCCGACTGGCTGGTGAGAGAAAGCATGGATTGCGTGGTCGACGCCACGCATCCTTTCGCCGCCCGCATGTCGGCAAACGTGGCCGCGGCCACCCGGCGGCTCGGAGTGCCCCTGCTGACCGTGATCCGGCCACCCTGGACGGCGGTCGACGGCGACCGTTGGCAGATCGTGCCCGACATCGCCGGGGCGGTCAGCGTTCTGGGTCCCACACAGCGACGGGTTTGGCTGACGATCGGCGGCAATGAGTTGGCCGCATTCCGCGCCGCACCCTGGCACCGCTATTTCGTCCGCGCCGTCGATCGCCCGCCGGTCGACGCCATTCCCCCCGGCGCCGAAATCCTGCTCGCGCGCGGACCCTTCGATCTCGCCGCCGAGCGGCAGCTGATCGCGACGCATCGCGTCGAGGTGCTGGTGACGAAGAATTCGGGCGGCACCGCCACGGCGGCCAAACTCGCAGCCGCTCGCGATTCGGGCATCCCGGTAGTCATGGTCGCCCGCCCGGTGAAGGCAGCGGGCGAGACAGTGAAGGATGCTTCCGGCGCGCTAGCCTGGCTCGATCACTTCCTGATCGGACGCCAATAGGGCGACGGCAGATCGACCGGACCCGATGTTTCGTCGGCCGCGGGAGGGACGAGCGCGACGGGCGGCGTCACCGGCGCTGCCGCTTGCGGAGTGCGATCTTTCGCGATGTCGGCCGACCAGCCGGCCACGACGGGACGGACCGCAGGCAACGGCGGCGACAGCGTGATGGCGGCAGGTGTAGCGACCGGCGCGATCACGGCCGGGGCTGCCGTCACGATCGGGGGGGCGGCGGGCGCCGGAGCCGTGTCAACGCGCATGGTCCAGCCGGCGACGGTCGGGGCAGGTGTGGGCGCCGGGGCGGCTGCAATAGCTGCAGCGGGCGGAGCAGCGCGAGCGGGTGCGGGTGCAGGAACCGAGGCCGGAGGCGCGCCCATCGTCGCAGTCTGCCAGGCGGTGGGCGGCGCACGCGGCGGCTCGGGAGCGCGGGCGACGACGGGCGTCGCTTGAACCGGTGCGGGCGTTGTACGGGCCGTCGCCGGAGCGGGAGCCGCGGGACGCGGAGCTGCCGCAGCGGCTCGCACGGGCTCAGCGGCAGGTGCAGCAGGCGCTGTTGCGGCCGGCGGGGCCGAGGGAGCGCGCCCTTGGAGCTTTTCGACCAGCGCAAGATTATTGCGAATGCGGCTATCGGCAGGGCGGGCAGCGGCAGCCTGGCGCAACAGCGACTCGGCACCGGCCGCATCGCCGGCCGCCGCGCGAGCGAGCGCGAGATTGTTGATCAGGCTCGGGTTGCCGGGATCAAGGGCCAGGGCCCGCTCGAACAGCGGCAAGGCATCGTCGTAACGGCCCTGCTTCGCCAGCACGGTGCCGCGCGCCGAGATCACTTTCCAGTCGGGGCGGGCGGGATCTTCGGCAATTGCCAGCAATTTGCTCGCAAGGCTCAACTGATCGAGATCCGCCGCGAGGCGGCCATACTCGGACGCCAATTCACGATCGTTCCCGTGCTGTTCGGAGGCGGCCTGCAGCACTGCCATCGCAGCGGACTTGTCGCCTAGCTGCTTGAGGTTGCGCGCGTGGGCCAGATGCGACTTGAGATCGCGCGGATTGGAGACCAGCGCCTTGGCCGAAGCTTCCGTCGCCTTGTGGGGGTCGGCAGCTGCGGTCTGGGTCTCGGAAGCCCCCTGAGCGAGCGGGGACAAGGTTCCAAGGTCACCCACTTGCGAGCAGCCGCCCAGAGCGGCCACCGTGAAGGTGACAGCCAGAAGCCGAACGAATTTGGGTGGCGCCGCAAGCGCACCGGCAGGCATGAGTGTGCCCTCCAGAGGATGACCGACGCGCAACGAACCCTTACTGAATAACGACCAACAACCTTAGAAAAGGTTAAGTCGAATCGCTTCGGCTGTGGCGAAGGCACACCACGCAACAAGATGCCCACAGATCATGGGCCGCGGAACGGAAGTTGAGGCCTGCGGCGCAGTCGAGTAATCGGGTCCCCAACGGGACGAGGAGACAACTGCCCATGCCGGAGCCAAGCCGCCTTCGCCGCAGTGACGTGATGGCCGTGTTTGCCGATGCAGGCGCAGGCGAGACTGCCATCCCCATCCGGCTGGTACGGGATGGGACCGATCTGGCATCCCTTCCTGGTCTGGACGCGCGGGGCCGCGCCTGGGCCGCGACGACAGGGTTCACCGGCGCAGCCCGTAAGCATCTGATTGTTCCCAACGACGAAGGCGGCATCGCTGCGGTCCTGTTCGGTACCGGCCAGGGCGACAGCGGCGATCCTAGCGGTCCGGCCGAACTGCTGGTCGGTCTCCTGCCCGGTCTCCTACCTGGCGGCCGAGGCTATAGGATCTTCGGCGCCGACGATCCGGAAATGGCGGCCATCGCCTGGGGACTCGGGGCGTATCGTTTCTCCGCTTATCGCGCCGACCGCGCGCTGGCCGACCCGCCGCGCCTCGTCTTGCCGGACGGTCAGGCCGGACGGCGAGTCGTCGCAACAGTCGAAGCCCTGTGGCTCGGCCGCGACCTCGTCAATACACCGGCAAGCGACATGGGCCCCGACGAACTGGAGGCCGCTGCCCGCAACGTGGCAGCTGCCCATGACGCCCGCGTCGCAGCCATCGTGGGTGACGAACTCCTCGCCCAGAATTTCCCGATGATCCACGCCGTCGGCCGCGCGAGCCCACGGGCCCCGCGCCTCGTCGACATCACCTGGGGCCGCACCGACGCACCGAAGCTGACTGTCATCGGCAAGGGCATCGTCTTCGATACCGGCGGCCTCAACATCAAGCCGGTCGCCGGCATGGGCCTCATGAAAAAGGACATGGGCGGCGCCGCATCGGCGCTTGCGATCGCCCATATGATTATGTCGGAAGGCATCGATGTGCGCCTCCGCGTGCTGCTTCCGATCGCCGAGAACAGCATCTCCGGCAATGCGTTCCGGCCCGGAGACATCCTGACGAGCCGCGCCGGCAAGACCGTCGAGATCGGCAGCACCGATGCCGAAGGCCGCCTCGTCCTTGCCGATGCCATCACGCTGGCCGACACCGAAACTCCCGACGCGATGATCACCCTGGCGACCCTCACCGGCGCAGCACGTGTGGCCCTCGGCCCCGATCTCCCGGCCCTCTACACGGACGACGATCAGCTCGCGGACGACATCGTCGGTCGCGGTCGGGCGCTCGGCGACCCCGCCTGGCGACTACCCTTCTGGCCAGGCTACGACCGCCTGTTCGACAGCGACATCGCCGACATGAACAATGCCGGCGAGAGCCCGTTCGCGGGTTCGATCACCGCTGCACTCTTCCTCAAGCGGTACGTCAAGCACGCACGCCGCTATGCCCACTTCGACGTTTATGCTTGGCGCCCGCAGGCGAAGCCGCTCGGCCCTAAGGGGGGCGAAGCGCAGATGGCCCGCACTCTCGTGGCCCTCGCGCGCGACGGCAGACTGACGGGCAAGAAGGGATCGAGTGCATGAGCCGCGCCGCGCCGGACGACGACCAGCCGAAACCGGACCGACGTCGCAACGCGTGGCGCGAAGATCTGGCGGCGGAAGAACTCTGGGATCGCATCCTCGTCCCGAGCTACGCGCCAGGCTGGCCACGGCAGCTTCTACGCCCTTCGGTGCCGATGCGCTCCCGCCCGGACAAGAACCTGCCGTTCGACAACGAGATCCTGTTCGGCGAGACACTCAAGGTCTACGACGAGGCTGACGGCTGGGCCTGGGTCCAACTCGACCACGACCGCTACGTCGGCTACGTGTCGGCGGATGGACTCGCCGCCGATGTCGCCGCGCCGACGCATCGTGTGCAAGCGCTCGGCACCTTCATTTATCCGCGGGCCGACATCAAATCACCGCCGATCATGCCACTGACATGCGGCAGCCTCCTCGCCGTCGCGCGCGGGGACGACAAGTTCAGCGAGCTGAAGACCGGCGGTTTCGTCGTTACCCGACATCTGGCCGAACTGGCGAAACCCGCCCGCGACTGGGTCGAAGTGGCCGAACGCTTCCTCGGCGTGCCGTACCTCTGGGGTGGACGCACGCGTCTCGGTGTCGACTGCTCCGGTCTCGTCCAGATCGCGCTCGCAGCCGGCGGCATCGCGTGCCCGCGCGACAGCGACATGCAGCAGGACGAAGTCGGCACATCGATCCTGATACCGAACGACCTCGAAGGCCTGCAGCGCGGTGATCTCGTCTTCTGGAAAGGCCACGTCGGCATCATGACCGACGGCGTCATGCTGTTGCACGCCAACGCCCACCACATGGCGGTCGCGATCGAGCCGCTCGTCGTCGCCGCTCGGCGCATCTCGCGCTCCGGCTCGGAGGTCGTCGCCGTGCGCAGACCCGCCGGCCCGGCAGGTGAACCATGAGACGCGAGAAAATCTACGAGGGGCCGCCCCTGACGCACGACGAGAGCGTGCGCATCTGGCGTTGGGAACGCCGGATGCTCGTGTTCTACACAGCAGCCATGCTGGCGATCTGCGGATCTATCCTGTTGATGGCCTACCACGGCGATCAGCAGCCGGTCCGCCTCGGCATTATCGCAATGATCCTGGCACTTGCCGTGGTCGGCTGGGTCATCCAGTTCCGCGAGCGCTGCCCGCGCTGCAACGCGCAACTCGGACGACAGGCGCGCGTGCTCCTCCCGGTCAAGTGCAAGAACTGCGGCGTGCCGTTCCCGCGGCCGCAGGACCAGGAGTGAGCGTCACGCGCTCTTTGCGACGTAACTCCGCATTTTCCCAGGATTGAGCAGGCCGAACGGATCGATCTCGCCTTTGAAGCCGAGCTGGTCGGCGTCGGCGCGCTTATGCCGGCTGCCGTCTTCGAGGGTCACCACGTGCGGGTTGGCGATCATCACGCCATGCGCCTCGAAGGCGGCGATGATCTCGGCCAACCGCTCCGGCGATTTGTAGCGCACCACCGGCAGCGCGCTGCAAGTCACGCGGCCACCGAACCGGATGAATTCCAGATGAGGAAGAACCTCGTCTGGAAACATCGCCCACATCTCGCGCACGCTCTCAACGAGCCGGTCGTGCGGATAGAGACATTGCAGATAGGTCACCGATCGGTCCGACTTCAGAACCTGCAGCGTGGTGTGGTTCCACGCGTACTCGTAGAGCGGCACCTTCTGCGGGCTCTCGTCCGTCAGTTGCTCGTAGGTGACTTGGCCGCGGCCCGCCACGAGCGCTTTGAAACTTTCGAGCGAGGGTTCAGCGATCATGCAGAGAAGCAAGCTCTTGCCTGGCGGGCAGTGGCTCGCGAGCTGTGTGAAATAGGACGGGATCGGCCAGATGATCGGCGTAACGAGCTTCTTGATGATCCCATCCGCCATCGCAATCTCGCGGCCGACAGCGACGGCGTCGAAGAAGTCGTCGAAGGCGAGGATCACGTCGATCCAGGGCCACGCCGGCGCGAGTGGCATTTCGAGTTCGGTGATGATCCCCGTCGTGCCGTAAGCGCGATTGATCTTCTGGGCCGCATCGCCGCGCAACTCGATCACCCGCGGCTCGGCTTCGAGGGTCACGATCCGCGCCGCCAGGATGTTGCCCGGCTCCCTGAGCCCCCCGTAAGTCACCGATCCAACGCCGCCCGAGCCTCCAGCGACGAACCCGCCGACCGTCGCCGACCGCTTGGTCGACGGATGCATCCGGAGTTCAAACCCGCTCGGCCGCAGCTGGTCGTCCATTTCATGCAGCTTGGCGCCGGTCTGGGCGCGTACGACGCCGGGCTTCGACCACAGGATCTTGTCGAGCGCGGTCACATCGAGCAGCACGCCGCCCTCGAGCGGCACCGCTTGTCCGTAGTTGCCCGTCCCGCCGCCTCGCACTGTGACCGGAATGCGCCGACGCACCGCCGCCGCGGCGACACGCACGATGTCGGCCTCGTCGCGCGGCATCACCACGACGTCGGCAAACTTGCGGGCGAGTTGGCTGTTGAGAACCGGGCTGTACCAGAAGTAGTCCCGCGAGCGGCGCTTCACCGTCGTCGGCTCAGTGGTCGATGGGACATCGCCGATGTCGGCCAACAGGCCGGCGATGTCGTAACGGGACTCTGGAGCGGGCGAGGCAGCGGCAAGAGACACGGGGCGTAGTTCCTCATCTGTGCGGCGCTGCGTTCCACATACCGCAGGTTTCTAATCCGGCCCAGCATACGATGGCCGCAGCCGGATGACAGGCGCCCGAAAAACGGGCAAAGAGTGCCGCGACAGCGAGCACGGCTCGATGGATTGCCTGAAAAACACGAGGCAGATGCCGACTCGACCGGCGGCACACCCTTTGCTTTAACCGTCGGGGGTCGAACGCCCGGTTCCGCTGACGGGGCCGGTGCAAAACAAGGGAGCAACTCGAGATGGCTTCTGGCAAGCTCGTGGTGGATCGCCGTCAGGCATTGGGTGTCCTCGGCGGCGCGGGGGCCGCGCTGGCGATGCCGGCGATCCTGACGCAAGTGACGGCGCAAGGGCTCGACAAGGTGAGCTACCAGACCAACTGGCGCGCTCAGGCCGAACATGGCGGCTTCTACCTTGCGGTCGCCAACGGCATCTACAAGAAGCACGGCATCGACGCCGAGATCCGCATGGGCGGACCTCAGCAGAACCCGTCGCAATTGCTGCTCGGCGGTCGCGTCGACATGATCATGTCGAACTCCTTCGAGGCCATCAATTACGTGAAGGAGAACCTGCCCTTCCTCTGCATCGCCTCGATCTTCCAGAAAGATCCGCAGGTCATCATTTCCCACCCCGACGTCGGCCACGACAGCCTCGACAAGCTCAAGGGCAAGCCGATCCTCGTCGGCGCGGCTGGACGTACGAGCTACTGGCCGTTCCTAAAGGCGAAGTTCGGGTTCACGGACGAACAGGTCCGCCCCTACACCTTCAATATGGCGCCTTTCCTGGCCGACAAGCAGATCTCTCAGCAGGGCTTCCTGTCATCCGAGCCCTACGCGATCCAGCAGGCGGGCGTGAACCCCATCGTGCACCTCATCGCCGATGCGGGCTTCGAGAACTACAACACCACCATCAACATTTCCCGGAAGATGGTGGACGAGAAGAAGGACGTCGTGCAGCGCTTCGTCACCGCATCGCTCGAGGGTTGGGCGGAGTACATGAAGGGTGGGCCTGCGATCGCCGCCGCCAACGAGGCGATCAAGAAGGACAACCCCGACATGACCGACGACAAGATGGCCTACGCCTTGAAGGTCATGAACGAGCGCGGCATCGTTCGTTCGGGAGATGCGCTGAAGCTCGGCGTCGGCGCGATGACGGACGAGCGGTGGAAGCGCTTCTACGACACGATGACCGCCGCCGGCGTCTTCCCGGCCGGGCTCGACGTCAAGAAGGCCTACAGCCTCGAGTTCATCAACAAGGGCATCGGTGCGTGACGGCCGACGTCGGCGATAGGACTACGAGCACAATGGGCCGGCCGGTCTCCACGGGCCGGCCCGTCGTCGTTGTACGCGGCGTGTCGAAGCGCTTTTCGAACGGCACCCTGGCGGTCCGCAACGTTGACCTCACGCTGCACGCGGGGGAGTTCGTCAGTATTCTCGGCCCCTCCGGGTGCGGAAAATCGACCCTGCTGCGCATGATCGCGGGCCTCGGCGCCGCCAGCGCCGGATCGATCGAATGGCCGATCGCCACCCACACGGCGGCAGGAACTCCTGAGCGCGACCTCGGCTTCGTCTTCCAGGACCCGACGCTGATGCCGTGGGCGACCGCGCTCGACAACGTCGTGATGCCCCTGAAGCTCAAGGGCGTCTCAGCCGGCGAGCGGATCGAGCGTGGCCGCGACATGCTGGCCCGCGTCGGTCTCGGCGCTTTCGAGGGCGCCTATCCTCGCGAACTGTCGGGCGGGATGCGCATGCGCGTCTCCATCGCCCGCGCGCTTGTAACCCGGCCCAGCGTTCTGCTGATGGACGAGCCGTTCGCCGCGCTCGACGAGATCACGCGCCACAAACTCAACGACGACCTGCTGGCCCTTTGGGAGAAACAGCGTTTCACGGCCGTCTTCGTGACGCACTCGGTGTTCGAGAGCGTCTACCTGTCCCAGCGCATCGTCGTGATGGCCGCACGACCCGGCCGTATCGATGCCGACCTGACCGTCGAAGCACCTTACCCGCGCGACGAGAAATTCCGCACCTCCGAGGATTACGTCCATCTCTGCCGCACGGCCTCGGATGCGCTCAAGAAGGCGATCGCGGCATGACCGACACCACTCTCCCCGCCAAGATCGAGAGCCACGCCCACGACGGCACCGATGCCGACTCGATGCCTGTGTTCGCGACCGAGCGCATGATCCTCGGCATCGCGGCGAGCCGCTGGCCGGGCATCATCGCGCCCGTGGTCATCGGCATCCTCGCACTCGCCGGTTGGGAATTCGCTGTGCGCGCTTACGCGATCCCGTCGTACATCCTGCCGGGTCCCATCCTCATCGCCGAAACGCTGCTGAAGGACTGGGGCACGCTCTCGGCCTCGCTCTGGATCACGCTCCGCATCACGGCCGCAGCCTTGATCGCCGCCGTGACCGTCGGCGTCGCACTCGCCGTCCTCTTCACGCAGTCGAAGTGGCTCGAGCTGTCGCTCTTTCCCTACGCGGTCATCCTGCAGGTGACGCCGATCGTCGCCATCGCACCGCTGATCATCATCTGGGTTGGCGACATCAACCTGTCACTGCTCATCTGCGCGTGGATCGTCGCGTTCTTCCCGATCCTGTCGAACACCATCCTCGGCCTCAACTCGGTCGACCACAACCTCATCAATCTCTTCCAGATGTACGGCGCGAGCCGCTGGCAGACCCTGCGCTACCTGCGCCTGCCGGCAGCACTGCCCTACTTCCTCGGCGGCCTGAAGATTTCGGGCGGCCTCGCGCTGATCGGCGCCGTCGTTGCCGAGTTTGTCGCCGGCTCCGGCGGCAACGCCTCGGGCCTCGCCTATCGCATCCTCGAGTCTGGCTACCAGCTCCGCATCCCGCGGATGTTCGCCGCCCTCATCATGATTTCTTTGACCGGCATTGCGATCTTCCTGCTCACGAGCTGGATCTCCCACGTCCTGCTGCGCCGCTGGCACGAGAGCGCCGTCCGGCGCGAGAATTGAGCCCCTTTTTCCTTCCCTCCACGATTGATCGGTCCTCTCATGTCCGCACGCCACAGCCTCGACGCCCTCAATCGCGCCACCACGGCCGAGTTCGTCGCCGTCCTCGGCGACGTCTTCGAAAACGCCCCCTGGGTGGCGGAGGCGACGGCCGCCGCCCGCCCCTTCGCAACGGTCACCGCGCTCCACGATGCGATGATCCGCGCTGTGCGTAGCGCATCGCCGGAAATGCGGCTCGCGCTGATCAACGGCCACCCCGAACTCGCCGGCAAGGTCGCCCGCGCCGGCGACATGACGGACGCCTCGAAGGCCGAACAGGGCAGCCTCGGCCTCGACAAGCTGAGCGACGCGGAATTCGCCCGCTTCGGCGAACTGAACGCGGCCTACCGCGCCAAGTTCTCCATCCCCTTCATCGTCTGCGTGCGCCGCCACACCCGCGACTCGATCCTCGCGACGTTCGCAAAGCGGCTCGCCAACACGCGCGACCACGAAATCGAAACCGCGCTCGAAGAGATCGGCTACATCACGCGGCTCCGCGTCGTCGGCAAGGTCGACGGCCCCGGCCTTCCGAAGACGGATGGCCACCTCTCGACCCACGTTCTCGACACGACCAACGGCCGCCCGGCCGCCGGCGTCCGCATCGAACTTCACGAGATCGGCGCGTCCGCCCGCGCACTCGTCACGACGACGACGACCAATGCCGACGGCCGCACCGACGGCCCGTTGCTGTCGCGTGCCCCGCTCCGCATCGGCACCTACGAGCTGACGTTCGATATCGGAACGTACTTCTCGGCCCACGACGCCCCGGTCAGCGATCCGCCCTACCTCGGCATCGTGCCGGTGCGCTTCACGATCACCGAACCCGAAGGCCACTACCACGTGCCCCTCCTCGTCTCCCCCTGGAGCTACACGACGTATCGCGGGAGTTGAGGGGGCGCGACACCGCAACGGCAGCCCCTGCCACTCCACGATTCATTCACATCGTTCAGTTTAAAGAACATATTGCACGAGTTCGATCGGCCCACGTAGCATCACCTCGCGTTAGTTCTTGCGAGGTGGATCGTGTGCGCACTCTGCAATAATTCGTCGGCCAATTTCTCGAACGCCGGAGCTCTGCCGGCGAATACTGGCAGTTCCGCCGCGAGTTCGGACCATCTCCTGACCGGCATTCAAAATGTCGACGCCATCATTGCCGACACATACTGGACCACCACCAAGCTGAAATTCACGTTCCCAACCAGCGGCGACTGGTTTACCTATCTATGGCCTCTCGAAAGAAAAGCATTTGCTCCATTTTCAGATAGCGACAAAGCGGCCGTACGTCTGGTGCTGAACAAGCAATTTGCATCGGTAAGCCTCCTCACTTTCGAGGAAAGAGATGCAGGTGCTGGACCTGTCGACGCCCAACTCACATTTGCGTATGGGTCGCGCCCAGGAGCCGATGGCTGGGCATACACCCCGAACATCAGAGATTATGGAGGCGACACTTGGTATTCGGCTGGCGTCAGCAGCACGTTAAATTCTCAAGGCCAGTCGGGATGGGAAGTTCTCATTCACGAAATTGGCCATGCTCTCGGACTCAAGCACGGACATTACGAGCGCAGCTGGGAGGGGAAGCGCCCGTTTCTGACGAGCGACCGCGACACCACAGAGTTCTCGGTCATGACCTACAATAGGTTCAGCAGTGAATCCATTGGATTATACGAGTATTCTCATGCTCAGTCTCTTGGAATGTACGACATCGCAGCATTGCAAAATTTGTACGGCGCCAGCTTCAACACCAACTCCACCAACAGTGTCTATTCTTTTTCTCCCGCAAATGGCAGCTACCGCATAAACGGAATCGAGCAAGGACGGCCGAGCATCGATCCAAACGGCATCGGATGCATATTTATGACGATCTGGGATGGCGGAGGGATTGACACCTATGATTTTTCAAATCATGGCGATAGCCAACAAATCAGTCTTGCGCCTGGTGAATGGTCTTTATTTTCGCAAGCCCAACGGTCTGCGCAAGCCCGGGCCAACATCTATAACGCACTTCAATTCCGTGACGATACCCGTTCACTAATCGAGAACGCTATCGGTGGGCCAGGCAGTGACTTTATTGTTGGTAACGTGACAGCCAATCAGTTGACCGGCGGGGACGGCGACGACACGCTCGACGGTGGCGCAGCAAACGATTCCTTAAACGGTGGAGCCGGCAATGATACGTTTCTTGTTGGATCCGGAAATCTGGCATTTGGAGGAGCAGGCGAGGACGTCGCAATAATTGGATTAGCCCGGCTTGGCACGACCATAACAGTGAATGGAAACGTGCAAACAATCCGCAACGGAAGCTTCAGAACCACTTTGACAGACATTGAACAGGTGCAATTCCTGGGAGAAAGCACCTACTCGATCGATGTGATCACAATTAGATTCTCGGGCAGCCAGATTCTACATTACAGCCCCAACGCCGAAAAAAGAAATCTGGTCTTCGGAAACTCACTCGCCAACACAATTGTCGGAAATCGCCTCGCAGAAACAATCGACGGCGGAGGGGGTAACGACTCCATTAGGGGAGAAGCCGGAAACGATATCTTATCAGGGGGGCTCGGCCAAGACGAGCTGTTCGGAGGAGATGGCAGCGACACGCTTGACGGTGGCGCTGAGGGGGACGGCCTGTTTGGCGGAGGTGGTGCGGACATTATTCAAGGCGGCGATGGCGACGACGCCTTCTATGGGGGAGAGGGCAACGACTCACTGGATGGCGGCGCCGGCAACGATGACCTGTATGGCGTAGATGGCAACGACTCACTGATTGGCGGCACCGGCAACGATGGCCTGTATGGCGAAGATGGCGACGACTCAATGATTGGCGGCATCGGCAACGATGGCCTGTATGGCGAAGATGGCAACGACTCACTGATTGGCGGCACCGGCAACGATCGGTTAGATGGCGGCGCTGGCAACGATACCCTCGACGGCGGCGCTGGAAACGACACTCTGCGCGCCGGGTGGGGCGATACCATCTTCGGAAGCGCCGACAACGATCTCGCCATCTTCGATTTCGCGCGAGCCGGGATCTCGACCACAGTCAGCGGCACCGTCTACACCCTCCGCAGCGGCAGCCTCAGCGTCACCTTGAGCGACGTCGAACGCGTTCAATTCCAAGGTGAGAGTACCTGGATCGACATCACCACTCTCAATACCGTTTCTGTTGTGCTCAGTGCCACACAGACAAACTATACTGGAACCGATAGCACCAAGAATTACGCCATCACAGGAAATGAGCTTTCCAACATACTTATCGGAAATCGGCTTGGAGACACCATCGATGGCGGTGCTGGTAATGACCAAGTACGAGGAGAAGAGGGCAATGACAGTTTATTGGGCGGAGCGGGCTCAGACATATTGGATGGCGGAGCGAATGACGACGTCCTAGACGCCGGAGACGGCAACGATCAGCTCTTTGGGGAGGACGGCAACGATACTCTTCTAGGCGGCATTGGTAACGACTGGCTGGATGGCTCAGAAGGCAACGACTCGTTGGCGGGAGGCGCGGGCAATGACTGGCTTACCGGCTATGTAGGCGATGATTTTCTTGCAGGGGGAGCCGACAACGATCGGTTAGATGGCGGCGCTGGAAACGATAACCTCGACGGCGGCGCTGGAAACGACACTCTGCGCGCCGGCTGGGGCGATACCATCTTCGGAGGCGCCGACAACGATCTCGCCATCTTCGATTTCGCGCGAGCCGGAATCTCGACCACAGTCAGCGGCAACGTCTACACGCTCCGCAACGGCACCCTCAGCGTCACCTTGAGCGACGTCGATCGCGTCCAGTTCGCTGGCGAAAGCAGCCCGACCGCAATCACCACGCTCAACACCGTTTCTGTTGGGCTCAGCGCCACACAGACTAACTATACTGGCACCGATAGCACCAAGAATTACGCCATCACAGGAAATGCGCTTTCCAACATACTTATCGGAAATCGGCTTGGAGACACCATCGATGGCGGTGCTGGTAATGACCAAGTACGAGGAGAAGAGGGCAATGACAGTTTATTGGGCGGAGCGGGCTCAGACATATTGGAT